>Ga0207646_10004552_pt1 | contig 15002 bp, 9 predicted proteins | sample KBSK5502metaG_FD_184343 | JGI IMG/M metagenome (GOLD analysis project Ga0207646, IMG submission 184343) | Corn, switchgrass and miscanthus rhizosphere microbial communities from Kellogg Biological Station, Michigan, USA - KBS K5-50-2 metaG... | ecosystem: Host-associated > Plants > Roots >... | reverse complement strand
CAGCTCGATCCTTCGTTCATCAAACAAAGGCTCCAATTGCCGCGCGCAATCCTGAATCAGCTCCTCTAAACAAACCTCCTCCAACTGCAGGGGCTGGGGTCGGGCAAAATTCAGGAAGGAAGTAGTCATCTCTGAAAGATTCCTCACTTCATGCAACAAGCCATCGGCGGCGGCTTTGCCATGCTCATCATAGTCCAGGCTCTGCAGAAATTGCGCGTAACCATGTAGCGCGGCCATTGCATTCTTGAACTCATGGGCCAGGCCTGCGGACATCTCGCCGAGGCTTTCCAAATTTCTTTTCAACGCCACCTGTTCGCGCAGACGAGATACTTCAGTGATGTCGGTAATCATGCAAAGCGCGCCGCGCGCGCCGGCGTTCGGAGCCGGATCGATTGGCGCGACCGTAGCGCCCAAACGTTTGTTGCCCTCAGCGTTATTCACTCCTTCGACCTCTTCCCGGCGAAAGAGCTGACCGCTGGCGAGAGATGCTTCGACCATAGCTGCCAGGGCGGGGAACTCAGAAAAAATAGCGCGGAAGTGCTGACCTTTGGCGCCGCCCTTGTTTTCGAAGAGCGCGCGTGCCGGTCCATTCAGAACCGTCGCCTGGCCCGTTGAATCGAAAGCGATTAAGCCGGTCGGCATGCTGGCTACGATTCGCTCGCTGAAGCGTTCGGCAGAGTCGGCCCGCTGACTGGCTTGTGCGCTTAAACGCTCGAGTTGCTGTTGTTGAGTTTGCAGCTGCCCGATGACTGATTGAAAAGTCTCGAGCACAAACGCGGCTTCGTTTTGTGATTTGCCGGAGTGTGCCACGGGCGCGCGCCTGGCTTCGCCGACCAGTTGACTGTAAGGGCGGAGCAGCCCGCGCAGCAGCCAGGCGATGCTTACCAGAGCTATGAAAAGTGTGGCGACAAAAGCAGTCAGCAGAAACGGGCGGTAAACTACGGCAGTACCGGGAGACAGCGCGAACAAAGCAAAGATCATGACCGCGCCGAGCAGAAAGATGCCGGCGAGAATGGTGAGCCAGGTTGGAAGGCGGCTGACTTGCATAGGAAATTAATGGAACTGCAACGCGTACCAATCGATAATGCGCGTGCCAATCAAGAGCGAGATTATCGATCCAATGCCCAGAAAGATGCCAAAGGGTAACATCATCTGGAGGTTTCTCTCGCCGCGCCGAATCATCATCGCAATTCCGGCCAGCGAGCCGGTGAACGCGGCCAGCAGAATTGTGAGAATTGTGAGCCGCCAGCCCAGAAACGCCCCGACCATGAACATCATCTTCACGTCGCCGATGCCCATCGCTTCGACTCCCCGCAGTTTTTCCCAAAGAAAACCCATTAGCCAGAGCGAACCGCCGCCGGCGAGCGCTCCGATGGCCGCCCCGATCAGCGAGACCAGCCACAGGGGATACTGGGGCGGCAGCAGCGACTGAAGTTGCGGCAAATCATCGAAGTGCGACGGGCCAGCCAAATAGGGAACTGCCAAACGAGTGATCAAGGCGAACAAGATTCCCGGATAGGTAATAGCGTTGGGGAGAATCATGTGTTCGGCGTCGATGAAAATCAACGCTACCATTGCCGCGGTGAAAGCCAGATCGAAAGCCAGCGCGAAAGATAAACCGTCGTGCCAGGTCACCGCCGCGAACAACACGCCGACCAGCGCTTCGACGGCCGGATAACGTGCCGAGATTCTCGCACCGCACTTGCGACAGCGGCCGCGCAGAATTAGAAAACTCAAAACCGGAATATTGTCGTACGCTCTGATCGGAGCCCGGCACGACGGACAAGTCGATTTGGGAAATACAATCGATTGTTCGCGCGGTAAGCGGTGAATCACGACGTTGAGGAAGCTGCCGATGACCGCCCCGAAGACCGCCATGAACGCGCAAGCGAGCGGTAGCGGCAGAGCTAAGGCGTCCTCGATCGTCGGCGAGATCATTCAGGAAGTCATTGTAGCGCGGCTGTGATTTACCTGCCTACTGCTTTTCTCTACAGCAATCCTGCTCGCTTCAATTTCTCGCTGGAGCATCGCGGTGTTGACTTTGAATCTTATAGAGAATCGCATGTTTGAGCGAGGCATGGTGCGCCGCCAGCTTCGCGATCGTCAGGCCGGCCCGGCCATCGCGCCAGCCGCCTTTCAAAACCAGAGTGCGCAGGTAAGTCATAGGGCCAGCCAGCAGCTTCGCCACGCGTGAGGTGCGCTTCCCATCGGCAAACATCTGCTGAGCGCCGAGCGGCGCATACCGGTCCTCAATCATCTGCCGGTGATGCTCGGGATCGCGCATCGAATAGTGCAGCAGATCCCCGCTTAACGTCTCCACCTTCGCGCCCGGTTTCATGGTGACCGATTCATGAATCAGGCGTGGACTCCAGTTTCCCAGCGTGCGTTTGAAAAGTCGCAGTTGATAATCCGGATACCAGCCGCCGCCGCGGATCCAACGCCCCAGGTAGAACGCGCGCCGCGCCACGCGATAGCCATCACCCAGGCAAGATTCGTCACTATCCTGTAAAGCCTTAATCGACGCCTGAAGTTCAGCCGATACGCGTTCATCGGCATCGAGGCTGAAGATCCAATCGTGCTTCGCGGCTTCAACGGCAAACTGTTTCTGCGCCGCAAAGCCCGACCAGGAATTCACGATTACGCGCGCGCCACACTCTTGCGCGATTTTCCGAGTGGTGTCGCTTGATTCCGAATCGACTACGACGATTTCGTCAGCCCACGCGACGGACGCGCAGGCGTCGCGAATGTTCTCGGCTTCGTTGAAGGTGATGATGGTTGCGGAGATCTTCATTTGCCAATTGCAACCCTGCGGTTGAATCAACTGAGTGTCAGAAGCCCGACCCTCAGGGACGGCAACCTGGGCAACTAGCCCTCCCTGACGGTCGGGCTTCCGACACGCCTCTACAACCGGAAATCTATCACGGCTTGGTGGGATCTACCACGACGTTGTTAATCCGCAGCGTCGACGCTGTCGCTCGCTGCAGGTCGGCCAGCGCCTTGTTATAGTCAGTTTGGGCCTGCAACTCGTTGGTGCGGGCGATCGTTAGTTCGTTTTGGCGTTGCAGCAAAAGGAAAGTGGTCGAGCGGCCAACTTCGTAAAGCTTTTGCTCACCGGCGAGTTGCTGATCGGCACTTTCTCTGGCAGAGCGCGACGTCACCATGCGCCGCTGGGCCGTCTCGACCGCTTGCGCAGCGTTGCGCACGTCCATCTCAATCGCTTGATCCTGAGATCGATAGGAAGCCTCGAGCTGTTCGCGCTGAATGTGCGCTCCAGCCAAATTCGCTTCCGCCGTCTGGTTGTGAATCGGGAAGGAGATAGTTACCCCAGCGGTAATATTGCGCGTGCTTAAGCCAAACAGATTGCCGAGATCCTTTCCGTATCCGCCGACAAGGTTCGGGGGCGGTGGTGAGCATCGTACATTTGTAACCGGGTTACAGGGGGTCCCGGCGAGACCGGTGGCCGCCACCGTACCCGTCAGATCAACTTGCGGCAGTGTCTGATTTTTATAGTACTGAAGATCGATCTGATTAATGTCCTTCTGCAAGTTCAGGCGCCGAAGTTCCGGCCGATTCTTATGGGCCTCGTCAAGCGCCGTGGTGAGACTGACGGGCGACAAATCAAACGCCGGAGTATCCGTGGGCGTAATCTGTGCCGACCATTCCGGCGCCAGCGGATCGCGCAGCATGAGCTGTTTCAAAGTGTTCTCAGCAACCGAAACATTTTGCGTCGCCACGAACAGATTAGTTTCGCGCGTGGCGATGTCGGTTTGCACTTGGGCCCGATCCAGCGGTGCTTTGGCGCCGGCGGAGATCTGGGCCTCGATATTCTTCATGTTCTGGCGCGACAGATTCAGGCTGTCGAGCTGGTTTTGCTGATTGCGCAGCGCGAAGACCAGATTCCAGTAGGCGGCCTGAACCTGAGAAATAATCTGTATGGTGCGCGCTCTGAAATCAGAGTCGGATTGTTGGATCGCTTTTTTCTGGATCCTGATCAACCGGCGATTGCTGTCGATTGATCGGTTGCGAAGCAGCGGTTGGTTAAAAGCAAGGGACAGATTAGATGAGTAAAAAGGACTGAGTGAACTAAAGGTCGAGCTAGTGGTGTTGCGAGAATTCGCAAAGCTCAAGGTATAGCTGCCTCCACCCTTTTCAAATGCCTTTGTAATCGAAGGACTAAGATTAAGAATCGTGCTGGTCGTAGTTCCCGCCGCTCCGCCGCCGCCCAGGCTGCTCTGCTGTGGGGTAATGTTGTGGATGATTTGGGGCGTGATGCTGAATATAGGATCGTACACGCCGTAGAGCGAGCGCAGTCGCGTTTCGGCAAAGCGCACGTCATCGCGAGCCACCTCAATGTCGTTATTGTTCTGCAGCGCTTTCCGAATCGCATCGTTCATTGACAACGTCAGCACGTTACTGCTCGTAATTCCCACTCGAGTCAAATCCGGTAACGGCGGTAGAGGCTGCGGCTGAACATCCGGGAAATTCGGTTCGCGCGGTTCCTGGATACCCGGTTGAATCGGAGTCGGCTGGGCCGTGGGAACAATGTTGGTTCCCGGTGGTGTCTGGGGCGCAGGCTGTTGCGTGCCCGGAGGGGCCGTGGCCGGTTGCTGTTGTTGACCCGGCGGTTGCGCGGCCGGATTCACCGGCGTCGGGCTGGGTGTTTGGGCAGACGCGATCATGCCTAAAGCAAAAACGGCAAGCGCCACGAAATGCGCTCTGGCGAAAAAGCGAAGCGAGTGATTCGACATCGGAAGTGCTCCTCGAAAAAAAACTATCCGGAATTTGCGAACCGGCGCTCGTCGTATGCGGGGCAGACAGAGAGCGCCGGGTCATTTCGTACTACGTCAGTAAACTCTATGCGGTTTCAAAAAGCTTTGCAAAACGCCAGCTTGACACTGCCGCCAAGCGAGCATTATCTTGCCTTTTCTTCTTTAGTTCAGCCGTTCACAGTGAATTGCTTTCCCCACTGCCACGGTTGACGTGTGTGATCGGCGAGAGAATAGCGAGGAGGTCTGGTGAGCATGGCAGTCAAAGTGGGCATCAACGGTTTTGGTCGTATCGGGCGCAATATCTTTCGCACGGCGCTCGGCGACAAAGATATCGATTTTGTGGCGGTCAACGACATTACTGATACTAAGACGTTGGCCCACCTTTTGAAATACGATTCGGTGCTGGGGAATCTCGATCATGATATCAAGACTTCGGGCAATGGAATTTCGGTTGAGGGGAAAGAATTTCAGGTCTTTTCAGAGCGCGATCCCGCGGCCATTCCCTGGGAATCGGTAGGCGCGGAAGTCGTGATTGAATCGACGGGGCGGTTTACCAAAGCAGAGGATGCAAAGAAGCATCTGCGTGGCACCGTCAAGAAAGTAATAATCTCAGCGCCGGCCAAGAATGAAGACATTACGATCGTGCTGGGCGTTAACGAGGACAAGTATGACGCCGCCGACCATCATGTGATCTCGAATGCTTCCTGCACCACAAACTGCCTGGCACCCGTTGCCAAAGTTATTCATGAGAAGTTTGGTATTCGCAATGCCCAGATGACGACGATCCATTCGTACACCAACGATCAGCAACTACTCGATCTCCCGCACAAGGATTTGCGACGCGCTCGCGCCGCGGGCTTGAATATGATTCCTACTTCAACCGGCGCGGCAAAGGCGGTCGCACTGGTCTTGCCGGAATTGAAAGGAAAGTTTGACGGCATCAGCGTGCGCGTACCCACGCCGAATGTCTCCCTGGTGGATGTAGTAATCGATGTTGAGAAAGAAACCACTACCGAAGAAGTGAACAAAGCCCTGAAGGATGCCGCCAAGGAAGAGCTGCGCGGGATCCTGGCATTCAGTGAAGAGCCACTGGTCTCGTCCGACTTCAGAGGCAATTCAAATTCTTCAATTGTCGATGCTGAATATACGAAGGTAATCGGTGGCCGGATGATCAAGATTCTTTCGTGGTACGACAACGAGTGGGGCTATTCCTGCCGCGTGCGGGACCTGGTGAAGTACATCGCCGCTAAAGGACTCTGAGATCTCAAATTTGAGATCGTGTCATTCAGTGCCTGGTTCTTTCGTGCTTGGTACTTGGTACTTTGAACTTGGACTTCTACTGTTGGGGGTTCGTCAAAGCCCAAAGACCAAAGTACTAAGTACAAAGAACGGATGACCGAGTACGATTGATGAGAAAGCTCTCCATTAGAGATTTGGATCTCCCAGGCCAGCGCGTCTTCATCCGCGTAGATTTCAACGTTCCTGTCAAAGACGGCCAGGTCGAAGACGACACGCGCATGCGCGCAACGATTCCGACGATCCGTTACGCGACGGAACAAGGTGCGCGCGTGATTCTCGCCTCACATCTGGGACGGCCGAAGGGCCAGCCTGTAGAAAAGTACAGCCTGGCTCCGGTGGCTCAGCATCTTTCGGCCTTGCTCGGCAAACTGGTTGCGTTTTCGCGTGACTGTATTGGCGAGCCTGCGAAAACAGCGAGCGCCGCCCTTCAAGCCGGCGACGTTCTGCTCCTCGAGAATCTTCGCTTTCACGCGGAGGAAGAGAAGAACGATGAAGGTTTTGCGCGGGAACTCGCTTCCCTATGCGACGGTCTTTACGTTAACGACGCATTCGGCGCCGCGCATCGAGCCCATGCTTCGACAGTTGGAATTACGAGATTTGTAAACCAATCTGCCGCCGGCTTGTTGATGGAAAGGGAACTCGAATACCTCGGGCGAGTGATCCGGCAGCCTGAGCATCCTTTCGCGGCGATTCTGGGCGGCGCGAAAGTATCAGACAAGATCGCGGTCATTAATGCGCTGATCGATCGCAAAGTCGATCGACTGCTGATCGGCGGCGCGATGGCCTACACTTTTTTGAAAGCGGAAGGATTCACAGTCGGCAAGTCTCTGGTCGAAAATGATAAGCTGGAGACTGCTTTGCAAATCAAGCAGCGTTGTGAAGCAGCGGCCGTCGAACTGTTGCTGCCTACAGACCATCAGGTCGTCGATAGCTACGAACCCATCAAAGGAACAGAGATTCTGGCCAAGACTATTCCGATCGAATTTACCAACGCCGGCCACGCCGGCATGGATATCGGAGTCGAGACCATCGCGCTGTTCGCCAACGCCCTGCACGACGCGAAGACCATTATTTGGAACGGCCCCATGGGAGTTTTTGAAGAGCCGCCCTTTGATCAGGGGACAATCGGAATTGCGCGCGCCGTGGCGGAAGCCGCGGATCGCGGCGCGACTGTTATCGTCGGCGGTGGCGATTCAGTCGCGGCCGTAACGCAAGCCGGCGTTGCCAATCGCATCACGCACATTTCAACCGGCGGTGGCGCAACGCTTGAATTTCTGGCTGGGAAAGAACTGCCGGGTGTGGTGGCGCTAAGCGATAAATAGACTAGATCGACCAGTCGATGCGCTTTGCGCTCCGATGCGCGGCAAGTCTATGCCTTGCCGGTTCACGCTCTAAATAGATCTCGGTCTCTGACCGTGAATTCGAGGTCGAAGACCTCTATGTCTTCCAAAGGTCGATCTTCGGCAAGTCGAAGACTTGCCGCACATCTAACTGGCAGGGCCATTAAGTAGAAGGAACAAACTTCATGCGTAAACCGGTTATTGCTGGAAACTGGAAGATGTACAAGACCGTTGGCGAATCTGTCGCCACGGCGCTTGCCTTGAAACCTCTGGTTGCCAACGCGAATCATTGGGAGGTCGTGATTGCTCCCGTGTTCACCGCATTGAAGAGCGTCGCCGATCGCCTGGAAGGATCGAACATCAAGCTCGCCGCGCAGAATTGCGCGGCGGAAAAAACAGAAGGCGCTTTCACCGGAGAGGTGGCGGCTTCGATGGTGCGCGACGCCGGGTGCTCGCACGTGATCGTCGGCCACTCAGAGCGGAGACAATATTTTTTTGAATCTGACCAAATTGTGAGCCGGAAAACTCAGGCTGGACTAGCCGCCGGACTGATGGTGATTGTGTGTGTAGGCGAGACCCTCGAACAGCGCGATCAGGGGAGCGCGGAGAGCGTGGTGCGCAATCAGTTAGCGGGCGGATTGAGCGGGTTGACAGCATCTGATCTCGACCGTATCATCGTTGCTTACGAACCTGTCTGGGCCATTGGGACTGGACGCACCGCGACGCCGGAGCAAGCGCAGGAAATGCACGCGTTTATCCGGCGCGTTTTCGCGGAAAGGCTCTCAGCGGCGGCGGACGCGATCAGAGTTTTGTATGGAGGCTCAGTCAAGCCGGACAACATAGCCGGTTTGATGAAACAGCCGGACATCGACGGTGCGTTAGTCGGTGGCGCCAGTTTGAAGGCTGAGAGTTTTGCCGAAATTGTTAATTACAAGAAATAGTCAGTTGTTAGTGGTCAGTAGTCAGTTTTAAGTAGTCCGTTACGGCGCAAGGTTGAGCGAACATTTAAGCACGAAGTACCAAAAGTAACTAACAACTGACCAGTACTGGAGATTTCAATTTGTTAGCTTATATTTTCTACGGACTTTTTATCCTGGCGTGCATCATTCTGGTGGTAACAATCCTGTTGCAGCCGGGCAAGTCTGACGCCGGTGCGCTTTTCTCTAGTTCGGTTTCAAGCACGGCGTTCGGGCCCAGAGGGACACAGACACTGCTTTCGAAGATCACGATAGGCGCGGCCGTGGCATTCATGCTAATCGCGCTGATTTTATCGCTGCCAGCGATCACCGGGAGCCGTTCGGTTTTGCAATCCGGCGTCCCTGAGCAAACACAGTTGCCGACACCGGCGCCGACTGTACAATCAACGCCGACCCCTGCAGCTCCAGTAGCGGCACCGACGGCAGCAACATCGACGCCGTCGCCAGCGGCTACGAAGAAGAAATAGCGAACTCGGCTAAGCCGAGCTCTCCGACGTCAGGTTTTTGAAAACCTTCGCGAATGAGCCGAAGTGGCGGAACTGGTAGACGCGCACGTTTGAGGGGCGTGTGAGGTAACTCGTGGGGGTTCGAGTCCCCCCTTCGGCACCATACCTTTTCAATATCCCTTAGCAAATCAGCATAGTTTTCAATTTAGTGTCCACTTAGTGCCCTTGGTGGTCACCTTTCAGGGCCCACTTTGTGCGGACAGTGCGGATCTTACGCCTGATGAGCGATCTGTTATTGAAACTGGCTTTATCAATGCAAGTTTTGACGTTTGTTTCGCCACATCGACCCTGGCAGCGGGTGTGAACTTTCCGTTCAGGACAGTCATCATCTCCAAGTTGACATATGCATACGGAGATCGCGAGGGAAGCCTGTTTGCCAGGTCTGATTTCAGGAATATGTCCGGACGCGCCGGTCGCCTCGGCCACCACGAGGATGGTCGTGTGATCCTTATGCCGAAGAACGGTGTAGAGCTACTACACGCGAATCATCTGGTATCGCCCGAGAATGATCGCGTGGAATCGCAGCTCCTGACGCTAAGCATGCGCAGGACAGTGCTCTCTCTCGTGGCTTCGCGCGCTGTTTCGTCGAGAGGCGAACTTACTACGTTTTTCCAGAACACTCTCTACTGGCATGAAATTCTTGAGAATAATCCCAGGCTTCTCGATGCAATAGTTGCTAAGGCACTCAAGGCTGTGGAGTGGCTCTTAGAGAATCGGTTCGTTGAAGAGAGTCACTTGATAGTTCATGCGACGCCATTAGGCAAGTCCACTTCACTATCCGGCCTGCTGCCCGAGACAGCAAGCGATTCGTTGATCTTCTCAGGGATTACTCCGAGAAAATGCAGCAAGACTTCGGCACATACGAAATTGCCTTGATCCATTGGGCTACAACCTGCCCCGAGTTCTCGGATGAACACCCTTCCAGATTCCTGCCTTGGACATCCGGGCCGATGAAGCCCGAGTCCTCCGTGTATATGGAAAGGGTAACTCATCTAGTTGCGTGGGACAGGACCAATGAGAAAGTGACGCGCTCCGTTCACGCCTTGGGACTTTTTATCCAAGGTGAGGCTGAACGCAAGATACGCTTCGCCACGGGAGTTTCCGCTGGCAACCTGCATCGACTCTCCATTGATATTAATTGGATTCTTGACGGTCTAAGTCGTGTGTCCGGCTCTTCCGATCTTGGTTGCACGCAAGCTCTGACAAACCACATCGGAATGCTCGCTCGTCGGGTTCGGTGGGGCACTCCAGCTGAAGCGCTCGACGTGCTGCGGATCGCGAATCGCAAAAGCGTTCCCGGATTCGGACGGCAGCGCGTAATGGTGTTGATTGCCAATGGCTTCACAACAGTTATGGATGTGATAACCGGGACAAAAGATCAACTGGTAAAGCTGCTGGGTTCCGAGAGGCGCGCTGAAGCGCTAGTTGCTGCGTTGTCAGACACATTCGATAGTACGTCCGCTAACTTCGCACGCATGCACCTCCAGCTGGGTGAAGAACTCGGCATTAAGGAGAAGGTATCTAAAAGTAACGAGGCGTTGGGTGCCGAATACGATGCCGCGATCTTTAACCTGTTGAGAGAAGAGGTGAATTGGTCTGTAGTGAACCCCTGAAATGAAACATCAAGTTAAGAAAGTTGAAGTTGCGCCAGCGAAGCTTCAAACTCGACCGGTGGCCGGTAGCCGATGGCTGAGTGAAGACGCTTCCGATTGTAAACCGCATTGATGAAATGCTCGACCGAGGCGCGCACCTCGGCGATTGTTTCGTAGTCGTTCAGGTAGATCTCTTCGTACTTGAGCGTGCGCATGAAGCGCTCGGCTTTGGCATTGTCATAAGGGTTGCCGGTGCGGCTCATGCTGATCTGGATTTTGTGGTTCTGCAAGACCGCGACGTAATCAGTAGCCGCGTATTGGACGCCCTGATCAGAATGATGGACCAGTCTCGGATGAACAGTGCGTGCTTGCAGCGCCATCTGCAAAGCCGCCAGCGTCAGTTTCGTATCGATGTGGCGCGAGACGGCCCAGCCGATGCAGCGGCGGCTGTAGGCGTCCAGCAACACGGCCAGATAGATGAAGTCGCGCCGCAAACGAATATAAGTGATGTCGGCCACCCAAAGTTGATTAAAACCAATCCTTGTGACACGTGTAAACCATGTCTCCGAACACCTGTAAATTATCTGTCCGGCCTAGACACTATCGCCACTCACCCTGCAATGTGAATGACGCCCAATAGTATGGCGACGCCCATCGCTTGTCGTTCATGAGCGATACTTGCGCAGCCCGTAACGCCGCGGCGGGCCGCATACCTTCCTTCAACATTCCGTGATAAAAGCGGACCATCAACTCTGTCGTTCCCCAGTCGCTTACATCCCACAGGCTTACGACCACGCGAGGCGCTCCGGCGTGCATGAATCCACGCGTTAGACTCACCAGGCCCTCTCCTCTTATATCCTTGCCAATGCCTGTCTGGCACGCACTCAGGACCACTACCTCAGCCGGAAACTTCAGGTTAAAGATCTCGTGCGCCCGTAAGAACCCGTCCTGGGCTTCTCCACGTTCGTTCACCAGAGAGAACACAACACCTGACAACTCTGGGTGCACGCTATTCAAAAGACCGTGGGTGGAAAAATGCACGTAACGGTACTGGCTCAGCTCTGCGTTGGTAGCTGTTTCCCGGCTGGCAGCAAAATCCAGCGCTAGCCGGCCCTCAGCCGTGCGAACCATAGCCACTATCTGCTCTGCTTCCTGACGCGTGCCAGGGAGACGTGGAACATACATTCCTTCAGTCGCGACGCCTGTATCTTCGGTCGCTTTGACCAGCTGACGGTCTATTGTGTTTTCACCGCGTACCGGTGCTTCGTTGGGACTCTTTGGCGAGTCCCGGAGTTGCTTATCCCTAATCCTCTTAACCCGCTCATCATCCTTCATAAACACCGGATCAGCCAGCGCTACCACACTCCTCGGCGCCGGTGGACGTCCCGCCACTTCTCCCCGGACCACCGACAGTGTGGATGCCGAAGGGAGGTTTACAATCTCATGATCGGCTATTAAAGGCCTTGGGATGCTCGTTGCTCCCCCACGTACGAGCGGTAAAGCGGCAAACGGAACGAAGTGGAGTGCGCCGTCGGCAACAATCATCAATCGCTTCTTTCCCAACTGTCCCGCCGCGGGACCAAGCACCATGCGGCTCAGGGACGCAGCAGCTACTGGGATTTCCAAGTCAGCTTTCGCGACCCGGACTGCCCGCTGCTTGCTGGTTTCACCCTTGACATCCTTATTGCGCACATTCAAGAGATTGTAAAAGTGGCCGGCGGCTGTTTCGATCTCATCACGTTTAGCTAATTCGTAACCGGTGATCGAGCTTGACGTCACCACCCACAGGTAGCTGCGTTCTTCACCGAGCGAATACTCCAGCAACACCGTGTATTGATCGAGCACCTGAGTCTGAATCTCTTTTAGGGTGAGTGGCTGCGGTTGCATTAGAGCCGCATAGTGCGGACTTGTTTGTCTGATCTCCGTTTCGATTTGCTGTAAATCCTTAATCAGCATTTCGACCTCTTCGGCGATCGCCTTGGCTTGCGCCTCTGTGTGCGGGCCCGAAAGCAATTCCATTTGGGCCTGAGCTCTCGCGTTCAGGCGGCTTTGAGTCTTACGCTCGCGCTGCAACAATGCCGGATCGACGCCTTGACGTATATCTGCGTTCGCCTCCTTAAGCGTGTCGAGCAGAGAGCGGGCGCGTGCCCGTTCGCTCGCCTGAAGTGCTTTGCCGTCGTAACCGCCTTCGAGGTGTTGCATGTGCAAACGCATCAGCAAGTCAATGTAGAACGCGTAGTAATCCTGTGAACCGGCAAAAAACGAGAGACGGTACTCGGGATTGACTACTTTCGTGCGAACGGACTCAACGTTCGCAATGGCCGACTCGATTGCGGTTTGGGAGGCAGCGAAATTGCCACGATTAAGTTCTCCTACGGCAATTTGCTTCAGGGTCATGGCTTCAGTATGCCCGTCACCAATGGAGCGCTGGAGCGCTCGCGCTTGAGCACAGTAGTCGAGCCCCTTCTGATAATCACCGGAACTGACCCGATTCCAGCAAATTCCAAAGAGCGCCAAACCTTCGCCGTAACGATCGTGCTCGGCCCGAAAGAGAGGCAAGGCTTGCTCGTTATATTTGAGAGCTTCCTGTGGTTCGCGTTCAAAACTATGTAAGAGGCCGAGCGAAACAAGCGTCAGAGCCTGGCCGCGACGAAAGTTGAGGGCGCGGTACACCGACAAAGCTTGCTCGAGGCTTTTCTTCGCCTTCTCCGGCTCACCCAAATCATTGTAGAGCGGGCCAAGTGCTGCAAGTGCAGCTGCTTCACTCTCAGGAAAACCCGTGGCGCGAGCGAGCTCCATAGCTTGTTGGTAATAACTGAGTGCCTCCTCAGATTTTCCCAGGAACATATGAAGGCTGCCAATACTCGACAGAGTTATCACTTCACCCTGGCGCTCACCCGCGGCGCGAAACAGGGGCAACGCTTGTCCAAAGCGATCGAGCGCTTTCTGCATTTCGCCCAAAGTCATGTGTAGCTGTCCAAGCTGAAGAAGTGCGGCGGCCTCTCCTTTCTTATCACCTGCGGCACGAAAAAGAGGTAGTGACTGCTCATACTTTTCAATCGCCTGCTGAGTCTGGCCAAGCAGAAAGTAAGCGGAGCCGGTAATTGAAAGCAAAGCTGCCTCGCCGAGAGTGTTGTTCAGCGAGTGCAACAAAACCCTCGCCGATTCGAATTTTTCGATGGCCTTGGAAAGCGATGTGGCCGATCCCTCGGTAATCAGTTGCAGTCCTTCGGCCATTGATTTCATAGCCGCCTGTTCCTGTGTCTGCCTGGTGTCTTGTGCGGCAATTGTGCCGCTCACCACAAGAAGAGTTATGAGGAGAAGCAGGGCGCGATGAAACCTTGAGCCCTTTCGTTTGTTTGAGTGGGTGGGAAGTTTCAGGTGCATTGGCTTAATCCTGTCTAAAGGAAGAAAATCGTTGGCAATTCAGTGTGCTTATGCTCATCAGTTATTTGAGATCAATTACCCAGGGCATACGGGTACGCTCTGCTGAACTTGTCGATCGAAGTTGGTGAGAATGCGACTGATGTGCCTACTCCTATCGCCACTCACCCTGGAGGGTAAATGACGCCCAGTAATATGGCGACGCCCAGCGCTGATCGTTCATGAGCGATACTTGTGCAGCGCGTAACGCCGCTGCCGGCCTCATGCCTTCTTTCAACATTCCGTGATAAAAGCGAACCATCAACTCTGTCGTTCCCCAGTCACTTACATCCCAAAGACTTACGAGGACCCGTGGGGCTCCGGCATGCATGAATCCGCGCGTAAGACTTACCAGCCCCTCTCCTCGTATCTCCTTTCCGACTCCGGTCTGACAGGCACTGAGCACCACCAGCTCAGCACCAAGCCTCAGGTTATAGATCTCGTGGGCCCTCAAGAACCCGTCCTGGGCTTCGCCACGTTCATTCACTAACGAGAACACCACACCTGACAACTCTGGATGCACGCTGTTCAAAAGACCGTGCGTGGAAAAGTGCACGTAACGATACCGGCTCAGATCTGGGCTGGTCGCTGTATCCCGGCTGGCAGCAAAATCAAGCGCCAATCGACGCTCGGGCGTAGGCACCATAGCAACAATCTTTTCAGCTTCCCGGCGCGTGCCGGGAAGACGGGGAACATAGAATCTTTCACTAGCGATACCTACATCTGCGGTCGCTTTTTCAAGTTGGCGCTGTACTATGCTTTGAACGACTGCAGGCGTCTCGCTATCGACTCTTGATCCTTCCTTGCCGATCTCTTTGTCTTTAGCCTTCTTAACACGCTCGTCGTCTTTCATGAATACCGGATCGGCAAGCGCCACAACACTCATGGGAGCGGGTTGACGGCCTGCCACTTCGCGCCTAACCAACGACAGTGTCGAAGCGGAAGGAAGGTTCACAATTTCGTGCTCGGCGATTAAGGGCCTTGGGGTGCCGGGCTCTGCGCCAATTGGCGACGGCAAAGCGGCAAACGAAACAAAGTGGAGTGCGCCGTCGGCAACAATCATCAATCTCTTTTTTCCCAATTGGCCCGCCGCCGG
>Ga0207646_10004551_pt1 | contig 15002 bp, 14 predicted proteins | sample KBSK5502metaG_FD_184343 | JGI IMG/M metagenome (GOLD analysis project Ga0207646, IMG submission 184343) | Corn, switchgrass and miscanthus rhizosphere microbial communities from Kellogg Biological Station, Michigan, USA - KBS K5-50-2 metaG... | ecosystem: Host-associated > Plants > Roots >... | reverse complement strand
CAGGATCGGGGGTTTCCTGACTGTGCCTCGCTATCGCAGGGTCGTCGTCAAGCTCAGTGGCGAGGCGCTCGCCGGATCGGGGAGCTCCGGGGTCGACCCGGCCAGCCTGTCCCGGGTGGCCGAGGAGGTTCTCTCCGTGCACGATCTCGGCGTGCAGGTGGCCGTGGTCGTCGGCGGCGGGAACTACTTCCGCGGCCGGATGGCCGAGGGCTGGGGCATCAGCCGGGCCGAGGCGGACAACATCGGCATGCTCGGCACGATCATGAACGCGCTGATGCTCCGGGGCGCGCTCACGGCCAGGACGGACACCGACGTCCGGGTGATGACCGCGGTGCCGATCCACAGCGTGGCGGAACCGTTTATCAGGCTCCGTGCCATGCATCACCTGGAGCGCGGCATGATCGTGCTGCTCGCGGGCGGCATCGGGCAGCCCTACGTCACCACCGACTACCCGGCGGTGCAGCGGGCGCTCGAGCTGGACGCCGACGCGCTGCTCGTGGCCAAGCGTGGCGTGGACGGGGTCTACGACAGCGACCCGCACCTCAACCCGGACGCGGTCCGGTTCACCCGGCTGACCTACGACGAGGCGCTGGCGGCCGGCGTGCGCATCATGGACACCAGCGCGTTCGTGCTGGCCAACGAGCAGTCCCTGACCATGCACGTGTTCGACGTGGCGGCCGCGGGCGTAATGCGCGAGATCTGCGAGGGCGCCGAGCACGGGACGCGGATCAGCGTCAAGTAGCGGGGGTTTCCCCGGGTCCGTTCGGCATAAGACGAGAGCAACCTCGTCGTACCCCGCGCTTGGCGCGCCCGGGAAGAGGCTACGGGCCTCAGTCCACTGCCGGGTCGCGTCGAAGACCTCGCTGGTGTACGGGAGGAAGACGATGCGCTCGCCGGTTCCGAACGCCCGCACGTCCACCTGGTCCCGGTACTTCTCCGGCACCGACCGCAGGTGGTAGTGCTTGTAGAGCTCGGGGCGCAGGTCGATCTCCATCTGCGCGCGGCGCAGCGCGGCCAGGTACTTCTCGATGTCGGCCTTGCTGGCCTCGGACCCGGTCACCAGGAACCCGATCATGAACGTGGCGTCCACGACCTTGCGGAAGCCGAAGGCTTCGGCGATGTAGAGCGGCACCCCCCACGCCGTGGCCGCCTCGACCTGCCGGCCGAGCAATGCGTCCAGGCGCTCGTTGGGCGGGCCCTGGAAGGTGAGCTTCATCTCGTCCGGGCCGAGCACGTCCTCCAGCGCCTGCACGGTGGCGAAATGGCTGCCGGAGTGGTAACCGACGCCGATCGGCACCCCGGCCAGGTCCTCGGGGGCGCGGACGGACGACTCGGGCGGCACCACGATGGCGCACGGCGCGACCGAATAGGCCGTGGTCACCAGGTGACCGGCCCGCTCGCTCGCTGCGGCGCTGGTGGCCCAGTGGCAGGCGCAGCTCACGTCGGCGCCGTCGCGGCCCGCGCCGAACGTCTCGAACGCGCCGGTCCTGACCTCGCCGGCGTCGTCCCGCCGGACGGAGTGGATGCCGTAGTCCCCGCTGTCGGTCAGGAAGATGTAATCCAGGCCCTCGGCGGCGAAGAAGCCCTTCTCCTCGGCGACCCATTCCTGCAGACGGCCGTGCGGCATGATCTTGAGCGGCATGTGCTCCTCCTTGAACGCGGCCGTAGCCAGCCTAACTCGCTGGCTTAGTGAGTGTTTGATAAATGACGCGATGGCCCCGTGGTCACGGGGCGGCGCCAGGCTGGTGCCGTGGCGGGTGTGCTGAGATGCGCGGGCGCGGGCCCTGTGTTCCCTTGATGTGTGAAGACCAAAAAGACAGCAGGGCCCGCGCATGCCCAGGGTATGCGCCGGGCCGCAGAGCAGGCCAGGCGCTATCCCAGTGACCTGACCGATGCCCAGTGGCAGGTCATCGCCCCGCACCTGCCGGCGTACGTTCCGGGCCGGCGCGGCAGGCCGCGGGTCTGGCCGCTGCGGGCGATCGTCGAGGCGATCTTGTACCTGGACCGGACCGGGTGCGCCTGGCGGTACCTGCCCGCCGATTTCCCGCCGTGGGGGACGGTATATGGCTACTTTGCCGGCTGGCGCGATGACGGCACCCTGGCCCGGCTGCATGACGCGCTGCGCGCCCAGGCACGGGCCGCTGCCGGGCGGGATGGCGAGCCGACCGCGGCGGTGATCGACTCCCAGTCGGTCCGCGCCGCCGACACCGTCCCCCGGGCCAGCCGGGGATGGGATAACGCGAAGAAAGTGAACGGCAGGAAACGGCACATCGCCGTGGATGCGATGGGCCTGCTGCTGGCCGTGGTGATCACCGCCGCGTCCGTGCAGGACCGCGACGCCGCCCGGCCGCTGCTGTGGAACCTGCACCGGACCTCCCGCCGCATCCGGCTGATCTGGGCCGACGCGGTCTACACCGGCAAGCTCAGCGCCTGGGCCGCCAGCTTGAAGATGACCCTGCAGATCGTCCCCCGGCGCAACCCGCACGCCTTCGAGGTCCTGCCCCGCAGGTGGGTCGTCGAGCGCACCTTCGCCTGGATCAGCAAGCACCGCCGCACCGTCCGCGACTACGAACGCCTCCCGGCCAGCCACGAAGCCATGATCTTGTGGGCCATGACCGCCCTCATGGCATGCCGCCTGACCCAGCCCGCCCATTTATCAAACACTCACTTAGAGTCGCCTTGTGGCGCAGGAACCTTCGACGCGGGTGCTTCCGCACGAGCTGCCGGCCTCGCTGCGCGAGGCCGGCCTGGACAACTGGATCCGCGAGCCGCTGGACGACGCGGTCGACCGGCGGCGGCGCATCATCATGCCGCCGGCCGTGGCGGTCCTGGGTACGCCGGCCCGCGGGCACCAGGGCCCGCTGCTGGCCGAGGCGCGACACCCCGACACGCTGTTCATGATGGGCGACAACCCGGCGCTGCCCAAGATGCCGGAACGGCCGACGCTGCGGGACTTCTACCTGCTCAGGTTCGACCCGATCCCGCGCACCCACCTGCTGCAGAGCGCCCGGGTCGCCAGGGAGAACGGGCTCGACGAGAAGGTGATCATGGCGTGCCTACTGCACGACATCGCGATCGCGGGCCTGCTTTCGGCCAACCACGGCTACTGGGGTGCCCAGCTGGTCGCGCCGTACGTGGACGAGGAGGTCGCCTGGGCCATCGAGAAGCACGAGGCGCTGCGCTACTTCGCCGACGAGTCGGCGGGGTACAGCTACCCGGCCGCGTACGTGGACTACTTTGGCCCGGACTACAGCCCGCCTGGTTATATGCAGCGCGAGGCGCAGGCGGCGCGCAAGCACCGCTGGTACATGACGTCGCGGCTGGTGACGATCAACGACATCTACTCGTTCGACCCGAACGTGACCGTGGAGTTCGACGAGTTCGCCGACATCGTGGGGCGCCATTTCCGGCAGCCGGCCGAGGGGCTCGGCTTCGACGGGTCGCCGGTCGCGCACATGTGGCGGACGATGATCTGGCCGAACAACTTCCTGTAGGTTTTGGCCCCATGGAGCCCGGGATCACCTGGTATGAGGTGCTGGGCGTGTTGCCGGGCGCGGCCGCGGAGAAGATCAGGCGCAAGTACCAGGAGCGAGTGGCCCTGCTGCGCGGGGAGATGATCGCGGGCGCGCCGTCGAACGTGCTCGCCGGGGTCCGCCGGGCGCAGGAGTTCCTGGACGGCGCGTGGGAAGTGCTCGGCGATCCGGCGACCCGGGAGCGCTACGACGAGGCGGCGGGGTTCCGGCGCCGCGGCGGCGGCCTGACCCCGGCCGGGACCAGCACCGCCGGGACGTACCCGACCGGCTCCGGTATGGACCCGCCCGACACGGGCATCCTCGGGGAATTCAACCCGGTAGGCATGCTCGGCAGCCTGCTGGCGATGAGCGGCTGGATCCCCGGGCCCCGGCGGGCGAAGTGGGTTCCGGTACCGGACGTCCGGGGGCTGTTCTACGACGTGTGCCTGGAGGTGACGGGGCGGCTGGGGCTTCACGTCAGCTCCGTCCGGCTCACCCCGCGTCCGATGCCGGTCGACGGGCTCGTGGTGGACCAGTCGCCGCGGGCGCCGGGGAAGGTTCGGCGGGGTGGGGCGGTGACGGTGCACGTGTGGCATCCGCCGGCCCGGCCAGGAGCCCAGCAGGGGGCAGGGTGAAGGCGCTCGTGTTCCGGCACAGCCTGGCCCGGGAGGCGGCTTCGGCCATCGGCGGCCGGGTAGACCCGCGGGCGTTCGTGTCCCGGTTCGCACCGGTCCGCATCGAGGATGTGCCTGAGCTGCCGCTGCCCGCTCCCGACTGGGTCCGGGTACGGACCACGTTCTCCGGGCTGTGCGGCTCCGACGTGAAGCAGATCCTGCTGAACGGTTCCCGGAACAATCCGCTCACCGCGCTGGTGTCGTTCCCGCACGTGCTGGGGCACGAGGTGGTCGGGCGGCGGCTTGATACCGGCGAGCGCGTGGTGCTCAACCCGTGGCTGTCGTGTCTGCCGCGCGGGATCGACCCTGTTTGTTCCGCATGCTCGGCCGGGCGGTATCCGTGGTGCCGGAACTTCCGGTCCGGCGACCTGCCCGCCTCGATCCACCTGGGCAACTGCGCCGCGGCGGCCGGGGCGCACGCGGAGCGGTTCGCGGCGCACGTGTCGCAGTTGTTCGCGATCCCGGACGGCGTGTCAGAAGAGGCGGCGGTGCTGGCCGATCCGGTCAGCGTGTCACTGCGGTCGGTGCTGCTCGCGCCGCCGTCTGCGGGCCAGCCGGTGCTGGTCTACGGCTCCGGGACGCTGGCGTTCGCGGTGATCGCGCTGGTGCGGTTCCTGTATCCCGGTACCGAGGTGTGGGCGGCGACGCGGCCGGGTTTCCGGGCCGAGATGGCAGCCCGACTCGGAGCGCACGCCGTGCTGTCCTCGGATCCGGATTCGCTGGTTGCCGCCGTCGCCCGGCGGGTGGGGGCCTCGCCCTTGGTGCCGTGGAGCGGACGGGAGTGGCTGCAGGACGGGCCTTGCGTGGTGTACGACACCATCGGGTCGGTCGAGACGGTGGAGACGTCGCTGCGGCTGCTTTCGACGGGCGGCACGCTGGTCATCTCGGGGGTGGAGCCGCCGAAGCGGTTCGAGTGGACGCCGCTGTACTTCAAGGAGCTGCGGGTGGTGGGGTCGAATGGGTTCGGCGTGGAGGAGGTGCGGGGGGTTGCGAAGCATGCGATGGAGCACTACTTCGATTTCATCACCGAGGGCTTCGACCTGACGCCGGTGATTACGCACCGGTTCCCGCTCGAGCGGTGGGATGAGGCGGTGCTGGCGCTGAAGGATTCGGGGCGCACCGGGGCGGTGAAGGTGCTGCTGGAGCCCGGTGGGTGAGGCCCCTGTATGGGTGAGGCCCTGTATGGGTGAGGCCCGGTTACGGGTGAGGCCCGTCTACGGGTGAGGCCCGTCTACGGGTGAAGCCGTCCGGGTGATCCGCGGAGTACCCCGGCGACGAATCAGGGGTAGGCGGGCTGAATGGCAGCCCGCGGCACCACATCGGTGCATCAGGGGGAGGGCCTCATGGCAATCGGCGTAATCTTCAACTTTCCCGGCGCAACCATTGAGCAGTACGACGAGGTATGCCGCGCCCTCAACGGCGGGCAGCTCCTGGGCTCGTTGTCAGACTGGCCTGGCGGCGGCTGCCTGTCGCACACTGCGGGCGCGACGCCAGACGGGCTGTGCGTTGCCGACGTCTGGGAGTCACCGGAGAAGTTTCAGGCGTTCGGCGAGAAGCTCATGCCCCTGATACAGCAGGCAGGCATCCAGGCAGCGGAGCCGATCGTCTTCCCCGCGCACAACTTCATCAAGGACTAAAGGCGCCTGGGCCAGTTGCACGCGCTGCTGGACCGGACTAGCTGCGTGTCTGCCAAGGCACCGGGACCTCCTAGGACGTTACTGGTGTCATGGCAAGTTACGTTGGCCCGGTCCTGCAGCCGCGCGACGTGGTGGCTGGCCTGAGCCCCGGCCGCGGCCGCATGCCGCGCGGCCCCCGGCATCCGCACTGGCCTCACCGGTCACAGGGCGCTGCCCCGCGCAACCACGACGATGTGACATCGTCGTGGTTATTCCGGGCGGCCGGGGCGGCGCGGGAATCGTGAGGACTGGGCCTTGCCCACTTCGGGCCAGGGCGTCTCGCGGACGGCGGATGACCCGCCTCGTCTGCCAGCGGGCATCGGCGCGTTCGCAATCGAATCGGGCCCTGCTGTATCAAGCCAGTGCGCAGTCCACTCCGCAAGGAGGGCGCAGGCCTTACTAACAAGCCCTCATGGGCTCGCGACGGCAAAGGGGGCCGGTCATGGCTGAAGCGATCGCGGAGCGGGTCAGGCGCTACATCCTCGACGGCAGCGATGAGGATCTTCGGCGGCTGCTGGGTGTCGCTGAGAGCACCCGGGAGATGGCCCGCTCTGCCTTCCGTAAGGTCGGTATGCAGGAAGGCTGGCATGCCATCGACTGCGGCTGCGGCCCCGTCGGCGGGCTTGCCGTCATGGCGGAGATGGTAGGCCCGGCCGGGCGGGTGGTTGGCGTCGACTTCAGCGAGCCGACAATCCAGCGGGCCCGGTCGGTCGTGGCGGCGCTTGGGCTGGGCAACGTGGAGTTGTTTGCTGGCGACATCCACGAACTCGACGCGGCCGCCGTGGGCGGCCCGTTCGACCTGGCTTATACCCGGCTTTTCCTGATGCACCAGCCCGACCCGGTACGGACCCTCAGCCAGATCGCGCGCCTGCTTCGCCCTGGCGGCTGGATCGTGGCGCAAGAGGCGCTGCGCAGCCCGCCCCCCCGGTCACATCCCCACCTCGATGCCCTTGGCGCCTACTGGGATCTGGTGTACGACCTGCTGGAACGGGCCGGGGGTGTGCCGCGCTGCGCCGTCGATGGCCTCGCGGGGTCTGCGCGTGCGGCGGGCCTTGACGTCGTTGCGGTCGATGGCAGCTTCGGGATCATCGATCCGGAGCTAGGCTTCGACCTGCACGCGGCCACCCTGCTGGCGGCGAGGGAACGCGCCGTCGCCTCGGGCATCGCAGCCGGGCAGCAGATCGACGATCTGGCAAGTGATCTTCGTGCCGCGAAGGGCGGCGGCTACGAGTGGGTGTCAATGCCGTTCTTCCTCGACCTGACATTGCGCAAGCCGCCAGCGGCCTGAAAGGGCCGGACCGCCAGCCCCGCGGAACGATCAAGGCCCAACCCGCGAGAGCGCCACCCGGCGGTGTGCTGCTGACCGTGATCGACCGGCGGAGCTTGCCGGCCACGTTAGCGGTCGAGGGCTAGGCCTTAGTGGTGTACCAGGGGGCGCGGGCGCGTTGTTCGGCGCGGTCGTGGCCGACGGTGGCATACCAGCAGGTTGGCTGTCATCCAAACCCCGAAATAGACGGGGGCACTCAACCAGAACAGCAGGAATGTCGCCTTGTTGTCGCCCCCCATGGGGAACAGGAACACGAACGCCCCCACGCCTGCGTAAAGGGCGCTCGCCGCCGTGACCACTCAGCCGGGCCGCAGAACTGGCTGCTGGGCCTGCGCCCCGGCGGGCTTCGGCGGCGGGGCTGGGTCCGGCCTGGCGGGGATGCCGGCAGTGACCGCGGCTAGCTCCGCGTAGGTCCGCGACGCGAACGCCTGACCCACCCGCAGGTCGAATTCGTCCTTGTCCAGCAGACCCTGCACGAAAACGGTTTTGAGGGTGCAGATCACCTGCTCGCGGTCGGCGTGCGACGCGCGCAGGCGGCCGCGGCCCGCCGTGCCTGCTGTGCCTGCTGCCATCTCGTCTCCCGGTCCTGTCATCACCGGCGCCTCCCCACCACGAACAATGCACGCAAAGCGTAGCCCGCTTGCCCTCTGGTGGCCATCTTCGAACCTTTTGATCCGGAGATTCCTGTACCGGAATCCGGGCTGTTCAGATCGGTCCGTGATCTCGGCTACATCCCGGTCGGCTGTCCGGGCACGTCCGGAGAATCGCGAAGTCGTTCGTCCGGATCCCGAGCCGGGCAATCGGCGGAGAGCCCAGCGCATCCCCCGAACCTAGCTCGTCCTCCGGTAGGTGCTGGGTGGCGCGGCGAAAGCTGCCGACCCGTGATGGGCGCGGCCCGGCGGCCTAGGCCACCCACTGCTCGGTCACTCAGGCCGTTCTCTTCCTGCCGTCTCTTCCTGCCGATTGCTCGCGCCTGCCTTTCAAGTCACCTCCAGGCCGTCAGGTCAGGCGCACCGAACCTGCGCCCTAGGAGCTCTAGAGAAGTTGTAACAACCCGGCCGATGGCGGTGGTTCGTGTTCTGGACACGTTAGCGCCGCGCTCCGGGACCTGATGGCCAGGATGAGGGACGACAGCGACCGGGCCGCGATGATCTACCAGCACGAGGCCCGCGGCACTGACAAGACGATCACGAACGCCATCGACACGCACGTCCAGGCCGAGCAGGCGAGGCGCGGCGACGATGAGGACAGTCCGAGCGGCGTGCTGGTCCCCTGCTGGCTAATGGCCGCTAGTGGCCCGGACGGTATCTATCGGGCACGCAGCGGGCACGCTTCTGGGTAGCGGGTGCGGCCCGCTGCCCGCTCATCGCCGGTTCCTTCGTCTCAGCCGCCAGTACCGCACGTCGCTGCGCGACAAGATGATCGCTGACGAGATCAGCAGGCGAGCCGAAGCCGAACGCCCCCAATCGGGCACGCAACGGGCACGAGGCAACGCTGAGGCATCATGACCGCTTCGGAGCTGCGCCCGGAAAACAACGCGCTAGCTGCGCGTTCTCCATTGGAGCGGGTGACGGGAATCGAACCCGCACTATCAGCTTGGGAATCGGACAGATCATGGCCGGTGAGGACGCTGAGCAGGCGACTTCGAAGACTCGCAGTAGCCGTGATTGACCCCTCGTCACCCTGGCTAATTGCACCCTGATTGCACGACGATCTTCCGCCGATCAGGACTCCTGACCGCTCTGTCCCTGGTCTTCCTCGCCCTCCTCGGGGCTGTCGTCCCTCGGGAGGAGCCGCCGGATTACGTTTTGCACGAACTGCACGGCTTCGGCTGCAGCGCCGGTCTGAAGGGCAATCACTCCAGCCACCACGGCACCGGCCATCCCAACTAGATCGCCCTTAATCGGCTTACGCGTTGCCATGCCGACACCTCCTGCCCAATAAGCGAGAACTCGAGAGGCCGACCCCCGGCTTGCATCACCGCAGGTTACGGGCCTGCGGCTCAAGTTTTGAATAATCCTACTCGCAGTGAGTATTTCTAGAGGAGGCTGGACGACACCGGCCTCCTGATCCGTAGACCAGTGCAGGGCGTCTGGCAGGTGCGCCGGAATCCGTATCCGGAGGCCAGCATCTGCTAAATGTCCGGTGCAGAGAGCCCACGTCCGATGCCGTCTGGCCGGTCTGGCTCGTTCGACCTGGCACATGCCGTCGGCCGCCATCCGGTACCGGCCGTCCAGCAGGCAATCGGTCGCTGCTACTTCCCCTGGCACGCCAGGTAGGCGTTGATGACCTGCACGACCTTGCGCTAATCAGTGGGATTCCTGTGGGGACCAGGCACCGTGTCGCGGAGTTGCGGGGGTTCTGTGGGGGCTCGCCGAAGCCCTTGACTCGCCCGGCCGACCCGACACGGGGTACCCAGGTACCGCTGGGGGGTCAGTGTCCGGGCCTCGTGCAGGCTCCTGAAGGCGACACCGCGCCGAGCACCTGATGGCCGTCATGGACTGCGAGCTGGCGATGGCCGGCGCTGCCATCGCCCGGACAAGGCGCCAGCTCCAGCACGCCAGTCCCGCACGAATGCCGGGCAGGACCGACCGGACACTCGCATCACCATCAGCACCGTTACCGTGTCCTGGCACCCGCAGCCACTCACGTTACCACCTGGTCGCTGACTGTGTCGTCTCCTGTCAACCTGCCCCCCGCGCGGCGCGTCCTACACCTCACGCAGTGCCCGCAGCGACAGCAGACTGCAAAGGACGAACCGATACAGATGATCACTATCGAGCGGCGAGTGCCAGTGGACGACGCCGGAGATCCCGCCGGGCCTGCCTGCCCGGACGGGCGCCTGCTCGCGCTTAGGTGCCTGGGTATCCCCCAGGTGGCCACGCGGGCGGCAATGAGCAGGCGCCGCACGCTCATGCGCAGCCTGGCCGCATTCTGCGCTCGGATCCAGCCGCGCAACACAGCCGAGCTCGCGTCGCTGGTCCTGCACATGGGCGAGGAAATCGACCGGCGCGAACGGATGCTCGATGCCGCGCTCCGGGCTGTGGTCACCGTGCCCGGCGAGCGGATCCCTGGTAGCCCGGCAGCATCCCGGCCGGCCAGGGCCGGGCAGCCGGAACAGATCTGCGAGACTGCCACCGTCTGACGCCCTGGCCCAGTGGGAACGACCCACCATGGCCGGGTCGCGGGAAGCCGCGCGGAGCCGGGCGACGGCGCGGACACCTCCGGCGACCCGGACGGCCACGGCCTTGAGCTGATCTCGATCACCTGTCCTGGCCTCGCCAGGTCATCGCGGAGCGGCAGCTCACTGAAGAACCCGGCGCTCAAGGGGACTGCCGATGCCGGTCCAGCCCGGCACACCGTTAGTCCTCACCTGTGTCCCCGCTGCGTTCCCGGACCGGGCGGAGTCCTTGTCCCTGAGCTGGAGCCCGTTACGGGAACTGCGGACCTTCTCCTTACCATGGAAAACTATAGCCGGTCCGACCTGGTTCTTAGGAGCAGTACTAGGCTTCTAGCTGGAAGTATGTGGCTGGACGTAGCCGACCGAGGCTCAGTAAGGCTTGCAGTTGGCCCCCAGAATGGCCCCCATTCCTGCTACTATGGACCTATGAGTTCACGACGCGGATGGCGCGAAGACGGCATTTTCTTCGAGCATAATTCGCCGTGCCGTGACAGCGACCGCCACCGGCACTGCGACGGCCGCTGGCGAGGAGTGATCAGCCTCGGCTACGACGCGGACGGCAAGCGGGTCCGGCGCAAGGTCTCCGGCAAGACCAAGGCCATCGTCCAGGACCGGCTCAAGGCGCTCCACAGCGACGTCGAAACAGGCGTCCGGGCCCTGCCGAACTACACCGTCCGGCGCGCCGCCGACGACTGGCTCGCCCTAGGCCTGCACGGCCGCTCCCCCAAGACGATCAAGAAGAACCAGAACGTCCTCACCCCGATCCTGGCCACCATCGGCGGCATGCGACTGCGCGAGCTCACGGCTGACGACGTCCGCCAGGCGCTGGCGGCCATGGCGCTGCGCTACTCCAGCGCCGCCGTCGCCATGGGCCACAACGCGCTGACCCGGGCGATACGGCACGCCGAAGCCCGCGATCTCGTCAGGCGCAACGTGGCCATGCTCGTCGACACCCCCAAGGGCCAGGCGGGACGGCCCAGCAAGAGCCTCAGCCTGGAGCAAGCGTCCGCGCTCCTGGCCGCCGTCGAGGGCACCCGGATGCACGCCTACATCGCCCTGTGCCTGGCCACCGGCATCCGCACCGAAGAGGCCCGGGCGCTGCGCTGGGAGCACGTCGACTTCGGCGATCCCGTGGCCAGCCCGCCCGTGCCGGCCAGCGCCGCCGTGTGGCGATCCGTGCGATCGCACGGGGATACCAAGACCGAGAAATCGCGCCGGACGCTTGCCCTGCCCGAGATGGCGGTGAATGCGCTGTGGGCCCACAAGGAGCGGCAAGCCGGTGAACGGGCCGCTGGCGGCCTGACATGGAGCGAGCGTGATCTGGTCTTTTCCGCCCGGACCGGTGCTGCCCTGGACGCGGCTAACGTCCGGCGGGAGTTCAAGGCGGCCTGCCAGGCCGCAGATATCGGCGCGAATTGGACACCACGGGAGCTGCGTCACTCATTCGTGTCGCTGATGTCGAGTTCGGGGGTGCCAGTCGAGGAGATCGCGCGGCTCGCGGGCCACGCGAACACCAGGACCACCGAGGTTGTCTACAGGCGCGAGCTGCGGCCGGTGCTGACCACTGGAGCCGAAGCCATGGACAGGCTTTTCAAGGTACCTGCGTTCCAGTAGCACCATCGCGGGCAACACGCACCGGGGTGCCACGGGACGATCCTGCCGACGTGCCTGTGCGGTCGGGGCCCGACGACCAGTGATCATGTTGTAAATCGATCGTTATCTGGAGCCCGAATCTGGGTGTCTTCGCTGTAAGCGCCGGGGGTGTTTTGTATGCATTTGCTTGCCTGGAGGACGCGTTACCTGGACAGTGTCTCCGCCGTACGCCTGGCACGAATCCCCTTTTCGCTGCTGTTTTTAGAACTAAGCGGCTACGGTGTGAACGCTGTTCAGCTACATGTCAACGCCGCAGACGCCCTGGTCGGGCGCGGCGTAGACAGGGACGACTCCAGATAACGAACGATTCCTTGACAGTCACGCTGCGTGCGGTGAGGCGGGTCTTCTGCGGAGATCGATGGGAGACGTGATGTCATGGCGGGAGCGGATGGCGGCGCGGATCCCAGATGTCGGGTCGGAGTGGCGGTGGGATGTGGCGCTGTCGTTCGCCAGCGCCCAGCAGGACTATGTCGGGGGCCGCCGGAATACTCCAGAAAGGGGCCGCGGGCCGATGCCCAGGCGCTGCAGCATGGCGCCGGTCTCGGTCCGGCGCCAGTCGGGAGGATGGGCAGGAGCAGAGGCGGACCGCGCCGCCGGGGACCGCGTCAGTGACGACCGTGCTGGTGAGACCTGCGCCCGTGAGATCTGCGCCCGTGAGATACCGCCAGCCCCAGACGAGCGTGATCACGCTGGCCAGACCGGGAAGTCGCCGGTGACGTCGTGGTAACGCCGCGGGGCGTCGCAGCGTGGGCAGGCGCGGCCGGCGCGGGCGCCGCGGGGGATGCTGCAGGGATCGCGATCGCGCGCGGCGCGGACGGAGCCGCCGGCATCGCGGCGGAGGTTCCTGGCGTGCCCGCCGGATCGCTGCCGGCCGCCCCGGCCACCGTGCCGTGGCCGGACACTAGCGCGATCACGGCGGCCACGATGACGAGGAAGACCGCAACAGAAGCGGCCACGGCTGTCTGGAAACTGATCTCCTCGAGCCAGGAGTTGATGGTGCACCGGAACCTGCCCAGGCCAGCCGGGCGCGCATGAACAGCCATGATCACGCCCCCACTCCGAACTTGCCCCGGCCTTGGCCGGCTGTGACTATAAGACGCCCGGGGAGCCCTGACGTGATGACCGGGATATGCAACGAGCTGATAACAAAGTGCTGCAATTGTGCCAGACGGCTACATTTCCGGTATCTGTGAACTAATCCGGCAATCGGGACATGCCGGCGGCCGGCCGTCACACGTGGCAGGCCCCGATCGCTGGTATTCATAGCTGATCAGGCCCTTGGCATCGACGGCGATCGTGAACGCGTGCGCCTCATCGACCACTGCGAGGTCCCAGTCCTTGTCTGCGGCGTCGAACGCCTCCCTGGCCCGGTCGGTGCGCAGGAAGTCGCAGCTGACCACGACATGGTCGTGCTGATCCCAGGGGTTCTCGGTGAGCGACGCGTCGAACTGGCTGGCGCCCAGCTGCACGAAGTCGAGCTGGAACCGCTCCGCCAGCTCCCGGACCCACTGCGGCCGCAGGTTCGCCGGGGCCACCACCAGGATCCGGTCGCCCACCCGGCGGAGGATCAGCTCCTTCATGTACAGGCCGGCCATGATCGTCTTCCCGGCGCCCGGGTCATCGGCCAGCAGGAACCGCAGCCGGGGCTCACGCAGGAAGCAGTCGTAGACGGCCTCCAGCTGGTGGGGCAGCGGCTGGATGTTGGATACCGCGACGCCCGCCATCTCGTAGGCGAAGGCGATATCGATGCGGCGGGCCTCGACACCCAGCCGGAACTGGAAAGGGTCTCCGTCGAACCTCAGCTCTCGCGGTGCCTCAATCACCTCAATGCCCCCCACCGGCCCGAAAGCCAAGGGCCTGGACGACCACAAGGCCCGCTACCGAGCCGCCACCAGTGAGCCCCCGGTCTAGGCGGCAGTTACTGGTTCCGGCCGGTGGATGATGCGGTGGATGGTGGATCGTCCGACGCTGTATTCCTCTGCGAGGTCGGCCAGGGAGACCTCGCCGGCGGCGTAGCGGCGGCGGATGGTCCGCGCTGCCGAGGGCGGCAGTTTGGGTTGCTTGCCGCGTAGCTTGCCCTGGCGCCGCGCTCTGGCCATGCCCTCGCGGGTGCGCTGGCGGATCAGATTGGCTTCGAAACTCGGCGATCATGGCGAGGATCTGCAGGAACATCCGGGCGAACGGGTCGTTCCAGTCGTACACCGACCCGCCGAGCGTGAAGCGGACGCCACGGGCGGAAAGCTGCCCGAGGATGTCCAGCGCATTGGGCACCGAGCGGGCGAGCCGGTCCAGCTTGGTGACGGTCAGGGTGTCGCCCTCGCGGACGGCGGCCAGGGCCTGGTCGAGGCCGGGCCGGGCGCGGCTGGTGCCGGTGAGTCCCTTGTCGATGTAGATGCGTTCGGGTACAACGCCGAGCGCGGTGAGCTGCTCGATTTGGATGCCGCCGTCTTGTTCGTCGGTAGAGCAGCGGGCGTTAGCTCTGCTTAGTTGTCGTGTCGCACCCGAGCGGAGCGGTGAGCGGACCTACGGAGCGGTACCGTCGACCTGCCTTCTCCTCGTTGCCGCTCTTCGGTGCACCCCGTACAGGCCCTCAGCTCGTTCGCACGTCCGTAACTGCTGCGGGCATCAGAACGACACACGGCCGTCGCGGGGTGCCGTTGCGGACTCCGTCACCCCTGGCGAAACAGGGACACGAACGGCACCGGACACGTCTCATGCCCGGCTATCGGGCGTAGCCGACGCGGGGGGCGTTCATGTCTTCATATTGTTCCGGATACGGCCCCAGCATCGGAACCTTTCGCGGGACACTCTTACGGAACAGTCTGACCGGCGGCCCGGCCGGATGATGCTGGTGTTCCGCTTACCGATCCTCTTACGGACGCGGCCTAATCGAGGTAGAGGAATGAGATACGTAGTAGTGACACCAGAAGATCAGCCCGACACCGACCTGGTTTACTACATGGTGCCAAGCAGGAATAC
>Ga0207646_10004550_pt1 | contig 15008 bp, 11 predicted proteins | sample KBSK5502metaG_FD_184343 | JGI IMG/M metagenome (GOLD analysis project Ga0207646, IMG submission 184343) | Corn, switchgrass and miscanthus rhizosphere microbial communities from Kellogg Biological Station, Michigan, USA - KBS K5-50-2 metaG... | ecosystem: Host-associated > Plants > Roots >... | reverse complement strand
CCCGCCCTGCGCCCGCTTCGGGCCACCCCTCCAGGGATACCATTCCCCCCTCAGGCCAGCCGCGGGCGCAGGGCGGGTCCTGGGAGTCTCCCCCGGGCGGTCTGCCGCCGCAGCAGCTGACCGTGGTGGGACGCGCATCGCCGTCCGGCCCGCTAGATCACATCGCCGCCAACCCCGCCATCATGACTGCCCTCACCCACGGCCGCAGCCGCTGGCCGGCCCGCCCCGGCGAGATCTCCCTGGCCATGGCCACCGGGATCCGGCTCCCGCTGGGCAGCAAGGTCACGGTGACCAGCGCCCCAGGCAAGCCGAAGCTGACGATCGTTGGCTACGGCAACCAGAACGTGACCTTTGAGGACGCCTGGGTGGTTCCCAGCCAGATCCCCGTGCTGCGCGCCAACGGCGCCCCCGCCTAGGAGCAAATGCTCTACACATTCACCCACGCGGCCACCGCCGCGCAAATCCACGCCGACCTCGCGGAACTGAAGGCCGCACTGCCAACGGGCGCGATCGCCAGCTCCCAGTCGTGGCTGACCCTTGCGAACATAACCGGCCAGATCCAGTCGCAGAACACCCCGTTCGTGGTCGCGTTCGCGATCCTCGCCATGGTGCTGGCGGTGCTGACCGTGGCCAACGTGGTCTCCGCCGCGGTCATCGCCTCCTACCGGCGGATCGGCGTACTCAAATCCATCGGGTTCACCCCCGCCCAGGTCACTGCCACCTACATCGCCTAAATCGGCATCCCCGGGCTAGCCGGGGCCGTTGCCGGGACGGTGCTGGGTGACCGGTGGGTACTGCCGGTGATCGGCTTTTCCCTGGTCGGCGGGGTGCACGTGTCGGTCCCCCTGTGGATCAACATCACGGTACCGCTGAGCATGCTGGCGCTGACCGGGCTGGCATCCGCGGTGCCCGCCGTGCGCGCCGGGCGGCTGTCAGCCGCCCAGGCGATCGCCGCCGGCCAGGCACCGCGGGTCGGGCGCGGGTACGCCCCGTACCGGCTGGCCGGGAAGCTGGCGCTGCCCCGGCCGGTGACGATCGGGCTGGCCGCCCCGTTTTCCCGCCCAGCCCGCTCTGCGGTCACGCTCGCCGCGCTCGTCTTCGGGCTGACCGGGGTGATCTTGGCCGCGAGCCTGAACGCTTCCATTCACAAGATCAACCACAGCTCGGTCCAGGGGCTAGGGCAGGTGCAGGTCACAGCCCGCGGCGGCAGGCAGTACATGCTGACGCCCAGCCAGAACAAGGCGATACTGGCCGCGCTGCGCGCCCAGCCGGGAACGCTGCGTTACGTGGCCGAGACGGATCTGGTGAAGTTCCCGGCCGGCCTGCGGCCCGCTCCCGGATCCCGGTTCAGGGAATCGGTGGCCGTGGGCGTGTCCGTGCGGCCGGGTATGGGGCTGGCAGTCAACGCCTACAACGGCGACTCCGCCTGGCTGGGCTGGAACCTGATCAGTGGCCGCTGGTACCACCGCCCGGGCGAGGTGGATGCCAGCTCGGCCTTCCTGGCCGCCACCGGCCGGAAAGTGGGCGACCGCATCACCCTGACCGCGGGCGGCAAGCCGGTCAGGGTGCGCATCGTCGGCGAGGTGTTCATGGCAGTGCCCGACTCCACCGTGTTCACGAGTACGCAGACCCTCGGCGCCGCCGGCCTGGCCGTCAGCCAATACGACATCGCGCTCAAGCCCGGCGCCAGCACCCAGGCGTACATCAACGCGCTGAATCGCACCCTGGGCCCCGGCTACGAGGCCTATACCCCGTCCGGGTCATCGGTCGCCGCGCAGATCAACACCTCCTATTTCCGGCTGCTGGCGCTGCTGGTAGCCGTGCTCGCTGGGCTGGGTGTACTCAACTCCGTGCTCATGGCTACCCGCGAACGGGTCCACGACCTAGGCGTGTTCAAAGCGGTTGGGATGACACCCCGGCAAACCCTGATCATGGTGGTCTGCTGGGTCATCGCCCCCACCATCATCGCCGCGGTCATCGCCCTGCCCGCCGGGCTGACCCTGCAGGACGTCCTCGTGCGGCACCTGGCCGCCACCGCCACCGGCATCGCTGCCCTGGTGCTGCCCAGCGGCTTCGTGCACGTCCTGAGCATCGCCGACCTCGCGCTGCTCGTCCTGGCCGGCCTCGGCATCGCCGCCGTCGGCGCACTCGGGCCAGCCACCTGGGCCGCCGGATCCAAAACGACCACCGTCCTGCACGCCGAATAACTGTTCGGAGCCATGAGCACGGCACTCAGCGAACTGGGACTACCGCGCAGATCAGCGGGTCAGCGCGCTCAACCGTGGTGAACGGTGGCCTCGGTCCGTCACGGCCTCGGCACCGGCGCCGGCACCGGAAGCGACACCCGGTCGTGATCATTGGTGTCGTCGCGGTGTGGCGCGGTCCCACCAGTCGATGGCTTCGGCGTCGGCGGTCATGCGGTCGAGGAGGCCGGCGATGAACTCGGCGTGGGTGCCTCCGCCACGGGCGAAGCAGAACTTCCAGAGTTCAGCGGCGGCCCTGTGGTAGGGGTGGATCGTCTCATCCAGGCATGGGCGTCGATCTCGCCGGTGCGGTAGCGGTCGATCGCTGCCCCGACGTAAACATTCACGTCCCGGCGGATGACTGGCGTTCCGCTGGTGACGCTGTGGTGCGGGGATTTGGGGATCTTCCCGTGATGTGACAGCGCGAGCGATCAGGTCAGGCTAGCTGCTCGGAGTGGATCTCGCGGCATAGGATGAGGCATTCGGCGCAGATGGCCGCGTCCGCGGCATGCTTACCCGCGGGGTTGCCGACGCTGGTGGCAAGTCCGGTGACCTGGTAGCGGCGCTTGCCGCAGAAGCCGCACCGCTCCTGGGTCATGTTGCTGGGAGTGCTCCGCAGCGGGCCGAGCGCGGTTTCGGCGGCCTGACCGGAGCGGATAACTCTGTCGGCTACCTCGACGCACTTCTCGCATATGTAGATGCCGGGCCCGGCGATGAGCTTCCGGGTTTTCCTCTGCGGCCGTCCGCAGAAGGAACAGGCCAGATCGGGGGGAAGCTGGCCGCGCCTTCCCCATCGCCTCCCCCCGCCGGCGATCTCGACGATCTGGTGCACCTGCTGGTGGCTGAGGTGCAGGGCGGCGGCGAGCTCGCGCAGCGATGTGCCGCTTAGGTGGAGACGGGCCTGGCCGCCGGCGCCAACGCAGATCTCCACCGATGTCAGCTCGCCCACCATCACCTCCCGCTGCTCGTTACGGCTGATTCTGTCCGGACCTGGCGACAGCTGGCGCGGTCCCACGCCGATACCCGAGTCGCCAGGAGGCGAGCGTGCCGATCAGCATCTCGTAGCTCGGCTGCCGCCGCTGCCCCTTTACCTCGCGCCACCCCTCGGCTTGCTCCCGGTTGGCCCTCGCCGCCACACTTCCGGCCAGCGCGTCGAACGCGATGTGGTAGACCGCGTCAACCTCGCCGGTGCCGCTGGCGATCGACGCGACCCGGGTCGGCAGCGGTTCCGCGGTCACGGTCACCAGGTGCGCTGGCGCGGTGGCTGCTCGGCCTGGGTATCGCGACGCTCGCGGCCAACGTGGCGCACGGTCTGGCCACGGTCTGATTGGCGCCACCGAGGTGGCGTGGCCAGCAGCCCGAACATCCGAGCAACGTACGATTCCCGGTGATTTGCGCTAGCCTCGACGTGCCCGCTTCGGCGCATCGGCAGATAAACACAGAGAGGTTCGTGATGACCGCAGGACGCTCCGCCGCCATGATCTTCGCGGTTACGGCTGCGGTCTGCCCGCTAGCTTTTGCCGGGGCCGGTCAGGCGGCGGCCGGGACGCAGATGCCCGCTGGTGCCCGAGCCGCGGCCCTGGCAGGAACCTGGCACGCCGCGCAGAAGGTGCCCGGCACCGCCACCCTAAACAAGGGCGGGAACGCGCAGGTCCAATCGGTCTCGTGTGCGTCGGCCGGCAATTGTAGCGCCGGCGGGTACTACACCGACAGTTCCGGGCATCATCAGGTGTTCGTGGTCAGCGAGGTGAACGGCACCTGGCGCACCGCCATCGAGGTGCCCGGCAGCGGCGCACTCAACAAGGGCGGGAACGCGAACGTCTTTTCGGTGTCGTGCGGCTCGGCGGGCAACTGCAGCGCCGGCGGGTACTACACCACCGACAGTTACGGGCACACCCAGGCGTTCGTGGTCAGCGAGGTGAACGGCACCTGGCACACCGCCATCAAGGTACCGGGCACCGCCGCCCTCAACCAGCACGGGAACGCGGAAGTCAATTCGGTGTCGTGCGCCTCGGCGGGCAACTGCAGCGCCGGCGGGTACTACAAGGACGGCTCCTGGCACTATCAGGCATTCGTGGTCAGCGAGGTGAACGGCACCTGGCACACCGCCATCAAGGTTCCCGGCTCCGCCGTACTCAACCAGCGCGGGAACGCGGGAGTCACCTCGGTGTCGTGCGCCTCGGCGGGCAACTGCAGCGCCGGCGGGCAATACGTCGGCGGCAGTTCCTGGGGCTCCCTGCCGTTCGTGGTCAGCCAGGTGAACGGCACCTGGCACACCGCCAGAGAGGTACCCGGCACGGCCACCCTCGACCACGGCGGCGCGTGGGTCGTCTCGGTGTCGTGCGCCTCGGCGGGCAACTGCAGCGCGGGCGGGTCCTACCACGACAGTTCAGGGGGCCAGCAGGTGTTCGTGGTCAGCCAGGTGAACGGCACCTGGCGCACCGCCAGACAGGTGCCCGGCACCGCCGCCCTGAACTCGGGCGGGGCCGCGGATGTCTATTCGGTGTCGTGCGCCTCGGCGGGCAAATGCAGCGCCGGGGGGTCGTACTGGACCGGCTCCTGGCACGCGTTCGTGGTCAGCGAGGTGAACGGCACCTGGCGCACCGCCATCGAGGTGCCCGCCACCGCCACCCTCAGCCAGGGGAAGGGCGCGTGGCTCGATTCGGTCTCGTGCGCCTTGGCGGGCAACTGTAGCGCCGGCGGGTGGTACAACGTCGGTTCCGGGCACCAGCAGGCGTTCGTGGTCAATGAGGTGAACGGCACCTGGCGCACCGCCATCCAGGTGCCCGGCACCGCCAGCCTCAACCAGGGCGGGAACGCGCAAGTCGTTTCGGTGTCGTGCGCCTTGGCGGGCAACTGCAGCGCCGGCGGAGGTTACACGGACAGTTCCGGGCACCGGCAGGCGTTCGTCGTCAGAGAGAGCTAACCGACAATCTGACCTGCGAATTGCAACCGCCGGGCTTCCGCTGCAAGCCGGCGCGATGAATGGCGTCGCTAGGTGGCAGGCTGCAAAGATGACCGTGTAAGCTCCTCGCGGCCATTTATGCAGCGCCAGCGGGCTGGACGCCTTTCCCGGTTCGGGAAATGATCCGGTCACCGGTCCGAGAATCGCGATGCCATGACAACAACTCCAGCGCGACAGCCAGAACGAACGGCGTATTAGCCACAGGGCGCACATCCGAAATTAGCGCAGCCAGCGCGTGCTTGCGTGCCCGGAGCACTTGGTACGCCATGGACCCATCCGCTTTGCTCGCTTCCCTGCTGTGGCGCTCTCGGCAAGGAACCTGTCGGGAAGGTGCCGACGCGATCCCAAGCCGCAGGCCATGCGCTGCCCCTTTCACCTGGAGCAGGAACATCCAGGGCTTCTAGAAAGCCGGCGTGCACGCGACGAGCGCAGCCAGCGCCCAGACGGCGCTGCTAGTCGTGGCAACGTCCTGGTCCCATCACGCTGGCAAGCGACACCTAGCCCGGCAGCTCGGCGTACGAGCAATCACCGAGCGGGTCTTCGTACTACCTAGGGCAGAACCTTGCCGACCATCCCGAGCGGCAAGATCAACATCGGCGCGGAAATGAGCGCACGCCAGGCGGGCCGGATCCGAATGCAGCGACGTCGCATGCCAGGCTTTAGCCCGAGATGACGCCTACAACGATTGCAGGGACGATGATGCAGTCTGTTATGGCAAAAATCGCCCAAGACCAGGCAACGAGTTTGCGGGCGGTCTCAGGCTTGGTCGAGACGCGGTTCATGCCCATGTTGCTCAGCACGATGCCCAGGAGCCCAAGGGGAAAAGCGAAGAATACTGCAACTGTCCCGAGTATGAAACCGAAGGCTATCCCTTTGCGGGTCATCACGCCGTCTGCACGGACCCCGAGTGGAAGCCTGTGGCCGGAGACTGCGGCGGGAACTTCAAGAGGGTTGTATGCCGCGTCGCCCACGTGCTCTCCCGACGAGTGCTGAGGTGTCAACGGAACGATATAGCGCCCTGCCGGCAAGTACTACGGCAACTGTCCGTGATTTTTGAAACGACAGGTTGAAACGACAGGTCTAGCTGGTTCCGGTACTCAACCGCGTGTCGGCGGGTGGTTCGCTGCATGCTCTGGCCAGAGGGCCGCTAGCGCATTGGCGCGGGCTTCGATACTGCGTGCTGGCCATGCGGATTCTTCGATGTCCACTGCCTGGCGTGATCTGGCCGCGCCACTTCCGGCAAAGCGAGCCGCTGCGGAACGAAATGCCCGTTCGGCCGCCCTTTGGGCGATTAGAGCGGGTCGGGCCGGAAGGTTTGGCCTCGCACGGGACGCAGGGCTGAGCAAGCCAGCCCCGACCTGTGCGCCAGTCTGAGCTCATCCCCGCACCGTAGCCCGATTCCCTGGGCACAAACTCGATGCTGGGCCGTTCAGAGCGACGGTTCTTGCACGACGCCGGCGATGACCACGGCTACGACCTGGTGGACGGCTCCAGCCTGCGGCGGGGCGGCTTTCCGGTCGGCGAACAGCAGGTGCCCGGTCCCGATCAGCGTGGCAGCGAGCGCGTCGACGTCGGCATCCGCGGCGAGGCGGCCCAGGTCGCGCTCCGCGGCTAGGTAGGAGGCGATCATGGCCGAAGCTTCGGTCAGGATCGGAACGCCGACAGGCGTAACCTGGCGCAACCGGGCGCGCACGTCATCCCGGAAGGTGATGAGGCCGACGATAGCCACAGCGACCGATCCGAATAGGGCCGTCAGCGCGCCGGTGACGTTGCCGGCGATGGTGCCGGTGCCGGCGGAGTTGCGCAGGGCGGCGGCCTGGTTGCCGATCCGGGCGATGCGGTCCAGGACGAGCTCGGCGAGGAAGGCGTCGAAGTCCGCGAAGTGACGATGCAGGACACCCTTGGCGCAGCCTGCCTCCGTGGTGACCGCCCGGCTGGTCAGCGCGCTCGGCCCGTCCTGGAGCAGGACGCGCTCGGCCGCGTCGAACAGCTGCTCACGCGCGTTGCCAATGGCCAACCCTGTCGGCACCGTGCATCTCCTCCTTCCTCGCTCTTCCTCGCTCCGTCCTGGCCGACCGGTCCCTGCCCGGTTGACCAGTGGGCGCACGCCCATTTAGAGTGGGCGCGTGCCCACTATACCGCCGGAGCAAGCGGGCCTTTGCGAACCTGAGCCTCATCAAACCCGGCAGGTAGCGGAGTCGTTCGGCTCGGACGCTGAACGCTACGATCGGGCCCGGCCCCGCTACCCCGACGCGATGGTGAATCGTATCGTCGCGGCCAGCCCCGGGCCCGACGTCCTCGACGTCGGCATCGGCACCGGCATCGTGGCCCGGCAGTTCCGAGGGACCGGCTGCCGGGTGCTCGGAGTCGACGTCGACGCGCGGATGGCCCACCTGGCGCGGCGGAGCGGGATTGAGGTCGAGGTGGTGGCGTTCGAAGCCTGGGACCCGGCTGGCCGAGCATTCGACGCGGTCGTTTCCGGGCAGGCCTGGCACTGGGTGGACCCGGTCGTGGGGGCGGCCAAAGCGGCGCAGGTACTGCGGCCCGGTGGCCGGCTAGCTGTGTTCTGGAACGCGGCCCAGCCTCCGCCCGATGTAGCGGAAGCCTTTGCCGCGGTCTACCGCCGGGTGATACCCGACTCGCTTGCTTCCCGCCAATTGACGATGTCAGCCGTAGACGGGTACTCGGCGGTGTGCAAGAAGGCGGCCGACGGGATACGAGCAGCAGGCGGGTTTGGCGACCCGGAGCAGTGGCGCTTCGATTGGGACCAGCCATACACCCGGAACGAGTGGCTGGACCAACTGCCCACTTCCGGCGCCCTCGCCCAGCTCTCGCCGGGGAAGCTGGAACAGGTGCTGGAGGGCGCCGGGACCGCCATCGATGCGGCAGGGGGCAGCTTTACGGTGCGCTACACCACGGTGGCGGTCACTGCGGCGCGCAATAGCTAGCATAACTAAACGCAGAAGCATCCCGTCTTCGTAAAGCAACCCGGCCGGGTGCGCCGGCACGCCGCTGGCCGCTCAGAATATTTGCGAGTTGGTTCGGCTAGTCGCGAATGGCGCGGCCGGGTACGCGCACTGACCAGCCGGCTGCGCGCCACAGCTGGGTGTCGAGGGTGCACCGGGCGTCGATCAGGACGGGCCGGGCTACGACGGCAGCCAGCGCCTGGGGATCGAGGGCCTGATAGTCGGGCCATTCGGTGAGGTGTAGCACGAGTTCTGCACCTGATGCGGCCTCGGAAACGGAGGCCGCGTAGCGCAGGTGTGGTTTGACCCGGGCGGCATTGGCGAGGGCGGCGGGGTCGTGCACGGTGACGACCGCTCCTTCGCGGGCGAGGCGCTCGCATACGTCGAGGCTGGGTGAGTCGCGGATGTCGTCGCTGTTGGGCTTGAACGCGGCGCCCAGCACGGTAACCCTGGTGCCCGCCAGGCTGCCCCCAGCCGCCTCGCTCGCCATCGTGGCGACCAAGGTGCGGCGGCTCTCGTTGATGGCGTCGACCTCAGACAGCAGCCGGGCCATTGAGGTCACGCCCAGGTCCAGCGCGGTGGCCCGGAACGCGCGGACGTCTTTGGGCAGGCAGCCGCCGCCGAAACCGAGGCCGGGGGTGAGGCAGCGGCGGCCGATCCGCTCATCGTGGCCGAGGGCGTCGGCGAGTTCGATCACGTCGGCGCCGGCCGCCTGGCAGGCATCGGCCATCGCGTTGATGAACGAGATCTTGGTGGCCAGGAACGCGTTGGCCGCCACCTTGACCAGTTCCGCGGTCTCCAGGTCCATCACCAGGCAGGGCACGCGCGCGGCCAGTGGCTCGGCGTAGACCTGGCGGAGCAGTTCCCCGGCATGCTCAGAGGCGACGCCGAAGACCAACCGGTCCGGGCGCAGAGTGTCTTGCACTGCGTGCCCCTCGCGGAGGAACTCCGGGTTCCAGGCCAGGTCGGCGAGATCGCCAGCGGGGGCGGCCGCCTGGATCCGATTCCGCATGGCGCGGGCCGTGCCGACTGGGACTGTGGACTTGCCCACCACCAGGCACGGTCCGCTGAGGTGCGGGGCGAGCGCGTCGACCGCCGTGCGCACGTACTGCAGATCGGCCCGGCCCTCAGCTGCCTGCGGCGTGCCCACGCACAGGAAGTGGACGGCGCCGAACGCGCCTAGCTCCGCGAAGGACGAGGTCAGCCGCAATCGGCCCGCCTCCAGGTTCTTGCGCAACAGGGCTTGGAGGCTTGGTTCGAAGAACGGCACCTCACCTCGGGCTACGTTCGCTACGCGATTCTCATCGACGTCGAGGGCGAGGACGTCGTGTCCGAGATCGGCCATGCATACGGCATGCGTCAGGCCGAGATACCCGATGCCGATCACGGTGAGCGGCAGTCCGCCCGTCGCCCCTTTGACCACCCCAGATGCCTGCCGCTGCGGCAGCCTCATTTGCCCTCCTTGACGCCGAACACCACAGGCGGACGCTGGGATGGTCAGCATAGTCACTACAAACCAGAAGCATTCGTCATACGATGTGATCCGTCCTGGCTGCCTCTGCGTCTCCTCGGGGGCAAGGACGCCCGCGATAGCCGGGAACACCGATCATGGACGGCGCTCACGTGGAGTCGCCGTAGCATGCCGCCGCCAGTAGGGGGGACGTTGGACGCCGACAGTGATGAGGCGTACGAATATCTGTACGGCCCGGGGCGTCAGCGTCGGCGTGTTCCTGTTCGGACGGCGGTCGCCCCCGTCCGCCGCGACCTGCCTTCCCGGCCTGCACCGCCGACTGCCCACCGCTGGGTGGCCGATCCGCCGCGGCGCGAGCAGCAGCAGGGGCGGCGGGAAGGGGTGTTGCAGCCTGCGCCCCGGCGTGAACCGGGGAGGCAGCGGGAGCAGCCGCGGTACGAAGGCCCCGGTGCCCGGGCGGTGTGTGAGCGGCAGGCACCGCACTGGGAGGCGGGGCCGCTGGCGGTGCGGGAGCCGGTCGCGCTGCAGTTCGGGCTGGTGGAGACGCACGTCATGGAACAGGTCCAGGCGGCGCCGGGGCGGCAGGACCGGGCGCAGAGTGCTCGGGAATTGCGATTCATCGCGTCCCAGAGGGCCGGGCTGGCCGCGGCGCTCAGCCTGGCGACGGACCCGGCCCGGAGCCTGCCGGCGAAACGGAGGCGGCGGCGGGGCAGCCGAGTCCTGGCTGTGGGGGTGCTCACAGGAGGGGTGCTCGGCGTTGTCCTCACTCTGCACATGGCGCGGGGCGCCACGGGCGGCGAGAGCGTGCGCCTGGGCTGGTACGGGCTGGCGGTCGTGACCTTGATCAGCGCCAAGCTGATCCTGTCCCTGCTGGCCGCCCCGGCGCGTGAGACGCCGGAGGCCCGTGAGGTGTTGCAGCGTCACAACGTCTCCGGCATCATCACCTGCCGCAACGAGGATCCGCTGGCGTTCGCGAAATGCCTCAAGTCGATCCTGCACTCGACGCGGCTGCCGGACTCGCTCACCATCATCGACGATGCCTCGGATTCGCCCGGCTGCCGCCGTATCACCCGGGCGTTCGCCCCGGCCTTCCAGGCTCGGGGCGTGGATTATGACCTCGTCGTGTTCCGGGAGAACCTGGGCAAGCGCGAGGGCCTAGCGGCCGGGTTCCGCCGGGCCTGGGACGCCGACGTGTACCTGTGCATCGACTCGGACACGGTGCTGCACCGCGAGGCGATCGCGAACGCGCTGAAGCCGTTCAGGCGGCGAAAGGTGCAGGCCACGACGGGCGCCGTCTTCGCCGCCAACCGGCGCACCAACCTGCTCACCCGGCTGATCGACTTGCGGTACAGCTACGCGTTCCTCGGGGAGCGGGCCGCCTACTCAGTGATGGGCAGCGTGCTGTGCGCCTGCGGCTCGCTCGCGCTGTACCGGGGGCCCACGATCCGGAAGTACCTGGACGACTTCCTCGGCCAGCGGTTTCTGGGGCTGCCCTGCACCTTTGGTGATGACCGGCGCCTCACCTACTACTGCCTCCGCGAGGGCCAGGTACTGCTGGCCCCTGACGCCCTGGCCTGGACACTGGTGCCGTTCAGCATGAAGCACTTCGTGCGCCAGCAGTTGCGGTGGTCGAAGAGTTTCTTCCGGGAGTCACTATGGATGCTGGCGACAGTGCCGCCGTGGCGCACCTGCTGGTGGCTGACCCTGGTGGAGTTGAGCACGTGGAGCGGGTTCACGACGGCGCTCATCTACTCGGTCGCGGTGAAGCCCGCGCTGACCGGCCACTTCGGCATCGTCACCTACCTGATCAGCGTCCTGGCGCTGTCCTACGCCCGGTCCGGGCACTACTTCGAGGCGGAGCACCCGGACCTGAACCTTGCCGGCAAGCTGTTTACGCTGGCGATAGCGCCGCTGTATGGCCTGATCCATGTGACCTTGCTGCTGCCGTTGCGGCTGGTCGCACTGCTCACGCTGAGGGACAACAGCTGGGGCACCCGCAAGACGGTTGAGGTGACCTCATGAAGATGCGCGTTCTGTCGGTGGTGGCGGCCCTGGCCGTCATGGCGGGGCTGCCGCTCGCCGCGGCCAAGCTGCTGCCGCATCGCGCGGAACTCGCCGGCCCGGCGCAGACGACACAGGTCAAGCGCTACCCGCGGGAATACATCGGGGTCGTCTCCAACGACCTGGCCGCCTTCGATAGGCGCTGCAAGTGCCGCCCCAACGCCGCGATCCACTACCTCCACATGGGTGGCACGGTCAGCATGACCCTAGCCAAGATGGCGCTGGACGAGAGGGCCGTTCCGGTGCTGGAACTGGAGCCGTACGGCATCCCGCTCCGCGGGATCATCGCCGGGCGTGAGGACGCCTGGCTCAAGCGGTACGCCAAGGCGGTGCTCAGCCTCAAGGCCCCGGTCATCTTGTCGTTCGCACCGGAGGCCAACGGCGGCTGGTACGAGTGGGGATACGGGCGCACCCCGGCCAAGGTCTACGTGCAGGCGTGGCGGCACGTCGTCACCGTGTTCCGCAGAGCCGGGGCGGGCCGGATCAAATGGGCGTGGATCATGAACCGTGGGTTCCTGCAAGGTGAGCAGCTGCAGGTGCTCTGGCCTGGGCGGTCCTACGTGGACATGCTCGGCGTCAACGGCTACTTCAAGAACCCGAGGGATAACTTCCGCATCCTCTTTGCCCGCACGATCAGGGACATGCGCAAACTGTCCAGCGACCCGATACTAATCACCGAGACAGGCGGCGCGCCGGCCGCCGGCAAGCTCCGCGCCGTCCGGCAGCTCGTCGCGGGCGTGGCCGCCTACCACCTGGCCGGGTTCTTCTGGTTCGACATCCACCAGCACGGCGATCCCTACCACCAGGACTGGCGGATCGAGACCAGCCTTCAGGGGCTAGCGGCCTACCGCAGGGCGATCCAGCGGTACGCCAGCCCGGTGAAATAAGGTGCCCGATCAGCCGCTCCGCATTGCAGCACCTGCCCCACGCCGCACATGCCCGCAACGCACGCCGAGCCAGCCGAGGGGACCGGAACTTGGCCTGGATGATCCAGATTGCGTCGATGCTAAGACGATCAAAGTCGCAATGTTCATTCGCGGCGCAGCCGGGAACGGGGTGGCACGTTCGCCCAGGCGGCCGCTGGCAGGCTGGCCAGGTTCCTGGTCAAGCGGCCATCGTCGTTGCGCGGGTGGCGTCCTGACAACAGCATGATCGCCTCGTCGGGTTGGTCGATGTCGTCTAGCAGGTCGGCCAACTGTTCCGTGGCGTCATCGTCTAGCTGCGGCCAGGCTCACAGCGTGGCGATGGCCGCTTCGCGCTTGCCTTGGGCGGCCAGGACGTCGGCTAGCCAGTTGATCCCGCGCTGTTCGCCCGTGTCGGCCAGCTCGCGTAGCTCGTTGATCTGGCTATGTTTCGCGAGAACGTCCGCGAGCCGTCGGACGGCGTGGACCAAGCTAGCCCCCGACGGCTGGGAGTTGGTAGCTAGGCTCCCAGGCGCGGCCTCCCCTTCTGTTGCAGCTGATGACAGCTAACCGTCAAGCTTGCTGGCCGCGTTCAGCAGCATGTCGGCGGCAGCCTCGGGACTTCGGGCAAATCCCGTCTCGCCGAACGCGCTGACCACCGCGTGGGAGAACTCGATCGCGGCGGCCCCAAGGGCTAGCGAGCAGTGGCGGCGCGCTGGGGTCAAGCAGCGCACCGCCGAGGCGGCCCGCCGCGCCCGGTCGAGCTGCCCGCGAACTTCGGCCGCTGTGACCTCGGACGGCTCCCGGACCTGCCCGCTCCAGCATCCGACCGACCGGCGCCCGCGCCCTCAAGTTCGCAGGCATGGCCGCCAGGGTGGCCAAGCAGCGGGCCTTGCCCACCTCTTCGACCGCGAGCCCGGGAGCAAATACGCTGGCTGCCACCCCGTTCAGTTGGCCCGTCAAGTCTTGTTGCCTCAACCCGCTGACAGCATGTTCGACGGGAGTCGCTGGCCTAGAGGCACGTCGTTAATGGTGTCCGGGCCAACTGGCATTCTGCCCGGCGTCACCCTTCGGCTCATCAGGCCGCTGCATAAGGCGGTTGCTGCTACCGAAGGCTCCGATGGTGCCAGGCCCACGGAGCGGAGGCGCCAGCCGACCACGGCGGTTCAACGCACGATTTGATCCCTTCGGGTCCGACTACAGTGCGCCGCACGCTTGGCTGTGGTCTAATACGCGGGATCCCATGATGAAACCAATCATCCTCATCAGTCTGACAGATGGTTGCACACAGGCAGTTACAGCAAACTGACGGGTCGGCACGCGGGTACCTCGGAACGGCTGACGCCTCTGCACGATGCACAGGCGCCGGTCTTGTCGCTACTGCGCCTCAAGCGCGGCATGCCCAGGCTGTTGGGTGCCAGCGTCAGGGAGAAGCTCCCTGCCTCCTGGCCGTTATGGTCGATCCTGATCGCCCAGACCGTGCTGACGGTGCCGTTGCTGGGGCGCACGGCAGCGTTCACCGATGAGGCCCTGTACATTGAGGCAGGACACGCGGAGTGGGCGCACTGGCTGCACCATGCCGCAATCCCGCACTTCCCCATCTGGTTCTCCGGCGCTCCTGTGCTGTACCCCCCGCTCGCCGCCGCGGCCGATTCGGCCGGCGGCCTGGCTGCGGCTCGGGCGGTGTCCCTGGTTGCCATGCTCGCGACCACGGTGCTTGTGTACCTGATCGGCGGCCAGCTCTTCGGCCGGCTCGCCGGCGCTCTTGCCGCGCTGCTCTTCGCGGTCTGCGGGCTCGTCGTCCATTACGGCGCGTTTGCCACGTTCGGGCCGCTGTCTCTGTTTCTCCTCGTGCTCTCCGCATGGTCGGCTGTCCGGATCCGCGGCGGGGGGTTCGGCTGGCTGCCGGCCTGCGCGGTCGCCCTCGTGGCGGCCAATGCGACCAAGTACGCGACGCTCGCCTGGGATCCCGTCATCCTCGGCACCGTCCTTCTGCACGGCTGGGTACGGGACAAGTGGCTGGCCATCGGCCGGACCGCCTCCCTGACGGCGACCGTGGTCGTGGTTGACTTCGGCTGCCTGATGCTCGGCGGGAAAGACTACGCGGACGGCGTCATCGGCACTACTGTCTTCCGGTCCATTCAGTGGGCTGCGCCAACCGCGGCAGCGAGCGTGCTGCAGCGCGCGCTCGTCATGACCGGCCTGCTGGTGCTGCCCGCCCTGCTCGGCGTCGCGGTGAGCATCGCCACGAAAAGGCCGCTGGCAGTGACCTTCTTCCTCGGCATGCTGGTGCTGGCCGGCCTGCTTGCTCCCATCGATCAGGCCCGCATCCACCAGCTGACTTCGCTGGACAAGAACATCGGCTACGGACTGCCGTTCGCCGCTCTGGGCGCCGGGTAC
>Ga0207646_10004549_pt1 | contig 15009 bp, 13 predicted proteins | sample KBSK5502metaG_FD_184343 | JGI IMG/M metagenome (GOLD analysis project Ga0207646, IMG submission 184343) | Corn, switchgrass and miscanthus rhizosphere microbial communities from Kellogg Biological Station, Michigan, USA - KBS K5-50-2 metaG... | ecosystem: Host-associated > Plants > Roots >... | reverse complement strand
CCAGCAGCAGCTCTTATATCTGCGCTATGCTCACAATTTGAGTGCTGCCGAGATCGGTGTCGTGCTGAACAAGAGTGAAGACACCATTCGTCAACAACTCTCGCGGACCAGAAAACTCTTGCGTGCCAGCTATCTCAGACAGGAACAGAAAGGGGGCCACTAATGTCCAGGCCAGAAGATCTCATCCAGGACGAGATTGAGCATTCCGAGCAGACGCGGCAATTGCAGCAAAGCTATCCGCTCGCGCAGGCCGATCAGCGCTCGTTACTGCGTATTCGCACGCGCTTGCTCGCACAACGCTCCCCATCGCTCCCACCTGTGGCACGCATAGAGGAGATGCAGACAGAGCCATTGCGGGCTCTGTTCAACGAACCGTTGGAACGCCCACTAGCGGGGCAGTTTCTCCCGCCCCGTGTTTCTCAACCGTCCAGGCCGAAGAAAAAGGCCGTGAGCACCTGGCGCCTTGTGGCTCTAGTAGCTGTGCTGTGTGTGGTCGTGCTCAGTGGGACGTGGTACGCGCTGACGCATGTTCTTACCTCGACAGGGCACCCCATCTCGCCTCACGTGACGCCAACGAGTGTTCCTGGTCAGAAGCCCGCTTCCTTTGCCCTCGCTGATCTCAAAATGACGAGCGCCACTACTGGTTGGGCACGGATGGTAGAGACGTCTTCCGGGCAGGAACTTTTTACGATTGGGCGCACAACCAATGGCGGAAAAACCTGGCAGAGCTTTGATTTTCACGGTCAACCCGCGGGCCTGATGGGACACTTTTTCTTAAATGATCAAGCAGCCTGGGTAATCATGGGGTCATCCTCGGACGCGCATACCAACATGACCGTTATGCGCACAATCGATGGGGGACAGCACTGGACGACCCTCCACATGCCTCCTACGATGGAGAATATCACGTTTCTTGATCAGCAGCATGGCTGGGCCTGGGCTTTGGGGCCTCTGGCAGGTGTGCCTGCGACGCGTACACTGTATAAGACCGTCGACGGTGGCGCAACATGGATCAAGCTCGGCATGATGAGCACTAACCGTACCCCTGGTGACCTGGCTCCTGGAGCCTTGCCATTCAGCGAGTTCTTTGGCCTGACCTTTCTGACCCCTCAACGTGGTTGGGCTATCATCTACCCATCTCAAGTCTCGCAGCGCGCTTTCCTCCACCTGACACAGGATGGTGGGAAGACCTGGCAGCTCCAACAACTGCCGCAACCAGCGAGCGGGCCTATCCCTGGCATTCATACGACGATCCAGGGAAATGCGCAGTCAGGCGCTTTGATTGACATGCAAGGCCCGAAATTCTTTACCCCGCAATATGGTGTGTTGAGCATTGTTTCGCAGGGCAGCGCACAAGGGCCGCGCGAAATCTACTTGTACGAGACGAACGACAGGGGAGACAACTGGTTGCCCGTGGGGACACGCATAGAAGATAGAAGCCGGTCGCAAGTTCTCACTGAGGTTCTTGATCCGACCCATCTGCTTCTGTGGAACAAGCAGACGATCACCGTGTATGCACTCGTGAATGCTCAATGGCAACCGCAGCATAGTTCGCAGGTTGCGGGAGAAGTGCAGTTTTTCTCTTTTGTCACCAGCCAGCTTGGCTGGGTGTTTACCGGTCAACAAGCGGCCAACAAACTCATCAGGACGCTGTATAGGACCAACGATGGCGGTCTATCCTGGCATGAGGTGGTGCAGGTGAGCACTCCCGTGCCCCCACTGCGACAAGGAGGTTAAAAAGGTCTGCCCGAGCATGGGGCAGTTTACCCCTCTAGGGCGCTTCCTTGCTTGAGGGAGGACCAAGGTCTGCCCTGGTCCTCCTTCACGATGATCCTGCCTGTCCACAGGCACCTGCTTACTCCTATTTTTTGAGAGGAATGGACAAGAGCATGAAGCAACGAACACTTTTGATCATAGTTCTTGTGCTGATGGTGGTGCTGGTCGTGGTGCTGGGAACCTTTTTTTCGTCGGTCCTCTCCTTTTGGCAGGGCGCCTACGGCTCGGTTGCCACTCCCACCGCCACCCCAACCGAGATCCCAACCCCAACCGATACACCGATCCCGACGCCGACGCCTCCTCCCTCGCCGACGCCGACGCCTCTGGTGAATGGCTCCTCCGCGTATTTACTGGATGCCACTTCGGGGCGCGTCTTGCTGAATGTGCACGGGCATCTGCGGGTTCCCCTCTGGAGTACAACGAAGATCATGACTGCTCTGCTGGCGATTGAACGCTTGCAGCCTGACCAGGTGGTGACCATCGAGCAAGCAGAGCTGGACGAGGTGCCCCCCGGCTTGAGCACTGCCCAATTGCACGCCACCGACCAGATGAGCATCCTGCATCTCCTCTACGGTTTGCTGCTCCCTTCGGGCAGCGATGCCGCGGTGGTGCTGGCCCACGCTGTCTCTGGCGATATAGCGAGTTTCGTCGCGCTCATGAATGCCAGGGCGGCTCAGCTTGGTTTGAGTGATACCTACTACAAAAATCCCTATGGAGCAGACGAACCCGGCCACTATTCCAGCGCCGCCGATCTGGTGAAACTCGCCCGCGTGGCGATGGGCTACCCGCTCTTTGCTCAGATTGTCTCAACCCCCTCCTATCACCTGGACCCGAATTTATCGCATTATCGTTATGACTGGACGAATATTCTCGCACCTTTCCTCCAGCGCTATCCAGGTGCCAACGGGATTAAAACCGGCTCGAACGCGGCGGAAACGGACTGGTGCATGGTTTTCTCGGCCTATCGCACTGGCCGGCTCTTGATCGGCGCCGAGATGCAGGCTCCTACGGAGCACCAGGTCTTTCTTGACGCGCAAAATATGCTTGATAAAGGCTTTGACTCCTAGTACAGTGAGACAGAGAACCGTCCATGAGAGAATCAGAGCGTTTGAGAAGGGGGGAGAAGCCAACTGCGAACGAGAGAAAACCTGAAGCATCAGACCGGAAATCAGCAGATCGAATGGCTATCCCTGGATCTGGCGTCCCTGACCTCGGTCCGCGCGCTTGTCAGGGAGTTTGCCGGACGCTCCCTCCCCCCGTTGCAGGCTATCGTGTGTAATGCAGGCTTGCGCATCGGGTCCGGGACAACGTACACGCAAGATGGCTTCGAGATGACCTTTGGCGTCAACTGTCTCGGGCATTTTTTGCTCGTGAACTTGCTGCTGCGCTCCCTGGTCGCCCCGGCGCGAATCGTGTTTGTGAGCAGCACGACACACGATCCTGACAGGAAAAAGACCTTCCTGAGCCGGTTGGTCGGCACTGCTTCCCCACGCTACGGTGATGCGAGAGCATTGGCCTGGCCGGAACACTCTCCCGAGAGCGAAGATCAGAAGGAGTCGCCTCGCATCGTGGGTATGCGCCGCTATAGTACGTCCAACCTCTGCGACGTGCTCTACGCCTATGAACTCGCTCGTCGGCTCCAGGCAGAGGGATACAGTTCCCGGAGCATCCCATCACGGTCAACGCTTTTAACCCGGGACCTACGCCTGGCACAGGGCTGGCGCGCGACACTGGTGCTTTCGGGCAGTTCGCCTGGAACGTACTGTTACCGCGCCTGCGCTTCGCCCTGCCGTCCATGCAGAGCCCAGACACCGCTGGGAAAGCGCTCGCGCGCCTCGTCCTCGATCCCAAGCTGGAAAGCATCTCGGGCAAGTACTTTGCAGGGTTCAACGAACGAGCCTCTTCCCAGGAATCGTACGATCAGCGAAAAGCAGCGGAACTCTAGGAGACGAGCGCCGAAGTGGTGAAGTTGCAACCTACCGATACCATCTTGCCGGTGAGGAGATCGACGCATCTGGAAGCGAGCTCGTAACTCCTGAATGCGCACGACAGGAAATGTGCCTTGACTCGTCGTGCTCATGGCTATCCATAAGTACCTCGCATCAACTCCATCGGCAACTGCTCTGATCCTACACGCCCATTATAGCTACCCGAGCCTATGATAGCAACAAAACCTTAAATCTTTGCACTCTCAGGTATACTAAGAGAGATGCGTGCATCTTCTTTTCCAATGCACGGACCATGGTGCGGCTCCCTCCCCGACACTTCTCGGGGATGCAGGGGGCGAAGCCTCCCTGCCGGGGTCTGGGGTGTCCCCAGAAACCTCATCCTTTCTCCTCTTGCCGCCGCAGGCGGCGAGTTAAGGAGACCAAAAGCGGATTCCAAAGGGCTTGTCTCCCTTTGGAATCCGCTTCACAAAAAAATGTCAGGGAGGATCAAGGCCCCAAAAAAATTACCGCGCAAAATGAGCGCTATTTGCACCATATCTGGCAGAGCGGAAAAGAATAGTATAGTGACAAGTGATGTTATTCAAAGGAACTAGTGATGACCATTCTTACACCCTGGGCTGACGTAATTTCGGCAGCTACCGCCTATTTAAGCGACATTGACCCCATCATGGCTAACGCCATTGTGCGGGTGGGACCATGTACCTTAACCCCCAATCCCAACCTGTTCGAGACGCTTGTCGACGCAATCATCTCACAGCAAATCTCGGTGAAAGCTGCCGACGCCATTATGGCGCGGCTGCGCGCCGCCATCCATGCAGAGCAGAACGGGCTTATCTCACCAGAAGCACTCGCATCACTCGATGAAGACGCCCTGCGCGCGGTAGGCCTCTCACCACAGAAAATACGCTATATGCGTGACCTGGTGGAGCATGTTACCAGCGGACAACTCGACCTGGAGCGATTGAGCGAACTTGACGACGAGGCAGTTATTGCTGAACTGGTGAAGGTAAAAGGTATTGGCCGCTGGACGGCCGAGATGATGCTGATCTTCTCCTTAGGCCGGCCCGATGTCCTACCCGTGGATGACCTGGGCTTTCTAGAGGGAGTACGAGAAGCCTATAACCTGGAAAAGCGGCCAACTCCGAAGGAGTTGCGCGAACGCGGCGAAATCTGGCGTCCCTACAGGACATTTGCCACATGGTATATGTGGGGGGTCAGAAGGTTGTCTCTAGGGTATATAAAGGATCGAACAAGGACCGTCTCATTGTAAATTTGCATGTGATACCATTTAGGCTATGGACACACCCGACAACTACTATGCTCTTCTAGGCGTACCAATAGATGCAGATGCTGATACAATAAAGCGGGCTTATCGCCAGCTGGCACGGCGCTACCATCCTGACCTGGCAGGACCGCAGGGTGCTGTGCAAATGAAGCGCATCAACCGTGCCTATGACGTGCTGAGCGATCCCGAAAAACGCCTGAACTACGACGCGATTATTGGCGGCGTGATCGACCTGCGCAAAGGCGGCATGATGCGGCCCCGCCCCGTACAACGCAAATTTAACCTATCAGATGACATCGAGTTCTCCGGGCTCAGCATTTTTAGCACGAAAGGCCCATTTCATACAGGGCCAGTGCAGCATACAGGGCTGGGTATCGTTTCCGCGCTAAATAGTGTCCACACCGAGAAAGGAACCTGGGTAGCCGCCGGTACGCTCGATGGGAAAGGCTTACTCTGGCACCCGGAAAGCAAACAGGCCCCTATCAATTTTGCCGCCGACCCCTCCCTGACCGTCGAATCATTGCGAGAACTGCGCTTCTCCCCAACTGGCGGCCTGGTGGCGGGCTGGGGTAGATTGGGACTGCACGTCTGGGATGCACAGGACGGCTCGTTGCTCTGGAGCTTTGCGCTCGATCAACGCGCGGTCTCCGCGCATCATTCACTCGACGTAGCACTCAAGGAGCTGCCAGGCGAGACGCGCGAGGTATGGATGGCGTTACCTTTATTGAGAGAAGACCCTCGTGCCCCGCGTGCGCTAGGCGTGCGTGGCACAGATGTCTTGAAACATGTCATAGGAACACCGGCTGAGTCTCTGAGCGAGCCGCTCGTGTGTGCAGAAGATGAGATCGAGAAGCGGCAATTCTGGGCGATACGCCTGCGCGCCCTTGCACAGGATGCCCGCACACTGCTCACGCTCTCCTGCGCACATGTACCAGCCGAACAAAACGAGATGGTAATTATGCGTCGATGGGACCTGTATGCACCTGCACGCAAAAGATTTGCTGGAAAAACTCAACCTCAAATCAAAGTTTCCCTGGTTGCCGGGTTGTGCGCAGATTGCACGCCCCCTTACGCCGTTACCCCGGACACGCGCACACTGGCATTTGTTTATGCGGGGAAAATGATTCGCCTTCACGACACCCTGGCAGGAACATTTAGCGAACTCAATAGCGGGTCGATGGGAGCCAGTGCGAGATTAGCAATCTCGCCTGATGGGTACTGGGTAGCCGTAGCTCGCGAAGATAGCGAGGTTAACGAAGGGGTGATTGACCTCTGGTCGGCAAGCCAGGGGCAGGTCATACAAAAATTGTACCACCCGTGGCAGATCAGCGCTCTCCACTTCGCGGAAAAACAACTCATTGTAGCGCTGACTGACGGTACGATTCAGATATGGGAGTACTGAAGCTGTTGCTTTTTTAATTTCCGTTCGTTCGTGTAAATAATAGGATCGATTCTTTAGATTTCGAGCATATTGTTATTTTCATTTTCATTACAACTTCCCAGTGAAGCGAGGTATTGCCCATGCGTATTTCAGTGGTTGTCCCCGTATATAATGAAGAAGAGACGGTGGCCCAGGTTCTTGAGTCTCTTTCCAAAGTGCCGCTTGATCTTGAGGTTATCGTCGTTGACGATGCATCGACAGATCGCACCTGGGAGATTTTACAGGAATTGCGGCAAAGAGAACCGTTTAACACGTATCGTTACATACATCATGATTTTAACCAGGGCAAAGGCGCAGGTCTGCGCACCGGATTTGGCATGGTCAGCGGTGACATAGTCACGGTGCAAGACGCCGACATGGAGTATAACCCGCAGGATCTTCCGGCACTGGTACGTAAGTGGGAAAAGGCAGGAGATGCTAAAGTCGCAGTTTATGGACGCCGGGACCTTTCTCCTCAAAAATTAACAACCCGCTGGGGCAACCAATTCTTGACGACAGTGACGAATATTTTGTATAGCTGCCACATTCACGACATGGAGACATGTTACAAAATGATGCCTATGGCGCTTGCACGAGCGTTGCCAATGGAGGGTCGCCGTTTCGAAATCGAGCCAGAGATTACGGCATGTATCATTCAAGCGGGATATAAGATTCTCGAAGTTCCTATCAGCTACTCGCCGCGCAAAGCAAAAAAGCTGTCGCCATGGAAAGATGGCTGGCCTGCCCTGGCAATGTTGCTGCGACGCCGTTTTGTTAAACGCTTTCAGTTCGTGGAATCTGCTCCAACAAGCGTGGAGGAGAAACAAACTACGATTGTGCCACAATAGACCCAATAGTGAACAACTTGGCAAGGGGCAAGCCCCGCCAGATCATAGACACTAGCCTTCCAAAAGATGGTACAATCATAGCACTACATCTCAGGAGGTCAAAATGACAGAACGTCCGAAGATTCTTGTCACGCAGAAAGTACCTGCTCCAGCTTATCCATTGCTTGAAGCCATCGGCGATGTCGAAGCTAATATGGAAGAAGAAGTTATCTGGCCTTACGAAGAACTCCTGCACCGCGGTCCCGGTCATGACTATATTTACTGCCTTCTCACCGATAACGTCGATGCGAACTTTTTAGAAGCTTGCGTTGCTGCTACCCCTCGTTTAAAAATGGTTGCGAACATGGCTGTCGGCTTCAACAATATCGATGTTGAGACGGCTACACGCCTGGGTGTAGCCGTAAGCAACACGCCGGGAGTCCTCTCCGATACGACTGCTGATCTCGCCTTTGCCCTACTCATGGCTACCGCCCGCCGTATCCCCGAAGCTGAGCGCTTCTTACGCGCAGGCAAATTTAAGGGCTGGGGTCCTTTGCTCTTCTGCGGCGCCGAAGTACACCAGTCCACACTTGGACTGATCGGCGCAGGCCGCATAGGCAAGATCGTGACAAAGCGCGCCAGCGGCTTTGAGATGAAGGTGATTTATTATGATGTGTATCGTTTGTCGCCTGAAGACGAAGCTGCTCTAAACATGACATATCTTCCAATGGACGATGTGCTTAAACAGGCCGATTTTATCAGTGTCCATACTCCCTACATGCCCTCGACACATCACCTGATCAGTGAACGCGAACTGGACCTGATGAAGCCCACAGCCATTATCATCAATACAGCACGAGGGCCGATTATAGACGAGAAAGCACTTGTGAAAGCGCTGCAGGCCGGGAAGATTGCAGGTGCAGGCCTGGATGTTTTCGAGCATGAGCCCGCTATCGAACCGGAATTGTTGACAATGGAAAATGTGGTGCTCCTTCCTCATATCGCCAGCGCATCTCTCAAGACACGCACACTGATGGCAACGATGGCAAGTGACAATATCGTTGCCCACTTTCATGGGCAGCGCCCACCAAATGTGGTCAACCCCGAGGTTTTAGAATGAATAAAGGAGATATCGAGGTGGAACTGGAACGGCTTAGGGCCAACTCCACCTTGATATCTCCTTTTTATAGTTTATAGGTACCCACATAATTCCCCTCTTTAAAGGTTGACAATTCTCTCTTCCTTCTTTATAGTTCAATCAGGTATCTTCATTATCCTGGCAGTCTTTGTAACTCTTGACCTGAACAGGTACACTTTTAGAAAAAGAGCCTGGATTAAAGGCTCTCTTTCAAGGTAGCGAGCATAGTTATGTTCGCTGTTATAGCCGATCCAGAGCGACACTTCGAGTGCCGCGCATTGGATGAAGAAAATATACCTGCTACTATCGAAGAGCCTATTACTCTTGAAGTTGTCAAGGTTGTAACAGATAGACGTACTGGAGTTGTAAGATTTGATTGTCGTTTAGTTAAGCAGCCGGAATAGGTAGATAGATAGACAGACAGACAAGATGGGAGAACATATGAACTGCCCTCGATGCAATACCGAACTACCGGATTCAGCCACATTCTGTGTTCGATGTGGCGCACCGGTCCAATCAGCCAGGTTTTCTTATTTACCAGCAGGAGCGCCATCGTGGCCGACAAGCACGCCACAGAATCTCTCCTTCGTACAGGAAACTAATGTTGTCGAATCTTTGCCCACTAACGGAAGTCCTTCCGTTCCTCAAAAAAGAGCAGTTGCCACAAAGAAATCATCGCTCAGCATACCGGTCATCATCGGCCTGTTTTTACTTAGTATCCTTATCGGGGCAGGAGTGACATTTGGTATTCTCTCCGCCAACGGGCAGTTAGCCTTTGGCTCTCAACCAACTACACCGCCGGTGCATTTGCCGACACCCGGCGCTTCAGCTACACCTGGAGCTTCCTCCTCGGCCCAGGGAGACCAGCTGCCCACCCCGACTTCATTCCAGACCATCTCCAGCTCCGACCTGGGCATCTCGCTGAAATACCCATCGGACTGGCAAAAAGTTGGTCCCTCACCAACCCAAAATAACGACATTGAGGTCAGGTTGTCACCTTCGCAACAGCTTGGGATGGTAATTTTCATCACACGCTACTCGCAAAGCGACTCGGCCAATTTTACGAGTACTACAGCAGCAAATCAGTCCAACCTGGCAGCATTCAGTCAAGTACAGGGGGTGACTAACCTGCAGCCCACAACTAGCTCTCAACCCACTATTGGAGGCGTGCACTGGGACGAACAGAACGCGACTTTCACCGGGCCGAACAATATCCAGTACGATTTTGTCACCATTGCGGTACAGCATAACAAAACGTACTATGTGATGACCTTCTATAGCCCCGACACGTACTATAAAGAAGCGGTTCGGAAGTACTTCCAGCCGATGTTCAATTCGTTCAAGTTCCTATCCTAGATAGGTCCAATCAAGAATTGGGACCTGGAGATGCCCGGCCGCGTAGAGACGCTTACGTCGCCCCAACTGGGGATCAATTAACCCCGATTCTTAGTAGAAGCTCGTAGACAAAAAGCACCGCCTAGCGTAAGAGAAAGGCGGTGCTTTTGCCCAGCCTGGGCAGTTTCTGTTTCAACGCAGCCTAGTACTCAGGCATGGCCGGAGCAGCGGGCCTCTCTTTCTCAGGCATGTCGGTGACCAGTGCCTCGGTGGTCAGGATCATAGCCGCAATACTGGTGGCATTCTGCAGGGCAGAGCGCGTCACCTTGGCCGGGTCAATGATACCGGCCTCAACCATGTCCTCGTAGCGGTCGGTCAGGACGTTGTAGCCGTACCTCTCGCTATTATGCTCCTGCTCCGCGCGACGCACCCCTTCGACAACCACCGAGCCATCCTTGCCGGCATTAATAGCAAGCTGGCGCATCGGCTCTTCAAGCGCACGGCGCAGGATGCTAGCGCCCGTGGCAGCATCGCTGCCTGTGAGCTTCAACGAATCCAGGGCCTTAACCGCATTCAGCAGAGCCACGCCACCGCCAGGAACGATGCCCTCTTCTACGCCAGCACGGGTAGCTGAAAGCGCATCTTCAACACGCGTCTTGCGGTACTTCAACTCTACTTCAGAACTAGCACCCACCTTGATCAACGCTACGCCGCCGGACAGCTTGGCCAGCCGCTCCTGCAGCTTCTCGCGATCATAATCGCTGGTCGTCTCCTCAATCTGCGCCTTGATCTGGCGGATGCGCGCCTGGATCTCGGATGGATTGCCTTTACCCTCGATGATGGTCGTGTCATCCTTGTGCGACACAACGCGGCGCGCTTGCCCAAGGTCGGCCAGTGTCGCGGTATCGAGCCGGCGGCCCATCTCTTCGCTGATGACCTGCCCACCGGTTAGCACCGCTATGTCACGCAGCATCTCTTTGCGGCGATCCCCAAAGCCCGGCGCCTTCACTGCCAATACGTTGAGAACACCACGCAGCTTGTTGACCACCAGCGTCGCCAGCGCCTCACCATCCACATCCTCGGCAATAATCACGATCTCGCGGCGTCCCTGCTGGGTCAGCTTCTCAAGGAGGGGTAGGATGTCCTGGACCGCGCTGATCTTCCTATCGGTGATCAGAATGTAGGGATCATCGATCGAGGCTTCCATCTTCTCCGGGTTGGTCACGAAATAGGCGGAGATGTAGCCCTTGTCGATCTGCATGCCCTCTACATACTCGGTCTCGAAGTTGATACCCCGCGACTCTTCCACGGTGATCACACCATCTTTACCTATCTTGTCCATCACCTCGGCGATCAGTTCACCAATGGTCTCATCGGCTGCGGAGATCGCCGCAATCTGCGCGATCTCTTTCTTGTCTTCGACAGGAATGGCGATGGAGCGAATATACTCAACGATAGCCTCGGCGCCTTTATCAATGCCCTGCTTGAGTTGCATGGGGTTGGCCCCGGCAGCCAGGTTCTTCAAGCCTTCGTTGACAATGGCCTGAGCGAGCACCGTGGCAGTGGTGGTGCCATCGCCCGCCACGTCATTGGTGCGCGTGGCCGCTTCTTTGAGCAGTTGCGCACCCATGTTCTCAAAAGGGTTTTCCAGCGAAATCTCTTTGGCCACGGTGACACCGTCATGGGTGACGGTCGGAGATCCGAATTTCTTGTCAAGTGCGACATTGCGCCCCTTAGGGCCAAGCGTCGACTTGACGGCCTCAGCTAAGATATCAATACCTTTTTTGAGGGACCGACGAGCTTCCTCGTCGAATACCAGTTGTTTTGCCATAATAGGTATTCCTTCCTTTCGGATTGATCAATCTACGCTAGCCGATGACGGCCAGGATGTCATTTTCCCTGAGCACCAGGTACTCATCGTCTTCCAGAACGAACTCGGTGCCGCCATACTTGGCGTACAGGACGCGATCGCCCTCGCGGACATCCATGGGGGCGCGCTCGCCAGTATCAAGCACGCGGCCAGTACCTACAGCGATCACGATGCCCTGCTGAGGCTTCTCTTTAGCAGTGTCAGGGATAACGATGCCACTCCTGGTGACTTCTTCTTTAGCAACAGGTTTAACGACCACGCGGTCGCCCACAGGACGGATGTTTGCCACGATGTATTCTCCTTCTTTCAATCTCTTTTGAGATAATGGATTACACCTGAGATGTTGACCGAGCGATACAGCGAGTAGTCACAGTTGCACGGACCGCCAGCGGCACACCCGGTGCAGCAGTAGGCCTTCTTCTGAACTATGGTAGGAGTCCAGAGGATTTCAATGTCGCAGTTCGCACAATGCAAAGGTGGACGCGCAGCATCCTGCTTTTCCTCGAGCGGCTCCTTTGCCTGTCTCCCATTCGGCTGGCTGCTTTCTGCGTACATAGTTCTCTTCCCTGTTTGCGCTCGGTTTAACTTCGGTATACAGAGTATCTCACAGCATCTGTTAGAAGCGCATAGGAAAAGTGTTAGAAAAGTGTTAGAATCTGTAGAATTTAATAAAGATGATATAATGTTTCGTGTTATGCTCAGAGTGAGCGTAGAAGAACCTGGGGGGTACACGTGCATGGCCTATATTTCCACTGTTCATGACAAGGCATATACCATCCATATGGGTGAGGAGGGGTATCAGAAGGAAATCAGCATCGAAGGAGTACAACATAGTTTTGATTGGCGGCAAATCGCCGCGCTTGCTGCCGATGCCAGGGGGCAGAGCAATATAGGAGGTAGGTATAGCCTGCTGATTGCAGGTAAATCATACGAGGTCTTTGCCCGTCGCATCAACAAACCCGGTGAGAAAGGCACCCGTTATGAGATTCTGGTTGCAGGGCAACGCTTCGAGGTTGAGGTTGAGGATGAACGCGAGAAAGCGCTCAGCGGTTCGCCGCAACCTGCTCACGAGTCCAGCGAGGCTATGGTACGCGCACCCATGCCCGGGCTGGTGCTGGGTTTACCAATGGAGCCAGGAGCAAAGGTGGCACGTGGTCAAACAGTTGTAATTCTCGAGGCGATGAAAATGGAGAATGACCTGGCCTCGCCAATAAACGGGACGGTGAAGGTAGTTAAGGTGAGCAAGGGACAGACGGTGAATCAGGGGGATGTGTTAGTAGTGGTGGCCGGAGACTGACACACTCTTGCTTCAAAAGCAGGAGGTTCTTGTACCTAAACCAACGCTTCTAGCCTACCTCTTCGATAGATTAGCTCTTGTCGGTTCGTACTAAGACTTTTAGGCAGACGCGTTCCGGCGCCGGAGATGCCGACGCTTCGGGGCAAGACCTGCCCCTCTTTCACACGTTGGTACAGTCGCTCCATCGCTGCCTGCAGGCGCAGGTCCGCACCTTCCCATTCGTCATGGGCGATGGAGGGGATAAGGTTCTTCGGGTCGAGATGGGCTGCCAGCAATGCCGAGTAGAGGTCACGCTGGATGGGACCTATGCCGCAGTCACACTGGTGCCACCGTTGGGACAGGGGCTTTTTAGCATAGGTCCTACAGCCGTGACAGTACTGTGAGAGTTTGGTGGTGCGCGTAGGGAACTCGTGCAGGGTGCCGCCGGTACTTGCAACCGTGCGTCTCAGGTGGTCTATCAACATCCCCGGGGCACGCATACCTACACTCCTGCCAAACTGCTTCTGCCAGCCCTGGTAGGAAATCTTCTCGATACGGATGTCATTGCCTACACGAACGATTTCATTGACCAGCCGCCCATGTAGACTCTTACGATGCGCGGCAAGCTTGCGCTCCTGGTGAGCGAGTCTCCGTCTCGTGGCAAGATACCCCTTGCTATTCTTCCAGGTGAGACGCCGCTTGCCACGCTTCTTGACACGCCCTTTCTCGTCGTAGTTCTGTGGGTTATTTGCACGACGCTGGCGATCAAGCTTGCGTTCTAAGCGTCGCTTCTTGCGCACATCAGGCTTGAGTTCCTCGCACAAGGGGATAAGATGTGCCTCGCCCTCACGCGGTACGATAGCAACGGTTGAAGGACCAAGGTCCAACCCGATCACGTCGGACCCTGGCCTGTTCTTCAGTTTCTGGTAGGGGGTGCCTTCCAAGACGAGTTGCACAAAGTAGTGGTAGCCCTGGTTGTCTGCGCCTTGCGCTTTCGGGCTGGATGCCTTGCGCCGTACGAGCCGGGCATACTTGATACGATGGTCCAGTCCGTACTTCACTACCGGGTCATGCCAGTCGATGATGGCTGGCAAATGGTCCTTGCCCCAGATCAGCCAGCCCTGGTTGCCCTCTTCGGGACGTTGGAGCACAAAGCGCAGTCCCGATTTCTCCCATTTGTTCTCCACGCTATCCAGGCCGCGCCTCTTGCTCCGAAACCGTACCTTTTTGGCTGTGCCAAGGCAGACCCGATTGACAGCATGGTAGGCGCGGGTTGCCAGGGTTTGGGCCATCATCGAATCGATGTGGTCGGCAATCCAGGCGCAATTGGCATCTTTCGCAAAATCGTGCAGGGCATACTCGGAAAAACCATAGTCCTGTCGCAGGTGGGAGAACGCAGCCGCCCGTTCCTGTTTTCGTGACCGTGGAAGAGCACGCGCCGTCTGCCAGGCAGGGTCAGCCTGCATGCGTTTGAGACGACCGAGCGCCTCACCCAACAGGGCATTGTACAGGCAACGCGCCGCCTCAAAGTGCGCTCGTAAGGGCTTTGCCTGTCCTGAGTTTACAGCAAGCGGCAACTCTAGCAGGAATGTCGGTGTCGTGCTCTTTTTCATGTAGGCTGCTGCTCCTTTCCTTTGTTTCCCTTCTCTCTCCTATTCTTCCCACACATCCTTTAAGCGGAACAGACCGTTGCTGGTTCGCACAGTTCTTGTGGTGTATGTCTTGTGCTGCCGGTTGCTCTCATGCGCTCACTTGATCACTACCTTGCCTCGCTCTGCCCAATAGCGAAGTTTGGTGAGCGCACGCGCCTCTACTGATTTGACGTGCTTGTCGGTCGTTCCCAATCGTCTCCCTACGACCGAATAGGGCAATGGAACGTCCTCTACACTGTATTCAGGCTCTCTGCCAACCCTGTAGCGCACCTCGATGACCCGTCGCTCTTGTGGCGTCAGGTGCTTGAGCAGGTCTGCAACTACTCCCTACTGCCCTCTCTACGAGCCGTCATCTGGAGCCGCAAGTAGGTCTCCCAGGTGAATTTGCTCTGTTTAAGGACGCAGAATCTGTTCAATCTTCCTCGTGCGTTCCCTCAGTCCTCGTCGTTTACTCACCTCAATTTGGATATCAACAGGAGGA
>Ga0207646_10004548_pt1 | contig 15011 bp, 15 predicted proteins | sample KBSK5502metaG_FD_184343 | JGI IMG/M metagenome (GOLD analysis project Ga0207646, IMG submission 184343) | Corn, switchgrass and miscanthus rhizosphere microbial communities from Kellogg Biological Station, Michigan, USA - KBS K5-50-2 metaG... | ecosystem: Host-associated > Plants > Roots >... | reverse complement strand
CTCGGGACGAGAGGAACCATAGGGTGCGCCCACCGGCCGGGCAATCAACTTATCCACCAAATCGAGACATCGTTGTCCACGGAATTTGGACGCTTATCCACGGCGAATCAACACTCCGCTTCCCTTCATACGATGGAGGCGATGTCTGACCCGATCCTCGATCCGCTGAATCCCGAGCAGCGCGCGGCCGTGACCCACGGCGACGGGCCGCTGCTCATCCTCGCCGGCGCGGGCTCGGGGAAGACTCGCGTCTTGACGCACCGCGTCGCCTACCTGATCCGCGACCTGGGGGTGCCGGCAAGCGCCATCCTGGCAGTGACGTTCACGAACAAGGCCGCGAAGGAGATGCGGGAGCGCCTCGACCGTCTGGTGGGGAAGGAGCGCCTGGCCGAGCTCACGGTCGGAACGTTCCACGGGTTCTGCGCGCGCCTGCTCCGTCGCGACGGGCCGCTGGCGGGGATCGACCGTTCGTTCGCCATCTACGACGAGGCCGATCAGCGGGCGGTGCTTCGGCAGGCGATGGCCGACACGAACGCGAGCGAGAAGATCTTCGCGCCCGGTGCGCTCGCCAATGTGATCTCGAGCGCCAAAAACGAGCTCAAAGGGCCCGCCGATCTCGCGGGGAGCCCGAAGGGTCAGCTCGATCGGATCGCGGCGATCGTCTGGAAGCGGTACGACGAGCTGCTCCGCGAGAACAACGCCGTCGACTTCGACGACCTGTTGCTCCTCGTATGCCGCGTGTTCGAGACGAGCGATCGCGCGCTCGAGAAATGGCAGGACCGCTACCAGCACATCCTCGTCGACGAGTACCAGGACACCAACCGCGCCCAGTACGTCCTCCTGCGCTACCTCGCCGGCTTCAAGCAGAACCTCGCCGTGGTCGGTGACGACGACCAATCGGTCTTCAGCTGGCGGGGCGCCGACGTGCGCAACATCCTCGACTTCGAGCGCGACTACCCGAACGCCAAGGTGGTCAAGCTCGAGCAGAACTACCGGTCGACGCAGCGGATCCTCGACGCGGCGCACTCGGTCGTCCGCAACAACGCGGCGCGTAAAGAGAAGAAGCTCTGGACGGACCGCCAGGGTGGCAGCGACATCGTCGTGATGCAGGCGTACGACGAGTCACACGAAGCCGAGCTTGTCGCGCGGGAGATCGAGCGTCTCCAGCGCGAGGGCGAGGCGCACGGTACCCGCGACGTGGCCGTCCTGTATCGGACGAACGCGCAGTCCCGCGCGATCGAGGACACGTTCCGAGCGTTCGGGCTCGCGTACCAGATCGTCGGCGGCGTCTCCTTCTACCAGCGCCGCGAGGTGAAGGACACCCTCGCGTATCTGCGGCTCATCCGAAATCCGCATGACGCGTTCGCGCTCGCGCGGGTGCTGAACACGCCGCCACGCGGCCTCGGCGACAAGACACGCACAGCACTCCTCGCGAGCGCGCGCGAGCACGAGCTCAGCGTGGGCGACGCGCTCGCGAAGGCCGAGCTCATCACGACCATCCCCCGCCGCCAGCAGGAGGCGCTTGTCTCATTCGGCAAGGTCATGACGCGCCTGCGCGCGTCAGGCGAGCAGCTCGCGCTTCCACGGCTCATCGACGAGCTCCTCGCGCTGAGCGGGTACGAGGCGTACCTGAAGGATGGGACCGAGGAGGGTGAGGAGCGCTGGGCGAACGTGCAGGAGCTCCGCACGCTCGCCGAGGACTACGTCGCGTTGGCGCAGGAGGAGCAGCTGCCAACCTTCCTCGAGGAAATCGCGCTCGTGTCAGACGTGGACGAGTACCAGGACGCCAAACCCGCGGCGACGCTCATCACCATGCACGCAGTCAAGGGCCTGGAGTTCCCGGTCGTGTTCATGACCGGGATGGAGGAGGGAGTTTTCCCGCACATCCGCGCCATCGACAGCGGTAAGGAGTCGGAGCTGGAGGAAGAGCGGAGGCTGTGCTACGTGGGCATCACGCGAGCGAAGGACCGCGCGTACCTGACGTACGCGCGACGGCGATCGCTCTTCGGTCGAACCAACATGAATCCACCGTCGCGCTTCTTGATGGAGCTGCCGAGCGAAGGCGTCGAGCTCCGCGGTGACATCGAGACCGAGGAGCGCGACGCGTGGGCGGATCTCGATTGGGAACGCGATCGCGGTCGCTACGAAGAGCGCAAGCAGGCGCGGCGCGACGCGATGCTCGCGGGACTTCCGGCATCGTGGAGTGGGCGCGCGACGAAACAGCGCACGGCGGTCGCGTCGGAGACGCGCTTCCGCGCGGGCGATCGCGTTCTCCATCCATCGCTCGGCGAGGGGATGGTCGTGTCGAGTGTCGCGCGCGACGACGACGAAGAGGTCACCGTCGCGTTTCCTGACAGGGGCGTGAAGAAGTTGATGGCGAGCTTCGCGAAGCTCACGCGAGCCGAGGGCACGCTCGGCCTCCCCTAGCGCTCGAGCCAGTTTGCGAGGCCGCGGTATGTCGTGCAGCGGACGTCGCTGCGACCGCAGACGTCGAGCAAGAGGTGGAGCAGAGCGTCCCGGTACGCGCCGTGATTCCAGTCTTCGAAGTGGTACGCGATGCTCATCGGCGCGCGGTCGCCCGCATAGCTCGTGTCGAAATACGCCCGAAGACTCTGGTAGGTCTGTGCCGCGAGGGCCGGTGCTTCGGTCGCGTCCGCATCGGTCGCGCCGGTCTGATTGAGGTAGAAGTTGTAGTCGGACGCGAGTGTCGTGAAGGACTCCCCGTCGACAGGGATCAGAGGTATCGGGAACACCCAGACGCCATCCCGCCACGGCCACCGTCCGGAATAGCCGGCCAGCGAAGCGTCGTACCGCATTCCGCGCTCGGCCAGGACGGTGCGCAGCAAGGGGAGGTTCCCCTCGAGGCAGGGCGTCCGCGTCCCGACGACCGGCCGGATGTGGAGATCCGCATCGATCGCGTTGTTCAGAGCGACGTCTCGGACGAGCGAGTCGAACTGGTCGAGCTCCTTTTTCCAGTCTTTCGGTCCCCACACGCCGACCGCGCCCGGTCGTCGTCCGCAGAAGTGCCCGTTGAAGTGAGAGCCAATCTCATGGCCACGCGCGTCCGCATCGTTCAGAGCCGCGACGAGGTCGCGAAGGCCGGCGCGCACATCGCTCTCGTCCGGCTTGATCGCAAAACCGATATCCGACGCGCCCTTGGCGTGTCGGGGTGGGACGTACCGAAAGCTCTGATCGCCGGCGAGGAGGTAGACCCCGCTCAAGAAGAACGTGAACCGCGCATCGAGGCGATCGCCCGCCGCGATCCACTCGTTCAGGTCGATCGCGTCGCCGGCGCCATCGAACGACACGACCACGAACTGCGGTGGGCGGTCCGTCGATTCCGGCGCGAGTACGCATGCCGCGAGTGCGATCGCCAAGAGCACGGCCATGCGACAAGGCTCGATCGGCCAAGGCGCGACCGCGCCTGAGCCGCGCATGCGGTCGCGTTTGGAACGCTTACGTCGGCGCTAGGAGTTAGGTTGCGGCTCTGCGTTGAAGGTCAAGTGGGCCCGCGCGCACGCGATCGACGCGCACCAGAACGGCGACCCCGTGGCGCTCCTTGTCGGTGTCCTTCTCGATCTGCAGCACGCGGTCCCAGATCCGCTGCGTGAGATCGGGATCGTCGACGACCCGTGCCTCGCCGTAAAAGCGGAGCGTGCGCTTGTCGCGGGTCGGATTCCGAACGAACACCGCGACCTTCGGATTGCGGGCGACGGCGGCGTAGGTCTCGCGTTTTGCGCGCTCCCACCACGCAAGGTGATCCCTGTCCCAGACCATGAGGCTGCCTTTCAGCGCCACGTCGGGCTGGCCGTCGTTCGCGGTCGCTACGAGGCCGGTGGTGAGCGCCCGTTCGTGGTCGATGCGCGCGTTGTCGACGATCTCAGAGAACGGCAGGAGGTCTATCTCGGTCACGGGCGGGACCGGCGGCGCGGCGCTCATCTCGCCCGACGCTAACACCGCTCCATCGCTGACAATTCCCACATGGCCGCATCGTCCATCGAGAAGCGCGTAGCGGACCTACGCCAGAAGATCGAGAAGGCGAACTACGAGTATCACGTTCTCGATCAGCCGACGATCGCCGACGAGGCGTACGACGCCCTGATGCGCGAGCTTCAGTCGCTCGAGGCCGCCCACCCGGAGCTCGTGACCCCGGAGTCGCCGACGCAGCGCGTGGGTGCGCCCGCATCGACGAGGTTCGCGCCCGTGGAACACGCCGCGCCGATGTTGTCTCTCTCGAACGCCTTCAACGAGGAGGAGCTCCGCGCGTTCGACCAGCGCGTGCGCAAGCTGCTCGGGCGCGACGATGTCGGCTACGTCTGCGAGCTCAAGATCGACGGCCTGGCGATGAACCTGACCTACGTGGACGGGAAGTTCGTGCAGGGAGCCACACGCGGCGATGGGTTGGTTGGCGAGGACGTCACCGCCAATCTGCGAACGATCAAGTCCGTGCCGCTCTCACTGCGCGAGCCGGTGAAGGGCCGGCTCGACGTCCGCGGTGAGGTGTATCTCCCGACTGCGTCCTTCGACGCGACGAACAAGGAGCGCGCCGAGCGCGGCGAGCCGCTCTTCGCCAATCCGCGCAACGCGGCCGCCGGTGCCGTGCGGCAGCTCGACCCGAAGGCCACCGCGAAACGGAACCTTGCGATGTGGTCGTACAGCGCCGCGGGTTTGGACGTCGCCTCGCAGAAGGAGCTCCTCGATCGGCTCCAAAAGCTCGGCCTCCGCGTGAACCCGCACTGGCGAACGGCCAAAACGCTCGACGACGTGATCCGCTTCATCGCGGAATGGAAGGAGAAGCGCCATACCCTCGACTACGGGACCGACGGCGTCGTCGTGAAGGTCGACCGGATTGCGGACCAGGAGCGGCTCGGGTACGTCGCGCGCAGCCCGCGATGGGCGACCGCGTTCAAGTTCCCGGCGGAGCAGGCGACGACGACGATCGAGGACATCCTTGTGTATGTCGGTCGGATGGGCACGCTCACGCCGGTCGCCGCGCTCGCGCCCGTTCTTGTCGGCGGCACGACCGTGAAACGCGCGACGCTCCACAACCTCGATGAGGTGCGCAGGCTCGACGTGCGCAAGGGCGATCGCGTGATCATCCAGCGGGCCGGAGACGTGATCCCCGAGGTGGTGCGCGTCGAGACCGATGCGCGCGAGAAGGGGAAGGACCACCCGGAGTTCGACATGCCCGCGACGTGCCCCGTCTGCGGCGGTGACGTGATCCACCCCGAGGGCGAGGTCGCCTACTACTGCGGGAACCCGGTCTGTCCCGCGAAGAGCGGACAACGCATCGGGTACTTCGTGTCGCGAGGAGCGATGGACATCGAGGGGCTCGGCTGGAAGACGATCGAGGCGCTCATGGAGGTCGGCCTCGTGCGCGATCCCGCCGACATCTTCGACCTCACCGTCGAGAAGCTTCTCACGGTCGAACGCTTCGCCGAGAAGAGCGCGACGAACATCTACGAGCGCATCCAGGCCGCGAAGCGGCGTCCGCTGTCGCGCATCCTCCTCGCACTCGGCATCCGGCACGTGGGCGACTCGACCGCGGACGACCTCGCGCGATGGCTCGCGACGCGACTCCCCAAGGGGGCGGATCTTGGCGCGGTATTCGATGTCCTTCGTAGCGTCTCGGTCGACGAGCTGCAATCGATCGAAGGCATCGGTGGCGTTGTGGCGGAAAGCATCAAGGAGTACTTCTCGCGCCCGCAAGAACAGGAATTCCTCGACAAGCTAGTCCGTGTTGGGATCACGCCGATCCTGCCCGCGCCGCGCGCGGCGACCGCCACAGGTCCGTTCGCGGGGAAGACCGTCGTCTTCACGGGGACGCTCGAGCGGCGTTCGCGCGAAGATGCTGAAGCTCTGGTCCGTTCGCTCGGCGGAAAGATCACCGGATCGGTCAGCGCGAAGACCGATCTCGTCGTTGCCGGTCCCGGTGCGGGATCAAAGCTCGAAAAGGCCAACAAAATCGGTGTCAGAGTCGTAGACGAGGACACCTTCGACGGTATGCTGCCCTAGCTCTCGCGAAGGGAAAGGGGCCATATGTATCAAGCGCCGACGCAGACTCGGCCGCCGGCGACCCCGACCGGACCCCAGCCCGCGGTCCCGGAGATTCCGCTTCCGCCCGAGCCACAGACGCTCGAGCAGACCGGCCTCACGCTCGGGTTCCTTTCCGATCTCGCGCTGAAGACGCTCTACCTCCGCGGCCAGATGACCATGGCCGAGATCTCGAGCGCGCTCGGCCTTCCGATGCAGAACATCACCGAGCGCGTCATGGACTTCCTGAAGACCGAACGGCTCGTCGAGATCCGCGGCGGCGCGGGCCTGTCGTCGGCGAACTACCAGTTCGTGATCATCGATCGCGGTTCGGAGAAGGCGCAGGAGGCGCTCGCGCGCAGCCAGTACGTCGGCAAGGCGCCGGTTCCGCTCCAGATGTACATCCAGGCGGTCCAGCGGCAGTCCATCGCGAACCTTCACGTCACGCAGGACGATCTCGTGCGCGCGTTCGCGCACATGGTCATTCCGCGCGAGACGCTCGCGCAGCTCGGCCCGGCCGTGAACTCAGGAAAGTCGATCTTCCTCTTCGGCCCTCCCGGCAACGGCAAGACGAGCATCGCCGAGGTCCTCGCCACCTTGATGAAGGGGGACGTGGTCCTTCCGTACGCCGTCGAGGTCGACCAGCAGGTCGTGAAGGTTTACGACCAGGTTTATCACCGCGTCGCCCTCGATCCCGTCGTGGCGGAGCGCCTGCGGTTCGACCACCGCTGGGTCGTGTCCAAGCGGCCGATCGTGATGACGGGCGGCGAGCTGACGCTCGAGACCCTCGACCTCATCTACGACGAGACCTCGAAGTTCTACGAGGCGCCGTTCCAGATGAAGGCGAACGGCGGCATCTTCATGGTCGACGACTTCGGCCGTCAGCGTGTCTCGCCGAAGGACCTGCTCAACCGGTGGATCGTCCCGCTGGAAAAGCGTGTCGACTACCTCACCCTGCACACCGGCAAGAAGATCGAGATCCCGTTCGACATGCTCATTATTTTCTCGACGAACCTCGACCCAGCGGACCTCGTCGACGAGGCCTTCCTACGCCGCATCCGCTATAAGATCGGAATCGAGGCGCCGTCGGTCGAGCAGTACGACGAGATCTTCAAGCGCATCTGCGCGCGCAAGGGCATCGACTACAAGACCGAGGCGATGAGCCAGATCCTCGCCCACTACCGCAAGAAGAACCTCGGTCTCCGCAGCTGCCATCCGCGCGACATCGTCGAGCAGCTCATCGACACGGCGCGGTTCCTCGGCCGTCCCGCGCAGCTCACGCCCGATCTGATCGAGATGGCGTGCGACAGCTACTTCGTGTCGCTCGACCCGAGTGGTAATCCGCCGGGAGCCTAGCCCCCCGGCCTAGTAACCCGGCGGCCAGACGTAGGGCTGCAGCGTCAAGAACGGCGGCCCGAGCTGGAGGCCGATGTCCTCGTGATTGCTCAGCACGATCGTTTCCGGAGCGCCGGTGTAGGGCTGCTGATTCACCGTCACCTGGATGGAGTCGCCGCTGCCCGGACGGTCGCCGTCGATCTCCGTCTGACTGAGTGGCTGGCGCCAGACCGCGAAGAAGTCGCCCAGCGTGAACGTGCGGCTGTCCCCAGCCTCGATGTGGATGATCCCGCTCGTGTCGTGCGTATGCAGCCAGCAGAATTGCCTGGAGCTGATGCCGATGAAGGCAGGCACCGTTTTGATCTGACCGCGGATGAGGATCGTGAGGTGCGCGTGCTCGTGGCGGGTGAGGACCTCGCCCGGACCGCACGGGACGTTCGGTACCGGTGCCGGGGTCGGCGCGGCGCTCTGGCCGCAAGCTCCAATCATGATCGCGAAGACGAACGCGGCGGCAGGCCTCACGCCGCCTCGCCGGTCTCGCTCATCGCCTTTTCAAAGCGACGCGCCTGCGGCACAACGGTGAGCCACACGGGCAACAGCGGACGCAGCGCCCGAATGGCGACGACGACTGCGCGATAGAACAGGCGCTGCGGCGTGCCAAATCGGAATCCCAATGTCTCCCGAAGACTGACCGGTAACAGCGCCGCGGACAGCGCATCCGTCGGCCAGTACGCGATCTCCGGAAGCCAGCCGTACGGTCGGATCACGTCGCGCGCCACGAGCGCGGCGGTTCGATCGGGGACGACCGCGGTGCGCAACATCTCCGCCTCATAGCGCTCGAGGTCGGCATACGTAGCCGGGAAGAGGTCCTTCGGCACGCCGAGCTCGCCAGCGAAGAATTTCCCCTCGGCCCAATACGCGTCGCGTTCGCGTTCGCTCAGTCGACCCATGATCGCCTCGTACCACCGCACGGACGTCAGCACGAGTGTCGCTTGCACCCACAACATCAGCTGCGGATCCCGCGCCCGGTATGGGCGCCCGTCGGCAGCCTGGCCGCGCACCGGAGCGTGACTGCGGCCGATCCGCTTGAGCGCAGCCCGGGCTGTGGCGCGCTCGCCGTACACGATCGTCAGCGTCGTGTTGACGGTGCGTACGAGGCGGCGCACCGGCGAGCGACGAAAATCCGAGTGCTGATCGACGCCCGCGGCGACGAGCGGGTGCGCGACTTGCATCAGGAGCGCTGCGGTCCCGCCGAGCAGGAGGAAGCTTTCGCGGTTGATACGTCGTGCCACGCTGTCGACCGCGAGGATGCCGGGATCACGCACATCATCAGTGTGCGGGTTAGGGAGACGCTCTTACTGCGTTTGCGGCGGGAGCGTCCAGAGTCCGGCGATCGCCCCTGCGAAGACCGCGATCAGAAGAAGGCTCGCGATCGCGGCGCGCCATCGCATCCCACTCGTGAGCGGACCGCTGAGGAAGGGTTTTGGCCACCGCCCGCCGATGACCATGTAGAGAAAGACCCAGGCGGCGGCCATCGCGATGGCCAGAACAGCCTCGGACACGACTCTCCTCCTGCCGCCGCAGACTACGCGGATGCTCTTGCGGTCGTTCGGCTACGCGTTCGAGGGTGTCGCATACATCCTTCGCACGCAGCCCAATGCGCGGATAGAGATCGCCATCGCGATAGGTGCGGTGGCACTCGCCGCGTGGCTCGGGATCAGCGGGGTCGAGTGGGCCGTGCTTGTGCTGACGATCGTCATCGTCTTGGCGCTCGAGTGGATGAACACCGCGCTCGAGCTCGCCGTGAGCCTCGCGTCGCCGGAAATGCATCCATCCGCAAAGGCGGCGAAGGACGTGGCCGCGGCGTGCGTCCTCCTCGGAGCGGCGGCCTCAATCGTTGTCGGTCTGGTCCTCTTCGCACCTCGGCTTCTCGCGAGGTTCGCCGGAGGGTAGGTCGTCGCGTGCAGAATGCTGCCGTGCGGGAGACAGCGGCAGAGGTAACCGAGCTCCAAGCGTTGATCGATCGCAGCCTCGCGCGAACGCGTCCGCACATGCGGTCGATCATCCATCCCGGGAAGTACTCGCTCACCGCGAAACAGGTCGTGAAGCTGTTTGACGGCATGAAGACGGTCGCCGTCGCGGCGCCCGCGCCGAACGGCGATCCGCTCGTCGGCCCGATGGACGGCTGGTTCCTCCACGGGAAGTTCTACTTCAGCTCCTCAGGCGACGCCGTGCGCATCCGCGGACTACGAAAGCGCCCCCGCGCGAGCATCGCCTACTTCGAGGGAGATCGTTTCCTGATCAATGCGCACGGCCAGGCTGAGCTCATGTTGAGGGGTCATCCCGACGTTGCCGAGATCGATGCGATCTTCCAGGACCATTACGGCAGCAGCGCCTTCGATTGGAGCGACGAGGGCGTGTACGTACGACTCGACGCCGATCGCTTCTACACGTACTCGCGCACGCCTAATTCGTTTGGGACGTAGCGACGGGCACTCGCGTGCGGATGTCCGCCTAGACTTCGAACACATGGCCATCGATAGATCCGTCGTCGAAAAGGCCGCTGGACTCGCGCGAATCGCTCTGACTCCAGACGAGGTGGAGCGGTTCACAGGGCAGCTCTCGGTGGTCCTGACGGCGGTCGAGCGGCTCAAAGATGTCGACACCGAAAAGGTGTCGCCGACCGCATCTGTCCTACCCGTCTCGAACGTGATGCGGGAAGACGAGATCCGTACTGGCCTGTCTCGGGACGAGGCGCTGGCCAATGCGCCGAAGGGCGGACGCGACGGCGAGTTCTTCCGCGTCCAGCAGGTCCTGGAAGAAAGACCGTGACCGTGACCGAGATGCCTCGCTCCATACGGGAAGCGCGTGAGCTTTTGCGCACCCGCAGGATCAGCGCGCTCGAGCTTGCGGAGCTCGCGCTCGACCGGTCGCACGCAGATCGGCACAACGCGTGGCTGCATCTCTCCGATGACCACGCGCGCGCGCAGGCCCGCGCGGCTGATGAGCGGCTCAGCACTGGCGACGCGCCGCTCCTGACCGGGATCCCGTGGGCGTGCAAAGACATCATCGGGACGAAGAAGATCCCGACGACAGCCGGCTCGCGCATCCTCGAGGGATACATCCCGCCGTACTCGGCAACGGTCGTGGAGCGGCTGGACGGACAGGGCGCGGTCATGGTCGGCAAGACGAACCTCGACGAGTTCGCGATGGGCAGCTCGAACGAGAACTCCGCGTTCGGGGCCGTGAAGAACCCGTGGCGTGACGATCGGGTGCCAGGCGGGTCGTCCGGAGGGTCGGCGGTCGCGGTTGCGGCCGGTGAGGTCCTCTTCTCGCTCGGGACCGACACGGGCGGGTCGATCCGCCAGCCCGCGGCGCTCACGGGCGTCGTTGGCATGAAGCCCACGTACGGGCGCGTGCCGCGGTGGGGCGTCGTCGCGTTCGCATCCTCGCTCGACCAGGTCGGGCCGTTCGCGAACACGGTCGAGGACGTCGCGATCGTGTGCGAGGCGATCTTCGGCAAAGACCCGAACGACGCGACCATGGTCACGGATTTTCCGAACGACGATCTCCGCAGCGACCTCGACAAGGGCGTGAAGGGCATGCGGATCGGCGTCCCGAAGGAGTACTTCTCGGTCAAGGGCATGGAGCCGGGCGTCGAGCGCGCGGTCCGCGACGCGATGAAAGTGCTCGAGGGCCAGGGCGCGAAGCTCGAGGAGGTCTCACTCTCGCTCACCGACCACGGCCTCGCCGTCTACTACATCATCCAGCCGGCGGAGGCGTCATCGAACCTCGCGCGCTACGACGGCATCCGCTACGGGCTGCGCGTCGAGGGGCCTGATCTGCTCGAGACGTACCGGCGCACGCGGGGCCAGGGCTTCGGCCCGGAGGTCAAACGGCGAATGATCCTCGGCACGTACGCGCTCTCGGCGGGCTACTACGACGCGTACTACGTCAAAGCACAGAAGGTGCGCACGCTCATCAAAGACGAGTACGACCGCGTGTTCGAGAAAGTGGACGCGCTCGTGACGCCGACCTCGCCGACGGTGGCGTTCCCGATCGGAGCGAAGGTGAACGATCCGCTGTCGATGTACCTGAACGACATCTTCACGTTGCCCGTGAACATCTCCGGGCTGCCGGGCATCTCCGTGCCGTGCGGTCTCAGTGACGGGCTGCCCGTCGGCCTGCAGATCATCGCGAACTCGTATCAGGAGCGCACGATGTTCCGCGTGGCGGCGGCGTACGAGCGCGCGACGCCGCACCATCTCGAACGACCGAAGGAGAAAGCCGCATGAGAGCCACTCGCCGTTCGCTCACGAACGCGAAGGTCGAGCGCATCCCGGCGAGCGGGATCCGGCGCTTCTTCGATCTGGTGTCAGGCGCGGACGGCGTCATCTCGCTCGGGGTCGGCGAGCCCGACTTCGTCACGCCGGAGCCCTTTCGCGAGGCCGCGATCCGATCGATCAAAGAAGGCAAGACGAAGTACACGTCGAACTACGGCATTCGTCCGCTGCGCGAGGCGATCAGCGAACACACCGCGAAGCTTCGCGGCGTGCGGTATGACCCCGACGGAGAGATCCTCGTTACCGTCGGCGTTTCCGAGGCGGTCGATCTCGCCCTGCGCGCGACGCTGAACGACGGCGACGAGGTGGTCATCGCGGACCCGTCGTATGTGGCGTACGTGCCGGGCATCGTCCTCGCCGGCGGCGTGCCGGTGCCGGTCGCGACGGACGAGCAGCACGACTTTCGACTCCGGCCCGAGGATGTCGAACGCGCGATCACGCCGCGCACGCGCGCGATCCTCCTGGGCTTCCCGAACAACCCGACCGGCGGCGTCCTGACGGAGGATGACCTGGAGGGCCTCGCGCAGCTGGCCGGGGAGCACGACCTTGTGATCTACGCGGACGAGATCTACGACCGTCTCGTGTATGGGATTGAGCACCGGTCGATCATCGAATTCCCGGGGATGCGGGACCGCACGGTCTACCTCGCTGGCTTCTCGAAGTCGTACGCGATGACGGGATGGCGCGTCGGCTACGCCTGCGCGCCCGCCGAGGTCATCGAGCAGATGATGAAGATCCACCAGTACACAGTGATGTGCGTCCCGACCGCCGCGCAGTACGCGGCGCTCGAGGCCCTGCGCAGCGGCGAGGGCGAAGTCCTGCGAATGGTCGGCGAATACGACCGCCGCCGGAAGGTGATGCTCAAGCGGTTCAACGATCTTGGGCTTCACTGCTTCGAGCCGCGTGGCGCCTTCTACTGCTTCCCGAACATCACGTCCACGGGAATGGACGACGAGCAGTTCGCGGAGCGTCTGCTGCTCGACGAGAAGGTCGTCACGGTGCCGGGAAGCGCGTTCGGCGAGCGGGGGAAGGGGCATGTGCGCGCGTGCTACGCGACGAGCCTCGAGAAGATCGAAGAGGCGTGCGATCGCATCGCGCGCTTCGTCGGGCGAGCGTGACCGCGACCGACACCACCTCGACCGCGGCCGCGTGGCTGCCGCGGTTCGAACGTTCGCTTCAGGCCGGGGATCCCCTCGGCGCATCCGACGCGCTCCGGAAGTCGGGAGTCAACGGTTGGGTGCGAAAGGATGGCTACGACATCGCGGTCAAGGCGGTCGACCGCATCGGCCCTGCGCCGCGGGTCCGGCTCGATTGGGCCGAGCGCCTCCTGGCACATCCGCGGCGCGTGGACAAGGAGCTCGCCGCGCTCATCGCGTGGCCGCTCGCGCGGACGCGTCATCGCGAGCTCGCGCGGATTGGATACCGCCTGGCGCGCGAGGAGGACTGGGCCGTGCGCGAGACCGCCGCGGCCCTTCTGGGAGAGGTGCTGACCGAGGCGTGGGCGGACACCATCCCGCTCTTGCGCGAGTGGGTGAGCGGTCCGGACAGCCGTCTGCGCCGCGCGGTCGTCGTCGCGGCGAAGTACGCCGCGCGGACGCGGAGGCCGGAGTGGGCCGAGCCGCTCCTCGACCTCATCGAGCCGGCCCTGCGCGATCACGAGGAGTACGTGCGCAAGAGCCTCGGTCCGTTCGCGATCGGCGATCAGTTCGTCCGCTCGTATCCGGACGCGACGCTCGCCCGCCTACGCAAGTGGATGCGGGATCCCGACGAGAACGTGCGGTGGAACGTCGCGATGGCCCTCTCCGCCGCGAGCGGTGCGCGTTTCGGGCAGAAGGCGCCGGACATCCTCGAGTTCTTGGCGACGGACGACCGTCCATTCGTGCGCGGCGCGGTGCGCGCCGCGCAGCGCCGCATCCGAACGCTGGTCGCGTAGATGGGAACGCGCATCGAGGACCAGCCGCCCGAGCACTGGGCGGGTCCCGAATCGCTCGACCCGACACCGGTGTGGAAGCAATTCGCCCTCATCGGGTTCTTCCTATCGGTCGGCCTGATCCTCGTGGCCGGCGTTGGCCTGGTGGCGGCGGCACCGCAGCTCGCGAAGCCTCCGGCGCTGGTCTTTGGTGACCGGCTCGTCCTCCCGCTCAGCGCGCTCCCGCCGGCGAACATCGGTGGAGCGGGTGTGCTCCCGAATCCGGTTGGCCCGCCGCTCATCGACGAGTCGCGCCGCTTCTGGCTGGCGCGTGTCGAGAAGGACGTGCTCGCCGTCCGCGCGGTGTGGTCGCCCGGTCTCGGGCTGAAGGAGTGTCCAGTCCAGCCGACGGTCGTTGGGGAGAAGGTCGGTTACGTCGCGTTCTGCGACTCCGCGTCGGGTGGCCTCTTCAGCTTCGATGGTCGTGGGAATCCGGTAGAAAAGGCGACGCGAGGTCTCGACCAATATCTTGTCTCGATGAGCACGGATCGTGTCGTGGTCAATCTCGATCGACTGATCGTCGCACTCGAGCGCGGCGCCGCGCCGCCGACGCCATCGATCCAGCCGCCGGGTCACTGAGGTGAGCGCCCCACCGTACGAGCTCGTCATCGGGATCGAGACGCACGTCGAGCTGGGGACCGAATCCAAGATGTTCTGCGGCTGCCAGGCGCGGTGGTTCGGCGCGCCGCCGAACACGCTCGTATGTCCGGTCTGCCTCGGCCTGCCGGGCGCGCTCCCGGTGCCGAACCGCAAGGCGATCGAGCTCGCCATCACGGCGGGGCTCGCGCTCCACTGCGAGACGCCGGAGCACACGAAGTTCGACCGCAAGAACTACCTCTATCCCGATCTGCCGAAGGGCTACCAGATCTCGCAGTACGACCTTCCCCTCAGCGTGAAGGGATGGCTCGAGCTTCCGACGGGCAAGCGCGTCCGCATCACGCGGGCGCACCTCGAAGAGGACACCGGCACGCTGAAGCACGGCGAAGACGCTGGGCGCCGATACACGCTCGTCGACTTCAACCGCTCCGGGGTCCCGCTCCTCGAGATCGTGAGCGAGCCGGACATGAGCTCCGCCGAGGAGGGCGAGGCCTACGTGCGCGCGTTGCGCGACATCCTCATCTTCTCTGGCATCTCGGAGATGCGCCTCGAGGAAGGCGCGGGCCGTTTCGATGTGAACGTCTCGATCCGTTTCGAGGAGAACGGGAAGACGCAGTGGCCGCCGCAAAGCGAGATCAAGAACCTGAACAGCTATCAAGCCCTGCGCGAGGCGGTCGCGTACGAGTCCGACCGCTTGTGGGAGGAATGGCGTTCCGGCGGCGAGATCCGAACCC
>Ga0207646_10004547_pt1 | contig 15016 bp, 10 predicted proteins | sample KBSK5502metaG_FD_184343 | JGI IMG/M metagenome (GOLD analysis project Ga0207646, IMG submission 184343) | Corn, switchgrass and miscanthus rhizosphere microbial communities from Kellogg Biological Station, Michigan, USA - KBS K5-50-2 metaG... | ecosystem: Host-associated > Plants > Roots >... | reverse complement strand
AGGGCGGCTGGCACCATGGCCACTAGCCTAGAGCACAAAAGCTTGAATGGATAGACCAAATTGCGCTAGGCTGGCTGTGTCCATGAACGGTCAGAAGTGATGAGGGGCCAGCCACGGCTCCGACGCCGTGACCGACCACCCAGGGCTAACCAGAGCGGGTCCCTGCACCATCCTGGAGGGCAGTCCATTGACCACGCTCGACACGTTGCTGGAGGAGATCCGTACCGGCCCGTCCGGCCCGCGGATCGCCGCCTTCTTCGACTTCGACGGCACGCTGATCGACGGCTACTCGGCAGCGGCGCTCTACTCACACCGGCTGCGCAACTTCGAGATCGGACCCGCCGAGGCTGCGCACACGGTGCTCGCCGGCATGCGCGGGCCCCTCACCGAGGACCAGTTCGCCCAGCTGGTGGAGCGCGGTACCCGAGGGTGGGCAGGCCGTTCCGACGACGACATGGTCGAGCTGGGAGAGCGGCTGTTCGTCCAGAGCATTGCGGCGACGCTGTTCCACGACGCGTGGAGGTTGATCAAGGCGCACCAACGGCGCGGCCACACGGTGGTGATCGCCACCTCCGCCACCCGATTCCAGGCCGGTCCGCTGGCGAGGCGGCTCGGGGTCGAGAACCTGCTCTGCACCGAGCTGGAAACCGAGGACGGCATTCTCACCGGCCGGCTAGCCGGCCGGACACTGTGGGGTCCCGGCAAGATCGCCGCGGTGCAAGCGTTCGCCGCCGGGCACGGCATCGACCTGGCCGCCAGCCACGGTTACGCCAACGGCGACGAGGACGTGCCCTTCTTGCAGGCCGTCGGGCACCCCCATCCGGTCAACCCGCAGAAGCGGCTGGCCGAGGTGGCCTCCGCCCGTGGCTGGCCGGTGCTGAAGTTCAGGAGGCGGGCGCGTCGGCTGGACCCGACGCCGGCTCTCCGCACGGCGGCCATGTACGGCAGCCTGCTAGCGGCAAGCGGAACGGGCCTGACCATGGGCGTGCTGAACCGCGACCGGCGACGGGGCGTCGACGTGGCCACCTCCGTGTTCGGGGACCTCGCCGGCGCCGTCGGCGATATCAAGATCGACGTCGTCGGACAGCAGCACCTGTGGTCGCGCCGTCCTGCGGTGTTCTTCATCAACCACCAGAGCGCTCTCATCGACCTGATCGTCACCAGCAGGCTGCTGCGCGACGGCTTCACCTTCGTGGCCAAGAAGGAGATAGCGCGGGTCCCGGTGATCGGGCAGCTGTTCCAGATGGCCGATGTCGCATTTCTTGACCGTGCGGATCGCGCCAAGGCCATTGCGGCACTGCAGCCGGCGCTGGACAGGTTGCGCGTGGGCACGTCGGTGGTGATCTCGCCGGAGGGCACCCGGTCGGTGACCCCGGCAGTCGGCCCGTTCAAGAAGGGCGGCTTCCACCTGGCGATGCAGGCCGGCGTGCCCATCGTGCCGATCGTCATCCGCAACGCCGGCGAGATCATGTGGCGGGACGCCAAGATCGCGCAGAGCGGCACCATCGACGTGATCGTGCACCCGCCGATCCCCACCGACGGCTGGACACGGGAAGACCTCGACGCGGCCGTGGCGCGGGTCCAGCAGCTCTACGTCGACACCCTCGAGGACTGGCCGACAGCGCTGCGTGCTGAGCCCGGAGAGGCAGACGCGCCCCGCAGCCGCGCCGCCGCGGTCCGGGCGGGCCAAGACCGGCGGACGCTGATCGACGTGGCAGGCACGTCATGAGCGGCACCCACCACGCCTTGGACCACTTCGGCGGAGGCATGCTCCACCGGAGCGGTGCGCGCGTCCTGCTGAGCCGCGTCGGCCTGCCCAGGGCTTCGACGGAACCGCTGCCGTCGGATTCCGCCGAGGTCGCCCACCTGCTCGGGACGCCGGCCTTCGGGAGCCAGGTGCGCGACCTCGCCGGACGGCTCGGCCGACCGGAGGACGATGTGCTGGCCGAGGCGGCCGGCGACCTGCGGGAGATGTCGGCCACCCACAACGAGGCCGTAATCGCGCAGTGGCAGCGGTTCGGCCGGTGGATGCGGCGAGGCTACGACACCTTGCTCGACGAGGAAGCGCTCGCCGGGCTGCGCGAGCTGGACCGCAAGCACTCCCTGATATTCCTGATCTCGCACCGCTCCTACCTCGACGAGTGGGTGCTGCCGCCCGCGCTGCTTTCCTCCGGCATCTCGCCCCCCTACGGGCTGGCCGGAGCGAACCTGAACTTCTTCCCGCTCGGCACGGTGGCCCGGCGCACCGGCATCGTCCATATCCGCCGGTCCACGAGCGACGCACCGGTGTACCGGCTGGCCCTGCGGGCCTATATCGGCCAGCTCGTGGCAAACCGGGCGAACCTCGTCTGGTCGATCGAGGGTGGCCGTTCCCGCACCGGCAAGCTCCGCCCGCCCCGGTACGGTCTTCTGCGCTACGTCGTGGACGCGGTGGAGGCGGTCGATGCGCCAGAAGCCCTGGTCGTGCCGGTGTCGATCGTCTACGACCAGCTGCCGGCACACGAGGTCTCGCTGATGATCTCCGAGGCAAGAGGGCTGGGCAAGCAGCCCGAGAACGTGCGGTGGTTCCTCGGCTACGCCCGGGGGCTGCACTACCGTCTCGGCCGGGTATACGTCGACCTCGGGCAGCCGCTACGACTGCGGGAGCGGCTTGCCGAGCTGCGCGTCGACGACCCGGCGGAGACGCATGCCGTCGAGCGGATCGCGCTGGAGGTATCGCACCGGATCAACCGGGCGACGCCCGTGACGACCACCGCGGCCGTGTGCGTGGCACTGCTCGCTGCCGACCGGGCACTGACCATGGCCGAGGTGCTGGCCACCGTCGCGCCGCTGGCCGACTACCTGCGGCGCCGCGGCTGGCCGGTGGCCGGCGCGGCCAACCTCACCGACCGCTCCACCGTGCGCCGAGCGCTGCAGGAGCTCAGGGCCTCCGGGGTGCTCACCTGCTACTCCGGCGGCACCGAGACGGTCTGGGGGATCGGCGCCGACCAGCACCTGGTGGCCGCCGTATACCGCAACAGCGCGATCCACGTGCTGGTGGTACGGGCGATCGCCGAGCTCGCGCTGGTGGCCGTCGCGCGGCGCCGGGACGGGTCCGGGCACAATGCGTGGGATGAGGCACTGCGGCTGCGGGACCTGCTGAAGTTCGACTTCTTCTTTGCCCGGCGGCGCGAGTTCGCCATCGAGCTGCAAGCAGAGCTGGCGCTGATCGACCCGGACGGCGACGAGGTAGGCGCCGAGGTGAGCCCGGACGACGCGCACCGGTGGCTGGAACGCCTCCGGCCGCACGTGGCACACCTGGTACTGCGCCCGTTCCTCGACGCCTACTCGGTGGTCGCCGAGCAACTGGCCGCGGCCGACCCCTCCGAGGAGTTCGACGAGCAGCACTTCCTCGCCGGGTGCCTGCGCGTGGGCCGGCAGTGGGCGCTGCAGCGCCGGCTGGCCAGCGAGGAGTCCGTCTCGGCCGAGATGTTCCGGACGGCGCTGAAGCTGGCTCGGCACCGCGGGCTCGTCGAGTCCGACGATCCAACCCTCGACAAACGCCGAAAGGCCTTCGCCGACGAACTTCGCGAGGTGCGGCGATACGTCTCCGAGCTCACCGACATCGCGAGCCGCCAGACCCACCTGTGACCACTGCCGGGAGACGGCAGTGGCATGCGTGGCGGCAGGAACGGCTGCGGGCTTCCCGGAAAGGACTAAGCCGATGGCCGATAATGAGCAGAGCACATCCGGCTTGGTTCCCAGCTTGGTCCAGGGGTTCATAGCTCAGCTACGCGGGATAACCGAAGGGCTAGAGGGCCTGGCCAGATTCGGTGAGCATCTCCCGTCGGTGGACGGCGTGCTTCCGCTGCCTGGCACCCTTTCGGCGGCTCAGCTGAGGTCGATCGCCGACAGCATCGCCGCGCAGCGGCGCAGCATCGAAGCGCTGAAAGCCCAGCTGTCCTCGTTCGACGAGCAGCTTGCGGTGCTGGAGCAGATCCTCGGCCCCCTCGCACAGTGGAGCAGCAAGTTGGCAGAACTTGAAGAGCGGCTGCTGAACGTAGGCCGCGGGCCGAAGACCGAGCGCCGGGCCAGCGGTTCTGACCGGGGATAGCTCAGCACCGGCCGTAGTAACTCGCCCCTGGGCCCGCCGCCAGCCGCCGACAGCTCGGGAACCAACCCGTGGTCAGCGAGGGACAGGCCAGGGCTCAGTGCTCGCGTTCGTACTTGAACGAGAGCTGGAGCTTGGTGCGGTAGGTCAGCGCCCCGCTTTCGTCCAGGTGAATGTCCTGCTTAACGACCTCAGCCACTCGAAGATCGCGGATTGTCCCGGCTGCAGTCCTTATCGCCTCCGCTGCCGCATCTTCCCATGACGTGCCGCTTGTCCCGATGACCTCGGTTACCCTATACACGCTCATGACGCTCTCCTTTGAGGGCTTGGCTGCCTCGGCACCGCGACGCTCAGCTGGTGCACATCCGGCTAACTCGGGCCCGGGGCTGGCTCGGATCGGTAAGTGCGACGTTCGCCGCCGAACCCGAGCCTGGCACTTTGCCTGGGCGACGTCCAGGACCGTTACCCTGTATGATCCGCGACTGTGCCGTGCAGGCACCAGCCGAGGGATAGCCCGGTGAGGACTCGCCGGGCAATCCGTCCCCAGCGTGACGCTGCGGCACGCCCGCTAGTGGCAAGCCCGGCTCGACATCCGCGGCCCAGCGACAGTATATTTGGTCTGTCCATTCGCATTGGAGCCTGGCATGCTGTCCTTCGCCTTCCGTCAGGAGCAGGAAGACTTCCGCGTCCAGCTGCGGAGGTTCGCCGTCGCTGAGCTCGCGCCCCATTACATCGAGCGCGCCGCGCGCCCGGAGTTCTGCTGGGAGGCGCATCGGCAGCTGGCCAACCTCGGCGTCCTCGGCATCGGCCTTCCCGAGAAGCACGGCGGGACCGGGGCACCCGATCCGGTGACGCTCGGGCTTGCCACGGAGACTCTGGCCTACGGTGATGTGAACGTCGCATCCGCTCCGGTGCTCTCCGGCCTCGTCGCCTCTCAGCTCGCGGAAAACGGGCAGGACGCCGTCGTCGACGAATGGCTGCCTCAGCTGATCGCCGGCGACGTCGTCGCGGCGATCGCCGTCACCGAGCCCTCGTGCGGTTCCGACGTCTCTCGCCTGCGTACCGAGGCGCGGAGAGTGCCCGGTGGCTGGCGGATTCGCGGCGAGAAGATTGCGATCACCCTCGCCACGGCGGCATCGGTGGCGTTGGTCTACGCCCGGGAGCCTGGGTCAGAGGGGTACCGGGGCATCAGCTGCTTCGCCGTCCCGCTCGACGCCGAGGGCGTCACCCGCATGCACACGCCGGGCATGGGGGCTCTCCCTCTGTGCTGGGGCCAGCTGTCCTTCGACGACGTCTTCGTGCCGGAGGATCACCTCGTGGGGGAGCCGGGCCGGGGCTTCGCAGGTGCCATGAAGCACTTCGACTTCAGCCGGCCGGCGCTCGGCCTCTTGTGCCTCGGCGCAGCCCAGGCCAGCATCGACGAAGCATGCAAGTGGGCAGTCCAGCGCGAGGCCTTCGACCGGCCCCTGGCTGCCTTCGAGGGTGTCTCCTTTCCCCTTGCGGAGCACGCGACGTACATGGAGGCAGCCCGCTGGCTCTGCTACCGCTCACTGTGGGCGCGGGAGGCCGGGGAGAAGCACACGCACTTCGCCGCGATGTCCAAGTGGTGGCCGCCGATCGTGGCCAAGGACGCGATCGAGACAGCGATCGTCACATTCGGCAATCTCGGGTACTCGACCGAGATGCCTCTCCAGCAGAGGTACCGCGACGTCGCGAGCTACCTGATCGCCGACGGGACCGCCGGCATCCAGAAGCGGATCATCGCCACGGCGATGATGGGCAAGGCGGCAGCGCTGTGACGGCCACGGCGACGCCGTCCGTGACTCCGAAGCTGGGAGTGGCGGTCAACGAGGCTCTGCTCACCCCCGACCCGGCGGCGCGGCGACGGATCCTCGACCACATCGCCGGTGCCCGCCTGGACCACGTCACCACCGGTGACCACATCAGCTTCCAGGGCGGCACGGGCTTCGACGGCCTGGTGTCGGCAACGTCGATCCTCGCCACCAACGACACCCTCAACGTGCTCATCGGTGTCTACCTCGCGGGACTGCGACACCCCATGGTGACGGCGAGACAGCTCGCCACCATCTCCCAGATAGCACCCGCCCGGCTGATACTCGGAGTCGGTGTCGGCGGCGAGGACCGCAGCGAGATCTCGAACGCCGGCGTGGACCCCGCAACGCGAGGCCGCAGACTGGACGAGACGCTCCAGGTACTTCGCAAGCTGGCCACCGGTCAGGCCGTGGACCACCGGGGACAGTTCTTCTCGCTCAGCGACGCCCGCATCCTGCCCCCGCCGGACCCGCGGGTCCCGCTGGTCATCGGCGGCTCGGGCGACGCCGCCGTACGGCGCACCGCAGCGTACGGCGATGGCTGGCTGGGCATCTTCTGCTCGGCTCGCCGGTTCGGTGAGACGGCCGAGCGCATCCGCGACGCCACGGCCGAGCTGGGGCGTCCGGCGCCGTCGTGGTTCGGGCTGAGCATGTGGTGCGGCCTAGGCTCCGACGGGGACCGTGCCCGCGAACTGCTCGGCCGGCGGATGCAGGCGCTCTACAACCAGCCGCCAGAGAAGTTCCAGCACGTCACGGCCGCGGGGACGCCCGACCAGGTCGCGGAGAAGCTCGCGCCCTTCGTCGAAGCGGGTGCCGAGCACCTGACGATCGTCACGGTCGCCGGCTCCGTCCACGACGGCATCGACCTGGCCGCCGAGGTGCGTCGCCTGCTCCAGGCCGAATTCGCGGCGGCCGGCTGAGGAGGCCCACGTGCACGCGATCGTCATGCGAGAGTACGGCGGCCCGGAGTGCCTCGGGCCGGCCGAGCAGCCGGACCCCGTGACGGACCCGGGCTGGGCGGTGGTGCGGCTGCGCGCTGCGGCCCTCAACTGGCACGACGTCCTCGTGCGCCAGGGCAGGTACCAGTCCCCCCTGCCCCACGTACCAGGCGCAGACGGCGCGGGGACCGACGTGGAGACCGGGGAGGACGTCCTCGTCGTGCCGTCACTATGGTGGGGCGACGACGAGTCGGCGCCGGGTCCTTCCTGGGAGATCCTCGGTGACCATCACCCAGGCACCTACGCCGAGATGGTGCGCGTCCCCCGCGAGTGTGTCGTGCCCAAGCCGGCCCGGTTGTCGTGGCCGGAGGCGGCCGCGCTGCCGCTGGTGGGTCTCACGATCTACCGGGCGCTGTTCTCCCGTGCCCGGCTTGCACCGGGCGAGTCGCTACTGGTCCTCGGGGCCGGTGGCGGTGTTGCCACGATGGCCGTCTCGCTTGCCTCGGCAGTGGGGTGCACCGTCGTGGTCACCTCGTCCTCGCCGGACAAGGTGAGCCGGTCCCAGGAGCTGGGAGCCTCCGCGGGGGTTCTCTACGGCGACCCGTCGTGGCCGCAGGCGGCGCGGGAGCTGTCGCCCGGTGGGCGCGGCTTCGACATCGTCCTCGACTCGGTCGGGACCTGGCAGCAGTCGATCGGCGCGCTTCGTCCGGGCGGTCGGCTCGTGGTCCTGGGCGCCTCCCGCGCCGAGCACGCAAACCTCGACGTGCGGCGGTTCTACTTCGGCCAGTTCGACCTGCTCGGCACCACCATGGGGAGTACCCGTGACTTCGCGGGCCTGCTCGCTTTGCTCGACAGCCATGACGTTCCTCCTCCCGTCATCGACCGGACGTTCCCCCTGGACGAAGCCGCCGCCGCACACACCTATCTTGAGATCGGAGCTGGCTTCGGCAAGGTCGTTCTCGAAACCGCTTGAACGCCAACTGCAAACCATCCCGCCGAGGAAAGAGAACCGATGACAGGCCGCGTGCGCTACGAGGTGGACGACCGAGGAGCCGCCTTCGTGACCCTTGACACCCCGGAGTCTCGCAACGCCTTGAGCGACGAGCTTCTCGATGATCTCCTCGACGCGTTCGAGCGAGCCCGTACCGATGACGCCGTCCGGGTCGTGGTGCTCACCTCTTCACACGACCGGGTCTTCTCCGCCGGAGGTGACCTGAAGGCGTTCGCCGGCGACGCCCCGACCATCGGCAAGTACGCCGGACTGGACCGCTTCCCGCGGCTGTACAAGCTCATCGGCGGCCTGGGCAAGCCCGTGATCTGCGCCGCGAACGGCGACGTGCTGGCCGGCGCCTTCGGCCTCGCCCTTGCCTGTGACCTCGTCATCGCCCGGGAAGGCGTCCGCTTCGGGTGCCCGGAGATCGATGTGGGCGTGTTCCCGTTCATGATTTCCGCGCTGATCTACCGCAACATCGACCGGATGAAGGCCAACGAACTGATGATGCTCGGGGAGCCGATCGACGCGGCAGAGGCGCAACGACTGAACATCGTCAACGCCGTGGTCCCGGCCGAGAGCTTCGACAAGGTGGTTCGTGAGTGGGCGCACAAGGTGGCCAGGAAGTCACCGCTCCTCATGCGCCTGGGCAAGAACGCCATCGACGCCACGCGGGACATGAGCCTGCCGGACGCGTTGGAGGTGCTGCGCGCACAGCTCGCGCTGGCGTTCACCACCGAGGACATCGTGGAGGGCGTGGCTGCCTTCCGGGAGAAGCGCGAAGCCGTGTGGAAGATGCGCTGAGCCTGTCGCTACCGGGCGTCAATGGACCGGACATCCCGCAGCGCGTTGCGTATGGTTCGGCTCGGTCCGTTGACGCGACGAGCCCCTTGCCGAGACAAGCCTTCGATGACCCCAGTCGCGGGCGAGTCGCGGGAGCTTCTCTAGCCCGAAGTTCCCCTAGTGATCCGCGTGTTGGGCCGTTTACCTGGGCTTTCGTGCGGTGCGGGGCCGGGCTGCTGACTACGCGACCCCGAGGCGGTGGCTGACGCCGAGGAGCTCGAAGGCCTGCCGCTGGAGGGCGGTGGGGGTGGTGACGAGCCGGAAGCCGGGCAGCGCGGGGTCGGCGGGGGCAATCGTGTTCAGGCAGATGGTGGCCAGGTCGGTGAGCAGGCTGGTGAAGCTGTGCACCGGGAGGTCGCCGGGGGTGTGCTTGGTGGCGGCCTTGGCCAGGGCGCGCGGGGAGCGGGCGGCCGGGGCGACCGGGCTGGGCCGGGCGGCCTGGGCGGCGGGCTTGTCGTCGTCGGTGAACAGCAGCGGCGCGAGCCGGGCTTGCAGGTGCCAGCTGAGGTAGTACGACAGCATCCTCAGGAACACGTGCGCCCGGACCCGGTCCTCGGTGCGGTGCCGGATGGGCCGGATGCCCAGGTCGGTATTGAAGGCCCGGAAGGCCCGCTCGACCTGGGCCAGGGCCTTGTAGGAGGAGACCACGGCGCCGCTGTCCAGGTCGCCGGGCGTGACGCTGGTGCGCAGCACGTAGATGCCGTCGAGCTTTGCCTCCGCGGCGATGGAGTCCTGGTCGCGGGCATAGCCGATGCTGTCGTCGGTGATCTCGGTGGTGAAGTGCCTGGCGACCTTGCGGCGGCGCAGGACCCTGTCCACCCGGACGGCGATCTTGTCCCGGCCGCGCAGCGGGGCGCGGGCCCGTGTGCAGGCCGCGGCGATCTTGGCCAGGTCGGCCTCGGTGGCGGCCAGCAGGGATTCCCGCTTGCGGGCCCGCTCGGCTTCGCCGAACGGGTTCATGCAGGCCACCAGCCGCTCGCCGGGGAACTCCGGCGAGGTGATCTCGGCCAGGTCCTGGACATCGAACAGGGACAGCTGCAGGTCCCCGTCCCGGACCAGCGCCTTGACCTGCGGGGCGCGCAGCGCGGTGATCCAGTCCAGCCCCGCGGGCCGGACATCCTCGCGCAGCCGGGCGGCGGTGAGCATGCCCCGGTCCCCGGCCAGCACCACCTTCTCGATCCCGAACCGGTCCTTGACCTTGGTCACCTGGGCGGCCACGGTCGCCGGGTCGCCGGTGTTGCCTGTGAAGACCTCGATGGCGACCGGGATGCCGTCCCTGCTGGTCAGGAGGCCGTAGACGATCTGGAGCCGGCCGTGCACCCCGTCTTTGGGGTGGCCGATGGCGCCCAGCGGGCAGGTGCGGCCCCCGGACGCGGCGGAGGAGACGTCATACAGCACCAGGGTGCCGCCGCCCAGGTGCCGGGCGGCCAGCGTGTCCTGGATCTGCTCCTGCCGGTCATGCAGGTAGTCCATCGCCGCGTACAGGTCATCCTCATCGCAGCTGCCCAGGTGCAGGACCTCGCCCAGGGAGCTCGCCGCGGTCTGGTCCCGCAGCCCGCGGGCGATGGCCAGCTTGGAGTCCGGCGCGATCACCTGCGCGACCGCCATCGCGACTACCAGGTCCCGGTGCCGGGACGGCACCGGGTCGATCAGCTCGTCGAGGCCGAGCTGGCGGGCCGTGCCCAGGACGGCGGCGACGTGGCCGTGCGGCAGGCTGCGGGTGATCTCGAACGCCTCGTCGAGGGGGGCGGCGGGCGGCGGCTGGCCCTTGAGCACCCGGGTCAGGGCGTCGACCTTGGCGTCGGGCCAGGATGACAGGTTGGCCAGGGTCCGGTTCTTGACCTTGCCGTCTTCGCGGTAGCTTTCCCGCAGCAGGATGGCGGGCGGTGATCCCCGGTTCGGCACCTTGACCACGTACATGACCACGATCATACCGGGCATATCCGGATCTAGGCAGCCAGACACGCCGTTATTAGGTTAGCTAATGTGATTTACATGACTACTTAGCGCCACGTGTGAGATCGTAGTTCACCAGGTCACGGCACAATCGACGGGTTGATCAGAGACTGATCAGGGGGAACTTCGGCCTAGTTAGCGGTCAGATGGCAGCGTGGACCTGGCCACCGTGCTCGCGAGTTCGGCGTCAGCGGCGATTGGGCGGCCGATGCCTTCGTAGGTCCAGATGACGGGCAGGACCAGGACGACGGTCTCGTCGAGGCGGCGGCCCCAGGCGTCGCGGTCAGCGTCCGGAGGCCGGGTGGCGCGGCGGTGTTCGGTGCGTGCCTGGCGGAGCTGGCCGAAGGTGACGGAGTAGCGGCGGGATTTGGTGAGGAAGTGGCCGCCGTAGCCGAGCATGTGCGCCCAGGCCCGGCACCGGGTGCCGAGCTGCCAGGCGGTGGTGATCAAGCGCCGGTAGTGCGCGGAGCAGCGCAGCCGCTCGATGTCGGCCTCAGCGCGTATCCGGTGGGAGGGTAGGCCGGGGGCGGTCAGGGTCTTGGTCGCGTACTTGGCGATGTAATTGGCGACGGCCTGGCCGTGCCGCTGCCGCGCCCGCCAGCACCACGGCCAGGCCGTCACGCGCACGCCAGGTGTGTCGATCGCCGTGAAGATGTCACAGCCACCGGGTCGGAACGCCGCGCAGTGTCCGGGCTGGCCCCTCCAGCCTCAACGGTGCTTCGCATCCCGCTACGCGGGACGCGCCTGCGGCGCGCCGTTGACCCCGGAGCCTCTGCCAGCCCAGCGGGCCTGACGGCGAGGGCCAGGCCAGAAGCCAGGCCCAATGGGCGCGCGGCGAACCTACGCGAGCGCGCGGGCCGCGTAGGTGGCCCTCAGCGGGTCGGGCGCTGTCCGAACGCATGTTTGATAACGATCCGCGACACACGCACTTGAAAGCGTGTCAACCGATCCTTGATCGTCTAGTGCGAAATCATGGTGTGCGCTCCGAACGGCCGCGAAGCCTCTCCACGACTCCATTCACCCTTTGGCATCTGTGGATAGAGATGACCGCCGTCAGCACGGATGACCCCACACCTGGAGAGCCGTGATCTGTCGTTACCACATCTGTCGTGTTAGGAAGCTGATCCAGCCTGCTGCTGTGACTGCCTTGACCCTTCTGCGTCCGAGCGCTGGCCTTGGCCGCCGACTGAGGCAAGCTGAAGTACTCCAATTAGACCTTGATCCGCTTCCTTTCGGGCTTTTGTGATTTGAGCTTCGAAGTGCTCGAACGCCTGATGTCGATCAGCAGAAGCTAGGCTTTCAAATTGCACAAGGAAGTCTTCATACTCGCGCAGCAGACTACTATACAACCGCATGTCGAGTATAGCTTGCTCCTGATAACGCGTTAGTTGAATAAATCCTTCAATGACTGCCAACGTCCATCTTGGGGCAGTAGTTGAAGCGATAACTGGCACGCTTGCGCCGACTACTAGAGCCGTTGTTTTGAACGTTCTATAGAAGCGCAGCCTCTGCCAATACCTAGTTGAGAGTTCGATGAGGGATTGATAGACATTTCTCAGGTAGTCTCTCTCGCCGCCCGGTAGGTCGCTCAGTATCCTATCGGGAGGTATTACATTCGCTGTTTGTGAAAGATAGACCCGATTTCGCGCCTTCGCTTGCGCCATGTCGTCAGGAAGGTAGGGATCTGTCACCTTGAGTTTTCTTATCTCATAACTGATGCGCCGCTTAAGCATCCAAAGGCGAAGCCATCCCATATTCGTTCCTTTCCACGACCGCTGTGCGGCAGGATCAGGTTGACCCGGTGCGTGAAACGACCTTCTAAGCCGTAGTTCCCCCCGGTGGCGAACCGACACATGCCCGTTGCGTGCCCTATGGAAGAGTCAAAGCCGGTACCCGACGGGCACTCACGGACAGCTGAAGATGGCAACTGACCTGCAACGGCATGGTCCGTGAAGCATGACAGTCCAGTTCCCAAGCTGATAGTCCGACGTCAAGACAGGGTTGACAATGTTCTTGCTGGCACCAGTCGTCCCGCACAGCAGCGGGGTACAGCAACCCATGCGCGCTACGGCCATCCTGGGCAGGTATCAACACACGCGCTGGGCTGCACCTTTGACTGCGAACAGGTCCGCGCCGGTAGCTACAGATCAGAAGGTTGGGGGTTCGAGTCCCTCCGAGCGCGCCACCATATCCGCAGGTCAAGGCCTCATTCTCGGAGGTGGCCAAGGCCCAAGGTCCTTGTTCTCCAGCCTTCCGTCTCAGGGCCGTCTTCCTCGGTTCCCAATTGTCCAGCTCGCGGGCACCGCGTCTAGGCCGCCCTCCGGGCGTCGCTTCGCGATGGCTTCGCCAGCCTAGACCCGACACCCACTCGCAAGGATCCGGCGCCTGCGAGGAAGAACGGAGGAGCGCAGTAAGTCGGGCGCACGTCAAGAATTCGCTTGCGTTGCCTGACTGGCGACGGCCGAGCCGTCTGAGGCCGTTTCGAATGGGGACGGAGGCCGCCAGGTGTGCTGGCGGCCCCCGTCGCGTCGGGTCGGGTCGGGCCGGTTACGGGACGAAGATCAGGCCCTTGGGCGTGACCGGCCCGATGATGGCGACCTTGCCGACCGCGCCGGTCTTCAGGTTGATCGTGCCCAGGTAATTGGCGGGGTAGTTGGGGCCAGGGCAGGTGGACGGGGCGCTGTTGGCGTTGCACGGGGTCACTGCGGTGTACGCAGTCCCCGGCGTGAACGAGCCCGTGATGACATCGACCGTGTCGGCACCGGAGTCCGTCGTGTACAGCGAACCGCTGGCCGAGGTCGCCCAGGCGATGTCGTCGACCGAGTTAGAGATCTTCAGGACCTGAAGGTTCTGGCCACTGGCACCGGAGAAGATCAGTTCCTCGTCGCCCTGGGAGTTCAGCATGAAGTCCCCGGCGAACTCCGGCGAGCTCGACGGGACGACCCCGTTCGAGTCCGGGTCCGTGAGCGCGAGGGTGACCTTCTTGCCGGCGTTCGGGGCGTTTACCCCGGCGGCCGTCGCGTTGCCAGCGAAGAACGGGGCGACCGCGGCGGTGTTGGCCCCCGCGTTCAGCGTGACCGCGAACACCGCCGGAGCGGACGCCGGCGCCTTGCCGGAGGTGCCCGGCGCGGACGCGCTGATCAGGATCTTCCCGTTGTCCACCGCGACGGCGTCGGTGCCGCCCAGGTTCGGCAGCGACGGGGTGTAGGTGTAGTGCGTGACGGTCCCTCCGGAAACCGTGTACAGACTGGATTTCGAGTCCTCGTTGACAGTCACGATGACCTGCCCGGTCGCGGAGTTGGCGCCCATCCCGTCAATCTTGCCCGTCACGTCCCACTGCTTCACGACGGAACCGGCAGGCGTGAACTCGACAAGGGTGCTGTCCAGGTTGCCGGAAGAGCTCACCTCTCCCTGCGAGCCGACGCCGTTCTGGAACCCGACATAGAGGTTGCCGCCAAGGGTCACTATGTCGTCCGGCTGGGTAAGGGACTCGGTTCTGGCGGCGCCCTTGCCGTCCGGCTGGTAGCTGTGCTTCACCGTCGTGGCCTGGACGATCTGCTTAACGGTAAGCGCGTGACTAGAGGTGCCGACGCTGGCGCTGGCGCTCGCAGAGCTACTGCTGGTGCTGGTGCTGGTGCTGCTGCTGGAGCATCCGGCCGTCGCGACCAGGCCCGCCGCGACGACCGTGACACTCAGCCAAGTAGCTGTACGCAGGCTGAAAATGTTCACAAACGATATGTACGCGATCCGAGTGTCGCACGGCGCAACGGAGTTAAATGCGCAGGTGAACGGCCCATGGCGAGAAGATGGCCAAACTCTACATATCTGCTTAACGCTCCGCTCGTTCACGGGCGGGGAGCGTGTTGCGTGGTTCACGCACCTGACGGCGGTGAGCCCGCGTGCGTGACGCTACTGCTCGATCTGGCAGTCGACCTGCCTGCCGTCGTCGAATGCCAGCAGGCTGGTCAGGCCCTAATCTCATTCGCCTACGTCTGGAAGCGTTCGGCGCGCAGCACTGAGGACGGGTAGCCGAGGTCACAGACCATCTTGAGCTATGCCGGACCCAGCCGCGCAGACTTGGAAAACGTGTTGGGAATCTCCGCGCGGCCGATGACCGTCGAAGTACCTACACTGAGACCGTCGTAGCTAGGCTCGAAGGATGGCTGGGGCATCCCAGCGCGCCAGCGCAGCGCACGGACAGGGCACAGGCGCGTTCCGTTGCCGGGTTGAGCGTCACCCCGTCCCAGCGCATACCCCGGCATCGTGAACGACAGGAGTTCGACATGAGCGAGACGCTCGACTGGAACGCGAAGACCATCGCGGAGTTCCGGGCGAACGAGGGCAGGGTCGGCGGGAACTTCGAGGG
>Ga0207646_10004546_pt1 | contig 15017 bp, 8 predicted proteins | sample KBSK5502metaG_FD_184343 | JGI IMG/M metagenome (GOLD analysis project Ga0207646, IMG submission 184343) | Corn, switchgrass and miscanthus rhizosphere microbial communities from Kellogg Biological Station, Michigan, USA - KBS K5-50-2 metaG... | ecosystem: Host-associated > Plants > Roots >... | reverse complement strand
TTTCCGCGGGCGATAACGCCCGTGATCCGGGACCAATGTAAGGGGCAAGCTCCAGGTTGGTCAGGTGGATTCCGATGATTGAATCTGGCCTGTCGAGTGCCATCAGCGTGGCAACACCGGCGCCAAAGTCGCCGCCGCCAGACCCATAACGCTCATATTCGAGTTCGGTCATGAGTCGGTGCCATAGTGCCGACACATATCGATAATTCACACCGGCACGCCTCGGGCGTTCTGAGAAACCGTAGCCCGGTAGCGATGGGATGACAAGGTCGAATGCCGGGCCGTCGATGCCGTGTCGAGCCGGATCCGTGAGTAGTGGCACGAGCGGAAGGTACTCGACGAACGCGCTGGGCCAACCGTGAGTTAGTATTAGCGGAATCCCACGACCGCCTCGCGCTCGTGCATGGACGAAGTGGATCCGAACGCCATCTATCTCGATGAGGAACTGCGCGAGTTCCCCGAGTCTTTGCTCCTGAGCGCGCCAGTCGAATTCCTCGGCCCAATAGTCCATCAAATTCCGCAGCCATTCGAGATCCGTCCCCTGCAACCAGGGAGCGCCAGGTGCGCTATCAGGCCAACGCGTGTTCCGAATGCGTGTCTTAAGATCTGAGAGGACCTGCTCGGCGACCGCTACCTTGAAGGGCTCTATACGCAATCTCCATCTCCTCGTGAATAAGTTCACTGCAAATTTCGATTCCACGCCATCCACTGTTATCTCTCGTCCCTTTACGACTCCGGCGCTGTGTACAAGGTAGTGCAATCGCGGCCAGCCCGTCGCTATTTCGTCGCTTAAACGACGCACTTCGCTCATCAAAGCGAGGTCTGCTCGCACGAACTCGGCGATCATTGATCCGGGCACAATCGCCAAAATGACATGGTTCGCTTCGCACGGGCCGAATCTACGGCAAGCCGCGAGTCTACGGTCAATGTCGTTTTAGACGTCACGACCGAGATGCCAGTCCGGATTCCTGCCGAGTCATGGGCAACACGGAGTTATCAGCTCGCCGGTCTAGTTAGTACCGCCAAACGCTTGTATTGACTGGTCTGGCGAACTTCCGGGTGGTCGGCAAGCCGCAAGTAAATTGCGCGATCAAGTCTCCTGGGATTACTTCCGAAGTTGCCCGTCAGCCGGGTGGAATAGTAACGGGCCCTGCGAAGGTCTGATTTGTTTGTTCTCACGCAGCCTAACGTGCAAAATAACCCTAGCCGGAGGCACTTTGGCCATGAAACACGGGAACTCCGCAACGACAGCATGCATGCGCAGAATCATAACCTTCTCTATTTTCGTGGTGTTTCACGGGCTGACTGCTCAGTCCCGTGCTGCGCAGACTCGAGTTTCCCTCCAGCCTTTCGCTCAGCACGTGCGCCAAGTGGAGACCTCACTCGGGTATCTTGGCCAACCGCTGGACCAGAGCGATCACGAGGCGATTAACCAGGCCATTGCTGGACCCGACGAGGCTGCCGCGGTTGCGCGTCTGGAGCAGATCCTCGACAAGTACACCCTGATGATCGTAGACATCAGCCCAGAGAGCCGGGTCAAGGTGCAGTCCGGCGCGGCGAAGGCTGAACTGGTTGAGGCGGGAACGCGCATCTTTCTGGTGAAAGTGACGAACAAGGCGGGAGTGACAGCACAGCTAGTGGCGGAAAGCCCAAATGCTCTTCCGATTTTTGTGCAGTCGGATCTTAGCCCGGAGCCGCCGAAGGTAATTGTGGCTGCCGACTCGAGGGATAGATGGATGGACCTGGAGCTCTACGACAAGGATCCCATGTCTCCGAGGCTCTCTGGTCTGCCACTGGAATACCGGATCCTGACAATCTATAGCCGGGATCGGGGGCAGCGCTCCGCGGCGATTGGATTCGATGTCGGGCAGGGCACGCAGGACATCGGCTTCCGCAATGAGATGACGGTGCTATTCAACGCGCTTTCGGCACAGACGCTGCGGCTGGGAGTTCGCGACGAGAACGGCGCGCCGACCGTGGCGGCATTCACGATTCGTGACAGTCTAGGCCGGCTCTATCCAAATCCCGCGAAACGCCTGGCACCGGACCTGTTTTTTCAACCGCAGGTTTATCGTGAAAACGGCGCCACGGTTCTCGTGCCAGCTGGTTCATACACCGTGACCGCCTCGATGGGACCTGAATATCAGCCCCAAACGAAGAAGATCGAGGTCACGGCGACGGGCTCAAATGAAGTTTCGTTCGCGCTGCAGCGCTGGATCGATCCACCAAGATACCACTGGTATTCCGGAGACCATCATGTACATGCAGCGGGCTGCTCACACTACCAGAATCCGACTGAAGGCGTGCGACCGGAGGATATGGTGCGCCAAATCCAAGGGGAGAAATTGAACGTCGGTGCAGTGCTGACGTGGGGACCGTGTTACTACTACCAGAAACAGTTTTTCAGCGGCAAGGATCATCCTCTCTCCAAACCAAATGAGCTGATGCACTACGACTTGGAAGTCTCCGGATTCCCGTCAAGCCACGCTGGACACTTGGTATTGTTGGGACTGAGCGATCAGAATTACCCACACTGCTTGCGGATCGACCAGTGGCCCACGTGGGATTTGCCAATCCTACGCTGGGCGAAGTCGCAGGGAGCGTTGGCAGGGTTTGCACACTCAGGATGGGGACTCGAGGTGAAGTCGCGGGAAATACCCAACTACGAAATTCCGGGGTTCGACTCGATCGGCGCGAACGAGTACATCGTGGACGTGACGCATCCGGGCGCGGTGGATTTCATTTCCACGATGGATACGCCGTACCCCTGGGAGCTCAATATCTGGTATCACACGCTGAACGTCGGATTCCGAACGCGGATTTCCGGCGAGACCGATTTCCCATGTATTACGGATGCGCGCGTTGGCCAGGGTCGCGTTTATGCCAAAGTTGATGGGCCGCTCAGTTACAGCGCCTGGTTGGAGGCTCTGCGCGCTGGTCGCAGTTATGTATCCGACGGCAGAAGTCACCTGATGGATTTCAGCGTGAACAGCGTGGAGATGGGAACGGGAGGGAGCGAGGTGAAGCTGGCCGGAAAAGGGACTGTTCATGCCGCAGTGAAGGTTGCGGCTTACCTGAATCCAAGTCCGCTGAACGCCGACGCAATTCCGTCTGACCGCGGACATCGGTTCTGGATGAGCAGCCTAAACAACGGCAAAGCCTCGAACTCAGGCGAACGCATCCATGACCGCGCGATAGATCAAACGCCGTACTGGCACATAGAGCGGGCACGCATTGGAAACACTCGCGAGGTGCCCGTAGAGCTGGTGATGAACGGTAGGCCGGTGGCTCGCAAGAATATTGTGGCGGACGGAAGCATTCACGAAGTTGCGTTTGACCAACCGGTCGAGCGGAGCAGTTGGCTGGCGGTCAGGATTCTTGGCTCGTCGCACACTAACCCCGTCTTCGTACTGGTGGACGAGAAATCCATTCGCGCGTCGCGCGAGAGTGCCCGGTGGTGTCTTGCCGGCGTCAACCAATGCTGGTCGCAGAAGGCTCCGAAGATCTCCAAGGCAGAGCTCCCCGACGCAAAAGCGGCCTATGACCACGCGCGTGAAGTTTATACGCAGCTGATCGCGGAATGCGATGAATAGGTCGATGAGTACTTTGAGTGCTCTCTTCGATTGCACCGGGACGCCCAGCGACTGGGTTCGTAGGATCGCCCTACGCGGTACCCTGTGAGCGCAAATTATAGAAATCGAAAGTGGCTTCCAGACGGACGCTACTGCCGCCTGCCAACTTCCTTCTCGCCACCGGGCGCGCAAATGCATTCGTCGGCCCGCGTCCGTTATTGGCCAGCCCGTGACACGATCTCCATAAGGACCAGTCGGACCACCTCGCCGACTATCCGCTCAAGCGGAGCTGCATGGGCAAACGCTCCAGCGTTTATCGTGTAGTCGTCGAGGAAGCATGCTTGCTGGGGCTTGTCAGCCACTTCAAAGGCACTCTTACGAATGCCTCTCAGCGAAACAGACCAGAACGAGCAGCGTGCTTCGGAGTTGAGCAGCGCTCATGTGGCAGAAGTTACTCGTGTCGCAACGCATCCACGGGGTGGACCTTGGTAGCGGCTCGAGCGGGGATGGCGCAGGCGAGGAGAGCTGCAGCGGCTAGGACGCTGGTGATGGCTAGGAGCATGGTCGGGCTTGCGGCACCGATGCCTTCGAGTTTGCCGGCTAGGGCGCGACCCGAGACTACGCTCACTATTGCTCCGAGCACGAAACCTATGACGAGTACGCGGCCCGTCGATCCAAGCACTAATCTCAGCACATTGCCAGGAGTGGCGCCCAGTGCCATGCGGATGCCGAATTCCCGGGTGCGGCGGGAGACGGCATAGGAAACCACGCTGAAGATGCCGGTGCATGCCAGGGTCAAACCGATTACGCCGAAGATCCCAAACAGGAACGTGGCAAATCGCGGGTATGCGGCGGCGTTGCTCAGGAAATCGTCCAGACTGCGGACAAATGCGATGGGCTGGCTGGGATCCACCGCACTTACGGCTTGGCGCGCGCCATTGGAAAGCGCGAGTGGGTCCGAGTTGACCGTGCGGATCGCGAACATCATTCCTGGTGGGAACAAGTGCGAGACGGGCACATAGACGGCGGGTTCCGGCTGATTACGGAGCCCGGAGTTCCGAACAGTGCCGCAGACTCCGACAATCTGATACGCATTCGATGTTTGAGGAGGTTTCACAAAACCGGGAGGCAGCCCTTCGATGGGTAAATCCAGACGAATCTGCCTGCCGATGGGATCTTGACCGAGCGGAAAGTATTTCTTCACCATATCTTCGGTGACGACAGCGATGGGAGTGGCCCGGGTCACGTCCGCGGCATCGAAGTAACGGCCCTTCAGAAGTGGAATGCCGATCGTGCTGAAGTAGGCGTCGCTCACCAGGTTTACGCGAATCTGCGCGCCAGGCGACTGTAGTCCGTCCATATCGAATTTCAAGTTGGCGCCGGAATAGGGAGGTACTCCGGTGGCGGCCGCCGCCGCCGATTCCACGCCCGGAAGCTTCGTCAAATGTTCAATGATATCGTTGAAAAAGGTTTGGCGCTGGCTCCATTGGGGATAGCGGGCTGCAGGCACGGGGACATAGATGGTCAGAACGCCTTTGGGCTGATAACCGAGTTTCTGTCTAGTGAGTTCGAGCATACCGGCAGCGGCAAGCGCAGCGCCGGTAAGGAGCACGAGCGACAGCATTATCTCGGAAACGATCAGGACATCACGCAGTCGGCGACCTGCCGTGCCGGAGGCGGAATCCCGCCCGACGTTCTTGAGAAAAGTCGCCTGGTTTTGACTGGAAAGCTGAAGCGCAGGCGCGAGGCCGAACAAAATCCCGGTCAGAACTGAAACGGCCGCCGCGAAACACAGCACCGGCACATTGATGGCAATCGCGGCCTCGTGCGGCACCGAGTATTCCGGCATCAGACCGACCACTGCCTTCACGCCACCATACGCCAACGCTACGCCCAGCGCTCCTCCTGTCACGGACAGCATCACGCTTTCGGTTAGCAACTGCTGGATGACGCGCTTGCGGCCTGCACCCAGGGCGACTCGCACCGCGATTTCGCCTTGCCGCGCGCTGGCCCGCGCCAGCAGGAGATTCGCGATGTTGGCGCACGCGATCAGCAGCAGGAAACCCACAGCGGCGAGCAGGGCTAAAAGTGTGTTGGCGAACTTTCCTAGAATCCCCTCGTTGACCGACATGAATTCCGTGCGGAAGGGTGGCTCGGGATAGGCGAACGAAGGGGCTGTTTTCACGAATTTTTCGTGGAAGCTCTGAAACTCGGCGTTGATCTGTTGCTTGGGGACACCGGGCTTCACCTTAAGCACCATGCCGAAGCGCTCCTCGGTGCCCGGATGGATTTCCACCGGAACGTACACGTCTGCATCGTTCCATGTAAACCGAACCGGTAGGACGCCGATTACGGTGAAGAACTTGTCGTTGAGGCGGATTTGCTGTCCCAGGACGTCGCGCCGACCGGAGAAATGGCGTTGCCAGAACAAATAGCTCAGAACCGCGACGGGTTCGACTTTCGATTCATCGGCTGCGTCCTGTGGCGAGAACGTGCGGCCGAACAGAGGCGGAACGCCGAAAAACTGGAACGCATTGGGAGAGAAGTCCTCTTGAATGACGGCCTCCGGGAGGCCCGCCTCGGTCATCACCACGCTGCGCCGATTGTTGAGAATCATGCTTTCGACGCCCTTGGCGCGAGCCTTCATCTCGAGATACTCTGCCATCGTGTAGGCGATGTAATGGTCGCCCTTGGGATTCAGGACGTGCGCACTGCCAATGCGTTCCGCCCCTGCGTAAGGATACGGATCGACCAAAACGGCATAAACCACGCTGAAAATTGCGGTTGTCGCACCGATACCTAGAGCCAGAGAGAGGATTGCTACGGTCGTGGACACGCGAGTTTTGGCCAGCTGACGTAGGGCGTAGCGGATGTCCTGAAAGATCGACATGGACGGGCCTCCCTGATGGATTCTCGAGTATGTGACTTAATGACGCCGTAAAGGTTGAATTGGTTCCCAAGGAAGTTACCTCCGCAGCCCGGCACGGACGACGCGGTCAAGTTTCACGAGTTGGTCGCGAAGGTACGCATGGCCGGCTCCGGTAATGGCGTACGGCCGCCGGCGGTCGTTTGACTTCACTGGGCGAATCCAGCCGCGTTCTTCGAGACGAGTGATGGCCCCGTATAAAGTGCCGGGGCCGAGGCGTGCGCCAGAGAACCGCTCGATGTCTTCCATCATTGCGTAACCGTGTTTGTCGCCACCGGCAAGGCTCGACAGCACAAGAAGTGAAGCGTCAGACATGATTATTACGTCTCACGTAGTATATCGTACGGCGTAATAGAGTGGCTGTCAGGCCGGAATGTCCAGCACACAGTTCAAGCTTCGGAGTCCCCCTTGGCTGCGCCTAAAGCATCGCGCACGGAAGCAAGTTTTTAAAATCTCTTTCACAACGTATGCTCGCAATACGCGCTCGTACGCTTCTGCGAGTGCCGACCGACGATCAAGCGCCAACGAGTTTGGCGCTTTGGCCATTTCTCAGGCGGGCACTCTGAAGTGCACCTGTGGCAGTACCGTACATGCCGTGCCCCTGGCACCATTCGAACGTAGGCCCAACAAATCCCGAGATGGCGCCACTAAATCCACAAAACTGAGCCAGCTACCGGACCGGCTTGACTGCGACAGCCCTTGAGACTATATGTAGTTTTGCAAGAACTGACGCGGCAGAATTTCGAGAGCGGAGGCGATGACGTCATGAGATATCAGCTGATTGCGTTGTTGGTCGGCTTGATAGGGACGGCATTGCTTGCATCACCGGCGCGAGGTCAGGGCCATGGTGGGCGTAGGTTCGCTCCTGCAGGCCGAGCTGGGGCAACCATTTCGCGGGGCAGTGCAGTGCGTCATTTTGTCCGAATGCACCATGGACGACGGGCTTTTGCCGGTTCGAGGTTCGGGCCAAATTACTATCCTTATTACGATTCTGACTACTACCCTTTTTACGATTCTCAGGACGAAGTCGGCGAGGCACCTCCTCCGCCGTTCCGCGCACAGGCTGCCGCGCCAGCCTCGCCGGCAAACCCGCCGAAGCCTCCTGAATCCTTGGTGATGGAATTGCGCGGAGACCATTGGGTACGCCTTACAAGCTATGGACCGATGGCGATTGCTGGAGAATCCAGCGAGCCGCAATCGGCAGCAGCCAACGGTCCGCCGCAGGCCAGATCGATTCGGGCGCAGGCGCCCAGCGAACTTCCGCCCGCAGTGCTCGTGTTTCGCGACGGGCATCAGGAAGAAGTGGCGAAATACACGATTGTCGGCACCACTTTAAGCATCAAGACGGACTATTGGAGCACCGGTTCGTGGACGCGAAAGATTCCGATTGCTGAGTTGAATCTAGCCGCGACGCTGCAAGCGAATCAGGAACGGGGCGCAAAGTTCAGTCTGCCATCCTGGCCAAGCGAAGTGATCGTTCGGTGATGAGAGAATAAGGGCAGCTTGGCCACAATTGAACACGGAGTTTAAGCTGCGCAAGCCAGCCGATTTTAATGGGCAAACGTTCGGTCCAATTCCGTTCCCGGAATCGAACTGGCGAGATTGCCCCAAGGATCGTCTGGATTCTGCCCAAAAAACCCCGCCAAGGGACACGCTCGCAAACCTTTGATGCTCGGTCCAAGCTCTAAGGATTAGACTGCCCACAATGAACTGTCTTTGGAAGCGTTCCTAGGAAACGTGCGAGAAGATCAGGTCGTAATCGTCCGGATCTTTACTTGACGGGTCTCGACCTGGCAGAAGGCGCAGTTCAGCTCCAGGCTCGATGGTCGCTCCAGCTAGTATCTGCTTTTTCATTTCCCGCTTCACGCTGTCGAGCTCTCGCTGCTGAGTCCGCAAACGTTTTTCCCTCCGTCCTAGCGCTTCCAATTTCTTTTTCAGATCCTCGGTCGTCGGTCTCTCAGATGGGCCGCTGTGCTGGACAAGACTTCCTAAACCCTGCTTGTTCGGAGGCCAAAGCACCTGGCGGGCTCGTTCCGCCAGCGACTGAGTTAGGCGTGACACTTCGATTGGATGACGCTGTTGAAACTCCTCCAGCCACCGAAACCAATCGTTACTTCCCACTAAGGGCCGTTCCCCCTGTGGAATGAGGGCGTATTCGTTGAACAGCAATCGGTCTATCGATCTGTTGTTCGACATGGAAGCACCATCTGCCTCCGCGGCAGGGCTTCGCTCAGTTCCTCTTCTCTCGCAAGAATTTCATCATCTGCGATACTGGTCCCATTAGCGGGAAAGCGTCAAGCGCTGCTAACCGCTTATTTCAACAGCGTAAGTGTGTATTCAATCAGATCTAAATGAACGTGCGCTTCCATATCGTTCCTCGAGCCCATGTTTTTCAATACAATGCTGACGAAATTCCGAATAACATTTCCTCATTCGTGACTCGGTCAGGTCCGGCAACGCACAGCCCCAATCGCGGTCTGGGAAGCTACAAACAACGTGGTCGCGGACACGCATAAGTGGAGGCTAATTTCGCGTGGGCGCAGGGAGAATCAGGTGAGTTCCGTAGAGTCGGTGTAAGAATTCCCGGGTGCAAAGCATCGGATCTATGGTTGGGCATCGGTTAGTTAGACACGGTCTGTCACACGATTCATTGCTGGTTAAGATTCTTAAACTGATGGCAGGACCGAGAATTCAGAAACCCTTCGACATTCGACTAGGGAGGCAACGGCAGCAGGAAAAGGTGAGGGCGCCGTATTAGCGTGCCGGTGTATGCGACGACATCCGTGCTAGGGGCAATGAACAAGCCTCTTAATTCCGCTTTCGGCCTTCTGCGCCTGGATGTCCGTTAATGCGCAATCCGGAATGGCTTCTCTAAAGAAAGATTCAGCGAGGTGCTGCAGTGAATCTGGAAAGAGAAAGGCCGACTCGCAGGGGGTCGGCCTTTCTCTTTGTTTGTTCGAGGCTTTGGACCAACTTCGGACCAAAAACCTGCCTTTTGTGGCCTGAATCAGCCCTAGATAGCGCAAGGGCAACTGAATCAACGCGGTTTATGGTAGGGGGCAGTGGGGATCGAACCCGGCCGCCGATCGAATTTGCAATGATTTACTACCGGCGAGCTGCAAGTGCGATGTAGCCGTCGCGCTTCTAGCAAATGACTTGGCGTTATCGAGGTCCATTCGCCGCCCTCTGCCGCCTCGACAATTCAGCAAGTGCATGTGCAGCAACGAAATCCATCGTCTGGGACGTAGGATACAAGCCCACAACCGCCACTTCAACCGCTACCTCTGTCCGGGGAACGTCTGCCCGAAATACGGGCCAACCGTAAGGTACCGCATTGCTCCCTGCTTGCCGACCACGCGGAAGGGGGACCAGACCAGTCAATACAACGGCGTTTTCTCGATACTAACCATTTTTGCTTCCCTTTATTCGTTGACAGGAGTCTAAGCTACAGTCCTGTCATTTATCGACAGGAGAGCTCAATGGCCAAGCCGACCGACTTAGTGCAAGGCACCTTGGACCTGCTGATCCTCAAGACACTAGCTCTACAACGCATGCACGGCTGGGGCATCGCGCAACGCATCCGTCAAGTTTCCAAGGAAGTCCTGCAGGTCAATCAGGGTGCCCTTTATCCCGCGCTGCATCGCCTCGAGCAACAGGGTTGGATTCGCGCGAAATGGGGAGAGTCGGAAAACAATCGCCGCGCCAAGTTCTATTCACTCACACCAGACGGCGCAAAGTATCTGCGCCAGGAGCGAGCACAATGGAAGCGACTTTCATTGGCTATTGAGTTGGTGCTAGACACGCGATAAGGAGCGAATGCATGCGTTGGTATTACAAATTGTCCCTTCGTCTGCGCTCGATTTTTCACAAGAACCAGGCTGAGCTGGACCTCAGCGAGGAACTCCAGTTTCATTTGCAAAACCAAATTGACCAATATGTCGCGCAGGGAATGAATCCGAAAGAAGCTCGGCACGCCGCGCTACGCTCGCTAGGCGGTATCGAGCAAGCGAAGGAGGAATGCCGCGACACGCGCAAGGTGAACTTAATAGAAAATTTCCTGCAGGACGTTCGCTACGGTCTCCGCATGCTCCGCCGCAGTCCGGGATTTTCCATCCTGGCGATTCTTTGCCTAACACTGGGCATCGGCGCCAACGCCGCCGTCTTCAGTTGGATCGAAGGCATCCTCTTCCGTCCCTATCCCGCCGTCGCGCATCAGGAGCGGCTGGTCGCCCTCGGCGGCACCTCCCGCGGCGAAGCCCGAGGCAACCCGCTTTCCTGGCCCGATTATCTGGACCTGCAACGCAGTTGCACCCTCTGCGAGACGCTCTTCGTCAGCAAAATTACCGGCACCACGCTCAGCATCGGCGACCGCGCCGAGCGCACCACCGGCAGCATCGTCTCCGCCAATTATTTTGACGCTATCGGCGTTCCCCCCATGCTCGGCCGCGGCTTCCTCCCCGGCGAAGACCAGGGCCAAAACGCGCATCCCGTCGCCGTCATCAGCTATCAGCTTTGGCAAGGCCGCTTCCGGGGCGATCCGCAAATCATCGGTAAAACGCAGCGGCTCAACGGCGTCATGCACACCATCATCGGCGTTGCGCCCGGGGGCTTTTACGGCACCTTTGTCGGCTGGCGCATGAACTTCTGGGTGCCTGCCTCCATGGAAGACATCTTCGAGGGCGGCGGCTACAAGCTCGAAGATCGCGCCGCGCGCTGGATCGAAGCCTACGCGCGCCTCAAGCCCGGCGCCACCTTCGCCCAGGCCCAGCAGGAGTTCGACGCCATCTCCCGCCGCCTTGAAACCGAGTATCCCGCCACCAATCGCGGCCGCGCCATTCGATTCTGGCCGTTGTGGCAAACGCCGTTCAACAACGCCGCCACCCTGCTCCCCACGCTCGAAATCATGCTCGCCGTCGTCGCCTTCGTCCTGCTCATCGCCTGCGCCAACGTCGGCAATTTGCTGCTCGTCCGCTCTCTCGCGCGCCGCCACGAAATGAGCGTGCGCGTCGCCATCGGCGCCAGCCGCTCGCGCCTCTGGAAGCAGCTCCTCACCGAAGCCCTGGTGCTCTCCCTATTCGGCGCCACAGGCGGGCTGCTGATGGCGTATTGGTGCCGACACGCGCTGGTCCTGCTCTTCCCCGCGCGCGGCGGCGTGCAGATGCATCTCCCCGGCGAAATCGATTGGCGCGTTCTAGCCCTCAGCGCCGCCGTCTGCCTCGCCACCACGCTGCTGATGGGCCTCGTCCCCGCGCTGCAAACCGGCAAGATCGACCTCGCGGACGCACTGAAAATGGAATCCGCCGGAGTCGTCGGGGGTCGCGGCCGCGCCTGGGTGCGCTCCGGTCTAGTGCTGGTGCAAGTCTCGCTCAGCTTCGTTTTGCTCGTCGGCGTCGGCCTGCTGATGCAGAGCCTGCTCAAGATCCGCACCGCCAGCCCCGGCTTCAACACCCGCGGCGTGCAGGACACCGCCATCGACCTGGTCTCCGCCGGCTACACTCCCGCGCGCGCACAGACCTTTCAGGACGCGCTGCTCGAGCGCGTCCGCTCGCTCCCCGGCGTGGAATCCGCCGCCTTCGCAAGAATGACTCCGCTTAGCTACGTCAGCTCTGCCTCCGCGCCCATCGTCGTCGATGGCTACACGCCGCCGCCGGAGGAATCGCCCACCCTGGATTACAACGAAGTCGGCGACGACTACTTCGTCACCATGGGCATCCCGCTCGTCGCTGGCCGTGAATTCACCCGCGCCGATGACGAACAGGCCGCGCTCGTCGCCGTGGTCAACGAAACCATGGCCCAGCGCTACTGGCAGGGCCGCACCCCGCTCGGCGAACGCCTGCAACTCAAGGGACGCTGGATGCAAGTCGTCGGCATCGCTAAAGACTCCAAGTATTCGAGCGTCCGCGAGAAGCCGACTCCGTTTTTCTTTGTGCCGGTGCGGCAAAATTCCCTGCGTGCCGCCGTTCTGAACATCCGCACCCCGCTCGCTCCGCAAACCATGGCCACCGCCATCGCCCGCGAAGTGCACGCGCTCGACGCCAATCTCGCCCCCTACGAAGTCATCACCATGCAGGAGCAGCTCGAGCGCTCCACTTCGCCGCAAATGGTCGCCGTCACGTTGGTGGGCATTCTCGGCGGGCTCGCGCTGGTTCTCGCCGCTATCGGGCTGTACGGCGTGATGTCGTATGCCGTCTCGCAGAGCACACGCGAACTCGGCCTGCGCATGGCCCTTGGCGCAGGCGCGGCGAATCTGCTGCGCTTGGTCCTGTCGCGCGGTCTCGCGCTCACCGGAGCCGGCGTCCTGCTCGGCGCCGGCACTGCGCTACTCCTGACTCGCCTGCTCGGGAACCTTCTGTATCAAGTCAGCCCGCGTGATCCCTTGGCCTTCGGGTCGGCATTTGCGGTGATAACTATCGCCGCATTGGCAGCCTGCTCTTTACCCGCTTGGCGCGCCACGCGAACCGATCCCGCGCGCGCCCTGCGGACGGAATGACCTTTCTTACTCAACTCCTTCTTGGACCGTCCCCATGAAACAAAACTTGGCGGTGCTCTACGCGGTCGTTGGCCTCGGAGATTGGGAGCCGGAATTTGCGTTTGATGTTCGCCATCAGAAGCGGCCTCCAGCGCCGCGGCGAAAAAGCGTGATCCTGTCCTCGAATCTCTGACCAGCAGCGCGTTTATCGGGCGTTGGCCACCTGAGCCTTGCAGTCTTGCGGTCGGTGAGGCCCGTTGGGACGAGCTGTGTCTTCCGCTACAGTAGTACTTCCGCCTCTGGCTGATCCTTCAATTCGGGAGTCACAATTGTCTGCACGCCCCTGGATGGCTGCAGGAGACTTCAAGTTTGGTCTGGAAGAAATCGCGGACTGGCGAAATGACAACAGACTATAAGGCTGAGCAAGGGAAAAAAATATTCGGAACTGGTGTTTTCTTGTTTGCAGAGGGTCTTATCCGGTTCAAGTGGCCAGGTATTTTTACTCTCCTTCCGTCCGATTTTTGTTTGAAAGCCTCCAACAATTTTTGCATTACATGATTCAAGACTTTGGGATTCTGAGCATTTCGCTGCTTTGTTGCTGCCAGGGCGGTCCGGACGGTATAGACCGGGCCCGAGTCTGACTTGTCGCTGAAAGCCTGCGGATACTGGTTGCTTGTCCAATTCTGGTCCAGTCCCTGCAGCAACGTTGCAGCTGCCTGTTCGTACTCGGAGGCCCGCGGAGCGCGAGGATGTTGTTCACCCATACGGGCTGGCCAAAAGTTTCGCCGTCAGCCCAGACGCCTGCGATAGCTTCCACTTTGTCAGGTAGAGGGCTTCCGACAATGTGAGAGAGAGAACGTAAAATCGTCCTACCCGGTTCGATTGGAAGATCATCTTGTATTAGCGCGTCCCAGAGTCCTTTTTCGCCGGTGACGCGAATCTCGATTTGAAATCCAGGTTCCGCATCGCGTCGATCGTCAATCGGATTCCGTCCGCATAATGAGTTTTGTGCAGATTCGGAAGCAGTTGACGCAGACGTCTGTCGTCGAGTTTCACGGGAGTGATCCAGAGATAGTGCATCTCGATGACCTCCCGCAAAAATGGATTGAACAATCCAAGAATGCGCAACATGAACTTGCCCGCAACGCGAAGGCGCGGCTTCTGATGAACGGCGCCGAAAACTAGCTCGGCGAATTGCCGTGTGGTGATCTGTCCCGGACCGGCGACATTCCACGCCTTGCCATAGGCTTCCTCCTTTTCTGAGAGTGCAATCAGTGTTTCGGCCAGGTCGGGGACGAAGATGAACTCGTGAGGTGTGTCAATCGGGCCAATCACGTTTGCAGTCCCGCCCTTCAACGCGGCATCAAAGATCGCGCGAACGTAACTCAATTTCGAGTCCGGTCCGTAGAAATCCGGCGGACGCAAGATGGTCGTTCGCATGCCATTAGGATTATCTGCGGCGAGGACGAGATCTTCCTGCTCCTTGCGCATGCGACCTTTGAAAGCCCTGGGATTACGCGGGTGAGATTCGCTGACGAACTCCTCTTGAGGCACTCCATATGGATACACGGTGCTTAAGTGGACATAGTGCCGCACCCCAGCTGCCGCCGCGGCCCCGAGAGCGACTCTTGTTAGTTTCGGATGTTGTTCAAATTGAGAATAGGGAACCCCCACCGTATAGAAAATAATATCGATGCTGGCAGCGGCGCGTGCTGCAGCGGCTGAATCACTTAGGTCGGCTGCGCAGTATTCAACCAGGGGTTCATATAGGCCAAAGTCGTGGCGCAAGCGATCTTCGGAGCGTCCGACGACGCGGAACCGCCGGCCCAGCTTTGCCAGCTTCGCCGCTAAGGCTTTCCCCACGCTTCCCGTGGCTCCGAAAAGTGCGTATTCCACATCTCCCATGCCGTTTCTCCTTTGCAATGTAAAAGCCTTTCACGTCAGCTTGTGCACTGTCAATGGAAAAGTAAAAACTATTTACATTGGCAAACTGTTTGGACATAATGGGGCATGCGCCAGTCAGCTAAGGTTTTCAGCAGGGGTGCGGCGA
>Ga0207646_10004544_pt1 | contig 15018 bp, 12 predicted proteins | sample KBSK5502metaG_FD_184343 | JGI IMG/M metagenome (GOLD analysis project Ga0207646, IMG submission 184343) | Corn, switchgrass and miscanthus rhizosphere microbial communities from Kellogg Biological Station, Michigan, USA - KBS K5-50-2 metaG... | ecosystem: Host-associated > Plants > Roots >... | reverse complement strand
CGGCGCCGTGATGGGACGCGCGACCCCGCTGCCGATGCTGCGCAAGAGCTTTCAGCTCAGCATCCGGCGGGTGGCGGCCTATGTGCAGAACGGCCAGCCGCTCGATCTGAGCCCGGTGCAGGACGCCGCCGAGGCGGTCGCCAATCGCGAGGAGGAGATGATCTACAGCGGCCAGCCGTCTTTCGGTCTGGCCGGCATGCTGACGGCGGAGGGCCGCCAACAGGTCGCCGCCACCGACTGGACCGCGCCCGACCGCGCGCTGCAGGACGTGCTCGCCGCGGCGACCCGGCTCGACGACAGCGGCTTTCGCGGCCCCTACGCGCTGGCCCTGTCGCCGGTCCTCTACAACAATCTGTTCCGCCTCTACCCCGGCAGCGACGTCATGGCGCTGGAACATCTGCGCCGGCTGTGCACCGCCCGCATCTACAAGGCGGCGATTGCGGGCGGCCTGCTGGTCGACACGAGGGTCGGGGTGCTGATCCTCGGCCAGGATCTCCAGGCCGGCTACAGCAGCCAGGACGGGGTGCACTACCAGCTCTATATCAGCGAGAGCATCGTGCTGCGGATCGACGAGCCCAAGGCGATCTGCGTGATTGCGCCTCAGCCCTGATCACGGGCCGCCGGTCGCATCGCCCCCGCGGTGCCGTAACATCGCTGAGGTTTAGCGAAGACGCATTTGGCGACACCACTCCGGTATGACCGGGAGTGGTGCCGTTCTGGCGGTCAGGGGTAGCCTGGCGGTGCTACGAAGCCGCCGATCTCAGCGGCTAGGAGCCGGGCGAATTCGATTGTCGTCGGATCCTCGCCCTCGGCGCCGATGATCTGGCAGCCGACCGGCAGACCGGCCGCGGTCAGGCCGAGCGGCGCCGCCGTCGCGGGCAGGTAGCTGAGGCTCGGCAATCCGGCCCAGAACATCTGCTCCTGATAGGGTCGCATTGTACCGTTGACCGGTATCAGGCGGGCGTCGCGGTCGGGGTTATGGTCGTGCGCGAAGGCCGCGGTCGCCGCCACCGGTGTCAACAGGACATCGAAGCGCTCGAAGAAACCGCGCCAGGCATAGCGGAGCGCGGTGCGCGCCTCGTTGGCGCTGCCCCAGCCGCGATGGTGCAGGGTCGCGCCGCGTGCCACAGCAGCACCCGAACTGGTGTCGTCGGCGCTGAGCGTCGCCGCGATCGCCTGCTGGGCGGCGAAATCCTGGTCGCTCATGCGCGACGCCGTCGCGGCGCGCAGCAGCAGCATGAACAGCCGCTGGTGCTCCGCATCGTCGAGCGGCAGGCGGGCGGTCTCGTCGACCGTGGCGCCGGCGCTGCGCAACGCTGCAACCGTCGCGGCGAAGAGCTCGGCGACGCTCGCATCGATCTCGCAGAGCGGCGATTGGGTGCAGATGGCGACCCGGAAATCGCCGAGCCGGCGGTGACGCGGCGGCGGCAATTCGACCCGCCAGGCCGGCTGCTGCAACAGGTCGGGGCCGGCGAGCACACGGAGCGCGAGGTCGAGGTCCTGAGCGTCCCGCGCCATCGGACCGACCACCGAGATATCGGTCGGGGTCAACGCCCCGGTGGGCGAGTGGCCGCGCGTCGGGACCAGGCTCCAGCTGGGCTTGTGGGCATAGATGCCGCAGTAATGCGCCGGGTTGCGCAACGATCCGGCGATGTCGCTGCCGGCCCCGAGCGCCGAGAGGCCGGCCGCCAGGGCCGCCGCCTCGCCGCCCGACGAACCGCCGGGTCCGCGCGTAGTGTCCCACGGGTTGTTCGTGGTGCCGTAAACCTCGTTGTAGCTCTGGGCGTCCTGCAGCATGTACGGGACGTTGGTCTTGCCGTAGATGACGGCGCCGGCCGCAAGCAGGCGCTCGATCAGCACCGCATTTTCGGCTGCGATATTGTTGCGCCACGGCGGATTGCCCCAGGTGCTCGGCAGCCCGGCGACATTGAACGATTCCTTGACCGTCATGGGTACGCCGTGCAGCGGCCCCCACACCTCGCCGCGTGCCAGCGCGGTGTCGGCGGCGCGGGCCCGCTCGCGCGCCCGGTCGACCTGCCAGGCGACGATCGCGTTGAGCGCCGGGTTGTATTGCTCGGCACGCGCGATAAAAAAGTCGAGGAGTTCGAGGCAACCGATGCGCCGGTCGCGGATCTCGCCGGCGAGCTGCGTTGCCGAGGCAAAGGCACGCTGATCCATGTCTCTTCCCTCCCGATCGTGCAAAGTGGCACCCTAACAGCCGCAAGCAACCTGCGCCACGCGCGGTAGGCAGTCACCGATGCAGGCAGAGCAGCTGATTTCCTGGGGCGCGACGATTGCGGTCGTATACGCGATCCTTGTCGCGACCTATGTCGCAACGTGCCTGGTCGTCACCCAGCTCAATCGGCGGATCGCCGCCGCCAAGATCCAGGCGCGCCCGACGACGCCGGCGCAGATCCGCCGCGACCAAGGGCAGAGCCTTGTCTCGCTCGCCGCGATCGCCGCGATGTTCGGCACCGGACACTGGCTGTACGCGGAATTCGGCTGGGGTTGGGCGCCGATCGACGGGTTCGCCGGAAGCCTTCTCGCGTTCGTCGGCTCGCTGATATTGTTCGACACCTGGTTCTACTGGTTTCACCGGCTGATCCACACGCCGCTGTTCTATGCGCGGGTGCATCGCTGGCACCACCTGACGGTGACCCCGGTGGCGTGGTCGAACAACAGCGACCGGCTGATCGACAATCTGTTCCTGCAATCCTATTGGCTGGTGGCGCACTTCCTGATCCCGGCGGCGCCGGCGATATTGCTGGCGCACAAGCTCTACGACCAGATAACGGGGGTCGTCGGCCATTGCGGCTGGGAACATGGCGGGCGCTGGTGCTGGCCGCCATCACCCTTGGTCGGAGTCACTCATCACGACCAGCACCACCGGTTTTTCCGCTGCAATTATGCGACCCATTTCACGCTGTGGGACCGGCTGATGGGGACGCTGCACCGCGACCACGATGCCGAGCTGAAGCGCAATCTCGCGGCGACCGCCGCGGTGCGGCGGGCCAGCCGGACTCCCTCTCCCCCGCCGGCGGAGAGGGTTGGGGTGAGGGGGCAATCGGCGGATCCCGCGCAGACACCCTCACCCGGCTCGCCCTGAACGGGCGAGCCACCCTCTCCCGCGGTGCGGGAGAGGGGTTTAACGGCGATCAGGCGGTCAAGACTTCGAGGACGTGGCCGTTCGGATCCTCGAAATAGAAGCCGCGGCCGCCATGCCGGTGATTGATCTGCATGTCGGCGCGCGAGCGGGGGCCGCTGCCATAGGCGATGCCCTCCGCCTTGACCCGGTCGAAGATCGCGTCGAACTCGGCCTCGCTGATCCGGAATGCGTAGTGATGATGCTCAAAATCACCGCGCTCGTCGAAATCGAAGGTCAGCGACTCGTTGACCTGAACCGGCGCGAAATGAGAGTGCGGGCCCTTGTATTCGAGCCCGAAGATCCGCGCGAAAAACTTGGCCGAGGCGACCTTGTCGCGGGCCGGTACAATCGTGTGATCGAGGACGACAGCCATCGCCAACCTCCTCCAGCCTGAAGCAAGAGATGGGGTGCGTTGCGACGGATCGTCAGGGTAGCGCGGCTCGCGCCGCTGCCCAAGCCGCTATCCCGGAGCGCTCTCCCCAGGCGTGATCAATGCGTCGCCATCGCCACCGGCTTGGTCTCGGGCGCGGGCGGCGAGTGGATCAGCGGCCGCAGCTCGGGTTCGAGCATCTTCAGGAGCTGCACCGCGAGGCCGCTGGTGAACGAGAAGCGCGCCGCCTCCGGCCCCGGCACATAGGCGGTCACGGTGCCGTAGAAGCGGTCGCCGAGGAAGAACACGAAGGTCCCGGTGCGGTCGACGACGCGCGAGCCGATGATGCCCCCACCAGAGCCGAAGGTATGGTAGCGATTGTCGCCGGTGCCGGTCTTGCCGCCAACCTCCAACGGGGTGCCGTCCGCCGCCTTGTAGGTGCCGACCAGCCGCCGCGCGGTGCCTTCCGCGACGACGCCCATCAGGGCGCGGCGCGCGACCTGCGCGACTTCCGGCGACATGACCCGCTCCGGCTCGGGGGCGCGTTTCAGCGTCGTCTCGTAGGGCGTGCCCTCGGCAAAGCGCAGCCGCTCGATCGAGATTGCCGGCCGCCGCACCCCATCGTTCAGGATGATGCCCATCAACTCGGAGAGCGCATCGGGGCGGTCGCCCGACGCACCGATCGCGGTGCCGAGCGAGGCGACGAGATGGCCAAACGGGTAGCCGTAGGTCCGCCAATCCTCCCAGATGCGGTTGAAGGCATCCTGCTCGATCAGGATCCGGATGCGGGTGTCCTGCTTGGTCAGGCTGCCGGTGAACAGCCAGGCGTAAACGTCTTGGCGCGCATCCGCGCTCGCGTCGATAACCTCGTTCCAGCTCGCGCCGGGATGCTGGCGCAGATAATTGACCAGCCACAATTCGAGCGGGTGCATGCCGGCGACGTAGCCGCGGTCGGCGAGCGACATCTTCTCCGGCGAGATGTTGGAGTAGAGATCCCAGAGCTGATCCTGCGTCAGGAACGCGCCTTTCAGACGGCTGGCGAGAAATTCGCGGAATTCCGAGAGGCGCGCTTCCGGGTGGAAGGTCAGGTAAATCGCCGCCAGATGCCGCGGCGAGGCACGGGTGCGGCGGATCAGCGTGTCCATCGCCTCGTCCGGCTTCAGCCCGCGGAAATCCTTGTAGTAGCGCCACATGAAGCGCTTGCCGTCGGCATCGGCGAAGCGCTTGAGGTAAGCCTCGCGCTCCGGCGTGTCCTCATCCTCCATCAGCTGTTTGGCGTTGATGCCGCTCTCGGCCGTGTAGTGGTTGGCGATGTCGCGCAGGATGCGGACGAAGGACAAATTGACCGAATGCTTGAAGGCATCGATCACGGAGTAGCTGCCGCCGTTTTCATCGCTGTCGAAATTGCCGAAGCCCTGCACGCCGCCGCCAGTGAAGAAGCTCTCGGGCGCGCCCGAATAGGTGCGCAGCACCGATGCGTCGAGCATCGCCTGCAGCCCCTTATCGGAGGTCTTCGCCATGTAGTTCGCAGCCCATTGGGTCAGCGGGTCCTGCGTCGAGGCGGCGATGCGCGTCAGCTCGCGCGGCGTCAAGGTGGCGAACCGCTGATGCAATCTCTCCATGATCCGGAGATAGCTGACGAGCGTGCGCAGCTTGGCGGTCGAGCCGAGCTGCAGCTTGGCGCCGGAGTTGATGTCGAACGGCTTGTTGAGGCTGTCGGCGTGGATGCGCAGGTAATTGCCGTCCGGCCGTCGCTCGTACAGCACGAAGCTGTAGGTCATCTTGTCGATGATCTTGCCGGCGGGCAGCAGCTGGTGGCCGACCATGCCCATCTGCTGCGCGACCTTCGGATCGGACAGTTTCTGCAGGACGGCGGTGACGCGCACCTGGGCCGCCGTATCGACCGTGGTCTCGGCGCTCAGATCGAGCCGGTCGAGCGAATAGAGGCTGGGCAGGCCGAGCATCGTCATCAGCTTGGCGCGCGTCTCTTCCGTCGCCTTCTGCTTGACGTAGGAAACCTGGGTGATCGGCGGCGGCTCGGTGCGGAATTTCAACTCGGCGTCGAGGGTCGCATCGCGCATGCTCCGGTCGACAACGCCCGCGTCATACATCGCCCAGATGTAGCGGTCGCACAATTCGCCGAGCCCTTCGCGGTCGGAGATCAGATAGTGGCTGGGCAAGCGTCCGGAGAGCAGCAGGCTCAACACCTGGCGATAGATCTCGCCCTTGCGCGCCAGCTCCTTCTTGTTCTTCGGGGTGCTGGCCAGCACCTTGTTGGCATCGTTGAAATCGGTGCCGTACCAGACCCAGAGCGCGTCGGGCAGGCCGATCACCTCGCCGTAGCTGGGGAAGGAGCTGAGCGGGGTCGAATTCAGATAGGTTGTGACGATCTCCTCGCGCCGCTTCATCGTGTTCGGGCCGTAGATATAGACGTGCGCCGAGGCGGTCAGCATCTGCCGCAGCTTCTCTACGACGCCACCGGTCAGCCCGTTCGGCGAATGGCGGAATTTTTCGATCTGGGTGGCGAGCGTGCTGGCGCCGCCTTCGTTGAAGCCGGGCACGACCAGCCGCACGAACCGGCCGAAGACGGCGAGCGCGAAACGGTTCCACTCGACCGCCGCGTTGTGCTCGGGATAGCGCTGCTCGAACAAGTAGCGGTCTTCGATGAACAGGAGGCTGTTGGTGACGAGCGGCGGGATGCTGGCGAAGTCGCGATAGGCCAGCTGGGGGAACCGGGTGCCGTAAACCTCGTCGCCGCTGCGGTCGAAGATCCGCACCCCGGCGCGATCCTTTTCGGCATAGATCGGGAAGCCGCCGAGATCGACAAAGCGGTCGAGCCCTTTCGACCATCGCGCCTGCTGCTCGACCGTAAAATGACGTGCCGTCAGCGCCGTGATGAACTGCGGCAGCGAGGTGTAGCCGAGCCGCTCGTCATAGGGACCATGCTTTGGGAAGCGGATCGAATCGTTGGTGCCGGGCTGCACCGCGATCGACATCGAACGGTCGATGCGGGTGAACAGCCACGCCTCCACATAGGAGGTGCGCATCTCGTAATGCGCCGCCCAGCCGATCAAACCCAAGACGGCCAGCAGCACCATCCAGCGCAAAACACGGATGCTGCGCAGCAGCACGCTACCAATCCGGCGCCGCATCGGAACACGCGGACGCTGCTGTTGCTGCTCCCCAGACCTGCCACGAGCCGCATTGAAACGCACGAGCCGTCCCAATACGTTGTCGGCAATGGCCATTCTTCGCTCTTTCTTACAGAACTACCCTGGAGCGGTGCGGCAAGGCACCCGACGGTGAAAACTGCGGCGCGGCGAGCACCCCGCGGCAGAGAACACCAAAGGCTTGGCCACCGATCCCTTCCCTCGAGCCGAAAGGAAAGAAGGCACGCATAGGTTTACTTTCAAGTTAATGCATCACCCAGATGGGGAAAGCGCTCGTCAAATTCTTGTAAAAAAGAATTGATTTTTCGCGAATGCCGCGGCGGCGTGCCACGGGCAGCGACAGGAAAGCAGAAGTGAAACTGGGAATCGTGTCCGATATCCACTGCAATGTTGCAGGGCTGCAACAGGCGCTGGGCCTGATGGGCGAGATCGACGAGCTGATCTGCCTGGGCGACAGCATCTATGAGTACCGCTTCTCGAATGAAGTCGTACAGCTTCTCAAGGACCGCGACGCGCAGGTCATCCTCGGCAATCACGAGGAATGCTTCTTCGGGCCGCATGGCGCGCGCGCCCGGGCGCGCGGCGGGATCGACCCGACGCTGGCGGACTGGCTCGCCAACCGGCCGCACCGAGCCGAGCTTGCCGCGCATGGCAGAACTGTGCTGCTGGTGCACTCCACCCCGTGGGAGCCGCGCGGCACCTATGTGCACCCCGGCAGCGGGCTGCTCGCGCGGTTCGCCGAGGCCGAGGCCGACATCGTGCTGTATGGGCACACGCATCAGCAGCTCGTGCAGCGCATCGGCAACGTATTGGTCGTCAATCCCGGCTCGGCCGGCGAGGCGCGCGACCACCGCAACGGCCGCCAATTGAGCTGCGCCGTGCTCGACCTGGCGAGCGAGGAGGTGCGGCTGATCGATTTCCCCGATCCGCGCACTCCATGAGCGAACGTTATCTCGAGGATTACCCGGTGGGCGCGGTGTTCGAGGGCGGTGCGGCCGCGGTCAGCGAGAGCGACATTCTCGAATTCGCCCGCCGCTACGACCCCCAGAGGATGCACACCGACCCCGCAGCGGCCGCGCACGGCTATTTCGGCGGGCTGATCGCCAGCGGCTGGCACACGGCGGCGCTGATGATGCGGCTTTTCGCGGCGCATTTCCTGTCGCCGGCTTCGAGCCTCGCCTCGCCCGGCATCGACGAACTGCGCTGGCTCAAACCGGTGCGGCCGGGCGATGTGCTCAGCGTGCGGGTCACCGTGACCGAGGCGCGCCGCTCGCACTCGAAGCCGGAGCAGGGCGTCGTGCGCAGCTTTGTCGAGGTGCTGAACCAGAGGGACGAGGCGGTTATGACGCTGCGGCCGATCAGCCTGATCCGCCGCCGGCCCGGCTGATCGTTAAGCCGGCAGGGGCCAGCCGAGCCATTCGCAAACGCCGCGCCCCATCACCCATTCGAGGTCGTCGCCGCGCAGCCAGGGCAGCTCCTCGGTGAACATCGCGATCGCCTGGCGATAGGTGCAGGGGATGCCGGTCAGATCGGTGCCCCAGAACATCCGCTTCGGGCCGAAGGCGTCGAACACCTGGCGCAGATAGGGGTGCAGCTTCGGATAGGGGTAGGCCTCGCTCGAAGCACGCGGCAAGGCCGAGGCCTTGGCCGCAACGTTCGGGTATTTGGCAAGCGCCAGGAGCTGCGGCAGATCGCCGAAGGCCGCCTCGTCCTTCGCGTTGCGCACCAGCGCCAGGTGATCGATGACGAACCGCAAGCCGGGATGGCGCTCGGCGAGACGGCCGAGCGCGGGGAGCAGGCCCGGCACCGAAACCATCGCCGGCAGCCGGTTGCGCTCGGCGGCCTGCCACAGCCACTCACCGCCGGGTTCGGTGAACAATTCACGCGCGCCCTCGGCCGACGCGGTTACGCGGATTCCGAGCATGCCGGGTTGCTCGCGCCAATGGTCGAGCAGGTGCCGCTCGGCCGGCGCGAGTGGCGGCCGGCCCATCACCGCGAAGCGGTCGGGATAGAGCCCCGCTGCCTCCAGCGCGAGGTCGTTGCGGTCGCCCTCCCAGGAGGGCGGCACGATGACGACGCGGGCAACCCTGGCCGCGTCCATCTCGCGCAGCAGATCGTCTTTCGAGAAGGGCTCCGGCCGGTGCGGCCGCGAGCGCCCGCTCGCCGGCCACGGCCGCTCCGGCGTATCGGCGCCCCAGATGTGGACCTGCGCATCGACGATCAGCATCGGCGCCCTCTCGATTGTTTCGAATTTAGGTGCCGGCGAATGCCGGGACCCATTGTTCAACCGGCTGAGGCGCGGATGGATGTGTCCCGACCTTCGCCGGGACCTAGTCTACTACGGCGATGGAAGAACCGTGACGGCCCGAACAGCGGTGTTGTTGCGGCTGTGCGATGCCCTTGCGCGCGCTTGTCAAGGCGGCGGGGGCATGCTTCGATCCATCGGCCTGCCGCCGCGCCCCCAGGACAGTGAATGAGCGACAACATCATCGTCGATACCGTGACCCGCATCTTTGGCGATCTGTGCGAGCCGCAGACCGTGAACGCCGCCGAGGAAGGGCGGTGGCCGGAAGAGCTGTGGAACGCGCTGGAAGAGTCCGGGCTGACTTTGACCTGGGTGCCCGACACACTCGGCGGCGCCGGGGCCGAGATGATCGACGGTTTTGCGGTGTTGCGCGTCGCCGGCCGGTTTGCCGCGCCGGTGCCACTGGCCGAGACGTTGATGGCGGGTTGGCTCTTGTCGCAGGCCGGGATCAGCGCGCCGGCGGGACCGATGACCGTCGCGCCGGTTCATGAGGACGGCAACATCACGATCGATGCGAACGGCAAGCTGCGCGGCCGGGCGCGGCACATCCCGTTCGCCCGCACGGCACGCCACATCGCGGCCCTGGCGAAGCGAGACGGTGCCCCGGTCGTGGCGCTGGTCGCGGTCGAAGGGCTGGGGATCCGCGAGGGCATCAGCCTCGCCGGCGAGCCCCAGGACACCGTGACGTTCGACGGCGCGACGGCGATCGGCACCGGCGCGGCGCCGGCCGGCCTCGACCCGGTCGCGCTCGCCCGGCTCGGCGCGGCGATGCGGACGCAGCAGATGGCGGGCGCCCTCGAACACATCCTCGACCAGTCGGTGCAATGGTCGCTCGACCGCGTCCAGTTCGGCCGGCCGATCGCCAAGTTCCAGGCGGTGCAGCACAACCTCGCGACACTAGCCGGCGAGGTCGCCGCCGCCGGCGCGGCGGCCGATGGCGCGGCCGAGGCGATCGCCTCGGAAGGCCCGGCGAGCGAGCGGGCCTTGCTCGAAGTCGCGGTCGCCAAGGTTCGGGTTGGCGAGGCGGCAGGCAACGGCGCGGCGATCGCGCATCAGGTGCATGGCGCGATGGGCTTCACCTATGAGCATTCGCTGCACCATGCGACGCGCCGGCTATGGGCGTGGCGCGAGGAGTTCGGCAATGAGACGCTATGGGCCGGGCGGCTTGGGCAGATGATCGCCGAGCATGGCGCCGACGATCTCTGGCCCTTCATCACCCAAGGCACCTAGCGACAGGATTGCGAGGCGGCGATGGCCTATAATTTTCATTTCGACCCGGTCGACCTGCCTCCCGAGGCCAAGGAATTGCGCGAGGAGGTACGTGCCTTTCTGCGCCGGGAGATCGAGGCCGGCACCTTCACCCCCGACAGCGAGCGGGCGCCGTTCTCGGTCGCCAAGGCATTCGCCCGCAAGGTCGGCGCGCAGGGCTGGATCGGCATGACCTGGCCAAAGCAATACGGCGGCCACGAGCGCTCGCATCTCGAACGTTATGTCGTGATCGAGGAGATGCTGGCGCACCGTGCCCCGACCCGCGCCTATTCGACCGCCGACCGGCAGAGCGGCCCGGTCATCCTGCGCTACGGCCAGCAGGAGGTGAAAGACAAGATTCTGCCGCGCATCGCTTCGGGAGAATTGTGCTTCTGCATCGGGCTATCGGAACCCAATTCCGGCTCGGATGTGTTCGCGGCCTCGACCCGGGCGACCAAGACCGAGGGAGGCTGGCTGGTCAACGGCCGCAAGATCTGGACCAGCAACGCCCATAATTCCGATTACATGATCGCGCTGCTGCGCACCTCGCCTCCGACCAAGGAAAACCGGCGGCACGGGCTGACGCAGTTTCTGATCGCGCTGAAGTCGCCCGGCCTCACGACCCGGCCGATCGTCAACCTGACCGGCGGGCACGATTTCAACGAGGTCGTGTTCGACGACGTTTTCGTGCCGGACCTGCACCTGATCGGCGAAGTCGACATGGCGTGGAAGCAGGCGACCGACGAGCTCGCCTATGAGCGGAGCGGCCCGGACCGTTGGCTCGAAACGATCACGGCATTGACCGAGCTGGTGCGGGTCGCCGGCCCGCAGCCGGGCGAAAAACTCGCCGAGGGGATCGGCCGCGAGGTGGCGCATCTGGCGACCTTGCGGCGCATGTCGGCGAGCGTCGCCGGCATGCTGCAGGCCGGCAAGACACCCGGGGTCGAGGCCGCCGTCGTCAAGGATCTCGGCACCAATTGGGAACAGGCGCTGCCGAACAAGGTGCGACTGATGGCGCCCGTGCGCGGGGATTCTGATCCCGACAGCAACGACGACCGCTTCGAGCAGGCGCTGCGCCAGACGACGCTGATTGCGCCAAAGCTGACGATCCAGGGCGGCACCCGCGAGGTATTGCGCGGCATCATCGCCCGCGGCCTCGGCCTCCGCTGAGGCCAACCAACGAGCGACGATGACCTTCTTCCGGCGTCCCGGCGCAAGCCGGGACCCACTTCTCCGCGGCTCTTGCGGCCGATGGGTGGGTCCCGGCTTGCGTCGGGACGCCGGTGTTCTGGGAGTGGTATTGTTGAATGCCTGATCTAAAGCCCCTCCTCTCGCCCGACAGCGTCGCGATCGTCGGCGCCGCCGCCGACAGCTCGTTGCGCGGGCGGCTGACGCATCAGCTGGTCGAGCACGGTTTCGACGGCCGCATCTACCCGGTGACGCGCAGCCAGAAGGAGGTGCTGGGGCATAAGGCCTATGCCGCGGTCGCCGACATACCGGAAGCGGCCGACCTCGCGGTCATCCTGGTGCCGGCGGCTCATGTCGTCTCGACGATCGAACAATGCGCCGGCCGCGGCATCCCGGCCGCGGTGGTGATCAGCTCGGGCTTTGCCGAGGAAAAGAGCGACGAGGCGGTGGCGCGCGACAAGGCGTTGCGCGACATCGCCGCGCGCACCGGCATGGTCATCGCCGGGCCGAATTCGGAGGGTCTGGTCAACCCGCTCCGGCCCTTGGTCGCGACCTTCAGCCCGGTGTTCCACGATCCGAAGGACCCGTTGCTGCCGCAAGGCAGCCGCGCGAGACCGATCGCGGTCACCTGCCAGAGCGGCGCCTTGACCTTCGCGTTCCTGTCGCGCGGCCGCGACCGCCAGCTGCGCTTCACCTACCAAGTCAGCGCCGGCAATCAGACCGTCATCGAGGCGCATGATTATGTCGACTGGGTGCTCGACGCCGGCGGCGCCGACATCTTCATGTGCTATCTCGAAGGCATCCGCGACACGGCGCGGTTCCGCGCCGTCGCCGACAAGGCGGCGCGCGCCGGCAAGCCCTTGATCTTTGCCAAAGTCGGCCGCTCCGATGCCGGACGCCGCGCCGCCGCCTCGCATACCGGCGCGCTGGCCCGCGCCGGCATGGCGGACGACGCGATCTTTCGGCATCACGGGGTCATTCGCGGCGAAGACCTCGACCACATGGTCGATGTCGCGAGCGCCTTCGCCTATTGCCCGCTGCCGCGCGGCAATCGGGTCGCGATCATCACCGGCTCGGGCGGCAGCGCCGTGTGGATGGCCGACATCCTGTCGGCGCATGGGCTCGAATTGCCGGTGCTCGAGGACGACATCCAGGCGCAGATCATGAAGCTGCTCCCGTCCTACGGCTCGGCGCAGAACCCGATCGACGCAACCGCGCAGGCGATCGGCGAGCTCGGCTATGCCAAGCTCGTCGAGCTGGTCGCGCAATCCAAGCGCATCGACACGATCCTGCTGATCAGCTCCCTGGCCAACCCGGAGCGGGCGAAAAAGCTCGCCGACGAGATGGCCGGCATCACCGCGACGCTCGACAAGCCGATCCTGCTGTCGACCTACACGATCGCGACCCCGGCCTCGATCGCCGTGATCGCCGGCGCCGGCATCCCCTGCTACACCTCGATGCCGAGCTGCGCCCGCGCGATCCGCGCCCTGGTCGATTACGGCCGGTTCCAGGAGCGGCTGAAGCGGCGGGCGCCAGTCGAGAAGACCGAGCCGGCCTTGCGCGACGAGGTTGCGGGCGGGCTCGCCGCCTCCGGGCCGGTACTGACGGAGGTCGCCTCGAAAGCGTTGCTCGCGCGCTACGGCGTGCCGTTGCCGCCCGAGGCGCTCGCCACCAGTGAAACCGAGGCGGTCGCGGCTGCGGCGAAGATCGCCAGGGAAACTCAAGGTGGGGCCGTCGCGCTGAAGGTGCAGTCGCCGGACATCCTGCACAAGACCGAGGCCGGCGCGGTCATGCTCGGATTGGGCGGCGAGGCGGCGGTGCGCGACGGTTACCGCACGGTATTGTCGCGCGCCCAGGCGGCGCATCCAAACGCACAGATCGACGGCGTGCTGGTGCAGGCGATGGCGCGGCGCGGCCGCGAGATCATTCTCGGCATCACGCGCGACCCCGATTTCGGGCCGATGCTGATGGTCGGGCTCGGCGGCATCCATGTCGAGGTGTTGAAGGATGTCGCCTTCGCCCCGGTGCCGCTCGGCGCCGAGGACGCGGTCGATCTGATCGGCCAGCTGAAAGGTGCGGCATTGCTCGACGCGGTGCGCGGCGAGCCGGCCGGCGACCGCGACGCGCTCGCCCGCCTGATGGTCGCGCTGTCACGCCTCGCCGCCGATCATGCCGATCGGATCGCCGAGATCGACCTGAACCCGGTCATCGTTCACCCGGCCGGCGAGGGCCTCACCATCGTCGATGCGCTGATCGTGAAGAGGTAGTCGGCACGAAGGACACGAAGAACCGCCTTCCATCCGGCGTCCCGGCGAATGCCGGGAACCCACGTACCCGCAGTCGAGCCGGCTGAACCATGGGTACCGGCTTTCGCCGGGACGCCGATCTTTTTAGAGGCTCGGGCGCTTCGTGGTTTCAAAGGAGGATGCAAATGGGTGACTACAGCGGGTTCAAGGAGATCGGCGTCAGCCTCGACGGCTTGGTGGCCACAGTCGAGATGCGGCGGCCGCCGCACAATTTTTTCGACAGCGCGCTGATCGCCGAGATCGGCGAAGCCTTCGAGCGGCTCGACGACGATCCCGCCTGCCGCACCATCGTTCTCGCGGCTGAGGGCCGTTCATTCTGCGCCGGGGCGGACTTTTCGAAACGGATGGACACCGGCACGGTGCAGGAGGCGGCGCGGAGCGGCGCCGGGCGGCATCTCTACAAAGAGGCGATTCGCCTGTTCCGCACGAGGAAGCCGGTCGTTGGCGCGATCCATGGCGCGGCAGTCGGCGGCGGGCTCGGTCTGGCGCTGGTTCCGGATTTCCGGGTGACCTGCCAGGAGGCGCGGTTCAGCGCCAATTTCAACCGGCTCGGCTTCCACCCCGGCTTTGGCCTGACGGCCACCCTGCCGCGCCTGGTCGGTCCGCAGCAGGCGGCGCTGCTGTTCTATACCGGACGCCGCATCCCGGGCGACGAAGCGGTGCGCATCGGGCTCGCCGATCTGCTGGTCGCACAGGAAGAGGTGCGCAGCGCGGCGCAAGCCCTCGCTCTCGAGATCGCGCAATCATCGCCCTTGGCGGTGCTCGCGACGCGCGAGACCGTGCGGCGCGGCCTGGTCGACGCGGTCGAGGCCGCCACCGAACGCGAACTCGTCGAACAGGATTGGCTGCGCCGCACCGACGATTTCCAGGAAGGCATCAAGGCCTATGGCGAGCGTCGCCTGCCGAATTTTCAGGAACGCTGAGACAAGCAATAAAGCGCGCGAGGAACACATTCCCGGTCCGGGAACCCTGCCTCGCCTAAAACGCACATTTCATAGGCGCTACTAACTTGCTATCCTGATCGCGAAGAATTGGCTCGCCAGCAACCGGGGGAGGAACGCGGGATGGAAGCCCTGTTGAACAACCTGACAGCCACAGTGATTGCCGGGGTTGTCCTGACGATCATTCTGGCGGTCGTCATCCACGTGATGGCGTGATCGGGGAGGACGGGCCATGGATTTTCTCAGTCAGCAAGAATGGTGGTCGGTTTTCATCCGGTGGCTCCACATCATCAGCGGCATCATGTGGATCGGCCATCTCTGGTACTTCAACTTCACCCAGACGCC
>Ga0207646_10004542_pt1 | contig 15022 bp, 11 predicted proteins | sample KBSK5502metaG_FD_184343 | JGI IMG/M metagenome (GOLD analysis project Ga0207646, IMG submission 184343) | Corn, switchgrass and miscanthus rhizosphere microbial communities from Kellogg Biological Station, Michigan, USA - KBS K5-50-2 metaG... | ecosystem: Host-associated > Plants > Roots >... | reverse complement strand
CGCGCCGCCGTTGTGACTTCGGAAGCGGAAACAAGATCGCCCGCTTTCGGTTCTGGGATGACGTGCATCAGAACGAGGCGCGCCTGAAACTCTTGCGCCAGAGACACGGCGTAGGCCGCCGCAACAGGTGATATGGATGCAAAGTCGGTCGCGTAGAGGATCTCGCGGATTTCTCCGTCTGCACCGCGGGAAGAATCGGAGTGTGGGCCGACGGTAAATACGGGGCAGGTCACGGTCCGAAAAATCTCCTCGGCGACAGAACCCATCAGGACTTTTACGAGACCCGTACGGCCCCGCGTTCCGATGACCACGAGATCGGTGTCGTTTTTCTTAATGGCCTCCTGTAACTGGGACTGGATGTCGCCTTCTTCGACGAGCGCGGTGGTACGGATCCCCGCAAACGTGTCGAGAAGTTGGTCCCTGAACTCTTTATTCTGCTTTCGAGTGGTTGCTTCATCCGGCCACGACATCGGCTGGGTCATGGGATTTACTGCTGGCGGGCGCACGTGCAGTGCGACCACGTTGGCATCGTAATGTTTCGCGATTCTTTTGACGTAAGGGATCGCGTGTGCGGCAGCGGACGAGAAATCGGTAGCAAACAGGACATTGCGGAAACGTACGGCGATTGGGGCGGTAGCGGCTTTCATGGACTTTGTCCTCCTGAGCGCATCTTCGTCGGGACGCCCCACGGAAGCTGTGACGGGCGTCACTGGGGACTGTGACGGCGCACGCATTCCGGAATTGCGGCTCAAGGGTAGTGTGAGGTGGAGCACATGCCGGTTCCCGTTCAACTTTCGGGCCCGAAGCGCTCTAAACAGAATCCGGCAGGCAAATGAGTCTCGCGACGACCGCCATTACGAAAGATTCCGTTGGACCGCCTTTATCTGGCCTCGGATTGAGTCAGCGCGAGGCGGAGGAGCGACTCCGCCAAGTGGGTCCGAACGATCCGTCGCCACGCAAGAGGGGCGCGCTGCTGACCGAGTTGCTTGTCCTGTTCTTAAATCCACTCGTCATCATCCTGCTCATCGCCATCGTGATTTCAATTGCCGTAGGCCACGTTACCGACGCGGCCATCATTTTCGTGATCGCGATGCTGAGCGTGGTGATCAATTTCATTCAAACATACCGTTCCGAGCGCTCAGTTCGAAGATTGCGGGAGCACGTCAGCCTCACGGCCTCCGTTCTTCGCGACGGAAACTGGCAGGAACTTCGGCGCGAGAACGTTGTTCCCGGAGATCTCGTGAGGCTTTCGGCCGGTGATCTTGTTCCCGCCGATGGATTTCTCGTGGAATCGCGCGATCTATATGTTCAGCAAGCTGCACTCACGGGAGAGTCCATGCCGGCGGAGAAGCATGCGCGCTCTGCGACCGGAGAACCAAATCCGGAGATGCCAAACTGGGTATTTTTGGGAACTTCTGTGGTGAGTGGAACGGCAACCGTTCGGGTGACGGCGACCGGCGCTCGGACTTCGTTCGGATTTATCGGTGCGAAATTGCACGAACGGACGGGAGACACGGAATTTGAACGTGGATTGAAGCAGTTCGGCATGCTGATCATGCGCGCGGTCTTGTTTCTCGTCCTCTTCATTCTTGTGGTTCGCGTGGCGCTGCACAAGGACGCTTTCGAGTCGTTTGTGTTCGCGGTGGCGCTGGCGGTCGGGTTGACGCCCGAATTCCTTCCCATGATCACCTCGGTCACGCTCGGCAGGGGAGCGGTGCGCATGGCGCGCAAGCAAGTCATCGTGAAGCATCTTCCGGCGATTCAAAATTTCGGCAGCATCGACATCCTCTGCAGCGACAAGACAGGAACGTTGACGACAGGAGTTATGAAGCTGCACTCGGCGGTTGATGCGCTCGGGTGTGAATCCGAAAGGCCGCTGACCCTGTCGTACCTCAACAGCAAGTTCGAGACGGGAATCCGCAGTCCACTTGACACCGCGATCTTAGAGACCGAGCGACGCGAATTGGATGGTTACATCAAGTGCGACGAGGTTCCGTTCGACTTTAACCGGCGCCGGTTGTCGGTGGTCGTCGAGCAATGCGATGCGAAGGGAGCCGAACGTCTTTTGATCACAAAGGGCGCGCCCGAAGGTGTCGTCGCACTCTGCAATTCGTATGAAAGTGGGGGCCACGAGCGAGTCCTAGAGACCACTGAAAGGGAACACGCGCGCAGGGTGTACCAGGAACTCTGCGAGAAAGGATTTCGGGTGCTAGCGGTCGCCTCAAGGCGCGTAGATCGACGCGGTGGGTTCTCATCGGCCGACGAGCACTCCCTGGTTCTTGCGGGATTTCTCGCGTTCGAAGATCCGCCAAGTCCTGACGCAGCCCACGCGCTCGCGCAGATGAAGCGCGATGGAATCGCTGTAAAGATTCTGACCGGCGATAACGAACTCGTGGCACGACATGTCTGCGCGCAAGTCGGCCTCGACGCTCAGGCGATTGTGCTTGGCCCGGAAGTCGATGGAATGACCGAACCGGCGCTAGGCCACGTTGCGGAGCAAACGACGGTGTTTGCCCGCGTCACGCCGATGCAGAAATTGCGTATTTTGCGCGCCTTGCGGCAACGCGGGCACGTGGTTGGCTACATTGGTGACGGAATCAATGACGCGCCGTCGTTGCACGCCGCAGATGTGGGCATTTCAGTAGCAACGGCGGTGGATGTTGCCCGAGACGCAGCCGACATCATTCTCTTGCGCCCCGGACTCAATATTCTTCACCGCGGAATCATCGAAGGCCGAAGGGCTTCCGGAAACGTTCTGAAGTATTTGTTGATGGACACCAGCTCGAACTTCGGAAACATGTTCAGCATGGCGGGAGCATCACTCTTTCTCCCATTCCTCCCGATGTTGTCCACGCAGATTCTATTGAACAATTTCCTCTACGACGCGGCGCAGATCGCCATACCCACCGACAATGTTGATGAAGAGTATCTGCGTGGACCGCAACGCTGGGATATGCGATTGATCCGCAATTTCATGATTTTTGTTGGACCGATCAGTTCCCTCTATGACTTCCTGACCTTTTACGTACTGCTGCACTTCTTCCATGCGCCGGAAGCTCTTTTTCATACTGGTTGGTTTGTGGAATCGCTCGCCACGCAAACTCTTGTGCTGTTTGTGATTCGCACGGCGGGGAATCCCTTGAAGAGCAGGCCCAGCGTATGGTTGACGGTAAACACGCTCGCCGTAGTAGCCGTTGGGCTGGCTCTTCCATGGTCGCCTCTGGCTGGACTACTTGGTTTCACGGCATTGCCGTTACCTTTCTTCCTATTTCTTGGAATTTCTACCATCACCTATCTCTTGTTGGTCGAAGCCGCCAAACGGAGATTCTTCGCGGTGTCCCACTATCAAGCGAAAAGCTTAGCGGAGGCGACCACGTGACGAAGCCGCGCCAGTCCGATACCTCGCCCCGTGGCGTCAGAGCAGTCGCGTTGGTCGCTGCGGTGGGAATTGCGGTCCACCTGGCGCTGCGATTTTCCGCTGCCGATCTGCGCTTGTTCGCGAACGTTCCTTTATATGTAGCGCTGCTGGCCGGCGGCCTGCCCCTGGTTTTGCAGCTTGGAAGAAAGTTGTGGGCTGGCGAATTCGGTTCCGACTTCCTTGCGGGAGTCTCGATCGTAACCGCCATCGTTCTTCGGGAATATTTGGTGGCCGCGATCGTGGTGCTCATGCTTTCGGGCGGTACCGCTCTCGAAGAATTCGCAACGCGGCGGGCTTCTCGCGTGTTGGATGCCCTCGCCAAGCGGATGCCGAGCACCGCTCACCGAAAATCCGGAAGGGAACTCGTTGACATCGCCGTCGGTGAAATTCGCGTGGGCGATACGTTAGTTGTCCTCCCTCACGAAATCTGCCCAGTTGATGGAGTTGTAATTGAAGGCCAGGGTTCGATGAACGAGGCCTATTTGACTGGCGAGCCCTTCGAAGTCGAGAAGATACTCGGGGCGATGGTCCTTTCTGGGGCACTCAACGGAGAATCTCTGCTGACGATCCGAGCCGAGAAATTAGCCACGGATTCCCGCTACGCACGGATCATGCGCGTGATGGAGGATACCCAGCAAAGGCGGCCGGAGCTGCGCCGGCTAGGGGATACGCTGGGAGCGTGGTACACGCCACTGGCGATCGGGATTGCTCTTGTGGCCTGGGCAATCAGCGGTGAAGTCGAGCGCTTCCTCGCCGTACTGGTGATCGCGACGCCGTGTCCATTGCTCATCGCTATTCCGGTTGCGGTCATTGGAGCGATCTCTCTCTCCGCCAGGCGGGGCATCATCATCAAGAATCCAGCCGTGCTCGAGCAAATCGATTCGTGTCGTACATTTATTTTCGACAAGACGGGAACTCTGACCTACGGCAAGCCTTCGCTCACACGAATCGTTTGCGCATCCGGATTTAAGGAATCGGAGGTTCTGGCCGTTGCGGCCGGTCTCGAACGATATTCGAAGCATCCGCTGGCGACGGCCATTCTTGAGTTTGCGAAACAGCGGGGCATTGCACTGGCCGCTGTTTCCCAAGTCAACGAGTCACCAGGCGAAGGTTTGCGGGGAACAGTGAACGACTGCGAGGTTTTAATCACAGGTCGCAACAGAATGCATGACCGGAACCTAAGCCTGCCGCCAATCGAACCCGGGCTCGAGTGTCTGGTCTTTCTTGGTGGAGAATTTGCCGCTCTCTTCGGATTCGAGGATTCGCCTCGCGCCGACAGCCGCGTTTTCGTGACCCACCTCTCGCCTCGTCATCATGTCACGAGAGTGATCCTCATCTCCGGAGACCGCGAGGCGGAGGTTCATTCGCTTGCGGAAAAAATCGGAATTGCAATAGCGCTCGGGTCGAAGAGCCCCGAGGAAAAGGTGCAACTCGTGCGCGCCGAAGCGGCTCTGACGAAGACGGCATTCGTTGGCGACGGCATCAACGACGCGCCTGCGATGCAGGCCGCAACTGTCGGCGTCGCATTCGGGCACGAGAATGACATCACGGGCGAGGCAGCGGACGCCGTTGTTCTTGAGCGGTCGCTTGAGAAGGTAGACGAGTTGATGCACATTGGCAGGCGCATGCGGAAGATTGCACTCCAGAGCGCCATAGGCGGCATGGTCTTGAGCGCGGCGGGAATGGTGCTAGCGGCAATCGGACTGCTCTCTCCGATTGCCGGCGCAGTTGCACAGGAATTGATCGACTTGGCAGCGGTCGTGAATGCACTTCGCGTAACGCTTCCGTTCGGAACGTTACGTGACTTCTAAAGAAGTTTGTCGTCCGCGCATCGGAAGAAAGGCTTGCTGATGAAGACTTTGACAGTGCGATCCAGCGATCGTTCAACGCTGAGCTATTTCTTTTCGCCAACATCGATCGCAGTGATTGGAGCCACTGACCGCGAAGGGAGTGTCGGTGGGACGGTTCTTAAAAATCTGCTGACGGGAACTTATAAGGGACGCGTCTATGCCGTGAATCCACGCCGCGCGGAAGTATTTGGTCTTCCATGTTACCCATCGATCGGAGCAGTTCCGGAAACCGTCGACCTCGTTGTGGTGGTGACACCGGCTAACACGGTGCCAGTCATTGTCTCCGAATGCGTTAGGGCAGATGCAAAATCGGTCGTTGTGATCTCCGCGGGCTTCAAGGAAAAAGGACCTGAAGGTGCGGCACTCGAAAAACAAATCCAATCCGAATTAAAAGGCGGCAGGACCCGATTGATCGGCCCGAATTGCCTGGGTCTGATGAATCCGCTGATTGGACTTAATGCCACGTTTGCACAGGACATAGCGTTGCCGGGCAATGTTGCGTTCCTGAGCCAGAGTGGGGCGCTGTTGACGGCGATTCTCGACTGGAGCCTAGCGGAGCGCGCGGGCTTCAGCGCGATTGTTTCAACGGGTTCGATGCTGGATGTTGGCTGGGGTGACCTACTTTCTTTTTTCGGTGACGATGCGAGCACAAAAAGTATTCTGCTCTATATGGAGTCGATTGGGGATGCACGATCCTTCTTATCCGCAGCCCGCGAAGTGTCGTTCAGCAAGCCCATTATCGTAATTAAAGCGGGGCGTTCAGAAGCGGCCTCCCGAGCCGCGGCGTCGCACACTGGCGCGATGACGGGAAGTGACGAAGTCTATGACGCTGCGTTTCGCCGCTGTGGCGTGCTGCGGGTTCAGAGCATCGCTGAACTCTTCCACATGGCCGATGTTCTCGGCAAACAGCCGCGACCCCGCGGACCTAGGTTGACGATTCTCACGAACGCAGGTGGTCCCGGAGTGCTCGCCACGGACGCGTTACTGGCCGGCCATGCCGAGCTCGCCGAGTTGTCCCTAGAGTCCGAGAAAGCGCTCAGTGCGTTTCTGCCTGTGCACTGGAGTCATGCAAATCCGATCGACATTCTCGGCGATGCTGATCCGGAACGCTATGCGCGAGCCTTGGATATTGCGCTGGACGACCCCAACAGTGACGGGCTGCTTGTGATCATGGCGCCACAAGGAATGACGAATCCCGCGCAAGTCGCGGAACGTGTGAAAGCGCACGCAAAAGGTCACATGAAACCGCTACTCGCAAGTTGGATGGGAGGCCGAGGTGTCTCACGAGGCGTCGAAGTTCTGAACGCTTCGGGAATCCCGACGTTTTCCTACCCGGATGCTGCCGTACGCGCTTTCGAATCGATGTGGAGCTATTCCGAGCGTCTCGAGAGTCTGTATGAGACGCCGTTTGCGGCGGACGATCCCGCCCGCGCAAGTGCGAGAAGGGAGGAGGCTAGGCAACTTATCGATCGTGTGGCCTCTTCGGGCCGAACGCTTCTAAGTGAGATCGAATCGAAGAAGATCCTGGAACTTTATGGAATCCCCACCGTTCCTACAAGTCTTGCGAGGAGTGAAGAAGAGGCCGTCGCTCTGGCAAGGAAGTTCGGCTATCCCGTCGTGTTGAAGGTGCACTCGGAGATCGTCACTCACAAGACGGATGTTGGCGGTGTGCAACTGAATTTGCTGGATGAGGAGGAAGTGCGGCAGGCGTACCGGGCCATTGAAAAGTCCGTTGTTGCAAGGGCCGGCGCAGACGCGTTCTTGGGTGTGACTGTTCAGCCGATGGTTCGCGTCGAGGGTTATGAACTCATTCTCGGCAGCAGCGTCGACTCGCAATTTGGGCCGGTTCTATTGTTTGGATCCGGCGGACAGCTCGTGGAGGTGTATCGTGACCGGGCCCTGGCGCTTCCACCGTTGAACACCACGTTGGCGGAACGTCTCATGGAAAGAACCAAAATCTTTACGGCCCTCAAAGGAGTCCGGGGACGCGAAAGAGTCGATTTCGAGGCGCTCGAAACACTCCTTGTGCGATTCAGCGAGCTTGTTGTAGACCAGCCTCGTCTTCGCGAAATCGACATCAATCCGTTGGTTGCATCGCCCCAGCAACTCTTGGCACTCGATGCCCGCATGGTGCTGTTCGGTCGTGACATAGCGGATGCGGAGCTTCCTCGGTCCGCGATCCGCCGTTACCCAACCGAGTATGTTTCCCGTTGGACGATGAAGGACGGAAGTAACGCAGTCCTCCGGCCGATACGGCCCGAAGACGAAACGCTGATGGTGGAATTTCACAAATCACTTTCGGACAGCACCGTATATCTGCGTTATTTTCAAATGCAACGACTCGAGTCTCGCATTGCACACGAACGGCTGATCCGGAAGTGTTTTCTCGATTATGATCGTGAGATTGCGCTCGTGGCGGAGAGGGTTGATAAGCATTCTGGCCTCGCTGAGCTAGTTGGTGTTGGACGGTTGGCACGGCAACGGCAGATGGAGGAGGCCGAGCTTGGCGTGGTGGTTGCGGATCGCTGCCAGGGAGCCGGGCTTGGCACCGAGCTAGTGCGCCGGCTGCTTGAAATCGCGCGAGCAGAGAAAATCCGTCGTGTCGAGGCCCACATACTCTCGGAAAATTCTGTCATGGTTGCTCTGGCCAAACACTTCCATTTTGATTGTGTTCCAGATGAAGATCTGGTTTCCCTTACCGCGACGCTCCACCTCGATGGGCCACGTAATGAAACATGACGTGCGTCACACGACGACGTGACGGCAATCCTACGCGGCGTTCCTCTGAGCAGCGAAAATCGTCACGTACTCGCGGGAGGTGAATATGTGCCCGGAAAATCGCAGCTATTGGCTTAGAGCTGTGGGCCTGTGGTTTCTTCTGATGGTCGCGGAGACCCTTCATGGCATGTGGCGCGTGAAAGTGCTGGCCACATGGATCGGGGACGCTGCCGCGCGAGACGTGAGCGTGTTCACCGGCTCGCTCGTTCTCTTGATTACACTTGCGTGTATCGGATGGATTCCGGCGCGAGGCGCGCGAATGCTACTGCTCGTTGGGTTCACGTGGGTGGTCTTAACGATTGCCTACGAGCTAGCTCTTGGACGTTTCGCGTTCCATCTTTCTTGGGCCGAGATCATCTCGGACTTCGACTTACTTCACGGGAGATTGCTTCCAATCGGCCTTCTGTTTCTGATGTTTTCGCCGCTTCTTGCCGCGCGATTGCGTGGCCGAACGAGTCAGTCTGCGCGCCAAGTGGTGCGCCCGCGGGTGTGACGGACGTCACAAATGGCCGTGACGTAGGTCATGGCTCGTCTGGACGCGCCCTGCATAAATGGGAGCGAAGCAATCGGAGGAATTTATGAATGCTACCTTTCAAGCGGCGATTCCCAAAAAACAAGTTGTTCCGTCGACGATGCGAGCGCTTGTCTTTCAAGGGCCGAATCAGATTGGAATCGAGCAGGTTCCCATTCCCCGACCGGGTCCCGGCGAAGCGGTGATCCACGTTACGTTGACAACCATTTGTGGAACCGATCTGCACATTCTGAAGGGAGAATATCCAGTAAAGCCCGGTCTGGTGATCGGGCATGAACCGGTTGGAGTCGTGCATGAATTGGGCGTGGGTGTCACGGACTACGCTGTCGGCGAGCGCGTATTGGTCGGCGCGATCACTCCTTGCGGTCAGTGCAATTACTGCTTGAGCGGGGATTGGTCGCAGTGTGGTGGACCGATCGGCGGATGGAAATTCGGAAACACGATCAACGGAGCGCAGGCGGAGTACCTTCTGGTGCCGAACGCGCAAGCAAACCTCGCGAAAATTCCTGACGACTTAAGCGATGAGCAGGTCGTTCTCCTGGCTGACATTGCGTCCACAGGAATCTCCGCTGCGGAAAGTGGCGAGGTGAAGATCGGCGACACGGTCGCTGTCTTCGCGCAGGGGCCGATTGGTCTATGTGCTACGGCGGGCGCAAAACTCAAGGGAGCGGGCTTCATCATTGCCGTCGAGTCCGATTTTGTGCGCACGGTGATGGCAAAGCGAATGGGCGCGGATATCGTTATTGACCATACCAAGGTGGATGCGGTCGAAGAGATCCGCCGCCTCACTCAGGGAAAGGGCGTCGACGTCGCCATAGAAGCATTGGGCACGCAGGCCACATTCGAAAGCGCTTTGCGTGCGCTCCGTGCAGGCGGGACGTTGTCGAGTCTCGGTGTTTATTCGGGAAAGTTGTCCGTGCCGCTCGAGCCATTCGCCGCAGGTCTTGGTGACCACAAAATTGTCACGACGCTCTGCCCCGGAGGCAAGGAACGGATGCGCAGGCTGATGGAACTCGTTCGCCACGGCCGGTTGGATTTGCGCCCGCTGCTGACGCACACGTTTTCTCTCGACCGGATCGCCGAGGCTTATGAGCTCTTTGGCCAGCGTAGAGACGGCGTGATTAAGGTCGCGATTCGCCCCTGAGATTTATCGGGGAGAAAAGGAGGGAACAAACATGACTTACGTGGAACGAATGATCGTTCGCAGGGGACACCCGAAGCACATCATCGTTGGGATCGTCGCGTTTCTCTGGGTCATCTACTTTCTTTGGCAACACAACTGGATCTGGGCGGCGGCCGTTGTCGTATTGAGCGCGGTTCTGGGAAGGCTGTCCACGTCTGGAGCAAAAGAAGAGACACTCGCGCAAACACTGCTGGGCAAAACTATGCTGTTGCATCTTCATCCTGTGAATCTGACTTTGCAAATGGCCGGCTTTGCTCTGCTTGCCTACGGCATATGGATGCATTCAACTCTCTACATCATGGCGGCGACGTCGTTGGTCTTCCTCGGTCACTTGTGGGGCTGGCACAGGGTAAATGAGGCGCTATAGCGATGATTGGCCGTTTGGTTTAGTGAGACGCAGGATCCCCAAAAACCGATTCCATAACCTTCCTGATTTGACTGCCTGAGGACCGTGCGTCGGGTCACAGCCCTTTGTGATCGATCTCCTATGCGCGGCAAGCCATCAACGCGCATGCTCTTGTCGGGAGCAGGGAATAGCAATGGGGCGGAGGTCAGCCATGACAACAAAAGGAAATGAGAAACGGGCAACGAAGGGCGAAAAAGTGAAGCTGGCGATCACAGACGCCAATGAACAAATGAGAAGAGTGCAGGAGGCCGTGGCCCATCGCGCCTACGCGATCTTCGAGAGTCGTGGTTCTGGATCCTGGCACGAGCTGCAGGATTGGGGCCAAGCGGAGAACGAGTTGGTACGGCCATTGAATTGTGGTCGGACGACGGTGGGCGATAGGCTTTGGATCGGGACTGACGCCGGGACCTTTGAGCGGGGAACGATCGAAATCTGGGTCGCGCCTCGCAAGATCACAATCTGCGGGAAGCCGCGAGCTGATAAGGATGTCCAGCGCATTGGGCCGCGTTCCGGTAAAGAGAGGATCTTCCGCGTCCTCGACCTTTGTCTTGATGTCGATCCCTCCAGCGCAACGGCAAAACTCCACGGGCCGTCGCTCGAGATTCTGGTGAGGAAAGCGCAAACAAAGCCACGGGAAGAAGCGCGAGCAGCGGCTGCGTAAGCTAGGGTATCTAGAACTCGTCGCGCAGAAGGAACAAGGGAAGAGAACCCATGCCGACGGATTACGCGCCAAATTCATGCAGAGCGTCCCGACTCGTGGCCCATCTGCGTTGCCGCATAACTGTCGATTGCAGCGCAAAGACGAACGAATGCGGGCTCTTTGGTCGCCGACACGCTAAGCACTGCCCGAACCTCCTCGGAAAGCATTTTCATCTCGGCCCAAGCCACTCGTGCATGTTCGGCGAAGTAGTACTGACCTCGCGCGGAGCCGAAGAGCCTCCGCCAGTACGCGATGGTAACGCCTCTCGGCATCCAGGTGAAGATCGCTCGTAAGTTGAGCGGCGCGGGCGGGAAACCGAGCGTTCGGAGCAACCGCAGCCCTTCATGGACTCCGTCTGCAAACAAAGCCAAGGTTTTTGTGGACCGCGCAAGTTGATAGTTGTCACCGCCGGCGCAGTAGAGCGCGCCGCACACGGCGGTCACAAACACAGCATGGGTCTTCAGCCACGCATCCATACTCTGGCTGATAGCAACGGTAAATCCAGCGTCTCGCAGCACCTCTGCGATTTCCTGAACCCGCGGCGTTGGTGGCCCCTCGATCTCGCCGAGCGTAGTTGGCTGTTGCGGAATGAGCAGGTACTTAACGACGGCGCCTTCGCGTGAACCGCTAGCGCCGGGAAAGCCCAAGAGGACTCGTTCGCGTCCGACGGCGGCGATCAACTGTTCCGTGCCTCCGGCGTGATTGTGCATAAAGAGGACCGTCGGAACACGAACCGCCGCGGCCAGTGGCCGCAGTACTTCCGCAACCTGCTCTCGGCGTACCGGCACCATCACCAGATCGTATGTGTCACCCGGGGCAAGCCTGTCGACAATCGGCACGGGTGTCACGGTGCGTCGCTTCGTGGTCAGATCTTCAAGGATCACGCCGTGCGCATGGAGGTTGGCGAGCCTGCTGCCACGAGCGAGAAGCGCCACCTTATGTCCGGCTTCGTGCAGTTTCGCTCCGTAGAGCGATCCCTGTACTCCCGCGCCGTAGACGAGAATTCGCATCGTCAGCCCTTAAGTTCTTGTCGGCTTGCGCTTGACGGAGAGAGACGACTCGACCGCGTCCGGCACGGCTTTATGTCCGCTGATATCTTCGATGTGAATGCAGTAGAAAACGGGAGCCGCAGGTTTCGATCCGCGGCGCGCTTGCGATGCCGCGTATCCCGTTTGCCACCACATCGCCCTCTTTTCGAGGACGGACTGGGCGTGAAGCCGGAGCGCGGCGTACTCGGGTTTGTCAGGCAACTCTTCGTAGCGCCCGAAAACAACCACGCTGGCCCAGTTGTTGTGACTTACGACCTCGTCGGCTTCGACGCATACGAGCGGATTGGCGCGCATCCATTCGATTTTTTGTCCGATCGTGGAAAAGCCGTAGAGACGGTCGGGCTCGTAGGCGAAGTAAATAGGAATGACGTACGGCTGATTGCTTCGCGCGACACCAAGCCGACCGCTCCCTAGACGTGTCAGCAGGTCGCGGCACTCTTGGGGGTTCATTTTGCGTATGACCATGGTTTCTCTCCCATTCCACGCCGTGTTTCGGCCGCTTTAGGAAGTGTTGCACCGCACGAAGCCGACTCAGTCCACATCCTCTTCAACAAGATTGCAGGCAAGAGGCAATTCAGCCCGGTGACAGATGTCACACATCCGAGTGACAACCATCACGGCATGCCGCCTGTCTCTTGTTTGAAAGTGTTCCTCACGAGGTGGACCATGAGAGCCATCGCAACAGGCACACGGCTTACCCTGAAAAACATTCTCTTTCTGACGGATTTTTCCGAGCCTTCTGAGGTCGCGATTCCCTTCGCGATCGCCCTTGCGCGTGAGTACGAGGCCAAGGTGTACGCGCTCCACGTTTTGACTCCTGTCCCTTTAACCTATGCGATGCCGGGGTCTACCGCCGCCGTGATTGAAGGTTTCGAAGAAGGCGCGCAGGCGGAAATGCAACGAGTGGATTCACAGCTTGTTGGCGTGCCTCACGAGACGCTCATTGTTCGGGGCGAGTCCGTTTGGTCATCCGTCGAGAAAATACTAAGCGATCGGGAGATGGACCTGGTGATTTTGGGTACACATGGACGCACCGGCGCGATGAAGCTCTTGCTCGGTTCCGTGGCGGAAGAAATCTTCCGAAGGGCGAGCGTTCCGGTACTCACGATTGGTCCCTCGGTGCGAAAGGCGGCTCATAGCGGCGGCCGGTTTCATCGCGTGCTCTTCCCGACCGACTTCACGCCGGAAGCGCAAGGGGCGGCGCCCTACGCCGTTTCGATGGCGCAAGAAAATCAAGCAAGACTCCTTCTTCTGAACGTCATGCGCGATCCAGCCCTCAAAGGAACTGATAAGACAGCACAAGACTCGGTGGCCAACGTGATGCATCAACTCTACGAACTCGTTCCTCAAGCCGCGGAACTTTGGTGCCGGCCCGAAGCAACGGTCCGATTCGGGAATCCATCGGAGCGAATTCTCGAAGTCGCCTCGGAACACGACGCGGATTTGATTGTCCTGGGAGTTCGCGACGCGGCTGGACGCCTCGGGGCAGCCACGCATCTCGAGCGAACGACGGCTCACAAAGTAGTGGCACACGCTGCTTGCCCGGTTCTGACGGTCCGCGGCTGAACAATCCCGAAACGCAAACTCAAAAGTTGTTCTCCAATCCCGCCTCACTCGTGGCCCGTGTGTCAGTTAAGCCCAAGAGGCTGTGACGCAAGTCACCGCTCGGTGTGAGACGTGTTACATCCCGTTCCCGGCGTTCGGCTTATCAATGGTAACGGAAGCTGAAAGGAATTAGCTCCCCAGGAGGTAAGCCAATGGCCTACCGAGTGCGCGTCGTACCCAAGAAAAAGCGTCGTATGATGCAACGGGCCACCTCTATGAAGACCCCTTACGGATTACAGGTCATCGAAAGCTGCCTAACGTGCCCGCTCGTGAACGAGCGCATTTTCTGCGATCTTCCGCAACCTGTGCTTGCCGCGCTCGACGCCATCTCCTCGTCCGCCACCTATCCGAAGGACGCGATCCTCTTTGTCGAAGGCCAGGAGCCTCGCGGTGTGTTCGTCCTTTGCAACGGTCGTGTGAAGCTGTCGACCAATTCGGTGGACGGGAAATCCATCATTGTCCGTATGGCGGAACCTGGTGAACTTGTGGGTTTGCCCGGCACTCTCTCGGGAAAAGCCTATGAGCTCACGGCGGAAGCTCTCGAACCGCTTCAGGCGAATTTCATTCCGCGGGATGCGTTCATGCAATTCCTACGGGAACACGGAGAAGCGGCCGTTCGAGTCGCAGAGATTCTTAGCAAGATCTACCAGGCGACCCTTCTCGAGGTTCGCTACTTAGGGTTCTCGAGTTCTACGGCCGAAAAACTGGCGCGCTTCCTGCTTGACCTGCCGGCTACAGCGGCTCAAAACAACGGCCACTTCCGAGCCACCCTTACGCTCACCCACAAGGAAATTGGAGAAATGATCGGGGCATCGCGGGAAACGGTCACACGGCTTTTCGCGCATTTCAAGCGCGAACGCCTAATCGAGATTCACGGCTCCACGCTGCTCGTCACGGACAAACAAAGCCTCCAGAAGCTACTCGAAGGCTAACCAGCTCCTTTTAGCTCTGGGATTTTCTGTTTGCGCATCGAGCCTACTGCTAGCCGTGTTCTACGGCGCTGCTCTCGGCAATGTCGTGCGCGGTGGGCCGCTCGACGCCAGCGGTTATTTCTTCGAACCGCTGTGGACGAATTTTCGCCTGGGCGAAGAAACCGGAATTCTGGACTGGTACACGTTCTCGTCGGCCTGCTGGCCCTCGCAGCGCTCGTGATGCATGGCGGGCTTTGGGTGCAATGGAAAACAAGTGGTCCCGTGTGCGCGAGAGCCGCACGAGTCGCCGGGGCCACTTGGTGGGCTGTCGTGGCCGTTACCCTCTTGGTGACCGCCGTGACGTTCCAAGTGCAGCCACAAGTGACGGAGAATTTCACGACGTGGCCACGGGGAACGGTGTTTCCGCTCCTCGCGCTCGCGGGAGCGGCAGGAGTGAAGTTCGAGTTAGCAAAGAAAGACAAACGAAAAGCGTATTTTGCCTCGTGCGCCTATCTGACAGGAATGCTAACGAGTGTCGTGTTGGCGTTTATCCCATGGTGCTGCCCGCCCGCAATCCCGTGTACTCGCTG
>Ga0207646_10004541_pt1 | contig 15022 bp, 18 predicted proteins | sample KBSK5502metaG_FD_184343 | JGI IMG/M metagenome (GOLD analysis project Ga0207646, IMG submission 184343) | Corn, switchgrass and miscanthus rhizosphere microbial communities from Kellogg Biological Station, Michigan, USA - KBS K5-50-2 metaG... | ecosystem: Host-associated > Plants > Roots >... | reverse complement strand
AAGATTCGGTGGGTCACGGCCAAGGGTGGGTTGCCGCCCGGTCTCGACATTTCCAGCCGTGAGCGCATGTGGGAATGGTTTCGCACCCACAGGTGATCGCTCTCGATACGAATCTACTGGTCTACGCGCATCGATCGGGCGTGTCGGAACACATGTCTGCCCGGCGCGCGATCGACCGAGCGTCCGAGGACCCGAGGGGCTGGGGTGTCGCCCTCCCGACCGTCGCTGAATTCTGGATGAACGTCACTCATCCCGCGGCTGCCGGTGGTCCCTCCACGTCGAAGCAGGCAGGCGACTTCCTCCACTCGATCCTGATCGAGGGACCGGGAACGGTTTGGATGCCGCGCGAGCCGTTCTGGACTCGTTGCATTCAGCTCGCATCCGATCTGAACGTCCGCGGTCTGCGAATTTTCGACTTACAGATCGGCCTGATCGCTTTCGACAATGGAGCGACCGAGGTCTGGACGCACGATCGCGATTTCGTGGGTCTTCCCGGATTGCGGGTCCACGACCCCCTCTGACTCCCGCGTCGGAGAGGCCGGTGAGTCACGTCCGCATCAGTGATCGGTAGTATGCGCACTCCCCACGGAGAGGGCACGCCTCACAGCGTGGCCGAGTGCGCTTGCACAGCTCCTGCCCGTGCCGCCGCAGGAGCTGATGCGCCGCGATGAGCCAGTCGAAATCCCTCTTCCACTCCGCGCGGGTTGCCTCCTGCGCGGACCGGTATGAGGCCGAGTAGTTCTTCTCCTCTTTCCCGTATCCGAGACGGAGCAGCACGCGCAGACCATTCGACTCGAGAGCGAGGACGGGCTGGCGGCGCGAGAAGAGGAGGATCTTTTCGGCGCCCGGATCGCCGATCGAAGGGAACTTCTTGAGGGCCTTCTTCGCCCCCTTCGGCGCATCGTCCAGGGCCTTGTTGAGGTCGCCGCCGAACTCGTGGAGCGCGATCGCTGCGATCTCGAGGATCTTCTCGACCCGATCGGCCGCGAGGATCCCCGCCCGGGCAATCGTCATCAGCTCCGCGCGCGGCGCCGCTAGGATCTCTTTGGGGGTCGTCCCAATGCGCTTGCGAAAGGTCTCCCACGCTTGCGCCCGGCGCGCGTCGTCGGCGAGGTAGGCGATGTTCTCCCAGAGGATCATCTCGAGCGGGTCGGTCGCCGCTGGCTTGGCGACGCGCCCGTAGAACGCCTCCAGGCTGCCGATGAAAGTCTGGAGTCGAGATGGAGCGCGAGACATGAGTCTTCCGCGGGATGCTAACTAGACGCCGCGGCGACGATCCGCTGGACGGCCCAGTAGAAGCCGACGGCGGCGATCGTAACCGAGGCAGGCACGACGATTCGGGACCGGTACCAGGGCTTTTCCCGGAAGGGGAGGCCGAAGAGGAGGAGCGCGATCCCGATCACGGTGAGTTGTCCCGCTTCCACGCCGACGTTGAACGAGATCAGCGCCGGCAGGAACTCGGAGCGGGGGAGACCCAGCTGGGTCAAGACCCCTGCGAAACCCATCCCGTGGAGGAGGCCGAACGCGAAGACGAGCGCGATTCGCCACGGATGCAGCTTCGAAGTCGTCAGGTTCTCGATCGCGACGTAGACGATCGAGAGCGCGATCAGCGGCTCCACGATCGAGCGGGAGAGCGACACGACTCCGTAGATCGTCAGCGCGAGCGTGATCGTGTGCGCGACCGTGAACGCGGTCACCTGGAGAAGCACCGGCTTTAAGCGCGTCGACAGAAGGAAGATCCCGAGGACGAACAGAATGTGGTCCGTCCCCTTCGGCAGGATGTGGGTGTAGCCGAGGGCGAGGTAGGTCCGGATGACCTGCGCCCGCGTCGGCGGCACGATGGAAGCCGCCAGCGCGAAGGGCGTGCTCTCCTTCCCGTTCTCGAGCCACTGCCGCTCCACGTTTTCCTGGCCCTCGCTCTCGAGGGTCAGCATGTAGGTCCCGAGCGGGACCGGGTTCGACCAGGTGAAGGTCCGCGCGCCGGGAGGGATCGTTCCCTGGATCAGGAGGCGGAGCTCGGCGGTTGCGGCGAGCGCGGCCTCCGTCTCGCCGGGCACCCGCGCGAGCGAGATCCGGTACGCAGCCGGCCGGCCGTCGAAGGCGGGTCGCGCGCCGCGGCAGGCCTCGAAAAGGATCCCGCCGATCTTCTTCTCGAGCTCCGGCGTCAGGCCTTCGATCCTCGGGGCCGGGCCTGCGACGGCCGCTCCGAAGCCGGGCGGAAGGTGCTCCCGGTCCACGATCAGGTCGACTGCGAAGGCGCCGTCTTTGTGGAAGGTGACGAAAGTGCGGATCGTGCCGAGCTCGTGCGCCGAGGCAGCCGCCTCCACGAGGAGCGCGACAAGACAAAGAAGAGAGATTCGACGGATCACGCCTGCAAGTACGAACTGGAACAGACGCTCGGATGCCTCGAAAACTAACCCGCCCCGGCGAGCCAGGCGACCGCCGAGCTCGGGTCGAGGACCGGAAGAGGCGCGTTCCGGAATTCGGCGGGGTCGCGCGTCGCGATCACATCGCACCCCGCGACGACCGCGGACGCGGCACAGACGGCGTCTTCGAAATCCGGCCAGGAGAGCGCGAGCGCCCGTCGAAGGACCTGCTCGTCCACACGCGCGGCTCGAAACACCGAGAGCAACTCCTCCACGACTCGACGGGCGAAGGAAGGCCCCCGTTCCCGTCGCGCCAGATAGTAGGCGGTCGTCAGACCATGGGCTGGGATGAAGCCGATGGCGGCGCCGCCCTCGACTGCTCTCCAGAGAGCCGCGGCAGGTTCCGAGTGACCCCTTCTCTCCAGAAGCACGTCGAGAACGACGTTGACGTCCAGAAGAAGCTTCTTCACCGATACTTTTCGCGGACGTAGCGCCGGTAGTCGTTGACGTTCCCGCCCTTCAGCGAGCCACGGAGCCGTCGAAGCACGGGCGAATCGTCGGCCTCCTTCGGCGAGCGGGAGACGAGGTCCAGATAAGTCTGGACCATGCGGGAGACGGAAGTTCCTCGCTGTTTCGCCAGCCGCTTGGCCCTTCGGATGACCTCCGGATCCACGCTCAGAGTCAACTTCCGAGTCATACGTACAATGCTATCGTACATATACGTACATTGTCGCGACGGGGGGGGGGTGCGGACCTTGGAACGTCACGAGGCTTCGTAGGCTTCTTCCGTCAGGGTCGATTGGAAAACGTGTCACTCGACCGCGACGTCGGTCTCCGTGAGAAACGCTTCGAGCACCTCGGAATCCTCCAGGACCCCTTTTCCGAAGGTTTCGAGGTGAAACCGGATCGCCGAGGTGACGTCCGCGAGAGCTTGCTCGTAGCTGTCGCCCTCACCGACGACGACTCCTTTGAGTCCGACGGGATACGCGACGTAGCCGTCAGGGTGCCGCTCCACCACGACTTTGATGCTGCTCATTCCGTCCTCAACACTATTGTCGCGTGAGGCATTCGTGTCTCTCAGTTCTCCCCGCCCGGCAGGTTGAGCAGCCGGCGGAACGGGTCTTTCCACGGGAAGATCTGAGCGTAGCGCCAGATCCGATCGGTCAGCGGCGGCTTCGCCGCCGGGTTCTTGAAGCATTCCGCGCAGCGGGGGAGCTTCGTGAAATCGTGCGTGCGAAAGCCTTCCTCGATCGTGTCGAGGAACGGTGACGCCGCGATCTCCGGAATCGAGCTCTCTCTCACATTGCCGAGCTTCTGGGTGCCGTCGTAGTCGTAGCAACAGTGCGTGACGTCGCCGTTGCAGAGGATGACGAACCACTGGTACGGCGTCCCCTGGAAGCATCCGTAGTACGCCTGGTGGAGCTCGGTGACCTCGGATGTGTCCAGCCCCTCGCACGTCTTCTGGATGACAACCGCCTGCGGATACCGGTCGAGCCGGAAGAACTCCCGGAACGACCGGACCGATTCGTCATGCGTCTGGGTGGTGATCATCCGCTGGATCTCGACGACGATCTTCTTGCCCTTCGACATCTCGAGGAAGCGGCGGATGTTCTCGACGACGACGTCGAACTTGCCGCCCTTGCGCACGATCGGATAGACGTCGGGCTTCAGCGTGTCGATGCAGAGGCGGATCTTCGAGAGCGAGCTCGAAAGGATCTTCTTCGCCCACTCTTCGGTCAGCAGAGTCGCGTTCGTCGAGACGCAGACGCCCGGAAAGAGATCGATCGCCTCCGGAAGCTTCTTGTAGAGGAACGGCTCGCCCATCTCGTGCAGGTAACGCATCTTGAGATTGAGATCCTTCATCTGGCGCGCGACGTCCACGACCATGTCCCAGGGCGCGTCTTCGAACGGCCGGGTGAGGACGTCCATCGGACACATCCCGCATCGCAGGTTGCAGCGACTGGTCAGCTCGAGCATGTACTTGAGCGATTTCAGCCGGAGCCCGTTCTTTCCGCGGCTCACGACGGCTCTGCCCTCGACGTCTCGAACCCCGCCATCGCGGCGAGGACCGGCAGGGCGTTGCCCCGGTCGAAGAGGATCATCGTCCGCGCGTTGCACTCGTGCGTGCAGCGGCAGAGCCGATCGTGTTTGTCCTGCACGAACCGCTCGACGGCGGTGCTGCCACGGATCCGCGCGAAATCGTATTCGGCCTCCCGGACGTTGCCGAGAGGCGTTCCGATGAGCTCGCAGCCGTAGACGGTGCCGTCCTCGGTGAGCACGAATTCGCGCTCTCCGGCGAAGCAGAACCCCTCGAACCCGCCGCCGCGCGCCTGCCGGGCGACGTACTCGAACCTCCGCCGGTTGATCTCCCGCCGCGCCCGGGTGCGCGCCCCGCGCCAGCCGGCCCGCGCCTCCTCCGGCGGATAGCGCGCGTCGATCCTGCGCGAGAGCTGCTCGTAGAGGTCGACGTCGAGCCCGTCCTTCAACCGCGGGTCATACGGGTCCCCCCGGATGAAGCCGAGCGAGTGATGGCTGGGTCGGTAGCGCTCCCAGACGAAATCGCAGAACTCCTCCACCTCCGCCTGGTTGTCGCGCATGAAGACGGTCGTGACGCCGACGGTCAGGTTCGGCGTTCGCCGCGCGAGGTCGAGAAGCGACTCGAGGCTCTGGAGCGCGCGGTCGTAGAGTCCCGGTACGGCGCGCACGCGGTCGTGAAACTCGCGGAATCCGTCGATCGAGACGGACACGCCGAGCGAGAGCTCGGGCGAGAACGAACAGATGCGCTCCGCCATCCCCGCGATCTCTCCCGCCGCGAAGCCGTTCGTCGGGATGCCGACGTTGAAGACGCCGCAGCGCTCGAAGTAGGCGCGGACGACCTCCGGGAGGTCGCGCCGCAGAAACGGCTCGCCGCCGGAGATCAGGAGCAGCCGGATCGGCGGCAACGTGTCCGCGAACCGTTCGATTTCCGCCAGCGTCAGCTCGTTCTTGCCGGCGTTGATCGGGTAGAAGCAGTGGGCGCAGCGCGCGTTGCACACGGACGTCACGAAGTGCGTCCACTGGGCGAGCGCCTGTCCCGGCGCGATCCAGTCGCGCGCGAGCGCGAGGCCCTGCCGAACGCGGGTGAGCGTCACGCGCTCTTCTCCGTCAGCGGGCTGACCTCACCGTTGCGCTCCTTCGACTCCTCCCTCGCCTCGAAGAACCCCCGGATCCGGTACATCTCTCCCGCGACGAGCCAGGGGAAGAGCGCGGCCGCCCGTCCCGCATGGCCCGCCCGCGCCATCCGCGCGACCGTGACCCACAGGTGCGGAAAGAGAAACAGGAGCGCCGGCCACTTCACGAGAGCCCTTCCGGGCCGATCGAGCCGCACGCGCGTGAGATAGATCGTTCGCCCGCACGCGACCTGTTTTTCGCGGAACGCATTCGCGTCGAGCCGCTCGTGGCGGTGCGTCAGGACGATCCCCGGCTCGTACCAGAGCTTCCCTCCGCGCGCGAGGACTGTGAGCGCGAACGCGGTGTCCTCTCCGGAATTCGTCTCGGGAAAACGCGTGTCGCCCACGGCGTCGCGCCGGTACACGATCCCCATGGTCGGGATGTTCTTCCGGGGACCGGGGAGTCCGGCGCGGATCCACTCCGAGTGGTTCAGGAACCAGTCGAGCTCGCCCCACCGCCCCGGCCGGCCGTTCGCGATGCGGCCGCCGACCGCGACGATCCCGCGGTCGCTCTCGAACGCTTGGCGCGCGCGAGCGAGCCAGTCGCGCGGCGCGATCGCATCGGCGTCGAGGAAGGCGAAAGCGTCTCCTCTCGCGGCGGCGATCCCCGCGTTGCGCGCGCCCCCCGCGTTGCGGCGGCTGCTGTTCTGGATCACCCGAGCGCCGGCGCGCCGGGCGGCCGCGGCGGAACCGTCGGTCGAGGCGTCGTCGACGACCAGGACCTCCACCGGAGGCTCGGTCTGCTCGAGAGCGGATCGAACCGCGTCCACGACGGTGCGTTCCGCATTGCGGCAGGGGATAACGACGGAGGCCCGCATAGAAACAATCAGTCTACAGCCGCAGAAGGCGTGGCCCGGAGGAGGATGCGGTATCGAAAGAGCGGCCCCACGAGCGGCAAGCGCGCAAGCGCCCGCTCGATCCAGCGGAGGACGGGAAACGGGGCGGTCGAGTAGCGGAGCGATCGAACCCGCCACCCTTCGCTCTCGAGCAGTCGCCGGATCTCGCTCGGCCGCCGGACCGCGATGTGCTCCGGGAACTGCCTCAGAACCAGGTTGCGGGCCTTCAACCGCTCGACGTAGTGCTCGCGGTTGGGCGTGTACGCGACGAACACGCCGCCCGGCTTCAACACGCGGGAGAGCGACCGGAGCATCCGGCGCACCGTCTCGTCGTCGACGTGCTCGAGGAGATCGAAGGCGCCGGCGACGTCGATCGACGCATCGCGGATCCCCGGAAGGTTCGCGACGTCGCCGGCGAGAAACCGGACGTTCGCGAGCCCGTGCTCCCGCGCGCGCGCCGCTGCGAGCTCGAGCGCCCGCGGCGACGCGTCCACGCCGATCGCTTCCTTCACGCGCGGCGCGAGCAGAAAGCAAACGTCACCGAGCGCGCTTCCCAGGTCGAGAACGGTCTTGTCGGGAGACGGCTCCGCGAGCGCGAGGATGTCGCGGTCGCGCTCGCGCCACTTGCGCTCCGGCGCCGCGAAGGCGGTGACGCGGTGGAGCCGGTCGAAGTATTCGTCGGGGTAAAGGTCGTCGCGAAACAGGGTCAGGTCTCCCGAGGGTCAGGTTGCCACACACCGATTCGCTGTTAGCTTTAGCTTTTCATGAAAACTCCGTGGGAAAAGTTCTCGCTTCCCGGCGACCGGCCGGCGTACGCGCGCGGAGATTCCGCCGAGTTCCGGAAAGCCCTGCGCGGGATCTTCGGGCCGCTCGTCGATCGGGTCGAGAAGTGGCCGGCGGGGCCTCAGGAATGGCTGATGGCGGAGGTGCCGCCCGAAGGCTCGCTCACGGCGTTCTTCCGCGACCTCGAGAAGCGGCTCGCTTCGGCCGGGTCGCTCTGGGTCGTCTTTCCGAAAAAGCCGTTTCTCGAGGAGCTCTCGTTTCCGTACTCCTGGACGGACGTTCAGAAGGCGGGTCTCGGGTGCGGCCTGGTGGACAACAAGATCGCCGCTTTCTCCGCGCGGCTGACGTCGATCCGGTTCGTGATCCCGATCGCGTTGCGAAAATCCCGGCCGGCGAGCGGCCGGTAGAATCGCCGCGTTGAAGAAGCGGGCCGTCACGATCGTCGGCGCGGGGCTGGCGGGCTCCGAGTGCGCCTGGCAGCTCGCGCGCCGGGGCCACCGGGTGCGCCTCTTCGAGATGCGACCCGGGGTCAAGACGGCCGCGCACCAGACGGAGCGCTGCGCCGAGCTCGTGTGCTCCAACTCCTTCCGATCGGACAACCCGAGAAACGCCGTCGGCCTCCTGAAACGCGAGATGGAGCTGCTCGACTCCCTCGTCATTCGGTGCGCGCGGGCGTCGGCGGTCCCGGCGGGCGACGCGCTCGCCATGGACCGCGACGAGTTCTCGCGTCTCGTCAGCGAGGCCATCGCGTCGCGCCCCGAGATCGATCTGGTCCGGGAAGAAGTCACGCGGATTCCGGAAGAAGACTATGCGGTCCTCGCGACGGGACCCCTCACGTCGGACGCGCTGGATCGCGCCATCGGGGAGCTCCTCGGCACCGAGGACCTCTACTTCTACGATTCGATGGCGCCGATCGTCGCCGCGGCGTCTCTCGACTTTTCGAAGATGTATCCGTTGTCGCGGTACGGCAAAGGCTCGGGCGAGGACTACTGGAACTGTCCGCTCGGGAAGGAAGAGTACGAGGGCTTCGTCGCGGACCTGCTCTCCGCCGAGATCGTGCCGGTCAAGGACTTCGAGAAGGGGATCTATTTCGAGGGCTGCCTTCCGATCGAGGTCATGGCGGAGCGCGGTGTCGAGACGCTCCGCCACGGTCCGATGAAGCCGATGGGTCTGCCCGACCCGCGCACGGGCCGGATTCCGTACGCGGTCGTCCAGCTCCGGCAGGACGACCTCGCGAAGGAGCACTACAACCTCGTCGGCTTTCAGACGAAGTTGAAGGTCGGCGAACAGCAACGCGTTTTCCGCAAGATCCCGGGGCTCGAGAACGCGACGTTCGTGCGCTACGGGATGCTCCACCGCAACACCTACATCCACGCGCCGGCGCACCTCGATCGGTTCTGGCGGATGCGCCGCGAGCCGCGGATCTTTTTCGCCGGGCAGATCACCGGCGTCGAGGGATACGTCGAGAGCGCTGCGACCGGGCTCGCGGTCGGCATCACGATCGCGCAGCTCCGGGAAGGCCGGGAGCCCGTCCCCGTTCCGTACACGACCGCAATCGGTTCCCTCGCCCGACACTGCTCCGAACGCCCGGCGACGAAGACTTTCGAGCCGATGAACGTGACGTTCGGGCTGATCGAGGACACGTCCCACTCGCCCATCCGCGACAAGGCGGTGCGGCGGCAGCAGATGGTGGATCGGGCCCTGGCGGCGATTGCGGAGTGGAAGGAGATGACTGCGGCGCAAGCGGTCGCGGCGCCCGCTTGACGCTCGCCTGGGCAGACATCGAGGGAGCGCGCCGCCGCATCGACGGTGTCGCGCACCGCACGCCTGTCCTTCACTCACGGCAGTTCGACGAGGCATCGGGCGCGACCGTCTTCTTCAAGGCGGAGAACTTCCAGCGCGCCGGAGCCTTCAAGTTCCGCGGCGCGTACAACAAGATCCGCGCGGAACAGGAAAAGCGGAACTTCCCGGAGGTCGTCGCCTACTCCTCCGGCAACCACGCGCAGGCCGTCGCGCTCGTCTCGAAGCTTCTTGGGGTGAAGGCGACGCTGGTGATGCCGGACGACGCCCCCGCCGCGAAGCTCGCGGCGACGCGCGGCTACGGCGCGGAAATCATCCAGTACGACCGGTACGCCGGCGACCGCGAAGAGATCGGCGAGCGGCTCGTTCGCCAGCGAGGCGCGCTCCTCGTCCCGCCGTTCGACGACCCGCTCGTCATGGCGGGCGCAGGCACGGCGACGGCGGAGCTCCTCGAGGAAGTCCCGGACCTCGACTTTCTTCTGGTGCCGGTTTCCGGCGGCGGGCTCATCGCGGGCTCGGCGACCGCCGCGAAGCATCTGCGCCCCGGGATCACGGTTTACGGCGTCGAGCCCGAGACTGCGGACGACGTCGCGCAGTCGCTCGAAAAGGGGGAGCGGGTGACGATCCCGGTGCCCCGCACGATCGCCGACGGACTGCAGGTCTCCTGCGTCGGGCGGCTCACTTTTCCGATCATCCAGAAAACCGTCTCGCGGGTTTTGCTCGTATCCGACGACGAGATGATCGAGACGCTCTCCTGGACTCTCGAGCGCATGAAGGTCCTCGTCGAGCCCTCCGGGATCGCCGGAGCCGCGGCGGTGCGCCACAGAAAGGCAGATTTCGCCGGCAAGCGCGTCGGCGTCATCTGGAGCGGAGGGAACCTGGATCCGAACCGGCTCGCGGCATTTCTCGGCAAGGTGGCAACGTGACCCCCAATGTGGCAAGTGGAGACCTGACCCTCCATGTGGCAAGTGGAGACCTGACCCCACTGAAGAAGCTCGTCGCCGCCTGCGCGTTCGCGGTGGCCGCGCCGCTCTTCGCGCACGACTTCTGGATCGAGCCCACGAGCTTCCATCCCGAGGTGGGCTCGCTCGTCGGGCTCGGGCTCCGCGTCGGCCAGGGCTTCCGGGGCGACCCGGTCCCCCTCATGCCCGACAAGGTCGTGAAGTTCGTGGCGGCATCTCCGGCCGGCGCGGAAACGAGGGTTGACGGAGTCCCCGGGCGGGACCCGGCAGGAAGGGCGCGGGTAACGGAGCCCGGATACGTGATCGTCGGTTACCGGAGCAGCCCGTCGAGCCTCGAGCTTCCGGCCGACAAGTTCGAGGCTTACTTGAAGGAGGAAGGGCTCGAGAAAGTGAGCGAGGCTCGCGCGCGACGCGGCGAATCCGAAAAGCCTTCGAAAGAAATCTACTCGCGCTGCGCCAAGGCTCTTCTCGACGCAGGCGCCGCGGGGACAGTCGGCTTCGATCGCGTCCTCGGACTGCGGCTGGAGCTCGTCGCCGAAAAGAGCCCGAAGAAGGTCGCGGCCCCCGGCCAGATGCCCGTGCGCCTCCTCTACGAGGGCAAACCGCTCGCCGGCGCGCTCGTCTTCGCCTTGAACCGCGACGAGCCGGAGAAGCGGATCTCCGCCCGGACCGACGGAGCGGGGCGCGTCCGATTCGACCTTCCGCGAAACGGCGCGTGGCTCGTGAAGGCGGTGCACATGATCCCGGCCCCCGCGCAATCCGGCGCCGACTGGGAAAGCCTCTGGGCGTCGCTGACCTTCGAGGTTCCTTAACCCGGAAATACGCTGCTCTCGCGCGCGTATTAAACAGGCGTCGTGAGATCCGGGTTCCCTGCTTTACTTATCGCGCTTCTGCCGCTCGCGCCCGTCGCCTGCGCGAAGCGCGAATCGCCGCCGCCGGCGGCTGCCGCCGCGCCCTCGACGGCCGCGCGCCGCTACCTGTTTCGCGGAGTGGTGCGCAAGGTGGACCCGGCCAGGAAGGAAGTGACGGTCGAGCACGAGGCGATCCCCGGTTTCATGGAAGCCATGACGATGAGCTTCCCGGTTCGCGACGACCCGCAGGTTTTCGAAATTCTCCGTCCGGGCGACCGTCTCGAGGCGCGTCTCGTCGTCGACGGCGGAAATTTCTGGCTCGAGCAGATCCTGACGAAGGGATTTGAGCCGACTTCCGCGGCAGCGGCGTCCTCTGCGGCGGCGGTCGTCACGCCGGAGCCGAACCGCGGCGTCGCCGTCGGAGACACGATTCCCGACTTCGCGCTGATCGATCAGACCGGTCGGACCGTCCGGTTTTCTCAGATGCGTGGAGAGCCGGTCGCCGTGACCTTCCTTTACACGCGTTGCCCGATCGCGACCGCCTGTCCGATGACCGCGACCAAGTTCGCGAAGCTCGACGCGATGTTGAAGGAGAAAGGATTCGGCCGGCTCCTGACGATCACCGTGGATCCGGAGCACGACACGCCGAAAGTCCTCGCCGACTACGCGAAGCGCCTCGGCGCGGACCCGCGCCGCTGGGAGTTTCTGACGGGCGACCCGAAGGAAGTGGCGAAAGTCGCGACGAGCTTCGGAATGATTTACTACCCGGACAAAGGTCAGGTCGTCCACGCCCAGACGGCGGCGGTCGTGGATCCCGCGGGTCGACTCGCGACCATCTACTATGGGCAGATGTGGGAACCGGAGCACCTGCTCAGGGATCTGGAGAAAGCGAGAAAGGGATGAAACGCACGCGGCTCCTCTCGGCTCTCCTCTTCGGCGGTCTCGTCGGATTCGGCCTCGTTCTCTACGCGGGAGAAGACCATCCTTCCGCGCTCTTCAAGGAGTACTGCGCCAAGTGCCACGGCGAGGACGGCACTGGGAACACGCCGAAAGGCAAGCAGCTCATGGCGCAGGACTTCACGGACCCCGAATGGCAGGCCGAGAAGAGCGACGCGGACCTCATCAAACAGGTCACCAACGGCGGCGAGGACATGCCCCCGTTCGGCAAGAAGCTGACGAAGGAGCAGATCGAAAGTCTGGTCAAGAAGGACGTCCGCGGCTTCGCGGCGAAGAAGAAGGCGAAGTAGACTCCCGATCTCCGTGAAGCCGCTGCCGCTGCGGGCGCTCCTCGTCGCCGGACTCCTCGCCGGCTTTTTCGCTCCGCGCTGCGCTCCGCAGTCCGTGCGCCCCTCGTGCTGCTGTCCCGACGGAATGCAGGGCGCCTGCAGCCGGATGGACACGGGCCGCTCGCTCAAGCGCTGCGGAGATTCGGCGGCGATCTCGCTGTCCGCCCCCCGGATCGTGCTGCCGTCGGCGCCCTCTCTTCCTGCGCCGGCCGACGCCGGGCTCCTCGCGCTTCTTGAAACCGGGGCTGCAGCTCCTCCGCCCGGCGATCCCTTCGATCCCCCTCCCCGAGGCTGAACCGACCGTTTCGTCGACCGGCGTCCGACCCGCTTCCTCCACGGGAGCGGGCCGATCCGCTCTCTTTCATCCGACGAGGAGGTTCGGTCCAATGCGTTACCGGCGATTCACGCTGCTCCTTCGCATCGCTGTCATCGGGACGGTGATGTTCCTGGCGCGCGCCGCTCTCTTCGCGAACTGCGGCTCCGCGACCTGTCCGATGGATCCGCAGTCACTGAACCTGCCGCTGCCGCGGCAGTTCACACTCGATTTTTCCTTTCAATACATCGACCAGGATCAAGTTCGAATCGGAACCCACAAGGGGTCTGTCGGCGAGATTCCGTCCACGCACGACGAGATCCGGACGGTCAACCGCGGAATCGGATTTCTCGCCAACTATGCGACGAGCGACCGGTTCGTCCTCTCGGCGGTCGTGCCCTTCGTCTCGCGCTACCACGAGCACGTCGAAGAGGCGAGTTCTCGGCTCGAGACGTGGCGCTTCAGTGATCTGGGAGACATCGCGGTGAGCGGGCGTTACCGGCTCGGCGACAAGGTCTGGACGACGGTCGGCGTCAAGCTGCCCACCGGGGCGCGGCGTCCGGCGAACTCGGAAGGTGAAGCCGCCGAGGTGACGCTCGCGCCCGGGTCCGGATCGGTCGACGTCTTCGGGGGCGTCGTGTTCCAGACGCAGCTCCCGGTTCCGTCTCTTTCGCACGGTCTCCTGGGAAACGCGGCCGTCATGCCGTTCTTCGCCGGGGCCACCTATCGCCGCAACGGAAGGGGTACCCAGAGCTACCGGATGGGCGACGAGCTTCTCGTCAACGCCGGGCTGAACTATCCGCTGTTCACGCAGCTCCAGTTGATCGCCCAGGTCAACGCCGACTTTCGCGGGAAGGACGACGTGGGAAAGACCGACGAGGATCCGAATCACACCGGCCGGACGTCGATCTTCGTCAGCCCCGGCGTGCGGGTCGGGTTGCCCGGTGGGATCGCGGCCTACTGGGTCGTGCAGGTCCCGGTGTACCAGCGGGTCAACGGGATCCAGCTGACCGCCAGATACAACCTTCTTGGCGGGATCCAGGCGCGGTTCTAGTAAACGGGATCCTCCAGCGAGAACCCGAACAGCCCCGCGAACGCCTTGGGATGGAAGCTCGCGGCGTGTCGGGGCAGCCGCTCGCCCGCGTGTGCGATCGTTTCGATCTCAGAGAACGTCATCGGGCGCATCAGGATCGCCCCCTGCGCTTCTCTTTTCTCCACGGCGGCGACCGCGGCCTCGCCGTCGCTCGTGAAGGAGACGTTGCCGCTCTGCCCGAGCGTCTCGGCCTCGGCCCCGAGGAGCCGTGAGAACAGCGCGACCTCGACGGCCGCGGCGTCCAGGCTGCGCCACGCTTCCGAGCGCTCTGCCGGCCACGGCAGCGCGTCCGGCCGGTCGCGCAGGACGAAGAGCGTCGGCTTTTCCGGAAAAGCAATCAACACGAACGCGGGGCGCAGGCGCGAGAGCTCTTCCAGCGCCGCCCTCGCCTCGCCGGCGGAAGAGAACTCGCGCGTCTCGAAGAAGTCGCTCGCGGCGTAGACGAGATGGCCGGGGTTCCAGTCCGGGAGAGCCGAGATCAGCCGGTGGACCGGCCGGACGACGAGACCGGGAGAGTCGGCATCGAGGATCGCGCAGAGCTTGTACTTCGCGCCGCTGAACTTCGCCGCAGCCGGATCCTTCGAGTACTCGACCGCCGCTTCGAAGGGCTCTTCTCCCTCTGCGAGGATCGCCTCCGCGTTCTTGACGACTCCCTGCAGCTCGACGTGCGCGGCGAAGTCCGTGATCCGGTAGGCGTCGTGCCGAACGCCGCCGGAGTCGAGGGCCGTCAGGTCCGGACGCCGGGTCGTCGCGAGACGTCCGGAGAGCGGAGCACGCGTCAGCAGAAGCGCGGGCATGAAGTCGGCCCGGAGGGATCGCACGAGCGCGAGCGATCTCTCGCGAAGCGCCGGATCCGGCTCTTCCAGACGGAGGAGAGGTCCGCTGGCCGCGCCGTCCAGCCGCACCAAACCGACGAGCGCGTCGCGCACGAGCGTCGCCCCTTCGTGAACGAACGTCTGGCGGTAATTCCAGAGGCCGGGCCGGCGCTCCTTGTCCAGGATCCCGCCGGCGAGCCAGTTCTTGAGATTCGCCGCGGCCGCTTCCGGATCTTCGGCGGAAGTCAGGCGCGCGATGTTCCCGGGCGCGGGAGGCGCGCCGCCGGCGGCCGCGTCTCTGTCGGGAGGCGGCGCGATCAGGGAAGCCAGCCCTCTCTCCGCGATCGTCGCCCGCGAGTAACGGATCGAGCGGAATGGACGCAGCTCCACGGCGGCGGGATTGTAGACGGACAATCGAGCGACAACCGCGCTCGGCTACACTCTTTCGGAGTGATCACACTCGCGCGCGCGGTCGACGACTTCGAGGGATACATCGCTGACGCGCGGCGGTTTTCGGAGCGGACCGTCCGCGCCTATCGCAGCGATCTCGACCGGTTCGCGACCTTCTGGGAGCGGGACTTCGGCGAGGGCAGCGCGTCGACGACCCCGCTCTCGCGCGTCGACGTCCTCGCGGTGCGGTCCTACCTGGCGTCGCTCCACCGCGGCCGCCTCGCGAGCCGATCGCTCGCGCGCCACCTGTCGACCCTG
>Ga0207646_10004538_pt1 | contig 15034 bp, 15 predicted proteins | sample KBSK5502metaG_FD_184343 | JGI IMG/M metagenome (GOLD analysis project Ga0207646, IMG submission 184343) | Corn, switchgrass and miscanthus rhizosphere microbial communities from Kellogg Biological Station, Michigan, USA - KBS K5-50-2 metaG... | ecosystem: Host-associated > Plants > Roots >... | reverse complement strand
GCGCCCAAGTCGGGGCGCGGGTTCATTACCAACGGCGGTGACTCGACGGTGACGATGTTCGATCTGAAGACCCTGGCGGTGATCAAGAAGATTCCCGTCTCGACCGGCGGTCTCGACGGCATCATGTACGAGGATTTCTCCGATCGGATCATCCTCACGAATCACAGCCGGCCGATCGGCACCGCCGTGGCGCTCGATGCCAAGACCGGCGACATCGTCGGCACGGCGCAGCTCGAGGACAACGCTCCGGAAGGTGCGGCGAGCGACGGCAAGGGCAAGATCTTCGTCAATAATGAAGGCACCAGCACCATGCAGGTGCTCGACGTCAAGACGATGAAAGTGCTGGCGTCGTGGCCGCTCGCGCCGTGCGAGGGTCCGACGGGCATCGCCTACGATCGTACCACGAACCGGATCTTCTCAGGGTGCGGCAAGACGTCGGTGGTGGTGGACCCCGTCACAGGGAAGATCGTGGCGACGATGGCGAACGGCGACGGTGTGGACGCGCTGGGGTGGGACCCGGTGGAGAAGCTCATCTACATCCCCGCGGGACGCGACAGCAACGTCACCGTGGTGCACGAGGATGCGCCCGACAAGTACACGGTCGTGGCCACGGTCGCCACGATGCGTGGCGCCAAGACCATCAGCGTGGATCCGATGAAGCATGTGGCGTATCTGTTTCAACCCGAGTACGGCCCGGCTCCCGCGCCGGCCCCGGGCGCTCCACCGCCGCAGCCGGGGGCCCGCCCTCCACGCGGTCCGGTCATCGCGGCGTGGTTTTTCGCGATCAGCCACTGATCGCTCACGGGCCTGCGGCGTACCCGGTCCGCTCCACCCGAATTCGGTACAGGCTCTTCCCGGCGGTGATGAATAGCGTCTGCGCATCCCCGCCGCGGCCGAACTTCACATTCGTGGGGCTCTCGGGGGTCGGGATGTAGGCCAGCTCCTTCCCGGCCGGCGAGTAGACGTAAATGCCCTGGCGCTCCCCCTGCACCGCGCAATAAATGTTGCCGTCCCGGTCCACGCCGATCCCATCGGGCCCGGCCGGAGAGAAATCGACCACCGTGCGGCGGAACTTCGCCGAGCCGTCCGGCGCCAGATCGTACGCCAAGAGCGCCTTCCGCCCGGACGCCGCCTGGATCTCCGGCGGCAAGTCGCCGAGCGATCCGTTGTCGTTCGCGCCCACGTACAGCGTCGCCTGATCCGGTGAGACGGCGATGCCGTTCGGCTTCCCGGCATCGGCCACGATCAGCGAGACGCGTCCGTCGAGATCGATGCGGTAGACGCCCTGCACCGGCTGCTCGATCGGCTCCCAGCCCACGTAGCGAGGATCGGTGAAGTAGATGCGCCCGCGCGCATCGAGCACCAGATCGTTCGGGGAGTTGAGCGGCCGGCCGTCGAACAGCGCCGCGAGGATCACGCTCTTGCCGGTCCTCATGTCGGTCCGCGTGATGCGCCGGCCGCCGAACGCCGCCCCCTCCGCCACGACCAGCCGCCCTTGGCCGTCGAACACCATGCCATTGGACATGCCGCTGGGCGAGCGAAACACGGCGGTCGTCCTGGTCCGCGGGTCCCAGCGCCAGATGTAACCCGCCTGATTTCCGGAGGCCTTGCCAACCGTGATGTCCGAGAAATAGACCGACCCGTCGGGCGCCTGCGTGGGACCCTCAGTGAAAAACCCTTCGTCGAACAGACGCTCGAGCTTGGCGCCCGGCGCCACAATGGACGGATCCTGGGCCGGCACCACCTCGGGGGCGGCGACGATGAGTATTCCCACGCAAGGAATCCAGCGTTGTAGCGAGATCACTTCGCCTCCGGGGTGTGGTTGAGACCGGCCTCGAGCGTCGCCACGATCCGATCGACGTCATAGACGACTGAAGGGTAGGGGCGCAGCATGCTGCGCCCCTACATCGATGATGGCCGGACCTCCCTACGCCGCCGCCGCAGCGGGCGCGGGCCCGGCGTCCACCAACCGCTTGGTGACCGGCTCGATCCGGAAGTTGAGCCCTTCCAGGGTGCGTGAGCCCAACAAGACGAGGTCGCCGGGCTCTCCGAACACGACGTCGTCGCTGGTGCGCTTGCCGGCGACGTGGATGAACGCGGCACCAGTCCGGCGCTCGAGGATCGTGCCGTCGGCCTGCCGGAAACGCCAGGTGGTGTACCGTTCGATAGCCAGGGATTCAAGCAGCTCGGCCGGGATCCACGACAACTCCGCGCCGGTGTCCACCAGGACGCATCTCAAGGGGCGTCGCTCGCCGGGGCGGGCGGGGTTCTCGATCTCGACGTCTACGCGGAAGGTTCCCATGTTGTCGGTCATAGTAGCTCCCGAGGTCATGCCGAGTAGTACCATATCGTTGCGGGGGGTGTCAATACGTGCTACCGCAGCGGCACGACCAGCGCGAGCACGAGCGTCGTCACCATGGCCGTGACGCCGACGACCGCCAACACTGGCGTCCACGACTTCAGGGTCTCGATCTCCGTCACGCCTCCCATCTTCGAAAACAGCCAGAACCCGCTGTCGTTCATCCAGGTCCCGACGAGCGATCCGCTGGCGATCGCGGTGGCGACATACACGGTGTGAAACGGCAGGCCGCTCGCCGGCAGCATCGCCGCCAGCATCGCCGCAGTCGTGATCATCGCGACGGTGCTCGAGCCTTGGGCGAGTTTTATCAGGCTCGCGACCCCGAACCCGAGGAACAGAAAGACTAAGCCGGAGCCCGTCCCAGATGCGGCCGCCTGCCCCACGAACGCTCGCTCGATCACGGTCCCGATCTCTGTCGCCTGCAGCGCCACCCCGAACCCTCCACTCGCCGCGATGATCAGGATCATCACCCCGGCGCTCATCAAGGACTTCTCCACCATCTCCGCGAGGTCGGCACGACTCACCGTGCGCTGGCGCGCGTACACCCCCAGGGCGATCCCCGTGCCCAAAAGCAGCGCCAGGTTGGGGTTCCCGATGATCGCCGTGTAGGGCGCGAGCGCCGACCACATCGCGACGTGCAGCCCTGGTCGTGCCGTCATGGAGACGACGACCGTGTGCGACGAGATGAGGAGCACGGGCAGGATGATTGGCAGGATTGAGGGAACGAGACCGGGAAGTCGCTGCAGAGGCGGCGCCGTTACGGCACTCGCGCCGACGGAGAGGGCGGCGGGGCGTTGCGGCACCACGGGCATGCGGCGGTCCACCCATCCCGCGAACAGCAACCCGGCTCCGGCCGCCGGCAGCGCCACGACGATACCGACCAAGACCATGGTTCCCAGGTCCACCCCCAGCGTGCCGGCGATGGCCAGCGGTCCGGGGGTGGGTGGGACCAGCGTGTGCGTCGCCCCCGCGCCCGCCGCGATCGCAAGGAGGTACTTGAGGTAGTTGCGGTGGGTGCGCCCGTACATCGAGCGGGCAAGCGGGACCAGCAGATAGAAGACCGTGTCGAAGAACACCGGGATCGACAAGATGTAGCCCGTGGAGCACAGGGCCGCCGCGCCTCGCTTCTCCCCCAGCAAGGCGAGGAACCCATTGACGATCCGGTCCGCCGCCCCGCTGTCCGTCATCGCTTTGCCGGTGATCGCCGCCAGCGCGATGACGATCCCGACGGTGCCCGCCGTGCGGCCGAAGCCCTCGGCCACGCGAGCGATCTTCACCGCGGGCTCACCGGGCGCGAGCAAGCTGACCACGATCGCCGCGATGATCAGGGCCAGGAACGCGTTGAGGCGGAGCAGCACGATCCCCGCGAGGATCGTGGCCATTCCAACCAGCAGGATCAGCGTAGGATGCATGCGCGCCCCGTGGTGTCGGTTGACCGGCTTGGCCCGGCTTGGGCGCCTGAGAATGTATGGGGGGAAACGGATGTCGCCACGTTGAGCCTCAACGCGCAGCGCAGTAGCTTCGCGGCAACTCGCCCGCGGGAGCGCGAACCGATGGAGCTACGCGACAGATTCGTCGTCCGTCCGGACAAGCAAGTCAAACTCGCCGATTGGGATCCCGGGGAGACACTGGGACTCGAGAAAGGGTCGGCGGTCGAGAAGACCGAGAAGAGCATCGCGCGCCTGGACGAGCTGCAGTATCTGATGTACGCCGAGCACCGGCACGCGTTGCTCGTGGTGCTGCAGGGGATGGACGGCGCGGGCAAGGACGGAACGATCCGCCACGTCATGCGAGGCCTCAATCCCCAGGGTTGCCGGGTGACGTCCTTCAAGGCGCCCTCCGCGGAGGAAGCGGACCATGATTTTCTGTGGCGGGTGCACCGCGCCGCGCCGGCCTCGGGAGAGGTGGCCATCTTCAACCGGTCACACTACGAGGATGTGCTGGCGGCACGGGTGCGGAAGCTCGTGCCGAAGAGCGTCTGGTCCCGGCGCTACGAACACATCAACCGGTTGGAGCAGCTCCTGACCGACAGCGGCGTGGTGGTCGCGAAGTTCTTCCTCTATATCAGCAAGGACGAACAGCGGCGGCGCTTCGAGGAGCGGCTACACGATCCCACGAAACAGTGGAAGCTGTCACCCAGCGACTTCGAGGACCGGAAGCAGTGGGACGACTACGTCACGGCGTACGAAGAGGCGCTCACCCGCTGCAGCACACCTGACGCACCCTGGTTCATCGTGCCGGCGGACAAGAAGTGGTTCCGCAACTTTGCCGTATCACACATTCTCGTCGAGACGCTAGAGGCGCTGGACATGCGGTTCCCCAAGCCGACCGTCGATCTGTCGCGGATCACGCTTGACTAAGGGGTCGGGGAATCACTTCTTCTCTTTCTTCTGGGCGCGGTCGGCGAGCGCCAGTTTCTCCGCGGCGTCCTCGACGCGATCCGCGAGGTCCGCCATCAGACCTTCGTCTGAGAGATCGAGTGGGTGCGAGTTTTCCTTGTCGTGCTTGGCGATCGCGTGCAGCCGGTCTACGACCGCGCCCTCGCGCACTTCGATCGCGAGCTCGCGCCTGCTGTCGAAGCTCCCGGGCGCCAGGTTGATCGACCCGACGATGGCGCTGACACCATCGGCGAGGAGCATCTTGGCGTGCAGCTTCAGCTTTCTGAGCTTGCGGATCTTGATCCCGACATCCTCGAGAATCCGCAGGCCGCCCACGCCCTCGACCAGCTGGTCTTTTTTCAAGGAATGCGGCGGCCGCGCCATCACGTGGACTTTGACGCCGCGCCGGGCCGCACGAACCAGGCGCTCCAGGATCACAGAATCCTGGTACCGCTCGTTCTGAACGAACAGCGTATGCCTCGCTTCGTCGATGAAATGCGCGATGCGGTCCCGCCCGTTGATGGGGCACCAGAGCAAGTGCGCGCTGCCGCCCGGCTCGAATGGCTGCCGGTGCCAGTCCGCCTCGAAACACGCCACGATCTCATCGACCTCGTGCCGGTGGTCCGTGACCACTGCGTAATCACGGGTCCGGGTGAGGTTCTTCGTCTCCCAGTTCAGTGATTTGATGAACGCCGTCCGGTGGTCGATGACCATCGACTTCTCGTGCGTGAGGGCGAGGGCCGGGTTGCTGTCGATCACGTCGATACCCGCGCGCGCGAGCTCCCGACGCGTCCCCTCGTTGTCATCCTCACCGCTGCGGCGCGCCGGGTTGAGCATGACGCGGACGTGCACGCCTCGGCGCTTGGCGGCGACGACGGCGCCGATCAACGCCGGATCGGAGAAGACGAACATCTTGATGCAGAGCGATGTCTTTGCCTCGCCGATCGCCTCGAGGATCGGCGTAGCGGCATCATCAGGCAAGACGATCAGCGAACGAGACGCCATCGAGACTCCTGAGCTGGTCGGGGTCTGGGAGCCTGCAAGGCGACGAAATGGGTGACACGCTCCCGGCCCGAGTAGAACGTACGGAGCGCGTCCTCCACCTCGCGGTCCGATTGGGTCGTGCGACCGTGTTGCCGCAGGTGCTCCGCCCACGATTCGACTAAATAACACTCGAGACAGCGGTGCGGGTTCGCCGCATCCACGAACAGCTCCCAGAACACGGCGCCGTCGCGCTGGCGAATCGGTCGCACCTGACGCCGCAGCGCGGCCGCGAACGCAGCCCGGTGCCTCGGCTCGAGCGTGTATTCCACGGTGACCAGCACGGGCCCCGCTTCGGCCGCGAGCTCTTCCGCCACCACCGGGTCGTCCCAGATGTGGGCCGGCTCCAATTTCAGCCCCTCCGCGGCGGCCAGAGGAAAGAGGGGGATCAGGCCCAGGCCGAGCAGCAGCCCGCCGCCGGCCGCCATCAGGGCCGAAGAAATCCCCGCCTCGTCCGCCACGACCCCCCACAGCAGCGCGCCGACCGCGAACGACCCGAACAGGGTGAGCGTCGACACCGCCAGCGCCCGACCCCGTACCCACTCGGCCGCTCCCCGCTGCGCCGCGAGAATGAGGCTCGACACCACGATGAGCCAGCCGGTGCCGGCGACGAGCATCGCACCCAGCAGAACGCCGAACTCCCTGACCCACGCCAGCGCGAGACACCCGAATCCGAACACGACGGTTGCCACCGCCGTGATCGCGTCGATCGACTGGCGCTTCCGCCAGATCGGTAAGATAGCAGCGCCGAGTAGCCCTCCCACGCCGAGGCTTCCAACCAGGGCCCCATACGCGATGGGTCCGCGCCCCAACGATGTCTTGGCGACCAGCGGCAGCAGTGACCAGAGCGCGCTCGCGAACAGCACGAACGCCGCCGTGCGCACGATGACCGCACGCAGCGCCGGCGTGTACCGGACGTACCGGATGCCGGCGCGCACGGCGGACGCCATGCGCTCCGCCGGGAGCGTGGCGCGGTGCGGTTCGCGCCGCCACCGCCACAGCACGAAGAACACGCCCATCACCGTGGCGGCGTTGATGAGAAACACCGGTCCCGGTCCGCCCGCGACGATGACGATCCCGGCGATGGCCGGTCCCGCGGCGCGGGCGACGTTGATCGCGACGCCGCCCAGCCCCACGCTCGCCGGCAGCTCCTCCTTCGGCACGACCTCAGGAATGATCGCCTGCCAGGCGGGGATGTCGACCGCGCTTCCCGCGCCGATAGCGAGCGTGACCGCGAGGAGCATCCAGGGCTGGACCACGCCGGTCACCGTGAGTACGCCCAGCAAAGCGGCCCCCAGGGCCATCCACACTTGAGTCGCGAGCAACACGCGCCGTCGGTCCAGGATATCGGACAGGGCGCCCGCGGGCAGGGCGAGCAGGAACAGGGGCAGCGTGGTGGCCACCTGGACCAGCGAGACCATCAGCGGCGAGGGGGTGAGCAGGGTCATCAACCACGCGGCCGCGGAATCGTGCATCCAGGTGCCGATGCTCGAGACGACGTCCGAGATCCACAGCGCGCGGAACAACGGGCGCCGCAGGGGACTCCAGGCAGAAGGTGCCGTCACGTCATGAAAGTGGATGATGCCGCGCTGGAGCGCGAGGGCTCGTCCGAGAACAGTGTAGCTTTACCAGCCTATCCTTGACGGGAGTTGAGAAATGCGAAAGGTCGCCTCGGTTGCCTTGAGCGCCGTGCTCCTGGCGGCGACGGCTCGGGCCCAGGTCCCGCCGTTCCCGGCCAGCTTCAAGACCCGGACGATTTCCACCAACGGGGCGCGGATCTTCCTGCGCGTTGGCGGCCACGGCCCCGCGGTCGTGCTACTCCACGGCTTTGGAGAGACGGGCGACATGTGGGCGCCGCTCGCTGCCCGCTTGGCGCGCGACCACACGGTGATCGTACCCGATCTGCGCGGCATGGGCCTCTCCTCCCACCCAGCCGGCGGCTACGACAAGAAGACCCAGGCGGGCGACGTCGCCGCCGTACTCGACACGCTCAAGATCGACAAGGCCGATCTGGTCACGCACGACATCGGGAACATGGTCGGCTACGCATTCGCGGCGGGACAGCCGGGACGCGTCACAAAATTCGCCCTGCTGGATGCGCCGCTGCCGGGCGTCGGTCCGTGGGAGGAGATCCTGAAGAGTCCGCTGCTCTGGCACTTCCGTTTCGGCGGCCCAGATATGGAACGGCTGGTCAAGGGGCGCGAACGGATCTACCTGGACCGCTTCTGGAACGAATTCTCCGCGGATCCCAAGCGCTTCGATGAAGCCTCACGCCGGCACTACGCCAAGCTGTACGCCCGTCCGGGAGCCATGCATTCCGGCTTCGAGCAATTCAAGGCGTTCGATCAGGACGCCATCGACAACAAGGCGTTCTTGGCCAAGGGCATGCTGCCCATGCCTGTGCTGGCGGTGGGCGGCGAGAAATCGTTCGGCCCGATGATGGCCGTGGTCATGCGCGCTGCCGCCAGCAACGTCCAGGAGGTCGTCATTCCCCGCTCGGGGCACTGGTTGATGGAAGAGAATCCGACCGCCACGGTTTCCACCATCGTGGACTTCCTCCGCTGAGCAGGCTCAACGCTCGATCCGGCGGTCGAGCACCGGCTTCACGTCGACAATCGGCGTCCGGTCGAGCGCCTCGAGGTCGTTGACGCGGATTCTCGCGCCCTGAATGGCGAGTATCCGCACGCGGTGCAGGCCGATGGGGTTGGGCCGGTCCGGGGAGCGCGTATTGAACACCCCTTGCAGCGGGTTGGCGGGATCGCCTCTGGGATGCACCACCAGCACGTCGCGCCGGGCGCGATCCAGCCAGGTCAGCACGATGACCTCGTCGCCGACTCGCAGATCGCGCAGCCCTTCGCTGAACCGGGCGTCGAAAACCAGCCAAGCCTCCGGCGAGCCTTCGTTCCCTTGCCGGGGCGCGGCCCCCCGATCGACGAGGGGAGATTCGACCCAACCGATCGGCTGCAGCTCGTAGCGCTGATCGCTCAACGAATCGTCCAAGTGATGCTCCTTGATCACATCGTGGTGGGTTAGGTCCGTCAATGATATTCGCGCCGCCACGTCTCGACCACGCCATGGCGCCGCCCACCGAGGTGGCCGCGCTCAGGGCATGATGTACTATCCTTGTCATGCTCAACGTCGGACTCGTGGGTTTCGGCTTTGCGGGTAAGACATTCCATGCGCCCGTGATTGGTGTGGTCGAAGGTCTCCGCCTCACCACCATCGTCCAGCGCCATGGGGGGAGCGCGCCGGACCCGCGCTACGCAGATATCGAATTCGTGCGCAGCGTCGATGAGCTACTCTCCCGAGCGGTCGATCTGGTCGTTATCGCCACGCCAAACACATCGCATCATCCGATCGCGAGGCAATGTCTCCTGGCCGGACGGCACGTCGTGATCGACAAACCCTTCACGACTACCGTGGCGGAAGCCGACGAGCTCGTCCAACTCGGGGCTGCGCAGCGCCAGGTCCTGTCGGTCTACCAGAACCGCCGGTACCTGGGAGACTTCGTGACGCTGCGAGCCCTGCTGTCACAGGGTGCGCTCGGCCGGGTGACGACGTACGAATCCCACTTCGATCGCTTCCGTCCCGAGCTGCGCCCGGGCGCGTGGCGTGAACAGTCCCTGCCCGGCTCGGGCGTCTGGTTCGACCTCGGCGCACATCTGCTCGACCAGGCGTTGGTGCTGTTCGGAACGCCGCAGGCGATCTCCGCCGACATTCGCATCGAGCGCGACGGCGCCGCGGCCGACGACGCCTTCGACGTCACCCTTCACTATCCACACATGCGGGCGCTCCTGCGGGGATCCATGCTCGCGGCCGCCCCGGGGCCGACCTTCGCGGTGCACGGCACGAAGGCTTCTTACGTCAAATACGGGCTCGACCCACAGGAAGCGGCCCTGAAGGCCGGCCGCATACCCGCCGGGCCGGACTGGGACGCTGAACCGTCCGAGCTGTACGGCGAGCTGACCGGGCCCGAGGGAACTCGAACGATTCCGACCATCCCGTCGAGCTTTACGCACTATTACGAGAACATCCGCGACGCGATCCTGGGGAAGGCGCAACTGGCGGTCACGCCCGAGCAAGCACGCAACGTCGTGCGCGGACTGGCACTGGCCGTCGCCAGCAGCCACCAGCGCTGTGTGCTCCCATGGAGCGTGTCAACGTAGACTCGGTATCTTAAATCATGACCGGTACGCCGCCCGCCGTGACTGTGAGCTTGCTGAGACGGATGCTCGTTGAAGCCTTCGAAGGGCCTCGGGGCCCCTGGACGTATTTCACCGACGCAGCCCCGGGGACCGGCATCTTCGCGACCCTCGGTCGGTTGAGCGCGGCCCAGGCCTCCCGGCCGGGAGGACCGGGCCACTCGACTGTCGCCGGTCACGTCCACCACGTGAGCGCGAGTCTCGAGCTGTCGACGCGTGGACTGCGCGGCGAGCCGACGTCGCGCGATCGCGGGCGCAGTTGGACGGTGACGACGGTGGACGACGCCGGGTGGGCCGGGCTGCAGGCGCAATTGCGACGCGAGTACGACAGCCTGTTTGTGGCCGTGGAGACTCACGCCGTGTGGGACGAAGACGCACTGGGCGTGGCGATCGGCGCGATCGCACACGCGGCGTACCATCTCGGTGCCATCCGGCAACGACTCGCCCCGCGCGACGCGGAAGGCGGGACGCGGTGACCGAGACAGCCTGGCCCGCATTGTCGCTCGATGAGTGGCGGGACACGTACACGACGCTCCATATGTGGACCCAGATCGTCGGGAAAACCTCGCTCGCCCTCGCGCGTTGGCAGAACCACTGGTGGCAGGTGGCGCTGCACGTCACCGCGCGCGGGCTCGCGACCGGCCCGATGCCGTACGGGTCCCGGACGCTCGACGTGGAGTTCGACTTCGTCGAGCACGAGCTCGTCCTCCGGACGGACGAGGGCGCCGTGCACGAAATCCCGCTGCGCCCGCGCTCGGTCGCGGAGTTCTACCACCTGTATCTCAAGGCGCTCGAAACCCTCGCGATCCGGGTGAAACTCTGGCCCATGCCCGTGGAAGTGGAGAACCCGATCCGCTTTCCCGACGATCGGACGCACGCGTCATACGATCCCGAGTACGCGCACCGCCTCTGGCGCATCCTGGTTCAGGCTGACGACGTGTTGCGGCGATTCCGTGCGACCTTTCTCGGGAAGTGCAGCCCTGTTCACTTTTTCTGGGGCAGCTTCGATCTGGCGGTGACGCGGTTTTCCGGGCGGCGCGCCCCCGAGCGGCCCGGGGCGGACCGGATGACGCGCGAAGCGTATTCGCATGAGGTGATCAGCGCCGGCTTTTGGCCCGGCAGCGCGTCGGTCCAGGAGGCGGCATTCTATGCGTATGCGGCACCCGAGCCGGCGGGCTTGCGGGAAATCGACCTGCAGCCAACCGCCGCCTACTACCACCCGCCGATGGGAATCTTCATCCTGCCGTATGCCGCGGTCCGAGCGGCGCCGTCGCCCGACGAGGCCGTCATGGCCTTCCTCCGCGGCACCTACGACGCCGCGGCCAACCTCGCCGGGTGGGACCGGAAGGCGCTCGAGCGACCGATCAGCGACCCGGCGCGGGAGCGCTGATGACGGGTCAGGACCTGCGGGGCACCGGCGGTGCCCGGTTCATGAGCAACCAGTAGAGCCCGAGCTGCTTCGCCGCCTGGGTGAATTCCACGAAGTCCACGGGCTTCCGCACGTAGCTGTTGGCGCCGAGGCTATAGCCCTCGATGACGTCGCGCTCCTCGTCGGAAGAGGTGAGGATGACGACCGGCAGGAGCCGGGTGGCCTCGTCGGCCCGGATGCGCTGCAGCACCTCCATCCCGTTGACCTTGGGCAGCTTGAGATCGAGCAGCACGACGGCCGGCAGCTCCTTCTCCGCGGGGCCCTTGCCGTCGGCGCCGAACAGGATGTCGAGCGCTTGCGCACCGTCCTGCGCCACGACGACGTCGTTGGTGATGTTGTGGCTCTTGAGCGCGCGGAGCGTCAACGCGACATCATCAGGGTTGTCTTCCACCAGCAGGATCTTTCCCGGGTTCACAAGAGCCTCCAGGCCCGCGGGAAGCGGGCCGTCACAGAGTGAAGTAGAACGTCGCTCCCTGATCGACGGCGCCTTCCGCCCAGATCCGGCCGCCGTGCCGGGTGATGATGCGCCGGACGGTGGCGAGACCGATGCCGGTGCCCTCGAAGTCGGCCGCGGAGTGCAGTCGCTGGAACACGCCGAACAGCTTATCCGCATACTTCATATCGAAGCCGGCGCCGTTGTCCCGGACCATGAAGGCCCGGCCGCCGTTCGCTTCGACCGAGGCGAATTGGACCCGCGGCTGCGGTTGCTTCGCGGTGTACTTCCAGCTGTTCCGGAGCAGATTGTCGAGGGCCACGCGCAGCAGCCGCGCGTCGCCTCGCGCCCTGAGCCCGGGGGCGATCGCGAATTCCACCTGTCGTTCCGGGGTCGCCCGTTCCAGATCGGCCACGATGTCCCGTGCCATGACGCTCAAGTCCACGTCCTCGGTCCGTATCTCCGCTCGGGTGACCCGGGCGAGCTTCAGCAGGTCGTCGATCAACGTGCCCATCCGCTGGCTGGCGGCGCGCACCCGGTGCAGCGACTCCTGTCCCGCCTCGTCCAGTTTCCCGGCATAGTCTTCGAGCAGTATCTGGCTGAATCCGTCGATACTGCGCAGCGGTGCCCGCAGGTCGTGTGATACCGAGTAGGCGAATGCGTCGAGCTCGGTGTTGGCGGCGAGGAGCTCGGCCGCGTTGCGCCGCAGCGACTCGTTGCGCTCCTGGAGCTCGTGGGTCCGCTCCTCCACACGCTGCTCGAGCTCGGCGGCGTAGCGCTGCAGCTCGTTCTTCTGGTCCTCGATGCGGCCGAGCATCTGGTTGAAGGCGTCGGTCAGCGCGCCCAGCTCGTCCGCGCCGAGCTTGGAGGCCCGCACGGAGTAATCCTGTCGCGTGGACACGGCTTTGGCCGTCTCCGCGAGCGCCAGAATGGGCTGCGAGATCGCACCCTGCAGGACCATGGACAGGAGGTACGCCGCCAGTAAGGCGACGGCCATGACGGCCAGGCCGATGACGCCGGAGAGCCGGAAGGTGTCGTAGATGGCTCCGAGATCGGACGCGAGGTACAACGTGCCGAGACGCTGGCTGCCCGATTCCTCCACGGGCTGGAACCCGATCAGCAGCCCGCGCTCGAAACGATACCCGTCCGGCCCCGGCACCGCGGGGAGGTCAGCGCCGGCCACACCCGTGGGGTACCCCGCGAACACGTGGCCGCCCTTGTCGTACAGGACCGCGGCCACGACATGCCGGTCGGCGCGCAGGGCGGAGAGGATCTCCCTGGCGTCGGCCACGTTGGCAAAGGCCAGCGAGGCCGTGCTGTTGGCGGCGATGATCCGGCCGCGGACGGCCAGGGCGTCGCGCGTTGCCTGACGCAGGGACCAGTACTGGTACCCGGCGAACGCGGCGGACGTGAGCAGCAAGACCAGCCCGCTGATCAGGACGAGCATCGCCGTCAGCTTTTGCTTGATCGGCCAGTCGCGCAGCGACATCTCAACGCCCAGTGGGGGTGACGACCTCGGCCACCCGCAACAGCTTGGAGCTGATCGTCAGGTGTGCGGCTTCCGCCGCCTCCGGGTTGATCTGGAGTCGGATCCGGCTCCGGTCGGTCACGAAGCGAATCATGCCTCCGCGTTCGGCGAATCGGTCGGCATCGCTCACGGTGAGGATCGGCCGATTCTTGAGCCGTGTGAGGACGTCTTGCGTCTGATCCGCCACAGACCGACTGATGAACAGGATGTCGCACCGCGTGATGTCTTCGACGCGTTGGTAACGGTGCACGACGAATGGCCGCGCTCCCCGACGTTCCCCCCGCACGGTGGCATCGAGCACGTCGCCGAACGGGTCGCCACCCAGAATCCCGATGACGAGCGGCGCCTGCGAGTCAGGAGCGGCCTCGGGAGGCCAGTCGACGAATTGCGCGAAGTTGAACAGGAAGACGGCCTTCACCTGAGCTTCGGAGGCCGTTCCCGTTTGCGCGCCGAGGCGGGCGGCGCAGACCAGGAGCAGGGCGGTCATGACTCTCAAAAGTGCCATGCGACCGCTCCATACACGCCACGCTGAATGTCCCGACGAGTGTCCGGAGCAGTGGGACTGGCTGGCGGCGCGCCGAACTCTCGGTGTTGACCGTGCAGGAGATTCTGCCCGACGAGCGAGAGATCGAGATGCGACGTCGGCCGCCAGGTGAGCGTGGCATTCAGCTCGGCATACGCCGGAACCAGCTGATTGTTGATGTCATCGATTGCCCGGAACCAGACGGCGAAGCCCAGGTGCGCCGGCAGATCCAGCGACGACTGCAACAGGAACTGGCGATCGGGAATGTGGGACTCCCCCGAGCCCCGGGACATGTCGGTGCTGCCGGGGTTGGGCCAGACGTGGACGCGCAGCTCGGTGTAGCCGGCGTGCACCCGCCACCGGTTTGTGAGCCAGTATTCGGCCGTCACTTCGGCTCCATAGGACTCACCGTCCTGCCCGTTGGCGATCACAATGGGGACGGGTGCAGGTGGGTTGACCCGCTCCACGCTACGGAGCCCGTGGTAGCGACTGTAGAACGTGGCCACCGATAACCCCAGCGTCCCGTGTTGATAGCGGTATCCCACCTCATACGCCAGCTCTTCTTCCGAATGGAAGCCGGGACCGCCGGCGAGGAAGTAGGGTGGTTTAGCGGGAGCAAACAGCTCCCGGTCGATGCGCGACGGCGTACGCAGGGCCCGCGAGACGGCCGCCCAGAGCGTCCCAGACGAGCCCGGCCTCCAGCTCACGCGGCCGCTGGGCTGGATCTCGAAGCCGGTGTAGTCGTTGTGCTCGATCTTGGTGCCGACGGTCACGTGGACACGGTTGGGCACGAGCGCGATCTCGTCCTGGACAAACCCGGTGAACCACTCTCGCGCGACGTGCAAGGGCAGGAACGCCAGGGTGGAGTCCGAGCCGATGACGGTGCGATCGTTGATGTTCCGGTAGCCGAGCCCCCACACCACGTCATGACGAGCCCCCAATCGCGCGCTGTGTTGTAGATCGACGTCGTAGGTGTCGAGATCCTCTCCAAACACGCGCGGGATGTCGCGGTGGGTCCGGTCGTAGTACAGGTGGGCCGCGAGGCTCGACCGTTCGGACAGCGTGCGCGACCACTTCGCCACGACGTTGCCGCCGCTGACGGCAATGTCGCCGCCTGAGTCTTGAGCGATGCGGCCATCGT
>Ga0207646_10004536_pt1 | contig 15039 bp, 7 predicted proteins | sample KBSK5502metaG_FD_184343 | JGI IMG/M metagenome (GOLD analysis project Ga0207646, IMG submission 184343) | Corn, switchgrass and miscanthus rhizosphere microbial communities from Kellogg Biological Station, Michigan, USA - KBS K5-50-2 metaG... | ecosystem: Host-associated > Plants > Roots >... | reverse complement strand
GGCCGTCCGCGGCGCCATCGGCCGCCTGGAGGGTGCGGACGTGCTCTGCGTGGACGACGAGCGCTCGGCGCGGGAGATGGTGCGGCGCGCGCTGGCGTCGGCCGGTGCGGAGGTGCGCACCGTCCAAAGCGGCGCCGAGGCCCTGGTCGAGGTGAAGCACAAGGTGCCGGACGCGGTCTGCGTCGACCTGGTGATGCCCGAGATGAGCGGCTTCGAGCTGGTCACGCGGCTGCGCGACCTGGAGACCATGAAGCACGTCCCCATCATCGTGCTCAGCGCCCGCGATCTCGACCGCGAGGCCGTCGAGACACTGCGCGGCAATGTCGAGCGGTTCATCAGCAAGGCGCAGGCACAGCCGGCCGACATCTGCGCCACCGTCCGCCAGACCATCGAGTGGAGCCATGAGCGCAAGGCCGGCTGAGGAACGCCTTCGTGTGCTCCTGGTGGAGGACGACGCGCGCCTGCAGACGCTCGGCCGCAAGGTGCTGGAGAGCCAGGGCTACGAGGTGGTGCTGGCCGGCGACGGCAGGGCCGCCGTCGAGCTCGCCGGCAGCGCCCGTCCGGACCTGGTCCTGATGGACGTCTCGCTGCCGGAGATGGACGGGCTCGAGGCGACCCGGCGGATCAAGCGCACGCAGCCCGACCTGCCCATCGTGGCGCTGACCGCCCACGCCATGGAGCGCGAGCGCGAGCGCACCCGCGAGGCCGGCTGCGACGGGTTCCTGAGCAAGCCCTACCCGATCCCCGAGCTGCTGGCGACCGTCTCCGCCTACCTGCGCAACGCCTGAATCGTGACCCGGACCTCCATGCTCCCGCTGGCGCCGCCAACGTAGACGCCCCGCGTGGGCGCGGCGTCCCGGTAGTCCCGGCCCACCGCCACCCGAACGTGGTTGGCGCCCGCCCTGACCGGATGGGTGGCGTCGTAGCCCAGCCAGCCCTTTCCCTCTACCCAGGCCTCCGCCCAGGCGTGCGAGACGCCCTCGGTGACACCGTGCTCGTCGGGCACGTGGATGTAGCCGCTCACGTAGCGGGCGGGCACGCCCATCGCGCGCGCGGCGGCGACGTACAGGTGGGCGAAGTCCTGGCAGACACCGGCCCTGAGCCGCAGCACCTCCTCGACCGAGGTGTGGACGTCGGTCGCGGACTTGTCGTAGACGAAGTCGCGGCTGATCCCCAGCGCCAGGCCGTCCAGGGCGGCCTCCACGGCCGCCGGATCCGAGCCCGCCGCTTCGTGGGCCGCCGCCAGGCGTCGGATCCCGGGCACGTCCCCGGCCGGCGGCCGGAAGCGCAGGTAGTCGAGCACCAGGGCGTCGCCGTCGCTCTCCCGTCTCGCCCCGAGCCCGGTCTCGACCAGCGAGCGGCTGGTGACGACCAGGCTCGGGTGCGCCCGCAGCAGGTTGAAGTAGTGGACGTGGTTGCCGTAGCCGTCGCGGTAGGTGCGCACCCGCACGCGGGGCTCCACGTCGAGGTGGAACTCGAGGCAGCGCTGGCCGGCGCCGTCGAGCGGGCGCAGGCGCACCTCCATCACCGTTTCTGAGATCGGGGCCGAGTAGTCGAAGCGGGTCTCGTGCCTGACCTGAAAGCGGCTCATGGCAGCTGCTGCTGCTGCTGGGGCAGGCGGCCGCCTTCGCCGGTGGGCACCCACGAGGCGATCCGGCTGGGCCGGAAGTAGGTCGCGGCCAACGCCGCGTCCAAGGGGCCGCGCAGGCCCCGGAACCGGGCCTCGAACTCGAGCGGCCGTCGGGCCACCTGGGCCGGGTCCGCGGTCTCGAAGAGCGTGTGCAGGCCGGCCAGGAGCCGCCGCGGCCGGGAGCCTGACCGCTCGTCGATCCGGCGCACGGCCTCCTGGGCCGCGGCGACCGCGAAGCGAGCCGAGCGCGGCAGGTCGGGGTCGAGCAGGAGGAATCCGGTCACGCGGCGGGGAGTGACCGGGGCCGAGTAGCGTGCGCGGTAGGACTCGAAGGCGAAGCCGCACTTCAGCACGGCCGCCCATTCCAGGGCGTCCTCGGGGGCTTCGGCCAGCTCGACCGACTTGCGGACCACCAGCGTGACCATGCTGTCGGCGCGCTCGAGGAACTTGTCCAGGCGCACGAAGTCGCGCGCCTCATCGTGGCTCATGGCGTCCTCGAGCAGGGCGTCGACCAGGTGCACGGTCATCTGGACGTCCTTCAGGTAGACGTGCAGGTCGCGGTCCCAGGGCTCCTGGGCACGCCAGTGGAGCGCGTTGACCGCCTCGTACAGCTCGCTGGGCAGCGAGGGTCGCACGCCTTGGGCGGCGGCGCGGGCGGCCGCGACGCTGCGCCGCACGGAGGGGCCCTCCCCCCCGGCCACCACCAGCTCGGTGGCCTGCACGCGGTTGTCGACGGTGATCGGCGGCGGCCAGCCCGCCAGCTCCAGGAAGGCGCTCCAGTAGCCCCGGCCCGGCTCGTCGGAACGGTCGAGTGAGAGTGCGACGTGCACCTCCAGGATGCGGGCGAGGTGGTAGGAGCGCTCCAGCATCCGGCCCAGCAGGGCCAGCGAGGTGGCGGCGCGGCTAAGCAACCTCGGCTTCCTCGGAGCCCACGGCGCCCAGCACCCAGGTGTCCCGGCTCCCGCCGCCCTGCGAGCTGTTCACCACCAGCGACCCCGACTTCAGGGCGACCCGGGTCAGGCCGCCGGGGATCACGTCGACCTCTGGGCCGCTGAGCACGAAGGGGCGCAGGTCCTGGTGGCACGGCCGCAGGCGTTTGCCGTCCAGGACCGGCTGGACCGAGAGGGCGACGACCGGCTGTGCGACGAAGGCCCGCGGCCGCGCCTCGATCCGGCGCCGGAAGGTCTCGCGCTGGCTGCGCGTCGACTGTGGCCCGACCAGCATGCCGTACCCGCCGGAGCCGTCCACGGGCTTGACCACCATCTCCGCCAGGTGGGCGAGCACGTGCTTGCGCTGGTCGTCCAGGGCGCAGAGGTAGGTGGGCACGTTGGCCAGGATCGGGTCCTCGCCCAGGTAGTACCTGATGATGGCAGGGATCTGCGAATAGACCGCCTTGTCGTCGGCGACGCCGTTGCCGATGCCGTTGGCGATGGCCACGCCGCCGGCGCGGTAGGCGGCGACCAGGCCGGGTACGCCCACGACGGAGTCAGCACGCCCGAACACCGGGTCCAGCCAGTCGTCGTCGACGCGGCGGTAGATCACGTGCACCCGGCGCAGCCCGCGGGTGGTGCGCATGAAGACCTGGTCGCGGTCGACCAGCAGGTCGGTTCCCTCGACCAGCTCGATGCCCATCTGGCGGGCGAGGTAGAGGTGCTCGTAGTACGCGGAGTTGTGGATGCCGGGCGTCAGCAGCACGACCGTCGGCTCGCCGACGCCGCGCGGCGCCAGCCGGCGCAGGTTGCGCAGCAAGAGGTGCGTGTAGCCCTCGACCGGCCGCACCGGGTAGCCCGCAAAGAGGTCCGGCAGAACGCGCTTCATGACCTGCCGGTTGGCGAGCACATAGGAGATGCCCGAGGGAGTGCGCAGGTTGTCCTCGAGCACGAAGTAATCGCCGCGGTGGTCGCGCACCAGGTCGACGCCCGCAATGTGGCAGTGGATTCCGCGCGACATCGGGAAGCCGTCCATCTCGCGCATGTACTGCGGACTGGAGAGCACCACGTCGGGCGGGATCGCACGCTGGCGCAGGATGCGCTTGCGCCCGTAGACGTCCTCCAGGAACAGGTTGAGCGCGTACACGCGCTGGCGCAGCCCGGCCTCCAGTCGCTTCCAGGCGCGCGCGGAGATCACGCGCGGGATCACATCGAACGGAAAGACCTTCTCGATCCCCTGCTCGTCGGGGTAGACCGCAAACGTGATGCCGTGGTTGCGGAGCATGCTCATTGCCTGCTCGTGACGGCGCGCCAGCTCCCGCGCGCCCAGCTCGTTCAGCCGCTCGTAGATGCGCCGGTACGGGCCGCGTGGCTGGGCCGGGGCCGCGAACATCTCGTCGTAGAAACCGTTCTGCCTGTAGCCCTCGCCCAGGGTCCGCTTGCGGGTCACCGGTATAGTTTCTCCGCCATTCGCACCCCGGAGAAGACGATCAGCCTGCGCGTCGGCTGCGAGTTCCGTTACCAGGTGACGGCCCCTAGCCCGGCGATCGTGCAGGTACGCCCTCGCACCGACGCCGCGCACCGGCTGGTGAGCGAAACCTGGGTGACCGAGCCGGAGCTGTCCCTGGACGAGTACGACGACGTGTACGGCAACGGCGTGCGCCGGCTGCTGATGCCGCGAGGCGAGCTGCGCATCCGTTATCACGCCGTGTGCGAGGTTGCCGACGCGCCAGACCCGGACCCTTCGGGCGCGCCCCAGTTGGCGGTTGATGAGCTGCCGGGAGAGCTGCTGCACTTCCTTTTGCCCAGCCGCTACTGTCTGTCCGACCTCCTGATGGACGCGGCCTGGGAGCTCTTCGGTTCGACGGAACCGGGCTGCGCGCGCGTGCAGGCCATCTGCGACTGGGTGCACGAGAACGTCCGCTTCCAGTACGGGACCAGCAACCCGCGCACCACGGCCGTCGACGTCTTCCGCGACCGGGTGGGCGTGTGCCGCGACCTGACGCACCTGGCAGTGACCTTCTGCCGGGCGTTGAACGTGCCCGCGCGTTATGTCTTCGGCTATCTGCCGGACATCGGCGTCCCGCCGCCCGACTCGCCGATGGACTTTGCCGCCTGGATGGAGGTCTGGCTCGGAGACCGCTGGTGGACCTTCGATCCGCGCAATAATCAGCGCCGCACCGGGCGCGTGCTGATCGGCCGCGGCCGCGACGCGCTGGACGTGGCCATGATGACGACCTACGGCCCGGCCCGGTTCGAAGACCTCACAGTCTGGGCGGAAATCGCGGCGTGAGCCTCGATTGGGATTCGGCGCGCCGCGTCTCCTACCTCGTCGAGCAGAGCTTCCGATACGACTACCCGGCGCCCATTCACGAGCTCCGTCACCGCCTGGTGGTGATCCCGCCCGAGCGCTTCGGCGACCAGCGCCGCCTCCAGCACAGCGTCGAGGTGGACGGCTCCGGCTCGGTGGTCCGCGACCGGGTTGACGAGTTCGGCAACCTGGTCCTCGACGTGCTCGCGCCGGTGGTGGCATCCAGCATCGAATTCCGGGCGGTGGTGCGTGTCGAGCGGCATGCGGGCCAGCCGCACCGGCTGGCCGACGGCTGGCTGAGCGCGGGCTACCTCCTGCAGCCCACGTCTCTGACCATGCCGGACGGCCGCCTGCTGGCCGCCGCGGCCGAGCTCCGGGCGGCGGCGCCCTGGGGCGTGGAGCTGGCCGATCGCATCAACGGCTGGGTCTACCAGTCCCTGACCTACCAGGCCGGCCTCACCGACGTCGCCACGACCGCCGCCCAGGCGCTGGCCCTGGGCCGCGGAGTCTGCCAGGACTACGCGCACGTCATGCTCGCGCTCTGCCGCGCCTGCCGCCTCCCGGCCCGCTATGTGTCCGGCCACCTGGTCGGCGAGGGCGGCACCCACGCCTGGGTCGAGGTCCTGCTCCCGGCGGGCGACGCCAGCGGCGAGGCCATCGCCTGGCCCTTCGACCCCACCCGCGCCGCGCGGGGCGGCCTCAACCACGTCACGGTGGCGGTCGGCGGCGACTACGCGGACGTGGCGCCGACCTCGGGCACCTACACCGCGTCCGTGACCGGCCGCCTCACCACCCATAAGCGGGTGCTGCTCACCGAGTTCGAGCTGGCCGGCTGAGCGGGCTCTCAGCCGGCTCCCAGGTATCCGGGCTTTAATCGGTCGGTGATCAGCCGGCGCCAGGCGCTGCTCTCGGCCTTCGGTCTCGCCGCGACGGCCGTGGTGGCCGCCTGCACCGGCAGGTCACCGGTCTCGGTGGCCTCTTCCAAGCCCTCTGCGCCCGCCTCGCCCTCGCCGTCCGCCTCCCCCACCACCACGCCGCTGGCGGCGCCGGTGCCCTCCTGCGTGGTGACCCCGGCTGAGACCGAAGGCTCCTACTTCGTCGACGAGAGGCTCAATCGCTCGGACATTCGCGCCGACGTCTCGGGTACCGGCCTGCGGCCGGGCACCCCGCTGACGCTGGCCTTCGGTGTCTACCGGATGAGCGGCTCGGGCTGCGCGCCCTGGCCGGGCGTGCAGGTGGACGTCTGGCACTGCGACGCCGGCGGCGTCTACTCCGACGTGAGCGCGCAGCGCTCGGTCGGGGACAACTACCTGCGCGGCTACCAGCTCACCGACGACCAGGGAGTGGCCCGGTTCCAGACCATCTTTCCGGGGTGGTACATGGGCCGCACGGTGCACATCCACTTCAAGATCCGAGCCTTCAGCGGCCCCCAGAGGACCTACGAGTTCACGTCGCAGGTGTTCTTCGACGACGCCACCACCGACCGGGTGTATGCGGCTGCGCCTTACTCGAGCCGGCCTGCGCGCGACACCCGCAACGCCGGCGACATGGTGTACACGAGCGGCGGCAACAGCGGCGCGCAGCTGCTGATGAAGGTCAGCAGCGACGGCGAGGGCGGCTACGCGGGGACCTTCAGCATCGGCCTGCAGGCCTAACGGCCGCAGCACACGGATTGATGTCCGGCTTGGCTAGAGCCGGTTGTAGAGGTCCTGCGCCCAGTTGATGAGCAGAGCCGCGTAGGAGGCTGTGATGCCCTGACCGCTCTTGAGCTGGCACCAGCTGATGTAGGTGTTCAGGGCGCTCTTGGCGGCCGCCGCGTTGCCGGCGTTGAGGTAGCTCTGCACGGTCTGCAGCAGGGCCACCAGCTTGGCCTGGTTGGTCGGCGTTATGTAGCCGGCGGTCGTGCCCTGGTTCACGGCGTTGATCTGGCCGCCGACGGTGGCGTGGACCTGGAAGGTGATCGTGACGGTTGAGCTGTTGCCCAGCTGGTCGGTCGCGGTCAGCACGATCGTGTGGGTGCCCGCCTTGAGAGTGTTGACGTTGATGCTGTTCGCGCCGGCCAGCAGCGGGATCGTCGAGTCCAGCTTCCCGGTCAGTGAGGTCACGTTGTCGGGGTCGGTGGCGCTGAAAGTGAAGCTGATGCTCAGGCCCACGTCATATGAGCCGTTGTTGGTGGGCGCGGTCGCGGTGTAGCTGATCGCAGGGCCGCTCCGGTCCAGGCGGATGGTCTTGGTGACCACGCCGGCATTGCCCGCCACGTCCGTCACCTGGGCCGCGACCGTGTACAGCCCGTCGGCCGCCAGGGTCACCGACGCGCTGGTCGCATAGGCCGCGGCTGCCAGGTACGAGGTCCCCCCGTTGGTCGAGAAGGCCATCTGGCTGAGGCCCGTCCCGACTTCCGTGAAGGAGAGCTGCAGCGCCAGCACCGGGTTCGTGGTAACCAGCTGGCCGTTGATCACCGTTCCCGTGATGGTGAGCGTGCCGGTCGGCGCGACCGTGTCCTTGGTCGCCGAAGCCGTCTGGCCGGCGGGGCCGCAGTTGCCCGCGGGGTCGGTCAGATAGCCGCTGGCGGTGACGGTCCCGTCCTTGAGCGCCGACAGGTTGAGCGCGATGGTGACGGTGCCGCCCGCCCCCACGACTCCCGTGCCGCTGATGGTCGTGGTCCCGTCGGTGACGCTGACGCTGGCCGTGGCCCCGGCTTCGCCGCTGACCAGGAGTGGGACGGCGGCGCGGTTGCCGAGGTTGACGTACCTGGGCAGCGACAGGATGGGAGCTGCCGGCGGCACCAGGTCCTTCACCACCGCCACCTGGGCTTGACTGCTGCTCCCGGCGGCGTTGGTGAACGTGACCGTGACCGTCAGGGTTCCGTCCGCCAGCCGCGAGAGGTCGAGAGTCAGCGAAAGCGTCCCGGTGGCGTCGAGGGTGCCGATGGCATCCTGCCAGTTCAAGCCATCGTCCACGGTGATGGTGGCGAACATCCCCGCCGGGCCTGTGATCGTGAACGTGTCCGCGCTCACGTTGGCCGGGTTCACGTAGGCAGGCGTCGACACAATGGGGGCGCCGGGCGCTGCCGTGCTCTTGACCAGCGTCGTGCTCGACTGGCCGCTCGCGCCCGCGATCGGCGTAACCATGGTGGTGAGCGCGCCGTCGGACAGCATCGAGAGGTCGAGGACCACCGGCAGCATGCCGTCCACCGCGAGCGTCCCGCTGCCGGTCACGGCCGTGGTGCCGTCGGACACGGCGAAGGTCACCGCGGCGCCGATCGGACCGCCGATCACCGTCGGCACCGCGCTCTGCCCGACGTTGTCCACGTGCGCCGGCGCCGACACCAGGACAGAGCCGCCCGCCACCGGAGGATCGCAGCAGGTGCCCGGAGAGTTGATCGGCTGGGTGCCCGAGGTCCTCAGCACGTCGCGCGTGCCGTGCAAGTTGCCGGCCTGCGGATCGCGCGGCGCACCCTGCTGGTCCCCATAGGCCGCGTCCTGCTGGAGGATCAGGGCGATCTCGCCGAAGGGCTCGCCGTTGCGCGTGGGGTCACTGCCGTAGCGAGCAGCCAGCGTCAGGTCGGAACCGTCGCTCTGGGAGAGCGCGTATAGGAACGCGGGCAGGCCGGGCTGTATCTGGTCGCTGATGAGATTCATGCCGAACGGCGGGAACGGCACCAGGTAGGAGTTGAACTCGCCGACCCAGTCGATCATCCGGTCGCCACCGGTGTTGGCGATCTGCACGTCGCGGCCGGCCCCACCGAACGAGAGGTCTTCGTAGGACGGGTTGGTGTCGGGGACGTCGTTCAGACCACCGTCCGTGTCCAGCTTGTCGTCCGAGTTCATTAGGTCGTCGCCCCAGCCGCCGAACATCCGGTCACGCCCGGTGCCGCCGACCAGCCAGTCGTGGCCGAGGTCGCCGAACAGCGCGTCATTGCCGTCGGTGGGCACGCCGGTGTACTTCTTCTGACCCTGGATCCACTGCGTGTCAACCGGTCCCTCGGTGGCGTCGAAGTTGAGCAGCCAGTTGAAGCCGGTGCCGGTCTTGGAGAGCAGGCCGGTCGCGGTCAGCAGGATCTTGCGCAGGGGATCGCTGGCGTCGTACTGCGCGAACTTGGTCGTGGTTGGGTTGTAGCCGAGCACGTTGCCGGGGTTGAACGGATGTCCGAAGTCACTTTCCATGGGGGCGGCGTTGAGCTGCTTGCCGGCCGGGTCGTAGTTGTTGGTGAACGAGAGGGCGGGAGCTTCGGCTCCTGACATCGCATCCTCGCCCGGGCCACCGTGCATGGCATCGTTACCCAGTCCGCCGTACATGACGTCGCTGGCGTGAAGGGCTCGTGGCATTGTCGTATGTGGTGCGGTGAGGCTGGGGTCGAGGTTGTCGGGAACCAGCAGCGCCGTGTACTTGAGCTCGCCGTTCACATTGATCAGAGCCTGCTGCAGGTTGCCGGAGGTCGCGATCAGCTGGCTCGGAGTCGCGATGGGCGCGATCCCGTAGAGCGGCTCACCGGCGGGGTGTCCGTCCCGGCTGGCGAAGCAGCGGCCGTCGTCGCCGATCAGGCAGTCGTCGCCGGTCCCGCCGGACATCCAGTCGTTGCCGTAGCCGCCGATGATGGTGTCGTTCTGGCTGTCGCCGAAGAGCGTGTCGTTGCCGCCGCCGCCGTAGATGAAGTCGTCGCCGTTCTCGCCGTGGATTTCGGTGGCGGCGCAGACGTCACCGATCACGCAGGCGCCCGTCTGGTTGGCCAGGTCGGGACCGCCCGGCGTGTAGTCGAGGAGCTTGACCGCGCGCGGGACGATCCGCTCGAGGCCGCCGTTCTCGTAGCTCGCGCTGTCGTAGTTGAAGCTGAGGAAGCCGGTCGGCGCGCTCCCGTTGCCGGTCGCGACCAGCCGGATGATGTCGCCGTTGTTGGCCACGATCGCGTCCGAGTCGTGCGCGTGGCCGTTGGCCGACGGCGTGCAGTCGAGCCCGCTCGCGCTCGTGGTGCCGGCCGTGCTCGACGGGTCGCGGCCATCACCGCAGTTGTTGCGGGATCTCGCGGTGCCCGAGCCGCCGAAGATCAGGTTGGAGGCGTCCGGCCGCAAGCTCATGTTGGTCAGGCTGAAGAGGTCGGAATTGCCGCCGACCAGGTCGTCCTGGCCCTGGTTCCCGAAGATCACGTCGCTGCCGCCGCCGCCCTCGACGTAGTCGGTGCCGTCCCCGCCCTGGTTGCCGGGGTAGGCGTTGAGCTGGCCGTAGTCGTCGGCGGACGGGTTGACCTCCAGCGTGCCGGTCGGGACCTGCAGCGAGGAAGCGCCGCGGCAGGCGCCGACCAGGCGTGAGAAGTCACCGAACGCCGCCGAGCTCGCGCGGGCGCGGCCGACGGCGCCGGAAGCGCAGTCGAGCGCCTGGACGGCCGGAACCTGTGCGATGTCGATCGAGCCGTCGCCCTGGATCACGTCGTTGCCGAGCTGGCCGAAGATCTGGTCATCCTTCGGACCGCCGGCCAGGTAGTCGTTCCCCCAGCTGTTGGCGATCGCCGCCGATGCGGCGTCCTGGTAGAGGTTGTCGATCCGATAGGCGGCCCAGTCGGGCGCGCTCAGGCCGTCGGCGCCGCGGTAGTTCTGGGCCGCGTTGTTGTTCAGCGGCTGCCCGAGCGCCACGTTGATCCCACCGCAGGCGGTCGCGACTGTGGACGTGCTGTAGATCTGGGTGCCGCAGAGCGCCTGGAAGCGCGGGTTGGTGACGTTTGCGTTGCGCCGCTCGAGCTGGACGGCATCGCCGAAGACGAGGTCGCTGCCCGCGCCGCCGTCGACCGCGTCACCGCCGGCGCCGCCGATCAGGATGTCGTCGCCGCCGTTGCCGTAGATGGTGTCGTTGTCGCCGACGCCGAGGTCGGGTACGAAGGTGTAGATCCAGCGCGCGGGCACCACCTGGTCGCTGATCCGGTCGCCGCGGCCGCCGGAGCCGAACTGCGCGATCAGTGCGCCGGTGCTGTCGGTGTACTGGACGCGGCCCAGGTCGCCGAGCACGATGTCGTTCTTCTGCCCACCCGAGATCCAGTCCTGGCCGAACCCGCCGAAGATGACGAGTGGCAGGGTCGACGGGTTGGCGTCGACCGTGTCGTTGTCGCTGTTGCCGTTCGCGGTGTGCGCCTTGGGATCGCCGGTCGCCTGCCCACCGGAGGTGTTGAGGACGAAGAACCCGTCGGTCCCGTCCTGGAGATTGACGTTGACGGTGTCGTCGCCGAGCCCTGTGTTCAGGCTCGTGGTCGTGCGCAGCGTCGACGGCGTGTTCATGGTGGCGTCGATGCCGACGGTGTCGTTGCCGGTGCCGGTCCAGTACGTGATGCCGTCGTAGAAGTTGCCGCCCTGGGCCTTGTAGGAGATGGCGGCGGGCGCCAGGCCGGCGACATAGATGGTCTCGGGCAGGTAGGCCGGCAGCTTGTCCGGCTTGGTGATCTCCGACAAAGTGCGCGTGATGGTCACGACGTCGGGATGGCTGGACGCTTCGTCGCTCACGAAGAGCCGGTGCTGGCCGCCGCCCAGGTCGAGGTTGAGCACGCCGCGCAGGTCGTCGGTGTTGCCGGTCAGCAGCATGTAGGCGTCGGTCGCCGAGTTCTGGTCGCGGTCGGCGTTGGAGGAGACGTAGACCCGGTCGTTGCCGCCCGAAGCGTTCGGGTTGGTGGTCACGTTGGTCACCGCCGCACCGCCCGCCAGCGCGAAGCCCTGGCTGCCGGGCGACGTGCCCTGGATGTTGAGGATGTCGGTGCCAGAACCGGCGGTGAGGTTGACGGTCTCGACCCCGTAGTAGTTGACCCCGTCCATCCGGGTCGCCACCGTCGCCGTGCCCACCAGGGCGGTGGTGTCGACGACGACCGTGCCGACCCCGAGGCCGTGGGCGAAGCGGCGCAGGTTGCCCTGGAACTCGAGGACGTAGAGGTCGAAGTTGTGCCCGGTCCGCCAGTAGCCGCTCGGGTACCGCTCGACCATCACGTCGACGTCGTCCTGGAGGAACAGACGCAGGTTGGGATCGCCCGTCTCGAAGTTGGCGATCGCGTTCTGGATCGTCTGCCGCAGCTGCTCGGCGCCCACGTTGTAGGGGATCGGCGCGGTCGTGATGCTGCCTCCGGTGACCGGGATGGTGAGGGTGAAGCTGCCCCCGGTCGCGTCGATGGTCAGCACCTGGACCTGGTTCGGATTGCCGGCCGGATCCGCGACGCCGGCCGCCCGCGGTGTGATCGTCGCCGTGCCCGACCCGACACCCGGCAGGACCGTGCCGCCCAGCTGCTCGGCTGCCTTGTTGAGGCCGAGCCCGGTCCCGGTCGTGTTGGCGACCAGGAGCTTGACCTGGCTGTCGCTCAGGAAGCCCTGGAAGTGGACTACGTAAACCTCGTCATCCTTGGTCACGACCACGTTGCCGATGCCCAGGTCGGGCAGTGACTCCAGCGCGCCCTGGACGCTCTGGATCGGCGTCCCGGCCGCGGGCGTGGAGGCGCCGTTGTCCAGGAAGCTGGTCGAGGTGGTCATGAAGTAGCCGCTCTCGCTGCCCCGCCCGCCGGTGCCGCGATAGACGCGGTAGGCGGTCGCGCTCGGGACAGCGTTCCAGCTGAGCGTGATCTGACCGGCGGCGGTCAAGACGACCACGGCTTCGGCCGAGGCGGCCGCCTCGACGCCGGGCAGGAGTGCGCTGACCTGGTAGCGGTAGGTACCCGCGGCCAGGCCGGCTCCGCTTGCGCTCGAGGTCCGGAGCTGCGCCGGGCTGCCGGTCGCCGGCGCATTGTAGGGCAGGGCGACGGTGGTTTCGGTCGACACCACGTTGCTCGTGGTTGGAAGCGACTTGCCGGTGCCGCCGCCCAGGTTGCCGTCATCGACGAAGCCGGGGGTCGCGCTCGCGCTGACCGCGAAGTAGTGGTCCTCGCGGCCGGCCTGGGTGCCCCGGTAGACGCGGTAGCCGGTGGCGCCCGACATCACAGCCCAGCTCAGGGTGACCCGGCCCGCCTCGGGCGTGACCACGGCGACCTCGTTGGAGGGCAGGCTCTCATTGGCGCCCTGCATGCCCGTGACCACGTAGAAGTGGTAACCGGCGTGGAGGCTGCAGCCGGCGCAGGTGTCGCCGGTGCCCTGCAGGCCGGTGGGCGTGATCGGGAACGCGTACGTGAGCGAGAAGGCGCCGCCGGTGGCGTCGATGGCCAGCTGCTGGGTGGTGTTCGGCGCCGGCATGTCGAGGCCGGTCAGCGAGGTCGAGGTCAGCAGGGCGGTGTCGGTCGCGCTGGAGGCGCTGTCGGAGATGTTGAGGGTGTCGGATGCGCCGGCCCCATTGGTCAGCCCCGTCGGGTCGGTGATCAGGAGCGCGATCGCGGTCCCGGCCACGTTGGTGCCGTTGAACGTGATCGTGTAGATGCCGCCCGCCTGGCTGACCGTGACGCCGCCGGCGCCGATCAGTGGCAGCCCGTTGAGGTCGCCGGCGAGAACGCTGCCGGCCACGCCGGAGGGGATCCCGCTCGCCGTCTCGACCACCCCGACCACCGGCGGCGTGCCCGATGTGGTCGCCAGGCCGGTATCTGGGTAGGTGGTGCCGGACAGGCCACTCGCCAGCAGCCGCTCGGCGCCCGAGGCGGTGCCGCGGTACACCTGGTACCCGGTCGCGAAGGGCACCGGGTACCAGGTCAGGACGGCGGCCCCACTGTCGCCCACGGTGACGAAGGTCTCGGGCGAAGGCAGCGTCTCGCCGGCCGAGGTGGTCGCGGTCACCTCGTAGTAGTAGGTGCCCGCGCTCAGTGACCCGGCTCCGGGCCCGGGGATCCCGCTCAGCTTGAGCGGCTGGGGCGCGTAGCTGATCGAGAAGGTCCCGCCTGTCGCGTCGAGGGTCAGCTGCTGGACGGCGTTGATCGGATCGACGGCCGTGCCCTGTGCGGGCGAGCCGTTGACCATCGTCACCACCGTCGCCTGCGGGTTGTCGCCGCTGACCGTGAGCAGGCCCTCGAGCTGGGTGAGGAGGGCGGCGCCGCAGCTGTCCGTGCCGTCGACCACCGAGCAGACGTTGACGGTGTCGTTGCCCGCGCCCGTGTTGACGTTGGTGTGGCCGGCCATGCCGAGCACGTCCACCACGTCGTCGCCGGCCCCCGTGTTCAGGGTCGTCAGCAAGCCGCCCGGCGCGCTCAGCAGCGAGGCGTCGAACGTGAAGTGGTTGCTGCCCGGACCCAGGTTGATCTGCAGGTCGGCGATGCCCTTGAGCGTGATCCCGCCGGGCTCGTTGGCCCCCACGGGTCCACTGCAGGCGTTGGCCTCGTCACCGCTCACGGACGCCGTCGCCGGCCCGCCGATGCAGCGGTTGGGGCCCATGCCGAAGCCGGTGATCCGAACCTGGTCGAGGGCGGGGACGAGGCCCGTGGTCGAGTCGGGCGGCCCGAAGGGCGTCTGGTCGTAGAACATGCGGCCGGCGCCGAAGTTGGGCGCGCCGCCCGCCAGATGGCCGTCGTTGAAGGAGGCCGGGTTGTCGGTGTCGTAGACGTAGACGATGTTGGCGACCGTGCTCTCGTCGACGAGCAGGTTGGGGTTGGTGGCGAGCAGGGTGAAGCTGCTGCTGCCGTCGGGAGCCGAGCCGTCCTTGGTGAACGGGCTGAACCAGGACTTGTCGAGCGTCAGCACCCAGGTGCCGCCGACCTGGACTGCCCCGGTCACGATTCGGGACTTGTTCTTGGCCGGACCGCGGGTGATCTCGACGGTGAAGCCGACCAGCTGGGACGGCAGCGCCGGCTTGAGATTGACCTCCGTCCAGCTCAGCGCATCGATGAGGCCGCTGGGGTGGACGAACGTCACCTCGTAGTTGTTGGCGTTGACGCTGACCGCGATCGCCGAGTCGGAGTTGGAGAGCAGGCTCGCGGGCACGACCGCCTTGAGCGCGTTCTCGACGTCGACCGCGGGTGCATTGAAGGCGAGCGGCGCCGTCGGGGTGCCGTCGTAGCTGAGGGTGAAGGTGCCGCCGATGGCGTTGACGTCGATGTCCTGGACGGTGTTGTCGCCGCGCGCCGAGGTGACCTTGATGTGCCCGAGCGTGCTCGGGTCGATCGTCACCGTGCCCACCACCTTGTTGTCGCTGGTGCCCGGGGTCGAGGACACGACCTGGCCCATCGCCGGCAGCTCGTTCCGCTCCCCGGGCAGCATCACCGGCTCCCGCTCGAGAAGGCCGGTGCGGTCGGTGCC
>Ga0207646_10004533_pt1 | contig 15048 bp, 8 predicted proteins | sample KBSK5502metaG_FD_184343 | JGI IMG/M metagenome (GOLD analysis project Ga0207646, IMG submission 184343) | Corn, switchgrass and miscanthus rhizosphere microbial communities from Kellogg Biological Station, Michigan, USA - KBS K5-50-2 metaG... | ecosystem: Host-associated > Plants > Roots >... | reverse complement strand
CGTAGCCGACGGCCGGTCGGCTGAACTCTTTACACGTGAAGCGGGAGCAATTGCTGCCCTGGATCATCCCAACATTTTGCCCGTACTGCGTGTGGGTATACTAGAGGACGGGCGCTCCTATCTTGTGATGAAGTATGCTGCAAATGGCTCTTTGCAAAACTATTGCCAGTTGACTCCACAGGGCCTCTCCATTCTACCTACAGCTGCACCTGACGCTTCCGAGAAGGATCGTATTTCTGCTCAGGAGACTATGATTACAGATGAGTCCCTCGCGGAGGAGGAAGGCGAGCAAAGCGATGATGCACAGGTAACAGCAGCACCCAGCTCTCAGGAACCAACTGTGCTGACACCACAACAGATCTTGCCCTATGTAGAGGGTGCTGCGGCTGCCTTACAGTATGCCCATGACCACGGTGTCATTCACCTGGATGTGAAGCCCGCCAACCTGTTGCTGGATGGTGAAAACCGTATCCTGCTGGCGGATTTTGGTGTCTCGACGCTCCTGGACGGCTATACGCATGCCTCATTGCATGCCTACGTGGGAACACCCATCTATACTGCCCCTGAGCAGTGGCTGGAGCAGCCGCGTGCTGCCAGCGATCAGTACGCGTTTGCAGTAACCTGCTACCAGTTACTCACAGGACGCCCGCCTTTTACGGGCAACCTCTATGCGATCATGCATGGGCACCTGCAGGCCTCTCCACCTCCTTTACGGGAGTTTAACCCGCTCGTCCCTGCTCAAGTTGAGTCCGTTATCCTGCGCGCACTGGCAAAAGAACCGGCGGAACGCTACAGCGACATGCTCGCCTTCGCGCGTGCTTATCAAGAAGCGCTAGAAGAAGTGGCCGGCGCCCAGGCTGATGACCAGGGAGATGTGCAAGCATCGCAGGTTGCCGGACAAGCGGCCAACAAAGTGGGTACGGTTCAGACTATAACCACACCCGGTGTACCCGCAATACGTGAAGAAGCACTTAAAGCGTTAAAGCAGAAACCCGGCCAGGAGGCTATGCTTGCGCATAAGTTGACGCCTGCCAAAGCTGAATGGGACCCGGTGGGAGCAAAGTTGCATCCTTCTGCAAAGAGAAAGTGGGGACGTTTGCTAGGACTTGTACTGCTCCTGCTGCTGCTTTTGTCCGGCAGCGCTGTAGGCTTGATACGCTTTAGCGATTCCTGCCTTTTAGGCATATGCCCGGGTATGAAGCTGGGTACAAACGAGGTGGATTTTGTCAATAACGCTTCGCAGCAAGTTAAAATTTCCAACACAGGTTCGGCAGACCTCAATTGGAGTGTTTCTATTCTGGGTAGTGCTACATGGCTGGCACTCTCATCGCGAGGGGGAACGCTTCCAGCTGGCAAAACGACTGATTTTACCATCTCTACCAATGTGAATAAACTGCCGGACGGTGTATATACAGCCCTGGTGCGGGTTGCCGGCCAGGGTCTGAATCCTCAAGATATTATGGTGAAGCTAACAGTGCAACCGGGCCTGAGGCAGATAGGAGTTAAGGTAAGTGGGCAAAGCTTTTCCTATAGCCATGGAGATTTACAGCCGCAATCACAAACGATTACGATCACCGATAAAAGTAATCAAACGTTCAACTGGTCGATACAGTATGCTGAGAAGAATAGCTGGCTCGTTGTAACACCAGATCAAGGGTCTTTGCAGGGAGGAGCATCCGTTGTCTTGAGCGTGACCGCCAATGTACAGAATCTCTCTTCCTTTACCTACCAGGCGAGCATATCTTTGATTGGCGCATCAGGCACTCAGGCCGAACCAAGCCTGCTGTCAACTTTTGACTTTCTCCTGAAGGTGGAACAACCGGGTCAGAGAGCAACACCACTGGTAACTCCTACCCCGACACCGCAAACCTTCAATTTTCCAGATTTCTCTGCTCAGGCAGCTCCCCCGAACGGTGCTCCCTCCACAATGCGTTCAGATTATAGTATGGTATGGGATTCACAGGACGACCTGGTGTTCGTATTTGGTGGCATCGATGGCCAGGGCAACCTGTTAAATGATGCCTGGTCCTATAACCCTATCACGGGTACATGGAAAGAACTGAATGCCTCAAACAGTGCTGTAGGAGATTGCAATGGTGGTAATTTGCCTGCTCCACGTATGAATGCAGCGATGGTCTGGGATGGCGTTGACCAGCAGATCTTGCTCTATGGTGGTTTGGGTGCGAATAATCGTTATCTTGGCGACCTGTGGTCGTATTCTCCAAAAGCAGGAACCTGGACGGCAATAGCATGCTCCAATAATGGACCGGGGACACGCTCCACAAGTGCGGTTTGGACTGGCAACCAGATGCTGCTGCTTGGCGGTGCTAATACCTATGGTCTTCTTTCAGATTTCTGGTCATATACGCCCGGCAATAACGGTGGCGCCTGGCAGAAATTGCCCGATTCACCTATGGCCCAGCGCGAGTTTCAAACGATGGTATGGGACTCAGCCGATAGCCAGCTGTATGTATTCGGTGGTCTCGATGTGCATGGGGTGCAGCAGAGCGATTTCTACGTTTACACCCCGCGCGGTGGTTGGAAGGCGATTGCTCCCAGGAGTAGCAATAACCCTCCTGCACGGCAACAGGCCCTGGGCACATGGGACAGCAAAGACAATATGCTGCTCTTAATGGGAGGGTGGAAGGATGGCAATGGAGTGCCATATTGGGGCTTGTGGGCTTTCGATCCAAAACAGGATGCCTGGGGGCTGTTGACGCCCTTAGAGAATGGTTCTAGCGGCCCACATATCATACCCGGACGTACTGGCGCTACGATGGTCTGGGATGCCACCGATCAAGAAGCCTTCATCTATGCCGGTGCTGGCAATGGTAAATCAGGCAGCAGCCTGAATGACTTATGGGAGATAACCTGATAAAACGGAAATCCCTTATTCCTCGCTCTCCTCTTCTACTGCCTCAAGCTCCTGCTCTTCATTCCCCTCGCTCTCCGCAGCCTCATCCCCATTTCCGTTCCCATTTCCATTTTGATCATCCAATTTCTTGCCATTCGTCGTCGCTACAGCCACCACGCTATCGCCATCGGCGGGATGCATCACACGATGACCCTGCGTGCTGCGCCCAAGCCGCCAGATTTTACTCACGTCTGTACGGATCACAATTCCCCCCGCGGTAATAATCATCAAGTCACTATCTTTCTCGTTGATCACACGCGCTGTTGCGACTGGCCCGCTTTTCTCCGTGACCTTTAAGGTGATGACTCCGCCGCCGCCCCGGCTGTGCGTGGGATACTCCTCAACAGGAGTGCGTTTTCCATAGCCGTGCTCTGTGACCACGAGCAGTTCGCCGCCTTTAGGGGCGAGATTGAGAGAAACAACCGTATCGCCGCCGGCCAGGCGGATGCCGCGCACACCGCCGCTCGTACGCGAAGCGGAGCGTAATTCCTCGACGGTAAAGCGTATAGCCTTCCCGTGTGCCGTGATCAGCAACACATCATCGTCAGCATGTGCCAGTTTCGCCCCGATCAGCTCATCGTCCTCTTCGAGGTTCATCGCGATCAGCCCTGAGCGCCGCACTACTTCGAATTCATCCATCGTCGTCTTCTTAACCTCGCCTTTTTTAGTGGCGACGATCATGTAGTCACGGCTAACCCCCTTAGGAACATATACGATGGCTGTAACTCGCTCGCGCTGCTCGATCGAGATCAGATTGATGATATGCTCGCCTTTAGCCGTGCGACTTACGTCGGGCAACTCGTACACGCGAAGCTGAAAAACGCGTCCTCTATCGGTAAAGAAGAGCAAGGAATCGTGGCTGTGAGCAACCAGCAGGTGGCGTACCGTGTCGTCCTCGCGCGTAGCCATACCCGTGATGCCGCGCCCTCCCCTGCGTTGAGCGCGATACGTACTTGATGGGAGTCGCTTGATATAGCCTTTCTCCGTGAGTGTGACGACGACCTCATCGTTACGAATCAGGTCTTCATCCTTGAACACACCCGCCTCCGAATCCAGGATATCTGTACGGCGGGCGTCGCCATATTTCTCCCTCAGTTCCTGCAAGTCCGCTTTAATCAACTTGCGAATCTCATTGATATCGGCCAGCAGCATGTGGTAGTAGTCGATGTTTTTGAGCACATCGCGCAGCTCTTCTTCAACCTTGCTGCGTTCCAGGGCAGCCAGTCGTGCCAGGCGCATATCCAGAATGGCTTTGCCCTGCTCTTCCGAGAGACTAAATTGCTGCATGAGGTTGGTTAATGCCACCTCCGCAGACGCGGATTCGCGAATAGTAGTGATGACAGCGTCCAGGTTATCAAGCGCTATTTTCAAGCCTTCCAGGATATGTTTGCGCGCCTCCGCTTTTGCCAGTTCAAAGCGCGTGCGCCGCGTGATTACAATCTCGCGGTGATTGATGTGATGCTGCAAAAATGCTTTGAGCGTCAATATGCGCGGCTGCTGGTCCACCAGCGCCAGCATGTTTGTATTGAAGGCGCTCTGCATGGCAGTGTACTTGTACAGTGAATTGAGCACACTTTCAGGAGTGGCATCACGTTTCAGCTCGATGAGCATACGCATACCCTGGCGATCAGATTCGTCGCGTACTTCGGAGATGCCGTCGATTTTCTTATCGCGCACCAGCTCTGCAATCTTTTTAACCAGTTCAGCCTTGTTCACCTGGTAGGGTAACTCGATCACGATGATGCTCATGCGCCCGCGCTCGGACTCTTCAATCTTCGTACGCGCTCGCACAACGACGCGCCCGCGTCCATTAGCATAGGTGTTGCGAATGCCCTCGCGTCCTTGAATGATGCCCCCGGTCGGGAAGTCGGGCCCGCGCACGATACGCGACAGTTCTTCAGTAGTAGCATCGGGATTGTCGATCAAATAGGCGATGCCGTTGCATACTTCTACCAGGTTATGCGGCGGGATATTGGTTGCCATGCCCACTGCGATGCCGGTAGACCCGTTCAGCAGCAGGTTGGGTAGGCGAGCAGGCAAGACCGTAGGTTCCTCGGTCTGGTTATCATAATTGGGCCTGAAATCAACTGTATCCTTGTCGATATCCCGCAGCAGTTCATCGGCAATAGCGGCCAGCTTGGCTTCGGTGTTATGATTCACAAAGCCGTTTGCCACGAACGAGTGACACGCGCTATCCACACGCACGGAATAGACCGGCTGCTCACCAGCATCTTCGATACTTTCTACCCGCTCAAAGAGATAATGCTGGTGGGCCAGATTCTCGATCTCGACAAAAGCCACTGTCGGTAATACCTGAGCGAGTCGGGGCAGCGTTGCGGTCAGGCGGCCCGCACGATCAAAGTTGTGCTTTGACAGCCACTCGCGCTGGCCACGAGTAGCATGTGTTCTGACATACTCAGCCAGATAGGGTATATAATCAGTGCGTGATAAAGCCCTGCCGGTATGCAGATCAAGGATTGCGGCCAACGCCTTGCTCTTCACCGCCGAGGCAAAACCGATTTCGTAAGAGAACAGGGCCAGGTTGTCGCGGCCAGAAATCAGGAGGCGATGCATGTTTCGGGTTCTATCATCATTCAATGACGCTACAATACCGAAACGCAGCAAAAGCGTTTGAGCCTGGCGAAGCATGAGACGGTTACGAGCCGTTAGATTAAGCCGCAGCAAGCTGCGACCGGATTTTTCGACCGCGCCATCACCTTCAAACAGGCCACGCAAGAAAGCGGCGGCGACATGGCGAGGTGAGCGCAGGATTGCCTCTGGTATCTGCCGTTGTGCCGAGCGCCCTGACAATCCCAGAGCCTGGATGAACGCGATGATGTGTTGACTTACCACCTGGATTTGCAGGAATGATTTCTTGCCGTAGCCGACAGGTTCCTTTTCAAAGATATGCAAGCGGCACGTTGGGAAGACGCGCTGCCACGACCGGATGAAATGTTCTGCAAAGTCGCCGGGAGTATTGGTAAACTCGATAACGTGATCGCGAAACGTTCCTTCGGCCAGCAACGCTCCCAGGAGGAAGGCCAGATCCTCGTCGAGCGTCTCTGGGAGTGTGTATTGCTTCGCGCGAGATTTTTGGAGAACGGAGGGATAGAACTGATGCAGGTCAACGGGCTGCTCCGGCCACAGGTTGGAGCTTCGATCCAGGACGACATAGTCGCCGACGGCTAACTGGGCAATCGTCTTCCAGGTGAGCGTAACGCGCCCATCAGAAGCGTGAGGTACCGCCACCAGCAGAGGATGATTTGCCGTACCTGTGACCTCGTATCCGCGCTGCGTTCGCACGCGCCATGTCGGAAACGCGCCGCAATCCCACCACTTACTGGCCGTACTGGTTTGCCCATCTTTTGATAGGACACGCACAGAAATGTCTTCGACACCCGGTTGCGAGATCCGGCTGATCGGCACCAGCCCGCTGTCGGTGACGACGAGTGTGTCTCCTGTGACGCAATATCTCATCGCTGCAGGGGGGTCGTCATCTTGCGAACCGAAGTTTCCCTGCCCCAATACAAGAGGGTACCGCATTGACCAGGGCTGTGCCATGCGCACGAGCGAGTCGTAAACAGCCGCGTCTCCATGAGGATGATAGCTCTTCAAAACCTCACCCACGGTACCGGCACACTTACGAAATGCCCTGTTTGATTGTAAGCCCATCTGATCCATTGCGTATAGCACGCGGCGATGCACGGGCTTCAGTCCATCGCGTACATCGGGCAGCGCACGACTCACGATAACGCTCATAGAATAGTCGAGGTACGCGCCCGTCATTTCCTCTACAATGCTGACCGTTTTAACATTGCCAGTTTCCATAGTAATTCCTCATAAAAAAGTCATAAGATACCGAGATTGCGTATAGTGGGTTGAAATGCAAAGCCAATGGAGGATCGCGTATAATCGAGCCTACTTGCTATATTATAGCATATTTACGTCTTCCCCACAAGAACAAAGTTCCTAAATCACAGGGCTATTTTAAATAACCCTGGGCTAGACCAAAATACCCTAGGTTTTAGAAGCGACGTGTGGTATGATTAATGCAATAGCGGTTTTAGAGAGAGCATCATCTGAAGACGATATTAGCGCATTGGATTGTCATGCTGATTTTAAGGCAGCCGGGGAGGGAGGCAACCGCGAATGCAGCTCATACTTAATTCCGTGCAATTTTTTACGTTTGGCCTTATTGTTTTTGGCATCATTGGTTTTATACGTGGTTGGCATCGCGAAATTGTCTCAATGGGCTTTATTCTTGCTACTGTTCTATTTTTGTATGTGGGAGGTGCTAACGGCCTGGCCAGTTTTTTCCTGCAGCGCGTCCCACTCGGCATTAACTTCTTGAGCGGTGGAGCCGTTGGCCCCAAGACTCTCCCACCAGCTCCTAGCTCAAACCAGGTCCTTGCAGTGGCACTTATTTTCTTGCTCGCGGCCATTTTCATAGGATTTCTCGTTGGCGGTAGCGCCTTTAAGAAAGTCACTGGCACGCCCTCAGAGCGTTTTCTAGGTATCATTCCTGGCCTGGTTGAAGGCTTTGCCATCGTCGAATATATCAGCCATCTTTTTGCGAGTAGCCCCCAGATTACATTCGGTACGAATACTCCCAACCCAAGTAGTCTGGGGAATAGTATTATAGTTATCTTTCTTATTGCCATTGCTGCACTTATTATAGGTCTGGTGGCAACGAGATTTGGTAAAAAGGATGAAAAAAAATAGGAGTTTGCGCTGTACCCTATTATCGAGGCAAGTAAATGAGCACGAATGCACCCCAGGTCCAACAGCCACAACCAGGTGATCCCTGGACTCCAAGGCGTGTGCATGGCGGTTTTCGCCATGTGCGTCGTGTCGGTCGTGGGAGAAACAGACAATACCGTTTCCAGGGACAGCTGGAGGGCGAGGTTGTCAAGCTGGTCATACGCAGGCATAAACTCTTTCTGATCACACCGGCTTTCCCACTGATCGCCTCAATTCTTGGCTTGATTGCGGCGATCGCGCTGGGTAACGTCAACCCGTCCGGAGGTGCGTTCTGGACTTTCTTAGAGCTAGCCACTGCTGCTGCTGTCCTTGTTACAGGTATTATGTTTCTCTATAAAGACCTGGCACTCTGGTGGGTGGAGACCACTATTATTAGCAATAAACGTGTCTTCTCATGGAGAGGCCTGGCAAGGCCTACTCGTCAGGAAATACCGCTTGAAAATGTACAGCAGGTGGCCCTCGGCCAGAGGAGCTTGTTGAGCTTGTTGCTAGACTATGGCGACGTGCGACTTTACCTGGTAGGCAGCGGCGAGCTGCGTATGGAGCGTATACCTCACCCCAAAAAGGTGATGGATGCCCTCGAGCAAATCACCGTGCAAGCGAGAGAAGGGAAAGCGGCTGCACCAAAGATCCAGATACCTCCCGACCTGGACTGGCGCGAGGTACTCGCCATACTGGCAAAGGGCGAGGAAGTGCCTAAACTGCCCAACCCCGATGAGAAATACGCTCATCGCCAGCGACCTGGCAGGCTGCGTGGTCCCCTGCGCACCTTTGGAGGGCCGCTGCGTCTCCCCTGCGATGTGACCTATGCCACGGACGAAAATACCGTCATGTACGTACAACGCTCCAAGTACGTGCTGGTCATGAGACTTATCTTGCCCGTCGTTGTGCTTTTAGGCACGATTATAGCCTCCTTTTACTTCCCCAACATTTTCGGTTATTTGGCCACTGGCATGTTAGTCATCCTGCTCTGGATTGGGCTGACTATCATCAATTACGTCGATGATGTCTACCTTTTTACCAATTTGCGCATCATCGACATTGAACGCAAGTTTATCATCTTCAATGAACAGCATGATACGACCGAGTACTCGAAGATCAAGGAAATCCAGGTGAAAGTGGGCAATCCGATTTTCCTCTCCCTCGATATCGGTACTGTGAGTATTGAGACTCCTGGCAGCAGCCCGAACATAGTCTTGTCGCTTGTCGATCATCCTTTCTCTCTACAGGATATTGTCTATGCCATCAAGGGCTTCAAAGAGAAGGCGGACAAGGTCAAGGCAAAGAATGACCGCAAGGAAGAGCTGAATACCTGGTTTGGCACAGTTTTGGGCGCGTTGGAGAAAAAAGTGGTCAGCAGGGGTGTGCCAAATTTACAGAAGCTGGATTTATGGACAGCAGCGGAGATGGCACAGGAGCTTGGCATGAAAGTCGTGCCCGTAGGTGAAGACTCGTCGTACCCCAACATAGACTCCGGGCTGGTCGTTGCCCAAAATCCCCTGCCTGGCACCCTGATGCGTGCTGAATCAGACGACCCTGAGGATAGGCCGCAGATTCAAGTCGTGTTGAGTAAGCGGCCATGAAGTGTAGAGAAATAGCCAGGTAGACAGCATCCATCCTGCTGCAAGTCAAGCAGGATGGATGCTGTCTACCTGGCTTTCTTTTTACCTCATTCCGCGCCTGAAAGCCCCTCAATGAATTGAGGGGGATGAAAGGCGCGTTCCTTTTGAGGGAGGGGATGGGTAGGGCAAAAGGCAAGAACAAATGCTCTTGACGTAGATAGCACGATGCTCTATACTGAATCTATGGATGAGACATCCTATAAGCGTACCTTGAGCAACAAAAGCATGTCTAACCAGGCCAAAACCAAGCCGAAGAAAGAAGCGAAGCCACGAAAAACGTATCTCTTTCGCATCTATCCTACCCACAAGCAAAGCAACACGCTTGAGCAGTGGCTCGGCTTGTGCTGCCAGCTCTACAATGCGGCGCTCGATGAACGCACAAGTGCCTATCGCATGGCGGGCGTCTCCCTCTCCTACGAACACCAGTGTGCGGAGTTGCCTGGATGCAAACACGTCCGCCCGGACTTGAATGACGTGCCGTCGCAGGCGCTTCAGGATGTGGTCAAACGGGTGGACCTGGCCTTTGACAACTTTTTTCGGCGCGTCCAGGAAGGGCAGAACCCCGGCTATCCCCGCTTTAAATCCCGTTTCCGTTATGATTCCTTGACCTTCAAACAGTATCAGAATAGTTTTGCTGTGATCCCAGGCACCAAGAAGCACAAGGGAACGCTGGTGCTCGCCAAATTAGGGCAGGTCAAGATGGTCCTGCACCGACCCATCAAAGGGACGCCCAAGACCGCCATTGTGAAACGCACTCCGACAGGAAAATGGTTTGTGAGTATCAGTGTGGAGATCGGAGAGGAAGAGGTAACGGGCAGGCACTTGCCCGTCTGCACAGAAGAAGTAGGGATTGATGTGGGGCTCAAGACGTTTGCCTACCTCTCCACAGGGGAGGAAATTGCCAATCCGCGCTTCTTTCGCAGGGAGGCGGCGGCGCTCGCCAGAGCCTCGCGCAAGCTCTCCAAAGCCCCCAAAGGCAGCAAACAGCGCGAGAAAAAGCGCAAAGTCGTGGCACGCGTACATGAGCGGATCGGGAATCGTCGCAAAAACTTCATTGAACAGGAGGTCTGCAAACTGCTCAAGCGATTCGGGTTGCTTGCGGTAGAAGCCCTGGTCGTGCGAAATATGGTCAAAAACCCGAAATTGGCCAAAAGTATTGCTGATGCGTCGTGGTCGATGTTTTTCACGCGCCTGCTCGATAAAGCGGAAGAGGCTGGTCGAGACGTGGTGCGAGTCAACCCAGCCTATACGTCGCAAACCTGCTCGGTGTGTGGGCATCGTCAACCGATGCCGCTTTGCGTCCGGGTCTACGAGTGCCCCCACTGTGGACTGGTGATCCACCGTGACCACAACGGGAGCAAAAATATCTTAGCAGAAGCTTTTCACGCTGTGGGACGACACAGCCGCGTCATTCCAGAAGCCCCCGCCTTGTAGGCGTGGGGAGTCGTCACTTGCTATCTTGCTCCAGTACGTGCCAGTAACGCAATACACTCGATGTGGTACGTCTGTGGGAACATATCAATCGGCTGCGCGGCAACCAGGCGGTAGCGCCCACTCGCACACAGAGATGCGATGTCACGCGCCAGCGTGCTGGGATCACAAGAGACATAGCAAATCGACCGGGGCGCGAGAGATTGTAGTGCCTGCAATGCTTTCGGGTGGCACCCGGCACGGGGTGGATCGACCAGCGCCAGGTCAAGGCGCTCGCGTCGATAGTACAACTGCCCCAGAATCCTCTCTAAGGTGCCTTCCAGCGTTGTAATATTGTTCTGGTTGTTCAGCGTGGCATTAGCGCGAGCATCCATCACCGCACTCGGCTGTGATTCAATCGCGATCACACGTGCCGTACGCGCCGACAGGAAAGCCGAGAACAGTCCTACGCCGCTATACCCGTCCAAAACGACTTCTGAGCGCAGTGGCTCCAGCATCGCCACAGCCCTTTCGGCCAGAACCGGCGTCTGCACCATATTGACCTGGAAGAACGAATCAGCGGAGATGCGGAAGCGGCGGCCCAACACAACATCCGTCAAAAACTCTTGTCCCGCTACTACCCGCCCGAAGCGCCCGCCAACGCGCTCGATAATCACACCTACCATGCCTGGCGCTGTCGTCATCAACTCCTGTGCCAGTTGCTGCGGATTTTCAATCACTGAACCTGGCCGTGCATGTATGCTGAGCAGCGTGGGAACAGCATTCACAGGGGTTGTTGACGAGCCAGGAGTGCTCACGGCACCTATAGCACCGCGAATCGTGAAGCCTTGAATCATCTCGGCCAGGGACAGACCAAAATATTGCTTGAGTTTGGCTCGTACTCGCTGGTATACCATGTCCAGGGCTGGATGTAACAATTCACAAGTTTCGAGGTCCTGTACGTCGTGACTCTCTGTGAGCTTGAAACCCACCTCTCCGTCCGGACCGACTGAGAACAGTGCGATGTTGCGATAGTGCCATGGAGAGATACCGCTGGGCATGCCGATAGTGGGATGCACGATCGCATCAGGCTGTTTACCGATGCGTACGAGGAGTTGCCGGACGATATGCGCTTTCCAGGTCAGCTGTGCGGGATACGCTATATGTTGCCATTGGCAACCACTGTCTGTAAGCAAGGGATATTGAGGTTCGATTCGCTCAGGGGCGGGACGCAGTATCTCTAACAAGTCAGCGCGTGCATGTCCCCGGCGCTCCTCGACAATTTCCACACGTACTCGTTCTCCAGGGATACCTCCAGGTACAAATAGTACTCGTCCCTCGTAGCGGCCTACAGCATCCCCTCCGTAGGCAAGATCCGTTAGTTCAACTTCAATGCTCATGTTCACCTCGGCGGCCACGTAACGAAACTTCCGTATCGTTTGTGCCGTCCCAACTTTCCATCGTTTTTTACGTCTGTTCAAGTAAGTAATATGGATGAGAGCTAAACGTCCACGACTTTACCTCTTGCCTTTTACTTTCATCTGAACCGACAAAGTAAACAGGTAATATTATAACGTAAGCGGTTGCTTGGGCCGGCTATAAAGCCGCGTTCCAAAACGGCTCAGCAGCACTGCTCCAAGCCCTAACAACCCCACTCCAATATTGATAAGCCAGCCAATATAGGGGAGAGACCCTAATAGTACCAGCACTACCAGTCCTACCACTACCTGTATGAGGCGCGTATTATGCTGTGGGGCTACCGCACGCATAATATGTTCTCCGACGATCCAACCTATGGCTACAGTTCCCAAGGCCCATGCCGCAATCAGTCCGAGCACTACAATAATTGCAAGCGGAATAGGTAAAATAAGCGCTATTAATACAACCAGGACCGCGGGTGCCAGCAAAACACTTAATAGCCCGATAAGCATGCTACGCCGCAATTTGGTCGCCGCCGTAGTCCGTACAAACATGACATGCTCCGGCAACAAAGTGATGAGCACTATGCCCAGGGCAACCCATGCCAGGATGGACCAGAATGGAAAACTGAACCCACCGATCCCGCTAAAAAACCAGAAATTTCTGGTATGGTCTACCAGAGAGCCATCAAGTAGTGTATCTTTCTCCCTCTGCTGACTGACTCCATACAACTCGATGTCACCATAGACATGGCTGCCATTGCGCAAGGCGATATTCCCGCCGTATTGGCGGATGCCGCCCATGACCACTCCCTGGATGAGCACATCGCTGTTGAAGGCGGTCAAGTTTCCTTGTAGTTCACCCTCGACCTCAACTGTCCCTCCAAAGGAGGTGAGATTGCCGCACAAAACCTCGTCTGGGCCAATAACGACGGTGCCCCCAAAGGATGGCCTTTGACTATTAGTTGTACATGTACCCGTGCTGCTGGACCGGCCGGCAGCCTGTGCTGAAGGCATCGCCGCTGTAACTATCTCTCCGACTCCGCTGGTCAAAAACACTGATATCAGTAACAGCCCGGCTAGCACAAGCAAGAGCCATCGTTTTCTTCCGGCTTTCTGCATACTGGAACTCCCTAACACGGTCGTTCATCCGACCATGGCTCTCGGCTTTTACGCTTCCTGTGGATAACGCATCAAGCGAAGCCACATGCCCATCAACACCACCAGGCCTAAGGCTACCACCGACAGGAGCCAGTTGTCGCGGGTAATCAGCGCTAATCCTGTTTGGATATACTGCGCAAGGACAATTAACGCATCTATGCCATTATTCGCCAATGCAAGAGCTTTTATCACCAGGTCGGTTTGGAAAATGAATAAGGCAAGCAGGGAAAGTGAAATCAACCCTATGGTTAAGTAAGCAAGCGCAGCAAACTTGGGGGTAAAAATGCGCAAACGTGCAACGCGCGACTGCTGTTGCGCACGTAGGTCTTCAAGTTGCCTGGTGATGCGTATCTGTTGCTCTACTGCCTGCATGATGCGTTGGGTTGATACGCTGGGATGCATGCGGGTCGTTGGTGTACGAAGCAGAGTATCCAGGCGTTGTTGCCGGTGCTCATGAGCGCGACAGCCGGTGCATTGCTTTAGATGCTCCTGGAGCGTCGAAGGATCCGGCTGTGCGAGATCATTATCACGCTGAGCGGTTAGCCAATATTTAGCGTCGCGGCAGCGCATCGATCTGCTCCTCCTCATTCTGCTTGTTGTCTTTAATATAACGAGCCAGTAGCTCGCGAGCACGGTGCAAGCGTGCTTTGACCAACGCTGGCGTGAGGTTTAGTGCCATGCCTATTTCTTCATATGATAAATCATACCAGTAGCGCAACAAGATCACAGCACGATACTTACTCGGCAAGCGTTGCAAATATGCCTGGATCTCGTCTTGCTGCTCCCCTTCCAACACTGATTGCTCCGGCCCCGCTCCCAGGTCGGCAATCCATTCCAGGAAAGGCACATCCTCTAGCGGTAACGCCAGGAAACGCCGCCGCCGGAGTTGGTCAATTGCCAGGTGCGAGGCAATCGACAATAACCAGGTACTGAATTTGTGCGCAGGTTTGTACGTGGCGAGCTGTGTATAGGCTCGCACGAATACTTCCTGTGTCACATCTTCTGCTTCCGTCACATTGCTCAGCATACGGTATGCAAGATTCTGCACAGCATCTTTATATCGCTCGACGAGCACTGCGAAGGCATCTTGTTCTCCAGCAAGCACCAGCTCGACAAGCTCTGCATCGCTCAACGCCTCCACAATGGCCCCTTGCGCATATTCACTGGATGGACTCTGTACCCCCATCGTAACTTGACCGTCAAGAGACTGATCTCTACTCAAGGTACCCTGGGGAGTCAACACCTCGCTCGTTTGCCTGCGTCGTGTCTTCCGCGCTGGTTTCGGCAGAGGCCCGAAGACTCCCAGCCCACTCGAACCCTGTAGCGTCGATTCCATAGTTTTTCACCGCTTGCTATTTTTTCTTTTTTATTCAGAACTTTTACACAAAAAAGGTCTTCCAAGATTACTTACGAGCGGTGTCTCAGAAAGTTGTAATCTCTTGTAGCCAGTGTAACATGAGTACACTCAGGTGACAAGTGGCCGGTACTTCAACACAGGGCTTCTCAAACGTCTTTTTCCTCTTCCCCTCGCCGCCCCAAAAAAGAGGAAAGGAGCGTGTAGCAAACGTTCGTTTGAGATCATGAAAAACATTGACATATGATGATAAGTCATGGTACATTATGGGCATGAAGTTGAGCGAGTACGCAAAAAAACACGGGATCACCTACCGGACGGCATTCCGCTGGTGGCAACACGGTCAGATCAAGGGTTTTCAGAAGCCTTCGGGGACGATCATCGTCACGGAAGGAGAGGAAGAAGCGC
>Ga0207646_10004532_pt1 | contig 15049 bp, 2 predicted proteins | sample KBSK5502metaG_FD_184343 | JGI IMG/M metagenome (GOLD analysis project Ga0207646, IMG submission 184343) | Corn, switchgrass and miscanthus rhizosphere microbial communities from Kellogg Biological Station, Michigan, USA - KBS K5-50-2 metaG... | ecosystem: Host-associated > Plants > Roots >... | reverse complement strand
GCCCTGGCCCCCGCTCACCGTGACGCTGCCAGTGCCGCCATTGGCGGCGAAGCTCTGGCTGGTCGCGGAGAGCGTGAAGGGGCAGTCGGTCGCTTGGGTGATCGTGAAGTTCTGGTCGCCGACGGCGATGGTGCCGGTGCGGGTGGAGGTCTGCAGGTTGGGCGCGACTGAGTAGGAGACCGAGCCCAAGCCCGTCCCGCTCACTCCGCCATTGAGCGTGATCCAACTGGCCTGAGTGGTGGCAGTCCAGGCGCAGCCCTCTTGTGCCTGGACCAGGAAATTACCCGAGCCGCCGCTGGCGGGGAGCGCAGCCGAGGCGGGCGAGAGCGGGTAGTGACAGCTCACTGTGGGCGCCGCCGGTGCCATCACCCACGGCGAGAAGGCCGTCACGCCGCTCGCTTGCACCCAGTTGTTGTTGGTGTCGCGGGTGGTCTGGGCCTCGGGTTGCATCTGATACTGCGTGCCGTTGAAGCGCCAGAGGTGGAGAGTCTGCTTATTGAGGCTGCCGACTTCTGCATCCAGGTAATGCAAGCAGAGCGTGGCGGAGTAGCTACTGCCGCCAGTGGGCGTGATCGTGTAGGTGCGCGGGACCGAGTTGCTGCCGAAGCCGGTCGGGCCTTTGACCAGAGTCACCGTCACGTCTGTGGGCGCGGTGCCGGAGTTGAAGGTGAGGGTATTGAAGGGATGGCCGAAGCTGAGCGTATTGGCGCTCGCCCCGCTGACAAAGCCGGTGCGCTTGACGGTGCCGATCACATCTCCACTGCCCGTCGAGGTGGCCGTGTTGGGCATCGTCAAAGTGAAGGAACCGGTCGTGAGGTCGCCGCTGGTGAGTGCGAGCGTGCCGGTGACGGTCGCGTTCTCGCTCAGCGTCACGCCCGCCGTATTGGTAATGGTCAGGTTGTTGAAGAGCTGCCCGCCGGAGCCGATGGTCTTGCCCGTCGCTGAGCCGGTGAAGCTGACCGTCCCGTTGCGCGGCACAAATTGCCCGCCGTTATTCTGCCACGAGCCGCGGAGATCAACCGCCAAGTTGTTCGCGCTCACGTCGAGGTTGCCCGCGTTGAGGCTGAGGTCGCCCAAGACCGTCAACTCCGTGCCGCTGATCGTCGTGGTGGCGAGCGCGGTGGCCGGTTGGTTACCTGAGGCCAGCGCCGCGATCTCGCTTGCCGCCAGCGCCCGGCTGTAGACGCGCACCTCATCAATCGAGCCGTTGAAGTTCTCGCTATTCCCCTGGTTGCTGCCAATGAAGGTCCCGGTCGTCGGAGGATTCGGGGTGGCGCTGGAACTGACATCGGTCTGGCTGCCATTCTGATACAGCTCCCAGCTCCCATTCCGCCGCACGGCGACGAGGTGATACCAGACGTTCGCTTGCAAGCTGTAGTTGGTCCCGGCGGTCAGGAAGGCCACCCCACCGACGAGAATCGTCGGCCGGTTGCCAGCTACCAGATATAAGCCGGAGCCATTGGCGCCCGTGTTGCCCTGGTAGACGAGGGCTTGATTGGCCCCGGCGCCATTCCAATTGACCCACGCGGAGATGGTCAGGTCGTTGACAGCCGTGGTCACGACCGGAGCGCTGACATTCTTGCCCGCGCTGAAACTCAGCGCCGCGGGATTGGCGAAGTGCGTGGGTGGGACAGTCGCGCTGGCGGCGGGCGGGCCGGTGAGCGTCCCGTCCTTGCCGTAGCCCGATGAATCGAGGGCGGTGGTGCCGGAGCCTTCATCAAACTTCCAGTAGCCAGCCAGGCCGTCATTGATGATCAGATGATTGAAGCTGGTCGTACTGGCGAGGGCGAGCGTCTGGCTCGTGGCGTGGTTGAGCAGGAGGCGCCCGTTGTTCGGATTGAAGCTGCCGCCGGTGTGCGTGAAGCCGCCAGCCACGGTCATCAGCCCGGAGGTCGCGGTGAAGCTGCCGCCGCTCAGGGTGAAGGGGCCAGTGATGAGGATCTGACCCTGACCACCAGTGAAGGTGCCCGAGGCTTGGTTATAGCCGCTGCCGCCCGCTGTGATCGTGACGCCGGAGTTCTGCGTCAGGGTGCCGGTGTAGCCGGCGTTCATCTGGATGCCGGCGACGTTGACGTCGGTGTTGATTGTCACACTCGGGCTGGCGCTCGTGAAGGCCGCGATCTGGCCCGCGCCCGGCACGGCCTGGGGAGTCCAGTTAGCAGCGTTGTTCCAGTTGCTATCCGCCGCACCCGTCCAGGTGGTAGTCGTGCCCACTGTCTGTCCGCCGCTGAGCGTGCCGGTGCTGGCGCAGAAGCTACTATCGCCGCTGTAGACGGCCGTGATGGGGTGCGTGCCCGGCGTCAGCGCCGAGGTCGTGACGGTCGCCACGCCGCCCGTGATCGAAGCGGCGGCGGCGAGGTTCGCCCCGTTGTCCTGGAACTGGACGGCGCCGGTCGCAGTATTGGGGCTGAGCGTGGCGGTGAAGGTGACGGCTTGCCCGGGGAGCGAGGGATTGGCCGAAGCGGTCAGGGTGATCGTCGTCGCGCTTTTGACGGTGAGCGGCGCGGCGCTCGAAGTCGCGCTGCCGCACGCGCCGGTGACGACGACATCGTAGCTGCCGGCATCACCCGCCGCGACGGCGGCAATCGTGAAGCTGCTGGAGGTCGCGCCGTTGAGATTGCTTCCGCCCTTGCGCCACTGATAAGTGAACGGCCCGGTGCCGCCCGCCGTCACGGAGAACGAGGCCGGGGCGCCCGCGCAAACGGTCTGGCTCGCCGGTTGTGCGCTGATCGCCGTCGCCGCGTTGATGGTCAGCGTCGCGGCGTTCGAGGTGGTCATGCCGCAACTGCTCGTCACCACCACATCGTAGCTCGCCGCATCGTTGGCCGCGACCGAATTGATGGTAAAGCTGCTGCCGGTCGCGCCGTTAATGGGCGCGCTGCTCTTGCGCCATTGATAAGTGGGCGTGCCCGCGCCGCTGGCCGTCACGCTGAAGGTCGCTGAACCGCCGAGGCAGGCGGTCTGATTGACCGGCTGCGCGTTGAGGTTGGTCGCGGAATTGATCGTCAGGGTCGCGGCGTTGGACGTGACGGTGCCGCACGCGCCGCTGACGACCACGTCGTAGCTGGCGGCATCGCCTGCCGTGACGGAAGCCAGCGTGAAGCTGCTCAGCGTCGCGCCGCTGATCGCCGTGCCGCCTTTGCGCCACTGATAGCTCAAGCTCGTGCCCATCGCCGCCACGTTGAACGTCACCGAGCCGCCGAGACACGATGCCTGATTGGCTGGCTGTGTCGTGATCGCCGTCGTCGCATTGACGGTCAAGGTCGCCGCCGCCGAAGTCACGACGCCACCTGCGCCCGTCACGACCACATCGTAGCTGCCGGCATCTCCCGCCACGACGGCGGGGATGGTGAAGCTGCTGGAGGTCGCGCCGTTGAGGTTGGCTCCGCCTTTGCGCCACTGGTAAGTCAAGCCGACGCCGGTCGCCGTCACGGAAAAGGTGGCCGGACCGCCGGCGCACGCCGTCTGATTGGCGGGTTGTGTGGTAATCGTGGTCAGCGCAACCGACGCCAGCGTCCAGGGTGAGAAGGCGGTCACATCATTCTTCTCAACCCAGTTGTTGGTCGTATCAGCTCCCGTGCGCGTTTGCTGCTGCCAGGCTGCGCCGTCGAACCGCCAGGGCATCAAGGTTGCCTCACCATTGCCATTCAACTCGGCATCGAGATAGTGCAAGCGCAGCGTCGCCACATAGCCGCTGCCCCCGGTGGGCGTAATCGTGTAGGTTCGGTTGATGGCCGTGGCGAAGCCGGCGGGGGCGGCTTTGACCAGATTCACCGTCACCTCCGAAGGCGGCGTGCCTTGATTGGCAAAGGCGATGGTCGTGAAGGGATGGCCGAAGCTGAGCGCACTGCCGCCCGCGCTGAAGCCGGTGCGCTTGACGGTGCCTACCACATCCTGACTCCCGGTGGAGGTGGCCGTGTTGGGCAGCATCAAAGTGAAGCTGCCGGTATTCAGATCGCCGCTGGTGAGCGCGAGTGTGCCGTTGACGGTCGCGTTCTCGCTCAGCGACAGTCCCGCCGGGTTGCTGATCGTCAGGTTGTTGAAGGCTTGCCCGCCGGAGCCGATGGTCTTGCCCGTCGCTGAGCCGGTGAAGCTGACCGTCCCGTTGCGCGGCACAAATTGCCCGCCCTGGTTGAGCCACGACCCGCCGACGTTGATCGCCAGGTTGCTCACGCTTGAGTCGAGCGTGCCCGCGGTGAGCGTCAGGTCGCCACCCACCGTCAGCGGGTTACTGGCCAGCGTCGTCGTAGCAAGGGCCGATTGGTTACCAGCGGCCAGCGCCGCGATCTCGGTCGCTAACAGCGCCCGGTTGTAGAGGCGCACCTCATCAATTTGGCCAGTAAAAAAGTTGTCACCGAAGGCCGAGCCGATAGTCATCACCCCGCTCCCCTGGTAATTGGCCCCGGCCGTGTTGCTCGCCACCAGCGTCCCATCGCGATAAATCTGGCGGGCTTTGCTCGCCGCATCATACGTGCAGGTCCAGTGATGCCAGTTGGCGTCGGTGTAGGCGTCAGGGGTATCCAGGTCGTTCGCCCAAAAGGCAAAGGTGAACTTATTGGTATCCCGGAAACCGAGATGGAGTCCCTGGTTACTGTTGCTGGTCCCCTGCCCGAGGAGGTAGGTATTGCTCCCGTTCGCCGTGCGGCGGGCCCAGACCGAGACGGAAAAGGATGAGTTGGCGAGATTGATCCCGCTGCCCACATTCACCGACTGGTTCGAGGCCGCCGTGAAACTCAAGGCCGCAGGATTAGCGAATTGGAGCGGTGGGAGAGAACTCGTGACCCAGGCCGGATTATTGACCAGTGTTCCGTGGTGGCCATAGCCGGAGGCATCATTCGCCGTCGTGCCCGCGGCTTCATCAAACTTCCAGTAGCCGAGCAGTCCGTCATTGATGGCCAGATGATTGAAGGCGGTCGTACTGGCGAGCGTCAGCGTCTGGCTCGCGCTGGGGTTGAGCAGGACGCGTCCGTTGTTCGGGTTGAAGCTTCCGCCGGTGTGCGTGAAGCCGCCACTGATGGCCAGCAACCCGGAGGTCGCGGTGAAGCTGCCGCCGCTCAGGGTGAAGGGGCCAGTGATGACGATCTGACCATTACCGCCAGTGAAGGCGCCGGAGGCTTGGCTATAGCCGAGGCTGCCGAGCGTGATCGTGACGCCTGAGTTTTGCGTGAGGGTGCCCGTGTAGCCGGCGTCAATCTGAATGCCAGCGACGTTGACGTCGGTGTTGATCGTCACACTCGGGCTGGTGCTCGTGAAAGCCGCGATATTGCCTACGCCCGGCACCACTTGAGGGCTCCAATTAGTCGCGTTGTTCCAGTTGCTATCCGTCCCACCCATCCAAGTGGCAGTTGCGCCCACTGTCTGTCCGCCGCTGAGCGTGCCGGTGCTGGCGCAGAAGTTAGTGTCGCCGTTGTAGACGGCCGTGATGGTGTGTGTGCCCGGCGTCAGCGCCGAGGTCGTGAGCGTTGCCACGCCGTTGCTGATTGAAGCCGCAGTGCCGAGATTCACGCCATTGTCTTGGAACTGCACGGTCCCGGTGGCTGTGCTCGGGTTGAGGGTCGCGCTGAAGGTGACCGACTGACCGAGGAGCACAGGGTTGGCCGAAGCGGTGACGGCCACGGTGGGTATCTGTTTGATCGCTACCGCCTGGGAGCCACTGGCGCTGCACCCGTTGGAGTTGGTGATAGTGAGGGTCAGGGTCACGCTGCCCGAAGCACCCGCCGTGTAGGTGACAGTTTGGCTCGTCGCGCCAGCCGTGATCGTCCCGTTAGTGATGCTCCACGCGTAGCCGGTCATCCCCGCCGGCCCGCTCGCCTGGTTGCCGGTGGAGTTGGGACAGACCTGGGTGGGCGTGGGCGTGATGGGCGCGCTCAGGATGTTGACCGTCGCCGTGTTGGTCTGGCTGCCGTTGATTTGATCGTTGACCACATCATTCGCCCCGCCGTTGTTGGGCGAAATGGTCGCGCACCCGCTGACGCTGGCCGTGGTCGCGCCGCCGGTTTGGATGTCGTTGCCGTAGGCCAGATTGTAGATCGCCCCGCCATAGGCGCTGCCTGCTGGACAGACGCTACAGCCACCGGGCGCGACGGTGTTGCCCGTGATGGTGCCACCGGAGAGCGACACCGAGCCGTTGAGGTTGAAGATGCCCGCGCCCAGTCCGCTGCCGTTGCCGCCGAGAGTGAGCCCTAAACCCACAAATAGTTCGAGATATCCGCCGTTGCCGCCGCGCGCGGTATTGCCCGTGAGCGTGCAGCCACTCAGGCTGAGCGTGCCTTGATGGTTGAAGATCGCGCCGCCCAAGCCGCCCCCGCCGCCGCCGGTATAGTAAGCACGGCCGCCGCTGAAGCCGCCAACACCCGGTAAACTCCGGGATTGATCGGTGCCGGCAGAGCCGCCGCCGCCACCGAAACCGCCGTCACCACCGTAACAGAGAAAGCCGCCAGCGGCGCCACCGCCGCCGAAGCCACCGCCGCCGCCAAAGGTACAACTCTGGGGGTTGGGGTCGCCATGACCGCCAATCCCGAAGCCACCACCATCATTCCCGGATCCCATACCGCCACCACCGCCGATGTCGGCGCCGCTGCCGCCATCGGCTTTGCCATAGTTGATGAATCTGCCACCTAAAATCTGCGAAGCACCCAGGCCGCCTAGCAATCCTTTCCCTCCGCCTTTGCCACCGCTGGTAAACTGACTATTAACGTCATAACGGGCTCCTGACACCCCATTATCGCCGGGGCGGAAACCGCCGCCGCCACCGCCGCCGCCGCCGCCAGGAGGGCCGTGGCTGCCGCCACTGCCGCCACTCCCGGCGAAAGGGCCGCCGAAACCGCCACCATTGTTTCCATCTGCATCACCGCCAATGCCGCCGCCACCGCCGCCGCTGATGCTTTGTGCGGCGGTGCCGCCCTTCGCAGTATTGCTCGACAGCGTCACGCCCTGCAGCGTCAGCATACCCTGATTGAAGATGGCGCCGCCTAGTCCTGCGCCGCCGCCACCGCCGAAGTTGCCGCTGCCGCCAGAGCCGCTGTTGCCGCCCTGCGCCAGCCCGCCGCTCAAGCTCAGGTTGGTGAGCGTCAGATTGCCTTGCGCCAGCCCCGACCATCCGCTCGAGACGTAGAAGAAGCGGAACTTCGGCGCCGTGCTGCTGCGCGTAATCGTCGCCCCATTGCCCTGGATCGTGAGCGTGCTGTAAACGGGCGGCAAGCCGTTCGGGCCGTACAAGAAGTTATCCTGATCGGTCAGCGTGATGGTCGCGTTGGCTGGCAGGCTGATGGTGACCGCTCCGCAGGCAGCCGGGCAACCGCCGACTGCCGTGTGAGTGCTGGCCGCCGTGATTGCATCGCGCAGCACGCAGACGCCGGCCGGTGGCGGGTTAGCGGTACCGGTCGCTCCCCCGTGCGTGCTGTTGACGGTGATCGTGCCATCTGGGCTATTAGTCGGCACAGTAGCTGAATTACTAGCACTACACCCGGACGCATTGGTCACGGTGAGGTTCAGCGTGACGTTGCCCGAAGCGCCCGCCGTGTAGGTGACAGTTTGGCTCGTCGCGCCAGCCATGATCGTGCCGTTAGTGAGGCTCCAGGCGTAGCTGCTCGCGCCTGCCGGGCCGCTCGCCTGATTGCCAATGGAGTTGGCGCAGACTTGCGTCGAGGTCGTGATGGTCGGCGTGGCCGGCGGCGGACTGACGGTCACCATGACGCTGCCGCTCCCGGTCAGCGGGCAACCATTGAGGTCGGCGCCTGAAGCCAGCGCATAGGTGGTGGTGGAGGTGGGACTGACGGTAAAAGTGAAAGCCGGCCCGTTGCCGGACTGCGACACGCCGTTGTTGTTGCTGAGCGTCACGGTATAAGGCGCCGTGCCGCCGCTGACATTGACCGTCACCGTCTTTGAACCCGTCCCACAGATCAGGCCGCCGCCGCTGAGGGTGGCGGTAATGGTCGGGCAGGTGTTGGTGAGATTGAAATTGACGGAGCCCGCGCCGTTCGCCGCCGCCGTCACGGTGTAGGGGCCGCCTATCGTGGTATTGGCCTGAGCCGTGACGCTGGCCGCGCCGCTGGCATTGATCGTCGCCGGGTTGCCGGTCAGGGTGGCGCTGGCGCCGCTGGCTGGCGAGGTGAAGGTGACGCTGCCGCCGCTGACCGGCTCGTTGAAATTGCTGCTGACTGTCACGCTGAGCGGATTGGCGAAGGCGGCGCCGAGATTGGCGCTTTGATTACTGCCGCCCGCACTGGCCAGCGTGAGGCCGCGCGACTCAAACGCGCCGATGTCCACTGCGCTGCCGACCTGCCGATTGAAACCTGCGCCGCGTTGATCGGTCGTCAAGTTGAGCGGCGCGCCGGTCACAGCATTATCGCCGGCATTGATCGCCGGGCTGCCGGGCAGCAAGGCGTGCGTTTGCGTCGGGCCGCCGTAATCGCCGAGCGGCGCGAGCAGCGGATTCACATTGACCAGATCGCTGGCGACCAGGGCACTGCCGCAGTTGGTATCGCCGATCAGGTTGTGGCCTTGCGAGTTGAGCGGGTTGGGGCCCTGCAGGTTGAACAGATCCTTAACGCCGGAGACGCCTGGGATATTGCCGGCGATGATGCTGTTTTTGCTGTTCAGCGTGCCGCCAGAGCTGAGAATGCCGCCGCCGTAAACGAAGGTATTGTTCGGCACTGCGACATTGGCCGTGATGGTAGTGTTGTTGAGCGTGACCGAGCCGCCCTGTTGGTAAATGCCACCGCCTTGCGCGGCCTGATTGCCGGAGAGTGTGCTGTTGGTGATCTTCACCGTGCTGCTGTTGCTGAGAATGCCGCCGCCGGCGTTCGTGGCCTGATTGCCGGAGAGCGTGCAGTTCGTGAGATTCAGCGTACCGCTGCTATTGAAGATCTCAATGCCGCCGCCGTTCGTGGCCTGATTGCCGGAGAGCGTGCAGTCCGTGAGATTCAGCGTGCTGTTGATAAAGACCTCAATGCCGCCGCCCTCGCCGGTGAAGCCCGCGCCCGCGCCGTTGCCGTTGGCAATCGTCAGCCTGGTGAGCGTGACGCTGGTGGCGGAGATAAAGCAGACCCGGCTGGCGTGGTTGCCGCTGATGATCACCTTGCTCGCGGTTGGCCCATTGATCGTCAGCGTTTTGTTCATGGTCAACTCGCCGCTCGTCAGCGTGATGGTGCAGACGCCGCCCGTGCAGCCGGGATCGTTGGCCGGAAGGTTGAAGGTGATCGTGTCGCCGGGATCCGCATTGGCAAGCGCCTGCCGCAGCGAACCGGCGCCGCTGTCATTGGTGGTGGTGACGACGATGGGGGGATTGATCAAGGTGGCCGTGCCGGATTGGGTGCAGCCGTTGGCATCTTTGACGACGAGGTGGTAGGTGCTGGCGGTCAAATTCGAGAAGACATTCGACGCTTGAAAGTTCACGCCGTTGTCTTTGGAGTAGGTCAGCGTGCCCGCGCCGCCGGTGGCGTTGATGGTGATACTGCCATTGCTCCCGCCCCAGATTGAGGGATTGACCGTCGTGATCGTGTTGTTATCGAAGTTGATGGCGGGCGAAAAGGTCACCGTCGCGCTGCCGGTCACCAGGCAGCCGTTGTTATCCGTGCCCGACGCTTGATAGGTCGTCGTCGCCGTCGGGCTGACGGTGAAAGTGAACGTGGGGCCGTTGCCTTGTTGCGTGCCGCCGCCGCCCGACAAGGCCACGGTGTAGGGTGCGCTGCCGCCGTTGACGGTGACCGTCACCGTGCTTGACCCCGTGCCGCAGATCCGGCCGCCGCTGACCGTCGCGGTGATGGTGGGACAGTTGATCGTGAGCGTGTAAGCGCGATTGCCGGTACAACCGTTGGCATCGGTCGCCGTAACAGTAAAGGTGAAGCTTCCGCTTTGCGTCGGCGTGCCGGTGAGCGCGCCTGCGGTCGAGAGTGTCATCCCGGTCGGCAGCGCGCTGTTGGTGGTGAGCGCGAAGCTATAGGGCGACATGCCGCCGCTGGCCGTAAGCGTTTGGCTGGGGTAAGCCGTGCCCGTCGTGCCATTGGGCAGCGCGGCGGCCGAGAGCGTGATCGTCGGGCAAACCTTGACCGTCACCGTGTCCACCGCCGTCCGGTTGGCTGCGTTGGTCACCGCCAGCGCCAGGTTATGCGTGCCGAGGGCGAGCGAGACCGTGGGTGAAGCAGTCGTGCTGAGCAGCGTTGTGCTTTCGTTCCAGGCATAATCGAGCGTCCCGCCGTTGGGATCACTCGACCCTGTGCTGCTCAGCGTCACCGAGGCGGACGCGCCTGAGGTGGTGACGGTCTGGTCGGGGCCGGCGTTGGCAATCGGGTTGGCGAGGAGAGTGCTGCCGAACTTCTCGATGCGGTGGTTGGAGGAGTCGGCGACGTAGATGTGGAATTGCGCGTCCACGGCCATCCCCCCCGGCCCACTAAACTGCCCCGCGCCGGAGCCGCTACTGCCCCACTGGGTAATGAACGCGCCGTTGCCGTCGAACTTCTTGACGCCAGCGGCCGAGACGTAGACATAGCCCGCCGTGTCCACCGCCACGTAATTCGGGTTGGTGAAACTCCATTGCGTGAGGTACGTGCCGCTGGAGGTGAACTTCTGGATGCGGTTGTTGAGGACATCCGTGACGTAGACGTTGCCCGCTGAGTCTACCGCCACGCCGCGCGGATTATTGAACTGGCCATTGCCTGCACCGAAGCTGCCCCAAGCAGTAACCGCCGCCCCGAAACCCGCCGTGTAGCTCTTGATGCGATGGTTGTTGGTGTCGGCGACGTAGATGTTGCCCGCCGCGTCTACTGCCACGCCCTCCGGAAAACTGAATTGGAATTGGACCGCACCCAGGTAGGCGCCGCTGCTATTGAACCGCTGGACGCGATTGTTGCCGGAGTCCGCGACATAGACGTTGCCCGTCGCATCCACCGCGACGCTGTTGGGAGAACTGAACTGGCCATCGCCGGCGCCGGGGCTGCCCCACGTGAGCAGGAAGTTACCGCTGGCATCGAACTTCTGGATACGGTTGTTGAAGGTATCGGCGACATAGACCTTGCCCGCCGCGTCCACCGCCACGCCGTCAGGATAAGAGAACTGGCCGTTGGTTGCGCCCTGGCTGCCCCAGGCAAGGATGAAGCCGACGCTGCTGGCCGCGGTGCGCTGCTCCCACAGCACCGCTCCGCACGCCAGCGCCAGGCCCAATCCCAGCCACAGCACGGCCCGCCCCGGCCTCAGACCTCGGCGCCCGGTGGGCGAAGCTGAGGCGCCGCGCGGGTGTCGCGGACCCGCGATGGAGTCCTTTCCTTTGAAGACGTGACCGGTCCGGAGCGCGCTCACGACCAGCAGCCAGTGAGTCAACCGGGCGCAGAAGGATCTTAGCTTGTTCATGGGTTCTCCTCGATTCGCTAGCAGTTCACAACCTGATCGCGGTCCGCCCCGTCCGGGCGTGGAGGTGCTGACGCTGGTCGCGCTGACCAGGAACTCTGCTCTCTCCACCCGGCACTAACGTAATTTCCCGCCGGATCCCCTCAGACCGCCGAAATAAATTTGAGGGGGGCTCTTTTTTTTGATAAGCTTTAGGCACTTGATCCGTGAGTCCTGCCACAGCGATGAGCTGAGCGAGCAAAGGAAGAGAGGATGGAACCGCCAGCGGGGGTGACTCAACTGTTGTTGCAATGGAGCCAGGGCGACGAGGCTGCGCTCAAGCAACTGATGCCGCTGGTCTACGACGAGCTGCGCCACATGGCCCGCAGCTACCTCCGGCATAAGCCGCACCAACAGACGCTGCAACCGACGCTGCTGGTCCACGAAGCCTATCTGCGGCTGATCGATCAACCGCAGGTCAGTCTCGCGCATCGCGCCCAGTTCTTCGGTCTGGCTTCGAGCCTGATGCGCAGCATCCTGGTCGATCACGCGCGACGGCAGGGGGCGGCGAAGCGGCCGGGAGGAGCCTATCAACTCTCGCTCGGCCAGGCGGATCGGGTGAGCGCCAAGGCGGAGGTGGATCTGGTGGCGCTCGATGATGCCTTGCAGGAGTTAGCCACCAGCCGGCCGCAGCACAGCCGGATCGTCGAGTTGCGCTTCTTCGGCGGGCTGAGCATCCCGGAGACGGCCGAAGCGCTCGGCATCTCGCACGCGACGGTGGAGCGGGAGTGGAGTTTGGCCCGCGCTTGGCTGCGCCGCGAGTTGAGCCGGTAGGCATTGATCAGTGGTTGGTGGTTGGTGGTTGGTGGTTGGTGGTTGGTGGCTGATAACCACTGACCATTGACCTGGGACCACTAACCACCTTGTCATGACCCCAATCTCTCGCTGTTTTTCAGTCGCGTAGCGACAGTATGACTTGAGCCGTGGGTTTCAACCCACGGTCGCGCCGAGCCAATCCCCCGTCGCGTCAGCGACGGTTGAAGCAGGGAGGGTGATCAACCGGACGGCAGATTCAATCGTCGCTGACGCGACGGGGATCAAAATATCACGCTTACCCGTGGGTTGAAACCCCACGGCTACAATCAGCCGCCGCTCACGCGGCGAAGAAAGCGCACGCAGGTGGAAAGATTTGGGTAATGGCAAGCTGACGACCGACCACTGACCACTATGTGATGGACCCTGACCGCCACCGACAAGTAGAGGAACTCTTCTACGCCGCGCTGGAGCGCGAGCCGGCCGAGCGCGAGTCATTTCTCGCTGCCGCTTGTGGCTCAGACTCCAGCTTGCGGGCCGAGGTCTGCTCCTTGCTCGAGGCGCACGAGCAGCCGGGGAGCTTTATTGACGCGCCCGCCTATCAAGTCGCGGCTGAACTCTTGGCCGGGGATTCAACCGAGCCCCGCCCCGGTCAGGTGATCGGCCACTACCAGATCCGCTCGCTGTTGGGCCGAGGTGGGATGGGTGAGGTCTATCTGGCCGAGGACACCCACCTCGAACGCCAGGTCGCGCTCAAGTTGCTGCCGGCGGAGTTTACCACCGACCCCAATCGGGTGCGCCGCTTCGCGCAAGAAGCGCGGGCGGCCTCCTCGCTCAACCATCCGAACATCATCACCATTCACGAGATCGGCCAGGTCGGCGAGACGCACTACATCGTCACCGAGTATGTCGAGGGCCAGACGCTGCGCCAGCAGATGACCGGCACCCACCTGGAGCTCAGTGCGGTGCTCGAGATTGGCGCGCAGGTGGCCAGTGCGCTGCAGGCGGCCCACGCGGCCGGGATCACGCACCGCGACATCAAGCCCGAAAACATCATGGTGCGGCCCGATGGCTACGTCAAAGTCTTGGACTTCGGACTGGCCAAACTCAAGCGACCGGCGTCGGCTTCTGGGCTGGGAGCCATCACCAAGACGGCGAGCACCTCTCCGGGCGTGGTCATAGGCACACCGCACTACATGTCGCCGGAGCAAGCACGGGGGCTGGAGGTGGACGCCCGCAGTGACCTCTTCTCGCTCGGTGTGGTGCTCTACGAAATGCTCGCCGGGCACGTGCCGTTTGAAGGGGCGACGACGACCGATGTCTTCGTCTCGATCCTGGAGCGGGAGCCAGCCTCGCTCTCACAGTCCTCACCACACGTCTCGCCGGAGTTGGCCGCGGTCGTGGCCAAAGCGTTGCGGAAAATCCCGGAGGAGCGCTACCCAGCGGTCAAGGATTTGCTCCTGGACCTGCGGCGCCACCGGCAGCGGCTGGAGCTGGCGGCGGAACTGGGAGACGCGCTCCCGCCGGAGCGTCGGGGCAGTCCGACTCCCACCACCGGGAGCAACGAAACCCCAGCCAGGGCGACCGCCAGAGGGCGGCACCTGAGCCAGGCTCTCCAGCGGGGCATCGGACTCGCGCTCGTCGTGGTGCTGGCGGCGGCGGCGGTCATCACTTACTTGATGTTCTCCTCTCAGTCACCCACCTCTCGTCCTCCCCCCAAGCCGCTGCCCCGCCCCGCTCACTGGTGGGCTTTCAATTGGGGGAATGGCGCCCAGTCCGATTCAGGCACCGGCCCGAACCTGAGCCAGGGCGTGCGCGGCTCCGACACGCAAGTGATTCCCGGCCGGGAGGCGGGGACCTGTTCCCTGTCAGGTGCGGCGGCGAGCCTGAAGGGTGCCCGAGACTCTTTCTTTGACTTCGGAAGCGCGGTCGGCCAATTCGGCAAGCGCGACTTCACCGTCTGTTTGTGGTTCAAAACCGCGACCACTGAGCCCAACAGTGAGGTGCTCAGCAATCGGGCCGATACCGAAAACGGAAACTTCTTCTCGCTCCGCTTCAACAACGACCCACGGCTGCAGCCGCCGGGGAAGCTCTACTTCGAACTCGATCAGGATGGAGAGGGCCATAACTACCTCGTCCTGTTTAGCCCCACGGGACTCAACGACGGCCAATGGCACTACCTCGCCCTGCGCCGCCAAGGCGTCAGCGGGGCGATGTTCATCGACGGCACTTTAGTCACGGCGGCGGAGACGGCCAACCGGGTCGAGGATGGCGTGACCAAGATCGAAAACGGGAAGCCGTTGCTGCTCGGCAGCAGCCCTTTCATCCGAGAATCGGCGCATGCCCCGGTCTCCCCATTCGAGGGCGAGATCGACGAATTACAGCTTTACGAGGCGGCGCTGAGCGACGAGGAGGTGAGCGCGCTCTATGAAGCGAGCCAGGATTCGGACGGGGACGGTGTCTGCGATAACCTCGATGAGTGCCCGCATTCCGAGCGGAGCCAGAGCGTCATGATCGCCCGCTGCCAGGCGAATGTCCCGAACCATCTGCTGGCGAAGGGGTGCACCCTCAACGACCGGCTTGCCGGTTGCGCCGCCGCCGCCCAGAGCCATCGTCAGTTCGTCAGTTGTGTCAGCAGTCTCACGGGTGAGTTGGTGAAAGCCGGCAACCTCTCGGCCCAGGAGCAGGAGCGGATCGCACAGTGTGCCGCCGCGGCCAAAATCCCGTGAGGCTGGATCACGCGATGGCCAACAACTGGCGCTCTCGCGGGGGCAGCGTGGTGAGCAATCACGGACTACTCACCACGCTCCCCTGACCGAAGTTTACCAGCCAAAGGCTCGGACCAGGAAGACCGCCATCGTCCCGCGGTTGACGACCTGATCCGGACAGTAGTTCCCTCCCCCGCAGCCTTTGG
>Ga0207646_10004529_pt1 | contig 15052 bp, 17 predicted proteins | sample KBSK5502metaG_FD_184343 | JGI IMG/M metagenome (GOLD analysis project Ga0207646, IMG submission 184343) | Corn, switchgrass and miscanthus rhizosphere microbial communities from Kellogg Biological Station, Michigan, USA - KBS K5-50-2 metaG... | ecosystem: Host-associated > Plants > Roots >... | reverse complement strand
GAAACCCTGCTCGTCGTATTCGTCGGTCTCGGCGAAAGCGGCCGCGACCCTGGCGAACTCGAGGTTGATCATGTCGGCGGCGAAGGCGAGCTGAGTCAGCCTCTGGCCGAGATCAACTCCGCTTACACCACCCCCACTCCCCACTGTCATGAAACCATTGTACGAACATTTGTTTGGAAGTCAAGTAAATTGACTAGGCTTTTCTAACCTCGAGCCACCATTCGAGGTCGTCGCCCGGAGCAAGCAAGGGCGGAGGCACCGCCAGGTGAGGACGGTCTCCGCCGCCAGTAGCCGGCTCGATGGCGATGTGGTGATAACCGCCTAGGTCGCCGTTTGAGACCCACACGCCGACGTACGGCGTCAAAGCCCGGTCCCACACGATCTCAACCGCAGTCCCTGAAGTCCACTCCAGACGTGCCATATCTGCAGACCCACGTCTCAAAAACGCCTTGCGACTCTTCCCAGCTTCCGGCCTTGGCACGCCACTTGCCACCTCCACGTGCATATCAGCCTCATAACGAAAGAGCGGATGCGCACACCAGTAGGCGTAAAGCGGGGCGTCGCCTAGATTCGTATAGCGATATTCAAGTCGCACGGAATCGCCCAGCACGATCCGGCGCTCCAGCTTCCACGGCAAGACCCGCCCAGAGCACTCCATCGCGCCATCACCCGTGACCGTCCAGGGCAGCCGCCACGCCTCGCCGTGATCCGGCATCTCGACCCCCTCAAACGGCCCCGGCCCTGGATATCTCGAAGCATCCACCGTCGGCACCATCTCGTCCCACCCCCGCGCCCCCGCGGCAACGAACCCAACAGCGCTCGGATCATCCACCCCGATGCCCTGGTCGAGCAGCTCCTCACCGCCCAAACGAAGCGAAATGATCCGCCCACCCCGCTCAGGTTGAATCTCCATCTCCCAGGGGCCGCCCCGCAACCTCATGCCGCCCAGGATCGTAGTGTCTAGAGGAATGAAATCCAGCCTGGTATTGGCGCTTGCCCTCTGCGTGCTCGGAGCCTGCAGTCCAGCCACCGTCGCAAGGCTTCCCAGTCCGGCCCCCACCAGCCACTCACGCCCGGCACCCTCCCCGAGCCCCTCCCCGCTCCCCACACCAAAACAAAACACCGCCCACGTATTCGTGATCGTGATGGAGAACCGCAGCTACTCCCAGGCGATAACCGGAACCTACGTCGCCCAGCTCGCAGCCAAATACGCTGTCGCGACCAACTACCACGGCGTCTCCCACCCCAGCCTGCCCAACTACCTCGCCCTGACCTCGGGAAGCACATGGGGCATCGCCGACGACGGTTGGCATGCCCTACCCGCCGGCGGCATTGGCGCGCAGGTGACAAACGCCGGTATGACCTGGCGCGCGTACATGGACGGCATGTCCGGCACCTGCAAGGCCAGCGGCTACCCATACGCGTTGAAGCACGACCCATTTCCCTATTACGGCAGCGACTGCCCGAGTCAGGTCGTCCCGTTCTCTCAGTTCAAACAAGACATGGCCGGCAGCGTGCCCAACTTCGTCTGGATCACGCCCGACCTGTGCCACGACGGCCACGATTGCTCGTCCGAAGCCGCGGACACCTGGCTGTCGCAAACCATTCCGATCATCCTTGAGACGGCGGCCTGGAAGGATGGCGGTCTGTTGCTGATCACGTGGGACGAAGGCGAGGACACCGCCAATCACGTCCTGACGCTCGTCATCCACCCCGGCACGCTAATCCACACCAGCGACCGCGCCTACGACCACTATTCGACGCTAGCGACAATCGAGGATCGACTCGGGCTGCCCCGACTCGGTCAGGCGGCGAAGGCCAGCCCGATGGACGACCTCACCGTCAGCATGCCCAGGCTCATGCCTCTCGGCGGGTGACCATCTGCGAGGACGTCGTGATCTCCTCCAGGTAAGCCATGTCGACGTTCACCCCAAGGCCCGGACCATCAGGCACGTCCAGGCGGCCGTCGACCAGCACAAACGGCTCGGTGATGTCGCGGTGGTAGTAGCGGGAAGAGGCCGACGTATCGCCTGGCAACGTGAAGTTGGGCATCGCCGCCATGGCTACGTTGCCCGCGCGGCCCAACCCCGTCTCGAGCATCCCTCCCATCCACACCGGGATCTCATGCAGCGCGCACAGGTCGTGGATTCGCCGCGCCTCGAGGTAACCGCCCACGCGTCCAGGCTTGATGTTGATGATCCTGCACGCACCCAGCTGGATCGCGTCCGCCGCCGCCTGCTCAGAGGTGATCGACTCGTCCAGGCACACCGGTGTGCGCACGATTTTCGCCAGCTCGGCGTGCGCCAGCACCTGGCCTTCCGGCAGCGGCTGCTCGATCAGAAGCAAGTCGAACGCGTCGAGCTCGGCAAGGTGGGCGGCGTCCGAAAGTGAGTAAGCCGTGTTGGCGTCGACCTGTAAGGGCACGTCCCCAAAGCGCTCCCGCACCGCGCGTACCGGCTCGACGTCCCAGCCCGGCTTGATCTTCAGCTTCACCCTCCGATATCCCTGGTCGAGGTAGCCGCCGACGGTCGCCAGAAGGTCCGGGATCGACCTGTGGATCCCGACCGACACGCCGCAATCGACGGCAGCGCGCACCGCGCCGAAGTAGTGCGCGAACGATTCCCGCTTTCCGCGCAGCTCTGCGTCCAGCACCGCCATCTCGATCGACGCCTTCGCCATCCGGTGGCCGTGAATTCGATGCAAAACAACGGCGACGTCTCCGGCGGCAAGGCTCGGCTGCGCCAGCAGCGGCGGCAGGAGGTGATGCACGAGCACGTGCTGCGCGGCCTCGACGTACTCCGACGAGTAGTCGGGCTCTTCCCCGGCGACGCATTCGCCCCAGCCCTCGCCCTGGTCGGTGATCGCTTTGACGAGGAGGATGTCACGCTCCTGCTGTGTCCCGAACGACGTCTCGAAAGGAGCCACCAGCGACATACGAATCCGCAGCAGCTCGACCGCTTCCAGCTTCATGGAGCCAACCTGGCCAACATCGCATCGTCTTCATCGCTCAGCTCCAGCTCCGCCGCCGCGACGTTCTGTTCCAGTTGGCGAACCGACGACGCGCCGGGGATCACGACCACGTTCGCCTTTCGAATCAGCCACGCGAGAGCGACCTGGGAGGTGGTCGCCTGGTGACGCGAGGCGATGTCCCCCATCGCCGCGAGCAGCGGCTTCAGCCTCGCCTTCGCGGCGGCGCGAAACGCGGGATTCAGCCGCCTGAAATTGCGCGGCGACGAATCCTGGTACCGGCCCGTGAGCAATCCTTGCGCGAGTGGGCTGTAAGCGATGACTACTCGTCCGTTGGCCTGCGCCCACGGCACTAGGTCCCGCTCCGGCCCTCGATCCAGCAGGTTGAACCGAACCTGGTTCGACAGCACCGGGCCGCCGAAGGCAGCCTCGGCCGCCTGCCACTGGGCGAGCGAGTGGTTGCTCACGCCCACGTGACGAACGAGCCCGGTCTCGACCAGCTTCCTCATCCGCGGCATGGTCGCGCCGGGGGGAAACATCGGGCTCGGCCAGTGCTGCTGGTACAGGTCGATGCGATCGACTCCCAGCCTGCGCGCGCTCGCGCGCGCCTTGGCCATGACCTGCACCGGAAGTCCGATCGGAAACAGCTTGGTGGCGAGGAACACCTCGTCGCGACGACCTCGAATCGCCTGACCGACGATGCGTTCAGACTCGCCGAACCCATAGATCTCCGCGGTGTCGAGGAGGCTCACGCCCAGGTCGAGCGCGCGATGCACGATCTTCAACGCCTCGCCGCGCGCGTACTCCGAGCCATATCCCCACTCGCGGGAGCCGAACTGCCATGTGCCGAGCCCGATCGCCGACATCCGTGCGCCGCCGACCTCGACGTACTTCACGAATCGCCTTTGAGCAGGCGGTCGTAGACCATCTGCGACCACGATTCCATTTCCAGGTAGTAGATCCGCATCTGCTCGAGCGTGAGGAGCTCTCCGGCCAGCTTCGTCGTTTCGCGGATCTCGATGTTGGGTGAGTCCCCGTCGACCAGAAAGACGACACCGAGGTGCACCTTTGAAACCGGCGCCGATTCGTCGTTGAGCAGGCCCAGCAGCTTCGCTTCGAAGTGGCCGTCGTAGATGACCTCTTCCTCCCATTCGCGCTTGAGGCCGTCCTGGATCGGGTCGCCCGCTCCGAGATCGCCGGGGTTGATGTGACCTCCGACGCCAAGCGAGTACTGCTTGCGCAGCCGGCGCTCCGATGACGCGCGCAGGCGATGAGTGAGGAAGTAGCGGTCCCCGTGGCGGAACACGACGTACGGGATGATCTGCTGGTAGCTCGGGTCGTCCTCGACCTCAGCCCGCGGCATGAACTGGTGCTGCTCGCGAATCACCGACTGATACCGGTCTAGTTGGTCGCTGATGAAGCCATGCCACGCCCCATCGGGGAAGATGTCCTCCCGCCGCACGCACAGGACCTGCTCCGCGGCCGCCCTCACGGCGTGGGCACGGCGGCCATTCTCACGAGACCGCGACCAAACACGGCGATGAGCTCCGCCGTTCGATCCACCTCCTCATCGGTGACCGGTAAGAAGTAGACCCACGCAGCGCGTTCCGTCGCAGTGGTGATCATCGTGCGCGCCGAATCCGCGCTCGGGTTGCCGCATGGGCCTTCGGCGTCAGCGATACAGATCCGCCCGGCCAGATTCACCCGCTCTTTACCGATGCCGATGTACTTCTCACCTTCCATCCCGAGCCTCAGGACGAGCTCGTCGCCGCGGATCTTCTCGAGGTCGTAAAGCCCGACCGGCACCTGGAGCTGGACGGACATCGCATTCGCGACGTCGACCAGCGAGTTGATGCGCGGAAACGGCTCGCCTTTCTTCAGCCTGCGCAGCAGCGCCTCGGACGATGGGCGCACCTTCGTCGGATCCGTGCCAAACCGCCGGTACAACGCGCGGGCTCGGCCGACGTCGCCGACGTCCCCAGACCGCGAGGCCTGCATCGCCCGTGCCACCTCGAGCTCGAAGTCGTCTCGCGGCTCGGTGACCTCGAGCTCGTGCAGCTCGAGCGCGATCACTTCGATGTCCAGGTCGGAGCGCAGCCTCAGCACAGCGACTCCAACTGGTCGAAGAAACCCGGGTAAGAAATCTCCACGCACTCCGCATCCTCGATCTCCGTCGTGCCGTCAGCGAGCAGACCCGCGACGGCGAGAGCCATCGCGATGCGGTGGTCCCGGTGCGATCGGACCCGCGCCCCTTCGAGATGCCGCGGACCTTTCACCACCCACCCGTCGTCGACGGCAGTGATGTCGGCACCCATCGCAGACAAACCATCGGCCATCGCCGCGATGCGATCAGATTCCTTGACGCGAAGCTCCGTGGCGCCGGTGATGTGGCTCGTGCCCGCGAGCTGAGATGCAGCGACCGCGAGCACGGGCAGCTCGTCGATCATCTCGGCGGCCATGGTGCCGTCAACCGACACCGGTCTGAGTTCCGGCGCGTATCCGACCACGAGATCGGCGACGGGCTCGCCGTTTACCGATCGCGCTCCGTCGACGTCGATCGTCATGCCGGAGATGCGAAGAAGGTCGATGAACGCGCTTCGCGTTGGATTGATGCCCACGTTGGGTATGCGCACCCGCGACCCGCGCACCAGGCCGGATGCCACCAGCCAGAAGCTCGCGGAGCTCAGGTCGCCCGGGATCTCCATGTCGATCGGCGCGAGGCGATCAACGCGCTGGACATCGACACGACGGCCGTCGACGCTGATCTCCGCGCCCATGGCGGTCAGCATCAGCTCGGTGTGGTTGCGCGTGGCGACGGGTTCGACGACCGCGGTCGCGCCCTCCGCGAACAACCCTGCCAGCAGCACCGCCGACTTGACCTGCGCACTCGGCGTGGAAGGCCGGAGCTCGATGCCGTGAAGGGGCAGCCGCCCCCCGACAATGAGCGGCGGCCACTGCGCGTCCGCGCCCATCTCGCGCAAGGGAGTCACGACCCGGTCCATCGGCCGCGCTGTCAGGGACTCATCACCCCTCAGCTCGGACGCGAAGGGTTGCGCGGACAGCAAGCCGGCGAGCAGTCGCATCGTCGTCCCCGAGTTACCGCAATCGAGCGCGTCCGCAGCCCGTCTCAAGCCGTGCAAGCCTGCGCCGTGCACCACGCCGTCCTCGATTTCAGCGCCCAGCGCCCTCATGCAAGCCGCCGTCGATTTCACGTCAGCGCCGGTCGACAGCCCGCGGAAGTTGCTGTCCCCATCGGCGATCGACCCAAGGATTAGGGCGCGATGCGAGATCGACTTGTCGCCAGGCACCTTGACCTCGCCCTGAAGCCGGCGCCCCCGCCGCACCGTGGCTATCACTCGGCCGCCCACCGCTCGCGGACCGAGCGTGCCTCCTCGAAAAGCTCGACCAGGCGGGGGTCGTCTGCTTCGAGGTGGCGCCGCAAGCGCGTGAGCGACTGGCTGATCGCATCCAGCTGCTCCAGGAGATTCTCGCGGTTGGTGCGCGAGATGCCGGCTGCGAGCTCGGGCTCCCCCGCCGCGAGGCGGCTCATGTCTCGAAACCCCGAGGCCGCAACCTTTGACGCCTCAGGCCAGTCGGCCCGTCCTGAGAGCGCGAGCACGTAGCCCACCGAAAGCAGCAGCGCCGCGTGGCTCACGCCGGCGACCAAACGATCGTGAGTGGCCGCGTCCATCACCAGCGGGTGCGCCCCCACCGCCTCGACCAACCCGCGAACGGTTGGGTCGTCGCGGGTCAGGATCCAGGGCGCACCGCGGAACAGCTCTGCGTCCGCGCCATCGATGCCGGCCGCCTCCCGGCCGCACATGGGATGCCCGCCGACCAGGTCGATTCCCGCTGCGGCCGCCCACTCCATGACGCTGCCTTTCGTGCTGGCCATGTCGGTCACGACCTTGCCTTGAAGGTAGCCGCGCAAGCTGTCCAGAACGTCCCGCATCGCGAGGATCGGGACCGCGATCACCACCACGTCGGCCATGTCGATGGCGCCCAGGTCGCTTCCCGCGGCGGTGACCAGGCCCTTATCCATCGCCTTGCGCACGGTGGCGGAGCTGTAGTCGGAGCCGACGATCGTGACCTCCGGCTGTGCCTTTTTCAAAGCCATGGCGAACGACGAGCCCATCAGGCCCAGGCCAACCACCCCGATAGTGGCCATCCAGGCGCTCGGCTACGCCAGCTGCTTGGCCAGCGAGCCCAGCAGCCTGCGCAGGTCCTGCATCAGGCGGTCGAAGCTGTCGAAATCGAGCGACTGCGCTCCGTCGGACAGCGCCTGGTTCGGGGTCGGATGAACCTCGACGATCAATCCGTGAGCACCTGCAGCAACTGCGGCGAGCGCCATCGGCCTCACGAGCGACCACTTCCCGGTCGCCTGAGAAGGGTCGACGATGATCGGCAGGTGCGACAGCTCGCGAGCCAGCGGTATCGCGTTGAGGTCGAGCGTGAATCGAGTCGCGGTCTCGAAAGTACGGATCCCGCGCTCGCACAGGATCACATCGCGATTCCCCTGCGACAGCACGTACTCGGCCGCGAGCAGCCACTCCTCGATCGTCGACGACATACCCCGCTTGAGCAGAACCGGCTTGCCGGACCGGCCCGCCTCCTGCAGTAGGGCGTAGTTCTGCATGTTGCGCGTGCCGAGCTGGAGGATGTCCGCATAACGGGCGACCAGCTCCACGTCGTTCGGCGAGACGACCTCCGTCACGACTTTGAGCCCGGTTTCAGCGCGTGCCTCGGCCATCATCTTCAGCCCCGCTTCGCCGAGGCCCTGGAACGAGTAAGGCGATGTTCGCGGCTTGAACGCGCCCCCGCGCAAAACCTTTGCGCCCTGCGAGGCAACGTGCCGAGCCGTCTCGAGGAGCATCTCCTCGCCTTCGACCGAGCACGGTCCGGCCATCATCACGACCTCGTCTGACCCTATGCGCACACCGCCCACGTCGACGACCGTGTCGACAGGCCGGAACTCGCGGCTGGCAAGCTTGAAGGGCTTGGTGATCGGGATGATCTCGTGGATCCCGCCCAGGTGCGAGAACGCTTCCTTGTACGCGTACGCGTTGCCGCCGATGACGCCGACGAGCGTGCGCTCCTCGCCCTTGGAGATCTCGGTCTTGAGCCCGATCTCGTGCACGCGATCGACTACCGCATCGATCTCGGCTTTGGTGGCTTGATGCGACATGACGATGATCACGGGATCAACGGGCTCCTGAATGAATCGAGGTCGGACTTGATCGCCGAGGCTCCGCGTAGGTATGCAAATCGCATCGCCGACTGCGGCCTCGGTGTGTTGTACAGCAGCAGGACACGGATGCACATGCGCACGCCGCGCGGGTTGGGAAGCGCCACGTCCATGTCATGGCCGCAGAGGAGTGGAACGTCGACCCAACCCAGCCGTCGCGCGGCGTACGCCGGGTACTCGGCGGTGAGGTCGTGCGTCGTCGTGAAGTAGGCAAAGCAGATCTCTTCGATGTCGAGGTCGTTGATCAGCGCCAGCTCGCGAAGCATCTCGTCCGTCGCCTCGGTGATCGCGGATTCAGTGTTCGCGGTCGCCGTCGTCGCGCCGCGGATTCCCCTCACCGGCATGCTTTCAGCAGTCCTTTCACGAGCGCGACGCCATCGCCACCGCTGTCGATCTCGGCCACGATGGCGCTGCCGACCACAGCCGCGTCGGCGTTTCCACGCAGCGACTTCATGTGCTCCGGGCGCGAGATTCCAAACCCCGCGGCCACCGGCAGGGTGGTGTGCTTCTTGACTTCGCCCAGAAGCTCCTTCATTCCTCCCGGCAGCTCGGTCCGCGCCCCGGTGATCCCTGTCACCGTCACGCAGTACACGAAGCCGCTCGAGCGCTCACAGATGGCCGCCATGCGCTCGCTAGACGTCGTCGGCGACACCATGAAGACCGTGTCTAGAGAAGCCGCGCGCAGCCAGCCGGCCACAGGCTCCGATTCCTCCAGCGGAAGGTCGGGCACGATCACGCCGGCCACGCCCGCCTGCGCCGCCTCCGCCGCGAAGCGCCTTGGATCGTGGGAGAGAACCGGGTTGATGTAGGTCATGAGCACGATCGGGATACCCTCGCGGGCGACGGCCGCCGCGAGCTCGAGTGACGCCCCGACCGTCATCCCGTGCTCGAGCGCGATCTGCCCCGCTTTCTGGATCACCGGTCCGTCCGCCAGCGGGTCCGAGAAGGGGATGCCGATCTCCAGGGCTGCGATGCCCGACGTCGCCAGCTTCTTCCCCACCTCGAGCGAGCGCTTCTTGTTGGGGTGCCCGGCCATCATGTAGCCGACGAGCTTCAGGTCGCCAGTGGCGCGCAGCGCCGCCTCCAGAACTGACGTCTCAGTTTTCATCGACGGAGTCCATGTCCTTGTCGCCGCGGCCGGACAAGCACACAAGGATCCGACCGCCAGGGCCGAGCTCGCGGGCAATCACGCCCGCCTGGTGCAGCGCGTGCGACGGCTCGAGTGCCGGCATGATGCCTTCGAGGCGGGTGCAGAGCTTGAATGCGGCGATCGCGTCCTTGTCGCCGACGGCGACGTAGTCGACGCGCTCGAGGTCGCGCAGGAAAGCGTGCTCCGGTCCGACACCCGGGTAGTCCAGCCCGGCCGACACCGAATGCGTGGCCAGCACCTGGCCGTCGCCATCCTGCAGCAGGTAGGAGTACGCACCGTGCAGCACGCCTGGGCGACCGCCGACGAGTGAGGCGGCATGCTTGCCGGTCTTGATTCCGGAGCCGGCAGCCTCGACGCCGACCAGCGACACGTCTTTGTCGTCCAGGAAGGCGGTGAAGATGCCGATCGCGTTGGAGCCGCCGCCGACGCAGGCGACGACGACATCGGGCAGCTTGCCGTCGACGGATAGGTACTGCTCGCGGGCCTCGTCGCCGATGACGCGCTGAAGGTCGCGGACCATCTCCGGGTACGGGTGCGGGCCGACGACCGAACCGATGATGTAGTGGGTCGTGCGCACGTTGGTAACCCAATCGCGGATGGCCTCGGAGGTGGCGTCTTTCAGGGTCTTGGTCCCAGCCGCGACCTCTTTCAACTCAGCACCAAGCAGCTTCATGCGGCGGACGTTCATCGACTGGCGGCGCATGTCCTCGGTGCCCATGTAGACCGTGCACTCGAGGCCGAAGCGAGCCGAGACAGTGGCGACTGCGACTCCGTGCTGGCCGGCGCCGGTCTCGGCGATGACGCGCTTCTTGCCCATCTTGATAGCCAGCAGCGCCTGCCCGACCGCGTTGTTGAGCTTGTGGGCGCCGGTGTGGCAGAGGTCTTCACGCTTGAGGTGGATGTGCGTTCCGCCGAAGTGCTCGCTGAGCCGGTTGGCGGCATACAGCGGAGTCGGCCGGCCGATGAAGGCGTGTCGGTGTCCGGCGAGCTCGAGCTGGAACTGCGGGTCGGCTTTGGCCTCGTGCCACACGTCCTCGAGCTCCTGGAGCGCGCCCATGAGCGTCTCGGGCACGTACTGCCCGCCGTAGGGACCAAACCGACCGCGAACCGGATGCTTTATCACCCCAGAACCTCGGCGAGTCGGACCGCATGCACGAACGCGCGCACCTTGTCCGGGTCCTTCACCCTCACGGAGGACTCGACCCCGCTCGAAACGTCGACTCCATAAGGCTTGAACCGGCTCACGACCTTGCCCACGTTACCCGGTTCCAGTCCGCCGGCGATGAACACCTTCCGAGTTGCCAGCAGATCGCGCGCGAGGTCCCAGTCCCACGTGCGTCCCGTGCCGCCGCGCTGGTCCATGGACCAGGAATCGAGCATGATCGGGTCGGGCCAGGCGCCCGCGTCAGGCACCCGGTCGTCGCGGATCTTCAGCACTTTCATCACCGGACGGCCGGCGTCGAAGCCAGGCGCCTCGGAACCGTGCAGCTGCAGCAGGTCGAGGCCGACGAAGTCGGCGATCTCCCGGACGTCAGCCTCGTCCTGGTCGATGAAGACGCCGACGACTGAGGGTCGCACGGTGAGGCTTTCCACGATGGCCTTGGCCTCTTCCGGTGTGACGCGCCGATCAGACGAGCAGAAGTGGAATCCGAGAAGGTCCGCACCCGCCTCGACCGCCGCCTGGGCGGCGACGGCGTCGCAAATCCCGCAGATCTTGACCTGGATCACTGGATTGAGGTTAAGTCCCGCAGGCATGCGACCGGGTCGGCAGCCCGCATCAGCATCTCCCCGACCAGGATCGCGTCGGCGCCGGCCGCACGCAATCGCCGAGCGTCGTCGACCGAGCGAATGCCGCTTTCGGACACCACGAGCACACCATCCGGGATCACCGGCCGCAGCTTCTCAGTCAGACCCAGGTCGACCTCGAACGTGTGCAGGTCGCGGTGGTTGACTCCGACCAGCGATGCGCCGGCCTCCACCGCTGCCCTTGCCTCATCGATCGTGTGCACCTCCACGAGAGCCGAAAGACCGCGGCTGCGCACCACCGCCAACAGCCGGCTCAGCTCGTCGCCCGGAAGCGCGGCCACGATGAGCAGCACCGCGTCCGCGCCTGCCGCCCTCGCCTCCCCGACTTCGTAAGGGTCGGTGATGAAGTCTTTGCGGAGGATCGGCAGGTCGGTGGCCAGCCGGGCGGTGGCAACATGCTCGGGGCGCCCGCCAAACCCGGCCATGTGTGTCAGCACCGATATCGCGGCCGCGCCGCCGTCGCTGTAAGTGCGGGCCAGATCCAGGGGCCGGTAGTCCTCGGTCAGCACCCCCATGCTCGGCGTTCGCTGCTTCATCTCGGCGATCACCGCGAGCCCGGGCCTGCGCAGCGCACCAGCAAAGTCCTTCGGCGTGTAATCGTGGATCGCGCGCTCGTGCTCGTCCGCAGTGATGAGGGCGCGCCGCCGCTCCATGTCCACCCGGGCCTGAGCGACCAGCCGGGCGAGAAGATCCGGGTCGCTGGTCACTCCTGCGAGATTCTCGCCCACCGCTGAAGCACCTCGCCGGCACGACCGGAGTCGATGGCCTCGGCCGCGAGACCCATCCCCTCGCGCCAGTCTTTCGCGCGGCCCGCCGCCCTCAGCGCGGCGGACGCATTCAGGAGTACGACATCGCGACGAGGTCCGGTTGCACCCTCGAGAATCTCGCGGGCGATGCGGGCGTTGTCCTGCGGACCGCCACCGCGTACCGCCTGCGGCGACGCCGGTTTCAGTCCGAGCTCACCGGGGTCGAGCTGATACTCCTTGCGCCCGCCGTCGATCTCGATCACCAGCGAGGGCGAGCTCGCGGACAGCTCGTCCATGCCATCGCCGGCGTGGAACACGATCGCCCGCTCGACGCCGAGCCGGGCCAGCACGTCAGCCATCTTTCCGGCCAGGTTTGCGTCGGCGACGCCAAGCGCCTGGTAGCGGGCGCCGGCCGGATTGCACAGGGGCCCGAGGACGTTGAACACGGTTCGCACCCCGAGCTCCTTGCGCGGAAGACCCGCGAAGCGAAACGAAGGATGAAAGATCGGAGCAAAAAGGAACCCGATGCCGGCTTCCTCGATGCAGCGAGCCACTCCTTCGGGTCCGAGGTCGATTTTCACGCCGAGCTGCTCGAGGACGTCCGCCGAACCGCACAGCGATGACGCGGCGCGGTTGCCGTGCTTGGCGACCTTTACGCCGCACGCGGCGGCCACGATGGCCGAAAGCGTCGAGATGTTGAAGGTGGCCAGGCCGTCGCCCCCCGTGCCACACGTGTCGAGCAGGTCTCCATCGACTTCGATCGGAGTCGCCATCCCCCGTGCGGTGCGCGCAAAGCCGGTGATCTCGTCGACTGTCTCTCCCTTCATACGCAGCGCGACGATGAAGCCGGCGATCTGGATCGGCGTGGCGTCTCCGCGCATGATCGTCTCGAAGGCGGCCGACGCCTCCGCCTCGGTCAACGACTCACACCTCACTAGCTTTGCAATCGACTCAATCATCACGGCTGCACCTGGCCCTCTCCCCGCTTGCGGGGAGGGGTGAGGGGTGGGCGACCAATTTGGCGATGGCTTCGATCATTTGTGAGCTCGCCTGATGAAGTTGCTGAGGATCTTCTTGCCTTCTTTGGTCAGCACCGATTCCGGGTGGAACTGCACCCCATAGGACGGGTGCCGGACGTGGCGCAAGCCCATCACCGTACCGTCGTTCGTCCACGCCGTCACCACGAGGTCGTCCGGGATCGACGACCGCTCGACGACGAGAGAGTGGTATCGCGTCGCCTCGAACGGGTCGGCCACGCCCGCCATCACGCCCGAGTTGTCGTGGCGGATCCATGACGTCTTGCCGTGGGCCGGCACGTTGCGCACGACTTTCGCGCCGAGCGCCTGCCCGAGGCACTGATGCCCCAGGCATACGCCGAGGATCGCGACCTTGCCGGTGAGCTCCCTGATCGCCTCGTTCGAGACGCCTGCATCGTCTGGCGTCCCGGGACCGGGCGAGATGACGATGCCGTCGTATACCGCAAGCTCGCTGACCGTCACCTCGTCGTTGCGAAACACCGCGGGCTCCACGCCGAGCTCGCCGAAGTACTGAACGAGGTTGTAAGTAAACGAGTCGTAGTTGTCGATGATCGCGAGCCTGGCGGTGACGCTGTTCGCCATCACATGGCCTCCGCCATCTCGACTGCCTTGAACATGGCCCCCGCCTTCTCGAGCGTCTCCTCGAACTCACGCTCTGGGCGCGAGTCGGCGACGACGCCGGCGCCCGACTGCACATACGCGACGCCGTCGGCGACGACGATGGTTCGCAGCGTGATGGCCATATCGATGTTGCCGCCGAAGCTCACGTAGCCCAGCGAGCCCGCATAGACCCCGCGTTGGTCGGGCTCGAGGTCCGCGATGATCTCCATGGCGCGGATCTTCGGCGCACCCGAGACGGTGCCGGCGGGAAATGCCGCGCGGAGCGCGTCGATCGACGTGCACCCGTCCTTCAGCTCTCCGCTCACCGTCGACGAGATGTGCATCACGTGCGAGTAGCGCTCGACCTCCATCAGCCGCTCGACCTTGACGGTGCCCGGTCGCGCCACTCGGCCGACGTCGTTGCGGCCGAGGTCCACCAGCATCACGTGCTCGGCTCTCTCCTTCAGGTCGCCCAGCAGCTCTTTTTCCAAGCGGGCATCCTCGGCGCCATCCGCGCCACGACGGCGGGTTCCGGCGAGCGGCCGCGTCTCGACCCGGCGGCCCTCAACCTGCACGAGCTTCTCCGGCGACGTGCCGACCACGTGCCGGTTGGCGCCGAGCGAGAGGAAGTACATGTAGGGCGAAGGGTTGATCGCGCGCAAACAGCGGTACACGTCGAAGGGGCTCGCCGCGAGGTGCTTGCGGAAGCGCTGGGAGACGACGACCTGGAACGCGTCGCCGGCCAGGATGTGCTCGCGCGCCGCATCCACCATCGCGTGGAACTGGCCGGGCGACATGTTCGGCTCCCATCGGCCGCCGTCCACCCCGGCCGCTTGCGACGATGCGCCGTCGGCTGCCAGCCGCCTCTCCATCTCGTCGATGCGGGCGACCGCCTCGCCGTAGTCCTCGCGGTCCGGCCGGTGGATCGTGAGCAGTCGTAGGCGCCGCGTGACGTGGTCGAAGATGGCGAGATCCTCGGCGCGCAGGAAGGCCGACTCCGGCATCGGCGGGGGAGCGCCGGCCGCGAGCGGAAGCCGTTCGAAATGCCTGGCGGTCTCGTAGCCCAAGTAGCCCACCGCACCGCCATGGAAGCGCGGAATGCCGGGCACCGTCGATTCGGCCGCGACCGATCTCAGGGCAGGCAGCGGGTCGCCTTCGCCGAGGTCGAGCGGTCCCGGCTGATAGCCGATGAACGAATAGCGCGCGAGGCGCTCCCCGCCTTCGACGCTCTCGAGCAGGAACCCGGGAGAATCCGTCGGGCACAGCAGCGAGTAAGCGCGGACCGGGGTGAGCATGTCGGCCAGCACTTCCCGGTACACCGGGATGAGGGAGTGATTCGCGGCCAGGGCCCGGGATTCTTCCCGGGTGGGTGTGCATTCTTTGCTCATCTCATCTCCAAACTGCGCTCGTCTCGACTACCCGCCCGGGTCACGCGTCCGGGCCGGGACGTGAAGGGTATCAGCTAGGGGTATTTGCCTGCCTTCATGTCGCGTTTGACCTG
>Ga0207646_10004528_pt1 | contig 15052 bp, 12 predicted proteins | sample KBSK5502metaG_FD_184343 | JGI IMG/M metagenome (GOLD analysis project Ga0207646, IMG submission 184343) | Corn, switchgrass and miscanthus rhizosphere microbial communities from Kellogg Biological Station, Michigan, USA - KBS K5-50-2 metaG... | ecosystem: Host-associated > Plants > Roots >... | reverse complement strand
GGGATGTCGCCGGCGCAGCCCAGGACGACATCGGGCTCGCCTTCAACGTCCGTGCTCGCCCAATCCCACGCGCCGAGGCCGCGGGTGCAGTGGGCGATCGCGTCATCCATGGAGAGATAGTTGAGGGCGGGCTGCTTGCCCGCCACGATCACGTTGATGTAATTCCGGCTGCGCAGGCAGTGGTCGCCTATCGACAGCAGCGTGTTGGCGTCGGGGGCCAGGTAAACGCGGATGATCTCGCCCTTCTTGTTCACCGCGTGGTCGATGAAGCCCGGATCCTGGTGAGTGAACCCGTTGTGGTCCTGCCGCCACACATGCGATGAGAGCAGGTAGTTCAGCGACGCGATCGGCCGCCGCCACGGCAGGTTGCGCGTCACTTTCAACCACTTGGCGTGCTGGTTGAACATCGAGTCGACGATGTGCACGAACGCCTCGTAGCAGTTGAACAGGCCGTGCCGGCCCGTGAGGATATAGCCCTCGAGCCAGCCCTCACACATGTGCTCGCTGAGCACCTCCATCACCCGGCCGTCGGGGCTCAGGTGGTCGTCGCCGGGCAGCACCTCGGCGTCCCAGGCCTTGTTCGTGGCGTCGAACACGGGTGTGAGCCGGTTGGAGGCGGTCTCGTCGGGACCCATGATCCGGAAGTTCGCCGGGTTGTCGATGACGACGTCCTTGAGGAAGGCACCGAGCACCCGCGTGGCCTCGCTGGTGGTCGTGCCCGGCTTGGCCACGTCGACCGCGTACTTGCGAAAGTCGGGGAGCCGAAGGTCCTTCAGCAGCGCGCCACCGTTGGCATGCGGGTTGGCGCTCATGCGCCGCTCACCCTTCGGAGGTAGCCCGGCGAGCTCCGGCTTCAGCCGGCCCGCGCCGTCGAACAGCTCGTGCGGCTGGTAGCTCCGCATCCAGTCTTCGAGGATGTGTAGGTGGTCCGGATGGGAGGCGAAGTCGGCCACCGGCACCTGGTGCGCCCGATACGTGCCCTCGACCTGCACGCCGTCGACCTCTTTCGGGCCGGTCCAACCCTTGGGCGTGCGCAGCACGATCATCGGCCACGCCGGCCGGCCCACCGCGTCATTCGAGCGTGCGCCGGCCTGGATGCGAGCAATCTCGTCCAGCGCCTGGTCGAGCCCAGCCGTCATCTGCTGGTGCACCGCTTCGGGCTGATCGCCTGAGACGAAGATCGGGGCGTGACCGTAGCCCTCCAGCAGCGAGCGCAGCTCCGCTTCGGGGATGCGCGCCAGCACCGTCGGGTTGGCGATCTTGTAGCCGTTCAGGTGCAGGATCGGCAGCACCACGCCGTCCGCGGCCGCATTCAGGAACTTGTTGGAGTGCCAGCTCGTGGCCAGCGGACCGGTCTCGGCCTCGCCGTCGCCGACCACGCAGAAGACGGTGAGGCCCGGGTTGTCGAAGGCGGCGCCGTAGGCGTGGACCAGCGCGTAGCCGAGCTCTCCGCCCTCGTGAATCGAGCCCGGCGTCTCCGGCGCGACGTGGCTGGGGATGCCGCCCGGAAACGAGAACTGGCGAAACAGCTTCCGCATCCCGTCCCGGTCCTGCGTGATGGCGGGGTATACCTCGGTGTACGTGCCTTCGAGGTAGGCGTTCGCGACCAGGCCGGGCCCGCCGTGGCCGGGCCCGATGATGTAGATCGCGTCCAGGTCGCGCTGCTTGATCTGGCGGTTCACATGCGCGTAGATGAGATTCAGCCCGGGCGTGGTGCCCCAATGGCCGAGCAGTCGGGGCTTGACGTGCGTGAGCGCGAGCGGCTGCTCCAGCAGCGGGTTGTCGAGCAGGTAGATCTGGCCGACCGACAGATAGTTGGCTGCCCGCCAGTAGGCGTCGATCAGGCGAAGCTCGTCCGGCTTCAGGGGGTCCCCCGCCACCGCGGCGGTCGCTAAGCCGCCGATGGCACGCGGGCAACGCGGGCCATTTGCTCGCGGATGTCGGCCAGCAGCCTGCCCGGGGTCGTCTCGAGAGACGCGGAGATGGTTCCCGCCACTGCGCCGGCCAGGGGCTTGGGCAGCTCGCGGATCAACTCGGCACGCGCCTCCTCCGGACCGCCGACGAAGATGCGGCCGAACTCGTCCCGCTTGACCTCGCGCTGGAGGATCGCCACCACCCGCTTGAGGTTGGCCCTCATCCGGTTGTCGGCCCTGCGCTGGTTGCTCGACGCCGACGTGCCGCCCGCGCGCGAATGCCTTACCTCCTGGCCAGTGAGGTGCTCGAGCGCCACCACCTCGCCCAGCACCGAGGCGAACAGCCGCGCCTCTTCCTTGTCGACCACCACGACGAGCGCGGGCGGATAGCGCTTCAGCAGGAGCTCGAGCGGGGCGAGCAGCGGAGGACCGACCTCGACGCGCGGCTCGATGCTCTCGGGAAGCCTGATCAGGGTCAGCAGCCGGACCGGCTCGTTCGAGAATGCGACCAGGGCCGGGACGCCCGCGGGGCGGACCAGATTGAGGTGTGTTCGCAAGCGCCTGCGCTCCGACTCCATCACCGCGCGCTGCTGGTCGTCGAGCTTGTGCTCGTACTCCGCCACCGCGTGATTGATGAGCAGGTCGTAGTGAGCCGCGTCAAAGCCCTCCGCACGCACCGGCAGGTAGAGGCTCAACGTCCGCTCGTCGGCCACCTCGAGCTGAGGCTCGAGCTTGAGCAGGGTGTTGAGGCTCTTCACGTGCAGCTTCCAGGTCATTCCCCACGCCTCCTGACTTCGGTATTCAGAGGTCGAACTGATCCAGCGGACGTCCGGATCAGCCGAGCCCAGCCACCTTTCCATCATGGACCTACCCGGTCCCGGGGCGGCGGCCACGGCCAACTACGCCGGCTTGCGCAGCATCTCGAGGATCTGATGCTGCTGCTCCAGGATCTTCGCCTGCTGCTCCAGCATTTCGAGCTGCCTCACGTTCATCGCGTGCAGGGTGGTCAGGGTCAGGTGGTCGGCCTCGGCCCGCGCGTCCTGGCTCGCCGAGATGACGTTCTGGCCGACCATGATGATCGGGAGCAGGACCAGCTGCAGGAAGTACGAGCTCAAGCCGCCGGCCAGCAGCGTCAACGTGATGTTGCTGGTGAGCACGCCGACCAGGCTCGTGATTCCGATGACGGCGAAGACGTACGCGGCCCACATCGTCCCGACGTTCTTGGTGATCACGACCGCGAGCCGGCTGTTGAACTCGCCGACCGCGCCGGCGCCATGAATCTGTGTTCCGACGCTGCGGGACGTGATCAGCCGGGGCTTGTGCTGGGTCGGCGCGTCTTTGGCGGCCTGGTATTCGGCTCGATGCTCGGGGGTTGAGATCCTCCGCTCTACGGTGGGGGTGGTCACAGGGCTCTCTCCTCGAAATGGGCTTGCGCGCGCCGGGGGTGCGCGGTGGATCGCAGGATAATGGGCGCAGCCCCAGTGGGCGGCAGCCGAAATCCATGAGTGACAGGGTGGGCAACGGACAGATGGACAGATCCGAGCAGTCTCGAGAGAAACGTCGGGTGACGGTGACCCAGCTGCTTCGCAGCCCGGTCTTCAACCCCACGGGCGAGCAGGTGGGCCGAGTCGAGGACCTGATCGCCAAGCTGGCGGACGGCGGCTATCCACCCATCACCGGCTTGAAGGTCCGCGTCGGCGGCCGAGACGTGTTCGTCGGCCGCGAGTTCCTGGACAAGCTCGAGCCGGGCGCCGTTCGCCTTACCACCGGCACGCTGAACACGACCGAGTTCCAGCGCCGCCCGGGCGAGGTTCTCCTGGCGGGCGACGTGTTGGGGCGACACCTCATCGACGTGGCCAGGGGGAGGATCGTGCAGGCGCATGATCTCGTGCTCGGCCAGGTCGGCTCGGAATGGCGGCTGCTCGGGGTCGACCGGAGCCCGCAGGCGATGCTTCGACGCCTCGTTCCCCGGCGTGGGCGGCCCGACCTCCGCCGCCACGTCCTCCTCGACTGGAAGGACGTCCAGCCCTTCGTGGGCCACGTCCCCACGGCGAAGCTGCTCGTGCCGCTGCAGCGGCTGCGCCGGCTCCATCCCGCCCAGATCGCGGACCTCGTGGAGGGCGCCTCGCACGCGGAGGGCGAGGAGATCATGGACGCCGTCGAGGGTGACGTCGAGCTCACCGCCGACGTTTTCGAAGAGCTCGACGAGGAGCACCGCGCCGAGTTCTTGAAGTCGCGCTCCAACGAGGAGGCGGCGCGGGTGCTCGACCGCATGGCGCCCGACGACGCGGCCGACCTGCTTGGCGAGCTCGAGCAGGAGCGGCGTCTGCCCGTTCTCAACATGATGTCGAGCAGCCAGCAGTTGAAGCTGCGCAAGCTCCTGCAGTACCACCCGACCACCGCGGGCGGCATGATGAGCCCGGATTACGTCTGGGTCGTGCGCGGCGCCACGGTCGATGAGGCGCTCGAGGCGATCCGGACCGACGACAAGACCCCGCACCAGCTTCTCGGCACGGTGTTCATCACCGAGGCCGACGGCCGCTTCATCGGCAGCATCGCCGCCGTGGACCTGCTGCGCAGCGATCACCACCGCAAGGCCTCCGACCTCGAGCTGGTCACGATGCATATCGGCGCCGGGGCCGACGTCGTCGAGGTCACCCTGATGATGGCCGACTACAACCTCACCGCGCTCGGCATCACCGACGGGGGCGGGAACCTGATCGGAGCGATTTCAGTGGACGACCTGATCCAGGCGCTCATTCCCGACGACTGGCGCAGCCGGGTCGAAGCGAGCAGCGGGGTCTGAGCTCGTCATGGCTGGGCGCGAGCCGACTCGAAGCGACTCGCGATCGGTCACCAACGAGATCGTCGTCGAGGAGGAGATCCGCGGCGCCTTTGGCACGATCCGGGCCGAGGACCGCACCCCGAGCAGGACCTGGCGCCAGCGGCTCCTGACGCTCGCGGCCATCATGGGCCCGGGGATCATCGTGCTCGTCGGCGACAACGACGCCGGCGGGGTGGCAACATACGCGCAGGCGGGCCAGAACGCCGGCTACTCGCTGCTGTGGACGCTGATCCTTCTGGTCCCGGTGCTGATCGTGAACCAGGAGATGGTCGTGCGCCTGGGCGCTGTGACCGGCGTCGGCCTGGCCAAGCTGATCACCGAGCGGTTCGGGCGCTTCTGGGGCTGGTACTCGGTCGCGGGACTCTTTCTTCTCAACTTCCTGGTCATCAGCACGGAGTTCATCGGCGTTACCCTCGCCGGAGAGTACTTCGGGTTCAGCCGCTACCTGGTCGTGCCGATCGCGACGCTGGTGCTGATCGGGATCACGCTCAGCGGGAACTTCCGGCGCTGGGAGCGGGCGATGTTCGTCTTCCTCTTCGCCAGCCTGCTCGCGCTGCCGCTCGTCGTGATGAGCCACCCCGACCCGGGCGCGGCGGTGAAGGGCTTCGTGGAGCCGGGGATCCAGGGCGGACTGACCTCCAACGGCGCGCTGCTGATCTTCGCGATCGTGGGCACCACCGTGGCTCCGTGGCAGCTCTACTTCCAGCAGTCGAACGTCGTCGACAAGCGGATCACGCCCCGCTGGCTCGACTACGAGAAGGCTGACACGGTCCTGGGCGCCGTGGTCGTGGTCGTCGGCGCCGCGGCGATCATGATGTCAACCGCCTCCGCCTTCACCGGCACTGCCGACTTCGGCCATTTCACGGACGGCTACGGCGTCGCGAAGGGCCTGGCCCGCCACATCAGCCCGGCCGTCGGCGCGATTTTCGCCCTGCTGCTGCTTGACGCGTCCATCGTCGGGGCCTCCGCGGTCACCCTGACCACGTCCTACGCGTTCGGCGACATCTTCGGCATCCGGCAGTCGCTTCACCGCAGGGTCAGCGAGGCCAAGGCCTTTTACGGCACGTATGCCGCGATGGTCGCGCTGGCCGGCAGCGTCGTTCTGATCCCCCACGTCCCCCTCGGGCTGATCACGACCGCTGTTCAGGTGCTGGCGGGCATCCTGCTGCCCAGCGCCACGGTCTTCGCGCTCCTCCTCTGCAACGACTCGGCCGTGCTCGGCCCTTGGGTCAACAGGCCGTGGCTGAACGTGATCGCGATCTTCATCGTCGGCGTCCTGTTGGCGCTGTCCACGATCCTGGTCATCACCACCGTCTTCCCTTCCATCGACGTCCCCGGCCTGGCCATCCTGCTTGGCGCTTTCGTCGTGATCGGGACGATCGTGGCCGCCTTCATGGGCCTGCGCCGGGCCGCGCCCGTCACCGACTACATGAAGATGTCGCGCGAGGAGCGGGAGAACTGGCGGATGCCCGCCCTCGCCCTGCTGGAGCGCCCGCCGTGGTCGCCGGTGCGAAGGGTCGCCATCATCGTCCTGAGCGTCTACCTGGTGCTGGCGATCGTGATGCTGGCCGTGAAGGCGGTCGAGCTCGCCATCGCTCGCTGAACGGCGAGGCTATTAACAGACCACTTACAACCGCAGACCGCCACCCGGCTAGAATGGTCCGCCGTGCTCGGTATCTCACCGGGCCGCCGCGCTAGAGCTTCGCGCAGGCGCCTGAACCCCATCCGCACAATCGTCCTTGCCGCTTTGGCGGTGGCGCTGGCGGCTGCCTCCGGCAGCCTGTCGTACTTCCTGCCGGCCGCCTACCTGGCGTTTCAATCCACCGGCCAGAACGTCGTGGTCCCCTCGCCGTCGCCGACCTCTCTGCTCTTCACCCCGACCCCGAGCCCATCGCCGGTCGTCCAGTCAGGCGCGTTCACGGTGCTCCTGCTCGGCTCGGACGACGATTCGAAGTTCTCCGGGGATCATGTTCTGACTCAATCGATGATCCTGGTCCGCGTCATCCCCTCGACCAAGCAGGTGATCATGCTTTCGATCCCCCGCGACCTCTGGGTGCCACTCTCGACGGGTGGCTCCTACAAGATCGACGGGGCTTATTCGTACGGCGGCGCCGGCGCGGCCATCGCCACGGTGCAGGAGAACTTCGGCGTCCATGTCAACTACTACATCTGGGTCGGGCTGCTCGGTCTGATCCGCGTGATTGATGCGATCGGAGGCATCGACGTCGTGACGTCGAACCCGGTGCTCGACGACTACTACCCACTGGACATCAACACCAAGAGCCCGTACGGCTATTCACGGATTGCTGTCCTGGCCGGGCCACAGCACCTCGACGGCGTGCACGCCCTGCAGTACGTGCGGTCCAGGCACAACGACCTCCAGAGCGACTTCGGCCGCTCGCGCCGCCAGCAGCAGGTCCTGCTGGCGATCCGTCAGAAGGCCAAGCAGCTCTCGCCTGAGGACATCCCAACCCTCGCCAACGCCATCGGCGGCGAGATCAAGACCAATATCTCGATCGGCCAGGTGGGGGCCATGCTGCCGCTGGCCGCGAGCTTCGACAACCCCGACGCGATCCAGCAGATAGTCCTGGCGTCTCCGTACACGCGCGGAGGTGCGCCGAACGGCAGCCTGTATGGCAACTGGGGACTGATCTTGCCGCTGGTACACCGGTGGTTCCCGTGATCTCCAGGTTCTTCCTGGCCGTCTTCCTGGCCGTCCTGATGCTGGTGGTCGGAGTGTCGTCCTACCTCTTTCTATATGGCCGTCAGTCCAAGGTCGCGGTGGCGCCGACGAAGCCGACCGCGGCCGAACCCACCCCGCACGCCTTCGTCCTTCCCGGCACGCTCTACATAACCCAGTCGGGCGCGCTGTACAGCTACAGCTACGGGCGTTTCCACCAGCTGACCGGCGAGGATGGATGGATGCAGCCGTCGCTGACCCCGGACGGGAACCTGCTGATCGTGCACCGATCCGGCTTCTATTCCGACGTCTTCGAGATGAATCGATATGGCCGGGTGCTGCGCCAGCTGACCAACAACGCCGCGCCGCGCCGCAGCTATGACACCGGCGACAACCATTGGTCGTTCTATCCCATGATGACCGCGGACGGTCGGACCGTTTTCATGAGCTACGACCAGCCCAAGTTCGGTTACGAGGTCGACATGGGCATCTGGTCCATGCCTACTTTCGGGTCGATCACCAGGGGCCAGCTCTGGAGCGACCAGTACGCTGAGATCGGCTACACCGGCGGGGACATCCAGCCTATCCCTGTGCCAGGCGGGGTCATCTTCACGAAGTACGACCGCAACCCCGACGGCAGCATCATCGGCCAGCTTTGGTTCACCAACCGCCCCGGCTCGTTCGGCAAGGCGCTCACCTCGCCCGGAGAGGACTGCCGCGAGCCGGCGCTCTCTCCCGGCAAGAACTACATTGCGATGATCTGCACGTACGGCAAGCAGATCGCGAACCTGGTGATCGCGCCCTACGGCGGAGGCAGCATCGGCGCGAGGCAGGCCGTGATCACCGATCAGATGGTGGCGCAGCCCCAGTGGGCGCCTGACGGCAGCGGGATCGCCTACCTCGCGCCCGCCCTTCCCGACGCACCCTTCCAGCTCTTCTTCATCTCGAGCCTGGCCTACTTCCCGCCGGCCCCGAGCCCGGTCCCGACGCCCAGCGTGATCCCGGGCGGGCCGCAGGGCACCCCTGCGCCAAGCCCCAGCCCCAGCCCGGCGCCGACACCGGCGCCCGTCAAGGCGATCCAGATGACCAGCTCGCTGGGCCTGGACGCGACCTCGACGCTGGCCTGGGCTCCCTAGCAGCCGGGCGAAGGGCCGCCCGCCAGCACCGGCTCCTGGGCGGCGGCCGACGCCTGGGCCTCGGTGATGTCGTGCTCCGACACCATGGCGGCAAGGACCTGTGCCCGGCGGTTGACGGCCGCGTCCGGGTTTACGGTCGGGTCGTAGATCGACGGCGCCTGGGTCACGCCCGCGAGCAGCGCGTACTGGCCGAGGCTGAGGTCGGCCAGCGGCGCGTGGAAGTACGCGCAGGCCGCGGCGCTTACGCCATAACGGTTGAGGCCGGTGGGTATGTCGCTCAGGTAGTCGGCCATGATCTGGCCCTTGGACAGGAGCCTCTCGACCTTCAGCGCCAGCACCATGTCGACGACCTTGTCGTAGCCCCGATCCGACCCGTTCAGGTAGAGCTCCTTGACCAGCTGCTCGGTGATCGTCGAGCCGCCCTGGCAGAGGCACAGGTTGGCGGAGTCGTAGAGGAGGGCGCGGGCCAGGCCGATGGTGTCGATGCCGTGATGCGAGTAGAACCGCTCGTCCTCGGTCGCCACCACGGCCTTGGCGAGCAAGTCGGGGATGGCGTCCGGCTGGAGCACCACGACGTGATGCGCCCGGGTGTCGCTGATCACTCTGAACTGCACGTCGGACACGTCGGGGGTCGAGATCCAGAGCGTCGACAGAACAGGTGCGATCAGGGCGGCCAGGAATGCCAGCACCACGAGCGGCTTGCGGACGTCGAGGGGCGTCTGATATCCGGGCCGTGACCCCATCTCAAGGCAAACGGGGGCTGAAGGATGAAGGTTCCGTGCAAGAATCCGGTTCGGCACGAAGTGGCGGTGAAGTGGAAGGTCGCTCTCGTCGAGGATGATCGCCGCCTGGCGCGAGCGGTGACCGCCGGGCTCGGCGACGAGGGCTACAACGTGCGCACGGTCGAGTCCGCCGGAAGCGGGCTCCAGCTCGTCCGCCAGTGGAACCCCGACGTCGTCCTGCTCGACCTGATGCTTCCGGACAACAACGGCCCAGAGCTGTTCCAGGCGTTTCGAGCCGAGACGGACGCCGCCCTGGTCGGCATCAGCGCCCGCTCGACGGTGAGCGACCGGATCGCCGGCCTGAAGCTGGGAGCCGACGACTACATCGCCAAGCCGTTCGCGCTCGAGGAGCTGATGGCCAGGGTCGAAGCCGTCATCCGCCGCCACCGCGGCCACGGCGGGTCGCGCCTGGTGGTAGGCGACGTTTCCCTCGACCTGAGCCAGGGCATCGCCGAGAGGGGCGGCCGCCCGCTCAGCCTGACCGGTTTCGAGTTCCGGATCCTGGCCGCGCTGATGCGCAATCGGGGCCGCCTGGTGACGTACGCCCAGCTGGCCGAGGCGGTCTGGTCGGCTGACGCGGGACCGGGTTCCAACTCGCTCGAGGTACATATCTCGCGCATTCGCCAGAAGCTGGAGACACAAGGAGAGCCGCGGCTCATTCACACCGTGCGCGGCATCGGTTACCGGTTCAACCCGGAGCGGTGACATGAGAACGAGAACGCTGTTCGTCCCGTGCGCCCTGGCGGTCGGCCTCATGGCCGCGTCACCAGGCAGCGCGTCCGCGAACATCCTGTGGTGCATGGGCGACCCGCCGGTGCAGGTGGTGACGCCGGGCGGGCATTACGTCGAGATCAACAACTACCTGTACGTGGCGCCGGTCGACGCCCTACTGGCCGAGCAGGTCACGGCCGACGGCAGCGCCGCCACCGACGGCGCCGGCGGATCGCTGGTCACGGTTCACGTCCACGTGCCGGCGGGCCTGGGCCTGCTGTACGTCGTTTCAGCACAGCAGCAGTACCGGGTGAGCACATCGGGCAGCGGCCCGGGAGGCACCGCGATCACGCTGACCCTGGACGTCCCCGAGTCCTGACGCCAGTGACCTTCTCCGGGCTGCGGCCCGAGCTGCGGGCCGCCATCGTTGCCGTGCCCGCAGCCGGGGTGCTGGCCGCCGTGCTGGCGGCCACCGGCGGAATCAGCGCCCCCCCTCCCTGGCGCTGGGCGCTGGTGCCCGTGTGCTTCGCGGCGATCGTGCTCGCCGAGCGCTTCCCGGTGAGGATCGGGGCCGAGCAGAAGGTCAGCCTCGGGGCGCTGCCGTGCATCGTGGCGGCGCTGCTCCTCCCGCCGGCGATCGGCCCGGCGACGGCCGCGGCGGGCGAGCTCGCCGGCAACCGGCTGGTCGGGCGCACCTGGTGGGAGGCCATTTTCAACGCGGGCAACGTGCTGCTGGCGACCGCGGTGGCCGCGCTGATCGGAGCCATCGGCACCCATGACTCGCTCACGGCGGACGCTCGGGCGATCGCCGCCGCCGCGGCCTACGGCGCCATAAACCTCCTGGTCGCGGTGGTGCCGGCGGCTTTGCAAACGAGGCGGCCGTACCTCGACCTGCTGCGACGCGCGTTCGCCGCCTCATGGCCGGCGTCGTTGGCGCTGGCGGCCTGCGCCGTCGCCTCGTCGGTGCTCGCCATTGACGCGCCGGTCGTGGCGCCGCTGCCGCTCGTGATCCTGCCCCTGATCTTGCGCATGAACCTGGCCATCGAATCGCAGGAGAGGGCCAACGACCAGCTGGCGAAGGTGCTGGCGGCGCAGCGGCGGTTCCTGACCGATGTTTCCCACCAGGTCGCCACGCCGCTGGCCACGATCATGACCAACCTCTCGATCCTCAGCCGCCGGCGCAAGCCGGGGCACGTGGAGGCGATCACGGACAGCGTCGCGGAGGCCGAGCGGATGAAGAGGATGCTGGTCCGCCTGCGCTCGCTGGCCCACGCCGACGAAGACGTACCGCTGCGCAGGGAGCTGGTCGACCTCGCCGAGCTGACCTCCGACGTGGTGCGCGCCTACGCCGCCCAGGCGCACAGCTCCGGCGTCGACTTCGTCACGCAGGTCGAGGTTCCCGCGAGCGTGAGCGCCGACAAGGACCTCCTTCGCGAGGCGGTCGCCAACCTGGTCGACAACGCCGTGCGCGTGAGCCCGCCAGGGGCGGCCGTCACGCTGAGGGTGGCAAGGGGCGCCGCCGGCCCCTCGATCGACGTCACCGATACGGGCCCCGGCATCGAGACGGAGCGGCTCGAGACCCTCTTCGAGCGGTTCCAGCGCAGCGACTCGGGGAGCGGCCTGGGCCTGGCCATCGCGCGGCGCGTGGTCGAACGCCACGGGGGTTCGCTGCGGGTTCGGACCGCACATGGCGAGGGCAGCACGTTCACGATCGAGCTGCCCGCCTAACGTTTACTCGTGGTCGTCGTCAGCGCTGTCCTGTCGGCCCTCGAGTTCTCCTTCTTCATGTTCTGGGAGATCCTGTGGCCGCTCGCGCTGGGATTTCTCCTCTCCGCAATCGTCCAGGCCGTGGTGTCGCAGCGCGCGGTGGTTCGAGTCCTTGGGCGGCCCGACTTCCGGGGCTTCGCGTTCGCATGCGCCTTCGGCGCTGCCAGCTCGAGCTGCTCATACGCCGCGGTGGCGCTGGCCCGCAGCCTCTTTCGTAAGGGCGCCGACTTCACCAACGCGATCATCTTCGAGTTCGCCTCGACGAACCTCGTGATCGAGCTCGGCCTAGTCCTTCTCATCCTGCTGGGCTGGCAGTTCCTCGCCGCCGAGCTCGCCGGCGGGCTGCTGATGGCGCTGATCCTCTGGATCCTGTTCAAGCTGACCCTGCGCAAGAGGATGGTCGATGTCGCGCGGCGCCAGGCTGAGCTGGGCCTCGTGGGCTCGACCATGGAGGGCCACGCGGAGATGGATGAGTCAGTCGATGGCCCGTTCCTGTCGCGGCTGTTCAGCCCGCGCGCGTTCACGTCGATCAGCCACTACTTCTTCACGGACGTCTACAGCATCTATATCGACCTCGGACTCGGCTTGCTCATCGCCGGCGCGCTCGCGGCCTGGGTGCCGGACAGCTTCTGGCGGGCGTTCTTCTTCACGTCGCAGCCATCTGTGAACGTCTACTGGGGCCCGCTAGTCGCTCCGCTGCTGTCGATGATCAGCTTCGTCTGCTCCATCGGCAACGTGCCGCTCGCCGTCGTGCTGTGGAACGGCGGGATCGGATTCGGTGGAGTGATCACCTTCATCTTTGCCGACCTGATCATCCTGCCCATCCTCAACATCTACCGGAAGTACTACGGCGGGCGGATGAGCCTCTACCTGCTGGCGATCTCGTATGTCGCGATGGCGCTGGCGGGCTTCCTGATCGGGCTGGCGTTCAGCCTGCTCGGCATCTCGCCGCCGCATCTCCACGTGGCGGTGGCGCAGACCAGGCCGAGCTGGAACTACACGACCTTCCTCGACATCGCGTTCCTGGCCGTGATCGCGGCGCTGCTGTGGCGCTTCGTGTGCACAGGCGGACCGCAGATGCTGCGGGAGATGACGGCTCCGCCCGGTCACGCCCCGCACGCGGCGCACCACTAGCATTTCCTCTCGATGTCGATGGTCGTCGCGCCTCAACCCCAGGCGGCGGAGATCGCGCTCGATGTCATGCGCCGCGGAGGGAACGCGGTCGACGCGGCCGTCACATGCGCGTTCGTCCAGGGAGTGCTCGACCCGCAGATGTGCGGCATCGGCGGGTGCGGTGTGATGCTCGTCCACCACCCCAGCGGCGAGGACGCGCTGCTCGAGTTCTACTCGACGGCCGGCGCGCGCGTGAGCGAGGACATGTGGGAGAAGCTCTTCATTCGCGAGGCCGCCGACCGCTACGGCTACGTGCTCGAGGGCTCCGTGAACGACGTCGGCTACCAGTCGGTAGGCGTGCCCGGGACCGTGGCCGGGCTGCACGAAGCCCTCAGCCGCTTCGGCACGATCGCCTGGGCAGACGCGATCGCACCCGCGATCCCACTCGCTCGCGACGGCTTTCCCGTCACGGGCTACATGCACGGGTACTGGACGACCGACTACGGCCCGGACGTGGTGCCCAACCGTCTCCGCATCCAATGGTCGCCCTCGGCCAAGGCCATTTACACGCACGACGGGGAGCTGTATGCGATCGGCGAGCGCATGGTGCAGGCGGACCTGGCCCGCACCCTCGAGCGGCTCGCGGAGCACGGAGCCGAGGACTTCTATCACGGCCCGATCGCAGACGAGATCGCGGAGGATTTCGAGGCCAACGGAGGCTTCATCACCAAAGAGGACCTGGCCGGCTACTCCGTCAACGTGACCGAGCCGTTGCGCGGCACGTATCGCGGCCTGGGCGTCGTGGCGGCGGGCGCGCCCGCGGGCGGGCTGACGCTGCTCCAGATGCTGAATTACCTCGAGGGCTTCGACCTCGCCGCGGCGGGATGGCCTTCCACCTCCGCCGCGCGGCGGCTTGTGGAGGCGATGGGCTGGGCGGTGGCCGACCGCGAGCTGCACGTCGCCGACCCGAAGTTCACCGACGTCCCCACGGGCAGGCTCGCCGACAAGGCGTACGCCGCGGCGGCTCGTACACACGATCGATCGGAGACCACGCAGGTTTGCGTCGTGGACGACGCCGGTATGGCCGTGTCGCTGACCCACACCCTCGGCTCGGCCAGCGGCGTGGTGACGCCGGGGCTCGGGTTCGGCTACAACGACTACATGAACTGCTTCGACCCACGGCCGGGCCGGCCCAACTCCGTGCGACCGGGCAAGACGCGGGTGACGATGATGACGCCGACCATGGTCTTCGACGAAGGCGGGCTGCGCATCTGCGTGGGCGCGCCGGGCGGCCCGAAGATCGTCACGGGCATCCTCCAGGTGATCGTCAATCTGCTCGACCACGGCATGACACCTGTGGAGGCGGTGAGCGCGCCGCGCATCGACTACCAGGGCGACGTGGTGCAGGCCGAAGCGCGGATTCCGCTGGCGGTGACGCGCGGCCTCGAGGGCCTGGGCTACAAGGTCAATCGCCGAACCCTGAACTACGACTCGTACTTCTCGCGGCCGCAGGTCATCGTGTCGGAGGCGGGCAGGCTGAGGGGCGCCTCGGATCCGCGCAAGGACGGCGGCACCGCCCTGGACACGCTGACCACATGAGCCTCGAAGGCCGCGTCGCGCTGGTCACCGGGGGCGGTCGCGGAATCGGCGCCTCCACGGCGCAGGTGATGGCCCGTCACGGGGCGAAGGTCGCGGTTTCGGACCTGGACGAAGCGCCGGCCCGCGAGGTGGCGGGACCGATTGGCGGCCTGGCCATAGCCTGCGACGTGAGCAGCCGCGACGCGGTCGAGGCGATGGTGGAGCGGACGGTGAAAGAGCTGGGGCGGATCGACATCCTGGTCACGTGTGCCGGGATCATCCGCGACAACCTGCTGTTCAAGATGACCGACGACGACTGGGATGCGGTGATCGACACGCACCTCAAGGGCACGTTCCTGTGCGCGCGGGCGGCGCAACGGCACATGGTCCCGCAGAAGTACGGAAAGATGGTCTTCCTGTCGTCGACTTCCGCGCTCGGCAATCGCGGCCAGACGAACTACTCGGCCGCCAAGGCGGGGCTGCAGGGCATGGCGCGGACGCTCGCGATCGAGCTCGGCCCGTTCAAC
>Ga0207646_10004527_pt1 | contig 15053 bp, 18 predicted proteins | sample KBSK5502metaG_FD_184343 | JGI IMG/M metagenome (GOLD analysis project Ga0207646, IMG submission 184343) | Corn, switchgrass and miscanthus rhizosphere microbial communities from Kellogg Biological Station, Michigan, USA - KBS K5-50-2 metaG... | ecosystem: Host-associated > Plants > Roots >... | reverse complement strand
GTCCTACCTTATCCCCCGTCACCTTCCCATTTGCGAAGATATGAAGGAAGACATCGACGGCATCGTCAGTGAGTGATCGGCCATTGTCCGGAAAGGACGCCGGCTGCATGGGGTCATAGCGCAGCACCTCCGGCAGCAATGTCTTTGCCACCCGCTTTGCTTCCTCCGGCTTGTACCCACCCGTGTGCTCCAGCGCGTGCGCGAACGCCCCGACAAAACGGACGTCGTCCGCTGGCGCCCCAGAAATGTAAGCGTCTTTCTCCGCGCCGGAGAGACCCAGCACAAGGAAGAGTTGCAGTGGTCGTGCGCCGCGCTCCACTTGGACCCAGCCCCCGCGCGTGCTGTCCGCTGGAACCAACGTACGATGCCACAGACCAACCTCCTTATCCCCTAAAGCAGAGTTGGGCACTTCCAGCACGATGCTGCATACGTTCTTGTCAGCGAAGAAATCATCGCCCGTGAACTGCAAATTGTTTACTGCTCCTCGCCTGTCGAAGAAAAAGGGATCGCTGCGCCAACCTGCGAAGAACCGGTAGTCGCCAGTCTTCGTCACGCGTGCCTCCCGCCCTGTCGAGACCGGCGCTCCCTCGATGAGAGTCTGGCCGTCGTAGCCCGCCCCAATGCCTTGGGCACCCTCCGCGCGGGACAGCGTCGCGGTCTGTGCCCCGCCCTTGGAGGACGAGAAGCGTACTCGGTACGCGATCTCGGCGACGGCATCGCCGTCTGTGTCAACATTGAGCTCATACAGCGCGTCGGGCGCGAAGGGTTCGGCGGTAGTCGGTCCCAGCGGGTTCTCGTGGTCGAGATAATCATGAACCGATGGGTGCACGTTCATGACTAGAATCGACCTGCCAGGGTCTCCCGGCTTCGGGAAGGCATACAGATCGGTGAGGTCTAGGCGTGCGTCCCCCCGCGGGAATCCCCAATCGGGGCCGGAGTAATGGTGCGACATAGATCATCTCCTCCCTTGCTATGGACAGTCAAAGCCCTCTGCCTCCGGGACGAAACGTACGGGCCACTCGAAGTTGCTGGAAACGGTCTCGATTGCTCAAGAGCCATGCGCCAGCGCTTCTCGCACATTTTCGGGCCGGATCGGCAGATGACGAAGGCAAGCACCCGAGGCCGCAAAGATCGCGTTGCCGATTGCCGGCGCGACTGGGGTGGTCGCTGGCTCGCCAATCCCAACTGGCATTTTCGAGCTTGGTAGGAATTCGATCTCGACCTCCGGTACGTCGCCCATCCGCAGCAGGTTGTAGCTATTGAGATTCGTGTCCTTCGGCTGGCCTTTCACGAACTCAGATCCCTCGAACAAAGCCATGCTAAGTCCCCATAAAGCCGCGCCCTCGACCTGGGCAGTGGCGCTGTTCGGTTAAATGATCGTGCCAGCGTCAATCACAAGGGTCAGTTTCTCTACCGTGACGTAGCCGGTGTTGCGGTCGATCCGCACGCGAGCGGCGCAGGCAGTCCATGTGGGCATGGCACGTTCTTGACCAAAAGTTGAAGCAACGCCAAGCCCCACATCCTTCGGCAACGGTTTGCCCCAGCCTGCCTTCTCGGCGACGCCGTACCCACCAGCAAAGGGCTGTCCGCCTGGTCGGGTATGGCACGACATGCAATGGCCAATTGCAGCGAGTGCCTCTCCTCTCGTGACGGACTCGGAAGAGAAAATTGCAGGGTTTGGACGCTCAATGGGGGCGATATCCCGCCGCCACGACAAAAAGGCGAAGCCAATCAGTATGAAGAGAGCTCCCGCGATCACCACGATCGCAGTGCGCCGAACCGTTCGTCTTTGAGTGAAGGTTCTCATCTGACTGGGGCAAAACTCACTGCCGATAAAATCTTCCGGACTGTGCTACTCGGCATCCCGTGGCTTCACCGCTGGCATCCGTCGCCACGAGCGCGATATCCCGAGCAATCCCCCCGATCGATCGCGTTCGTAATGGCGTGATCACATCACAACGCCTAAATGCGAAACAATTGGACGATGGTATAGGCGATACCTTGGTATCGGTCAATACCATCGTTCAATAGACTCGTATCCGCGCTTCTGGCTTAATCACACGTGGGGACAAGGAATCCAAATTTGAAATGATGAGAAGGACTCTCAATGACAAGTTCGAACACAAAGATTCGGCTTCTAGCCATCGCGACGTTGCTGCTCGCGGCAACCTCTTGGGCGCAGACGTGCCCGCCAGCCGCCGAAAAAATTGCCGAGGCCTATGGCCTCGACTCTTTCGGGCAAATTGATGCGGTTCGCTCCACCTTCAACATAGATTTTCCAGGACTCAAAATCTCCCAAAGCTGGATCTGGGAGCCCAAAGCCGACCGGGTCACCTATGAGGGAAAAGACAAGGCAGGCAATCCGGTAAAGATTACCTACGTGCGCTCTCAGCTCAGCAGCCAGCCTGACAACGTGAAGAATGAAATCGATCCGAGTTTCAACAACAATCTATATTGGCTGTTCCTTCCCTTCCATGCCTGCTGGGACACCGCCGCTAAAGTGGAGGATACTGGCATGCACAAACTGCCGATGGGCAGTGGTTCCGCCAGGCGTGTCGTCATGACATACCCGCCCGAGGGCGGCGGCTATACTCCTGGCGACACCTGGGAAATGTACGTCGGCCCTGACAACCTGATCCAGCAACTTCTCTGGCGCCGGGGCCCCGGGAAGCCGATTATCGTTAACATTGTTAACGCGAAGTGGCTGGATTACAAGAAGGTCGGCCCTCTGCTTGTCTCCTTGGACCATCGCGGGACAGGCGACGGCAAGCCGCTGCGGATTTTCTTTACGGATGTGGCCGTGAAACTGACGGGATCAGACACGTGGGTGAACGCACAGTAAAGAGGATGAACGAGCAGTAAGAAAATGGGCGGGGTGCACTCCAAGGGCTGCCGCCCCTTTCCCCGCGCCCCTTTCTCCGCTAGCGGCGCTCTGCCTCCGCTGCGCTCCGGACAGGTTTCACGAAGCCGAACATGTTCCAGCACAATCGAGAAGCCAGTGTCGCCACCTGATGGATGGTGTAATGCCGCAATGGCGTATCCGGCGGGTTCAGTTGAACCAGTTGCGAGTTTGTCAAAAGGAATGGGTCTACCAATCAGGTTTCCCGTTATTCCTCATCTCTTTCAGAAGATACTTGCCTGAGGTCAACATTCCTCCAGATCCATGTCCCGTAGACGAGGCGTTCGTCATGGTAAAGCGGTCTGGTTTTCCCTCCTTGTGCCTCAAATTGTGCCCCCTACTTGCCGCTACTGTGCCACACCACTTGATACTGCGTGATTGGGTGAGTTCAGAAGGTCGGCCACAAGCACAAGAAATAGCACGTGATAACAGGAGAGAGCTGGTAGCGTCAAACTACTGGTGATCGTCATGCCACGCTTCGTTCAGGGGCAAGCTCTCCCGTCAGAAATTGCGCGCGGCCGTTCCCGAAGGACCAATCCTCGTCAGAGTTCGTAACCATCGACACGACGACGTCGGACGGTGGTATGCCGCACGTCGTCTCCAACTCGCGGCAGAGCAGCTTGTAGAAGCTCTCCTTCGCCTCCCGCTCCCGCGGCCTTGTCGTGACCTGGATAACGACGCATTTGCGCGTCCGCGTGATGCCGAGTCCGGTGTCCTCCACGACGAAGTGTGAGGTTGGATGCTCGTGAACAATTTGGTACCGATCACGCTGCGGAATCTTGAAGACTGAGACCAGCATGCGATGCGTGGCGTCCAGCAGCTCCTTGATCTCGTCGGGGCTGCGGCCTTCGATCATGTCGACTCGAATGAGCGGCATATGCATCCTCCTCCATCACTAGCGAACGCAATTAAACTTCTTTGTCTTCCATCTGACCCTGGCTAATAGCTAAGTTGCCCTGATTGCTACGCTGCGCTCTCATGACGATCTCAACCAGCACGCCGAGCCCTCAACTCTGAGCGCGAAACGGCCATAAAGTTTCCCACCCATGCAGCGATTTCATCTGCCGCCGTATCGAGGGCGAAATGACCGGCATCAAGAACGTGAACTTCAGCCTTCGGCACGTCTTGCCGATAGCGCTCCGGTTCGCCGAGATCGAACGACAGATCGTACTTACCCCAGATGACCAGCAAGCGCGGCTGCTTCTCGCGCATCCATGCTTGCCACTTCGGATAGGCGTCCACATTGGTTCGATAGTCGTAGAACAGGTCGCTTTGAATCTCGGCCTGGCCGGGCTGGTTGAGAAAGTAAAATTCATTGGTCCAGAGATCCGGATCGTAGTGTTTCACGTTCGGATCGTTTCCCACATGGCGTGTGCGCGTGGTTGCGAGCGATAGGAGGTTTGTGCGCAGCGCGCTTTCGTTGGCCGCGCGATCAGCCCAAAACGCTCTTCTCGTTTTCCAATTCGCCCCCAGGCCTTCGTTGTGCGCCACCGCGTCCTGGACGATGAGAGCCTCGATGCGATCGGGATGAGCCAAGGCCATGCGAAAGCCTACCGGGCCGCCGTAATCCTGCATGTAAAGCGTGTAGCGCGAGAGCGCGAGTGCTTCGGTGAAATGATTCATGATCTCGGCATAACGATCGAACGTGTATGCGAATTTCTTCGGGTCGGGCCAGTCGCTGTGTCCGAAGCCTGGGTAATCAGGCGCGACAAGGTGATAGCGATCGCAAAGCCGGGCGAATAGCGGCTCGAACATTCGAGAGGATGAAGGAAGTCCATGCAACAAGAGAATCGTTGGGGCGTCTTTCGGGCCAGCCTCTCTATAGAAGATGGACAACCCCTCTATCTGTGTCGTTCGATAAGCAGTAGGGTGCTTCATGATAGGTTCCTTTTCACGGACTTGGGCCAGTGATTGAGGTGACGCTAGCGCCACCGAAATCGCAATCACGAAGACGCAACAAACCTGCAAGCACTGGGTACAACTGCGCAATTTTAAAAAACGCATGCAAGCTCCGCTATCTACGGAACTCTCGAAACCAGTGCCCGCAGGCTCTTGCCAACCTCACATGGTCAGCACAACGCGAAATTGTGCCTTGCCGCTCATCATCCGGGTGTAGGCCTCGTCCGCCCTTTCGAGCGGATAGGTTTCTATCATTGGACGGACGCCGGTGAGTTCGGCGAAGTGCAATGTATCCTCGGAGTCTGCTGGTGTTCCCGTGGACCAACCCTGCAGGCTTCGACTTGCGCTGATCAGCTGTATCGGTGTGACTTCAATGGGATCGAACGTCGCACCAACCACTAAGAGCTTGCCGTTCGGCCCGAGACCGTCAATCAACTCAGACATCGCTTTCGAGCTCGGCGCTGTCGCCAGGATTACCTGCGCCCCGCCCAGTTTCTGCAGTTCTTGGGCAGAATTCGTCGATTGGCTATCGATGTAGATGCTTGCTCCGAGCTTCTTTGCTAGGGCCCCGTTTTCAGGCCCGCGACCGATTGCCGCGACCTTGTACCCAAATTTATTAGCAAATTGGACTCCAAGATGGCCCAGACCGCCAATGCCCTGGACCGCCACGAGATCACCGGGCATCGCACCGCTGTGCCGCAGTGAGTTGTAGGTGGTAACTCCAGCACAGAGCAGAGGCGCTGCTTCAACATCACCTAGACTGTCTGGTATCGGGATCAGCGCTTCTACGGGAGCGGCCATGTATTCCTGGTATCCACCGTCGTAGCTGATGCCGGGAATAGTCAGATTTCGGCAATTGTTAAAATCGCCTCGCCGGCACTCGCGACATGTGCCGTCGTGGCCGCCGTGCCAGCCAACACCGACACGCTGGCCTTTCTTCCATGCTGAAACACCAGCGCCCAGTTCATCGATGATGCCGGCGACCTCGTGTCCTGGAACCCGAGGGTACTCAATTCCGGGCCATAAACCTTCTTTCGTAAGCACGTCACTGTGGCAAACACCACAGGCCTGAATCTTGATTCGCACCTGTCCTGCGCCGGGCGTTGGAATTTCGCGCTCGACTATCTCGAAATCTCCGCCAGGCTTGGGGATCTGCGCTACCCTCATGGGTGCTGCTTCTGGTTTTGCCGCTACTCGCATTGTCGCCATAACTCCTCCTAGAAACACTTTTAGATTTAAAAAAGGTCACTCGCGAAATCTGGTGACCATCGTTTGATTCCAGTCAACTTACTTCGAAAATGACTTCAAGTTCCACCAGCGTGCCTAGCGGAAGGCTTGCGACCCTGTATACCAGGCGGCAAGGGTTCTTGTCTTTTCCAAAAACGTTTTGCAACAACTCGGAAGCGGCGTCAGCGACTTTCGGCTGATCGCGCACATCTCCCGAAGTTGCAACCGAGACCCCAAGCCGGACGATGCGCGTCACTTTGTCGAGGGACCCCAAGTACTCCCGCGCGACAGCGAGGACGTTGAGCGCAGCGAGGTGAGCTGCCTTGCGGCCTGCATCGACATCGAGCTCCGCACCCACACGCCCAATGAATTTCGCGCCGTGGCCTTCGGTGGGAAGCATCCCGGTGAGAAAAAGCAGATTGCCTGTCTGCACCGCTTCGACATAGGTGCCGAACGGCTCAGGTGGCGCCGGGAGCTTGATTCCAAGTTCTTTCAGACGCTGCTCCGCGCCTGGCCGCCCAGAATCTTCTAACGTTTCAAGTGTTGTCCCATTCGGACTTGTACTCATGATGTCCGTTCTCCCATTAGGTACCCATGTTGATCCGCGACTGCCACGAGATTGCTAGGATGACTTGGGTGCCAGCTCAGGCGTATGCCGCAAGGCTAGATTGCCAAAGGCTCCGAACACACCACACGCCACGACAATCCCGGTGGCGAGCCGCGGGATTGCCGTATCCAGACCAAGCACATGGTCTAGCGAGTACTTTCCAGGATCGCGACTGTTCCAGCTATCTTCGGCGAGTCGGACCTTTTGAATCGCACTCTCGCGCGTGAACGGGGGCAAAGGGGAGCGGGTTGTCATCGTTGCAGTTGTCATGGCTTCTGTCATAGGTCCTCCTTGGAATTTTCAGCCGTTGTTCAAGCCAAATTCAATTTGGATCGCGGCGTACAGCGGTTGCCAATCGTGCGGCGGCCCCAGGTACGGGAACTCGTCTAGCGATCGCCGTGCGACCCAACCTTATCTCCTGTCACCTTTCCGTTCGTAATCATTGAGAAGAAAACGTCGACAACATCGTCGGTCAGTGTCCGGCCATTGTGACATCATTAAAATGCCGCTGCGCCAGCTGTCGCGACGGCATGGTCCTGATCGCCGCTACCACCGCTGACACCGATTGCACCTACTACTTTGCCCTCACGTTTCAGCGGGACGCCGCCAGCGAAAATCATGATCTTGCCATCGTTTGACGCATGAATGCCGAAGAACTGGCCTCCTGACTGAGAATGCTTTGCCAAATCTATGGTCTCAATATCGAATGCGCGCGACGTGTAAGCCTTCTTCATAGAGATATCAATGCTGCCAATCCAGGCGCTGTCCATACGAATGTGAGCCACTATGTTTCCGCCTTCGTCAGCCACCGCGATATTCATTGGCTGCCCAATTTCCTTGGCTTTCTTCTCCGCCGCGCTGATCACGCGCCGCGCATCATCTAGCTTCACTGCGGACATAGATTCCTCCTCCTTACAATTGTTTCAACACGTTGTGCGGCCCGAGGTACGGGAATTCATCCAATAAATCGCTGTGCGGCCCGACCTTGTCTCCTGTTACCTTCCCGGTCGTGATCATAGAGAAGAAAATGTCGACAACATCGTCGGTAAGCGTCCGGCCATTGTGAGGATAGGATGCCGGGCGGCGAGGATCGTAGGAAAGGATATCTGGCAGCAACTTTTTCGCTGCGCCAATTGCGGCCTCGCGGGTATAGCCGCCCGTGTGTTCCAATTCGTGAGCAAAGGCGCCTGCAAACCGATCATCATCTGCCGGCTGCCCATTGAGGTACGCCTGTCTCTCCTCTCCGGGCAGAAAGACTGCTTGCAACGGTCGTCCACCGCGGTCTGCGTGGATCCAGCCTTCTCCGGTTTTGTCCACTGTGCGAGCCCAGATTCCCACCTCATTGTTCGCCAGGGCCGAGTTGGGCAGCTCAAGCACGATGCTGCAAACGTCCTTGTCCGCAAAGAAGTCGTCACCCGTGAACTGCATCTGATTGAAAAGGCCATTTGCGTCGAAGAAGAAAGGGTCGCTGCGCCAACCAAAGAAAAATGGGCAGTCGCCGGCGTTCGACACCGAGGCTTCTCGCCCGACTGAGACCGGTGCTTCCTCTACTATGACTTCGCCCTCGTTGCACGCCCCAACGGCTCGCGTACCCTGAACCCGCCGAACTGTCGCGGTCTGCGTGCCGTCTTCGGAAGCGGCGAACTGTGCGCTGTAACACACGTCGGCAATGGCATCGCCGTTGGTATCAATTTTGATTTCGTACAGCGCGCCGGGTGCAAAAGGCTCTGGCGTTGTCGGCCCCAGCGGGTTCACGGCCATCGACGGGTGCACGTTGAAGATGATGATTGACTTGCCAGGGTCTCCTGCCTTGGGAAACGCATAGAGATCGGTCATGTCGAGTCGGGCATCCCCTCGCGGAAACCCGAAGTCCGGACCTGAGGCATGGTGTGACATTCGTGTTCTCATTTCTTCGGACGCTTAGCGCCCGAGTTGGCCGACGTAATATCCCAAGCGGTCTTCCACATCACCCGGCCGGTGAAATCCCTGCTCCATCAACTTCCTGATCCTCTCCTGCGCCGCCGGACGCATGATCGAAGCAAGGCACACATCCCACTCCGGTGCGATTTCGAAGTCAGGCGGCAAGCTGGCCACATCGGCGAAGTGCTTGGTTTCGCTGATCGCTTGCTTGTCGAACGATGCTATCCGGGTTGCGAGCGAATCGACAAACGCGTCAAGGTCGGAATCCGGCAATGACCGGTTGACATATCCGTATAGTTCGGCCAGATCACCCGGGATGTCGTTGGCGCCCAGAAGCACTTCCAGCGCGCGTCCTCGTCCCATCAGACGCGGTAGGCGTGCCATTGGGCCACCGCCGGGTACCACACCTGCCCCGACTTCAAAGTGCGACAAAATGGCTTTTTCGCGGCTGGCGAAGCGCATGTCGCAGGCCAGGGCGAGCTCACTTCCGACACCAGTGGCACGGCCGCGAATTGACGCGATTGAAACAACCGGAGCCCGGCTCAGGCGCACGAGCATGTCGGGCAAGGGCTGCAACCCGGTCGGCCCCGGTGGCAGACTGGTTGTGTCCTCAATTTTGGGTCCCGCGCTCCTCTGCGCCAGACTCAATAGCCGGCATCGTAAGCTTGAGTTCCAAGATTTGCCCTCCGCGCGGAGTAACGTTCCAAGCGCAGGCTCTCCTCGTTGCCGCTACGGTTGAGTTCATCAACCTAACGGGGTTGAGTTTCGCTTTTGCAATGGCGGCAACTTGAGCATTGACGGCACGAATATAGTCTTCAGGGGCCAGCGAGATCTGAAGCCCTCTCATCCGGCGGACACTGAAATTACGTCGTAGATTTCTGCAGACTCGTCGATATACACCTGATAGTCTCTTTTGCAGGCCAAGGCGGTAACTCCACCGCGAATGTAGCCAGTCGCATCTTGCACGTCCTTTAAAGGAACCATGTCGACCTTCCGATCCCCTGTGTGGTGTGCAAGCGCTTTCGAGTCCAGTTCTTCGTTCCCAGGAACTACAGCTAAGTAAATCCGATTCCGATCTCCCTGCACGGCGAGAGTCTTAAATACCTGCTCTGGTGGTAACCCGATCTTTGCCGCTACCGTCTCTGCGGACAAATCGGTAGGATCCACCTCGTACTCGCGCAACTCGTACTGATCCCAAGTCGATCCAGAACTCGCACCGCGTTCGTCTTGACCATGTTCACGTTTAATCCGCTGGAGGAATCCAACCGCCAATCTGCTGCATGAGCGAAAGGAGATTGCCGACACCCCAATGGTCGGTAGGTGTGGCGATAGGACACGCGACTTCGCTCTTTATTCCTCAAAGAGCGCAATGTGACCAACGCATGAATCAAATCAAGCTCGCGATTACCTGCATTCGGGAATAACGACACACCGGATGTGTCTCTATCTGCAACCGGTATGCACGAGTAATGCAGCCGGAATTCCAACTAAATGGGGTTTTGTGATGCGAACAAGCTAATTACAGGTGCGCTGATCGGTTTCGCAATGTTGCTTACAGCCAACGCGTTTGCCGCTAACAAGGGTTCCATGCAGGTACAGTCACCAGTGATGGTGGGCGAAACACAACTGCCTGCGGGCGACTACACCGTACAGTGGGAGGGTACTGGGCCTGACCTAGAGCTAACGATTAAACGGGACAGGAAAGTTAAAGCCACGGTTCCGGCAAGACTGGTGCCGGAGAACTCCGCGTTCGACCAGAATGCCACGATCATTCACGTTGAGAGCGATGGCAGCCGTAAGTTGATTGCGATCCGGCTTTCGGGGAAGAGGTTCACGCTCCAAATCGAACCGCAAACAGACGTGGTCGGTGCCGGGAGGAACGATCCAGAGGCTTGGTAAAACGGGCCACCTCGCGAGCAATCCCAGCGCAATGAATCCGGATTCCATTGGATCGAACTGCGTTCGAATTGCGAACGGAGCACTTCATGGTAGAGATTATCGCCGCTTGGGGACCCCGATGCTAATGATGGGCAGGTTCATCGGCAGTGGGCACAGACACTGTCCGAAAACCTGGCACCGCACTCGCTGCCGAGTGCCTATTCCAATATCTTGGGGCCAGACCAACACGCGAAAATCGCACACGCTAACACTGGTCGCTCTAGCTCCCCCCGGTTCCTTTTACGGCACTCATCGGTTGCTGACTGCCGATGTTCAGATGCGAAATGGATGCTTGAAGTCGCTCTGGTCATTTTTGAGAGGCACCGCGCAACGCCACAAGCCGAACTGTAGGAGATAAATATGTCGCTTGGTTCTTTCTTGACGTCAACCAAAGATGAGGAACTTTGCTCCTCAAATTATCGACGGGACATTGCATTTATGGATCGGTTTTGGCGGTGCAACTCGCTTCTTCATTTCTTGGCGTACCGCATCCTCGGTACACACGAAGAAGCGGGCAATGCCGTCGAAAACTGCAGGATTGTCGCCTCGCGGAATCCGCCGGATTTCGCGTACGAAGGCGCTTTCCGTAGTTGGGTCGCGAGAATCCTGATCGATGAAGCGCTGGCGATTTTGCGCCAGAGAAATGCTGCCCAAACGGAACTGTCCAAATGAGCAGTCCAGACGCGCCTATCGAGAAACGGAGTGGCATTGATGCGATTTTGATGCGAGCACGACTTCGCTGATGTTGCGTCCCAAACCGCTTGCGCTGGCGGTTACGAACCAGACTTTAGACATGAAATCCGCCGTTCCGCGTTCTAGATGCAAAATCGCCGTCTGGGCGCCAAGAAAACTAGGCGAGATTTCCTCCGCCCTGCATCACTAGCTGCAGGGTAACCCAGTCAGCATCCGCTTTTTCTGAGGGGTGCGCTTCTTCTAAGAGACAAGTTATTTACAAAATGTTCCGCCTCCCCGCCTGGTCACTGGAAAATTTGACGGGCTGTTGCTGGGCAGCAACGGTAAGCCTCTGGCCATCAACGGTATCTGGTCTCTTAGTCCGGAAATGTGAGCCCGAGCAACAGTGATTCGTCATCAGCGCCTGGAGCTGATGGTCTACTTTACGGCCGGACCCACGCAAGGAATCGGTGGGCTTTTTGGATATCTGACCGCAGTCTCCACTGAACTAACCGAAGGCAACGCCCAGTAGAGTCCGCATCGCCGAACGACCGTCGGGGCAGAATGCAACTCGACTGAGTACATTCTTCCCCGACGATCTTCCGTGAATTAGCGGAATCTTGCCGAATTCTTCTCAGGCACAAAAAGCCACAAATCTGGGTGGAATGCAACGACCGTTTCAGGCCGAAGGAGGTTGCAGCTCTGATCGAAGAAGCTGCATCGCACCCGCGGCAGAAGAGGTTTGGAAACTCCATGCGCTCCGAAGCATCAGACTCTCCTGGCTTCTCTCCTAGCTATTCATTCTGTTCATTTATCGGTTAATGGAATCGGGAACTACTGCCTACACTTTGTGTTCCTCCCGGAGGATTTCTGCGGCGCTCTCAACCAACGCGACGCGCCAGGCTCGCGGTGTTTCTCGATCGCGTTTTTGACCAACTTCACATCGTCAGAACGACGCGGAACTGTGCGTTGCCGCTCATCATCCGCGCGTAAGCCTCTGCCGCTTTTTCGAGGGGGAATGTTTCAATCATGGGACGCACGCCAGTTAGTTCAGCGAAGTTCATCGTATCCTCGGAGTCCGTTGGTGTTCCTACAGCCGAACCTTGGATGGCGCGCTCTCCGCTGATAAGCTGTAACGGTGTGACTGCAATCGGGTCAGGTGATATGCCTACGACCATGAACTTTCCAGTCGGCGCCAAGCCGTCGATCGACTCGGTCATAGACTTCGAGTTAGGCGCTGTCGCTAGAATCACTTGCGCTCCGCCGAGTTTCTGTAGCTCCTGGGCCGCGTTTACGGACTGGCTATCGATGTACAGGCTCGCCCCGAGTTTCTTTGCGAGCGCCGCATTTTGAGAGCCTCGGCCAATCGCAGCAACCTTGCAGCCAAATTTGTTCGCAAATTGAATTCCAAGGTGCCCCAGACCGCCGACGCCTTGCACCGCAACAAGACTACCCGGCGACGCGCCGCCGTGTCGCAAGGCGTTAAAGGTCGTGACTCCGGCACAAAGCAGCGGCGCTGCTTCGGCGTCGCTCAGCGTGTCGGGTATTACCGCCAGTGCTTCGACGGGAGCGACCATGTACTGCTGATATCCCCCGTCGTAGCTGATACCTGCAACTTTGGGGTTGCGGCAGTAAAGGAAGTGTCCACGCCGGCATTCGAGACACGTGTTGTCTTGCCCGCCATGCCAGCCGACGCCAACGCGCTGTCCCCTCTTCCATCCGGTGACCTCGGCGCCCAGCTCATCGACGATGCCTGCCACTTCGTGCCCAGGCACCCGCGGATACTGGATTCCCGGCCAGAGGCCTTCTTTCACGAAAATGTCACTGTGGCAAACACCACAGGCCTGCACTCGAATGCGCACCTCTCCCGCACCAGGTTCGGGAATCTCGCGCTCAACTATTTCGAAACCTGCTCCCGGCTTAGAAATCTGTGCCACCTTCATCGTTCCTACTGCGATAGTTGTTGCCATGAATCCTCCTTTGAATTTTCAGCCATTGTTGGTAAAGCATTTACTACTGCTGTCGGCTGAACCTTGCTCGCCGAACAACGCCCGCCGTGCCTCTGCCAAACCACCTCAGAAATGTTTTCCAGCCCGACTGGGATGCCGAGCGGCGACGCAATACACCAGGCGGCCCTTGTCTTTGTCTACTCCGCGCAGGCATTCGCTACCCGAGGTCGGGCCCGCCGCAAAACAGACCCCGATACTCCGCCCGCGTCTTTACAGTGCGAGTTCTCCCTTGCCTCCATGAGATGACGGACGAGACCGATCGGTCGCACTCAGAGGACACTAAATTTGAGGACTGGTACCCGCAGGGGTGCGAGTAGCGAACAGCAAAACATGCGACCGATCGGTCCCTTACGTCATCGAAAGCCCAGGAAGGGGAACACTCTCCGGAAATGGAACTGGTCGCGCGTGGTGTACGAGCATCACTATGACCAACAGCGAAGTGGCGAGCCGTTGACGTTCGATGACCTGGACTTCGACATGATCGAGCCTGTCGCTGGGTTTCAAGGGGGGCAGGGATAGGCGATCCGTCGCTGTCGCATTTATTGCGGCCTGGGACCAGTCGGTCTCATCCAGATTTATGACGGGCGACCATCAGTCGGGGGCGCCTATTCAAGTTACAAGGAACACAACATGCGTAAAGGCGAGCAAACGCGGCAAGAAGTTATTCGTAAGGCAACGCCAATCTTCAATCAAAAAGGATACGACGGCGCCGCCCTTTCCGATCTCATGCGAGCCACTGGTCTCGAAAAAGGCGGGATTTACAGGCACTTTGAGAGCAAAGAAGAGCTTGCGGGGGACGCCTTCGACCACGCTTGGAAAGTTGCAATGGATGCACGCTTCGAAGGAACAGAGGAGATCCCGAATACCGTTGATCGTCTCAAACAAATCGTGCGGAACTTTCGCGACCGACGTACAGGGCTGGTGCCGGGAGGCTGCCCGCTGCTGAACACGGCCATCGATTCCGACGATGGCAATCCTCAGTTGCGAGCCAAAGCCCGCCGGGCTCTCAGTTCCTGCAAAACTATTCCCGGAAGTCTGTCTGCCGGGACCCAGGCCGGTTCTCGAATCGACCCGTCTAGCCAGATCGAAGTCTGTTCGGGCAATGCCTGTTCATGATGATCGGGCAGTTCATGAACGCCATCATCTCTTCGAGGTCCTGACCGTGGTTGTTGGAGAGCACCATGTGCGCGTGGGCGAGGGCAAGGGCAACGTGCGTCACCGTCCAGTGCTCGTGCTCGCCGACCTCAAGGATTCGGGCGGCGAACGGGTAGTCGTAGTTCCGCGCCAACTCTCGAATCTCTGCCCATAGCGTCTCTGCGTCGGCTTCCATCAAGCGGGCGCTTACAGTGCGCAAGTCTTTTGCTACGGTGTTCCCAAATTTATTTGTTGTGTCCGTTGTGATCATTGTTTGTCAGCCCCCTTTCTGGTTTTGCAACTCTATCGACTACAGCGCATAAGACACGCGAGCGCGTGTTGTATTCCCGGCACGACGGGAACGGGGTGTGGACAATATTGTTGTGCAGCCGCTCGACGGCTCACCCGGACCTCAGGTCACCGACTTTACCTCTGAAAATATTTCCCAGTTTCAATGGTCGCCGGATGGCAAGACTCTCGCTGTCGCGCGCGTTCACGACACATCGGATGTGGTCATGCTTAGCGAAAAGTAGCCCAGGCGTGCGCGGCGGCGGCTAATTCTTCGAGGCCTGCCGCTGGGCGGTGACCATGATCTCGACATGAGCAGTGGGCACGGCGAGCGCCGCGACGCCGACCGTAACGCGCGACCGATTGAGTGAGCAGGTAAAAATTTCTCCGCGCTGTGTGGGCTATTTCTCCCGAGCACGCAGGTCTGTTGGCCTGAGCGTGATCCCAGGGGAGTAGTCCG
>Ga0207646_10004524_pt1 | contig 15059 bp, 8 predicted proteins | sample KBSK5502metaG_FD_184343 | JGI IMG/M metagenome (GOLD analysis project Ga0207646, IMG submission 184343) | Corn, switchgrass and miscanthus rhizosphere microbial communities from Kellogg Biological Station, Michigan, USA - KBS K5-50-2 metaG... | ecosystem: Host-associated > Plants > Roots >... | reverse complement strand
GTTTTCTCCGCTTCCGACAAGCCATTAGCGGGCGAATACTCAATGGTTGGCATATCACTTATCGAAGGAGCAGGAATCCCCAGGGACTGCACATAGCTTGCTTGCGGCTGCAGCTGAGGCTCTGCCTGCGGTGGGCTGGCACGCAAATGCTTGCCCGATTCACTGGGTGATAGCAGGTAACCACACTTTGGGCAAGAGGGATCTATGGTGCGCACCATAACTCCGCAGTTTGGACAAGCTAATTCGCTTCCAGGTTGCTGGAGATTGATGGTCGCTTTGGAACGCTGTATCTGCTGCGCATCCCTTTCAGCGTCGTGCTGCGCCGCCGCACGTTCAGCCTCGAAACGCGCCATTTCTTGCCTGCGTTTCGCCCACACAGTAACACGCACCAGCAGCAGGATGAGCAGCAACAGCCCCACAATGATGCCAATAATAAGCAGAATACCTGGGAGGCCGAGAGTTTCCCCGGCTCCCTGCGTATTGCCTCCACCAGTTGTGGAACCCGGTCGACCATTACCATGCGCAATTTGAGATGCGGCTTTGCCCTCGTAGACGAGAGGAGCCTGAAATTGTACATTTGCCCCTGCGACCTGCTTCAGTGTAGCCTCAGCATTTACGTAGTCACCCGCTTCGTACTGTATGATTCCATGCTCCCAGCTACTATTCAGGGTATTGGAATGTTGTGCCGGGACGACCGCTTGCTGGTTCAATAGGTTCAGAATAGCCTGTCCGTTCAGCGATGCGCCGCCGCTCAGATTCATCCCAACCAGATTGCCATCGCCGTCGACCAGTGGCATACCTGGTTCACTTGTTGCAGTAGCACTTAAGGAGCTAGGACCGGGTGTACCGGTAGCTGTGGTGTTGCTGCCCGCCATGTTGGTAAAGAACTTAGGGCTTAGATAGGTCAAAGGCCCTTCAGTCCCTAACGGAGCAGGTTTAGAGGGCCAGGTAGCGGTGGAAGAACTATTGCTGGCAAGCTCAATGCCCACCGGCGTTCCCACCGCTTGCGGAGCCACACCAAGGAATGGTTGTAGATGGGCAGCATCGGTGTGGAACGAAAACAGTACAGCGCCATCTGGTGATGAGTAGAGCCTTTCCAGCATAGGATCACTACAGAGAGCCTGTTGTTCTGTTTCTTGGTGACACTGCAGTTGACCGATTTGCGCCTGTTCGAGCTTGTTGTTAGTATACGCATTATTCGCAAACAGCTTGATACTGGTCAGGAGCCCACGAACTGTGCTGACGCAGGTTTGCCCCTTCTGGTTGACCAGTGTGCCATCGGTTAAAACCCAGTTATTCATCTCCGCAGCGCTGCCGGGAGTCCAGCTTCCTACCAGGGTACCCAGGCCTGTACATTCCGTCGGCATATTGGTAGTCGTGGCTGCATAGTCAACGACCAGTCGCACCACGGAGACCCCCGTCAGGTCCAGTACGCCTTGTGGCGTTAAGGACGCAGGGGCAGTGGGCTTAGAGGAGGAAGCAAAGGCAACAGAGGGCAGGACGAACTGGAAGGCAAGGAGCAGCCCACTGAGAATCGAGAGCGTAGTCAGACCGATGCCTCGTCGCAACTCGGGTATATTACTATGCATACTCATATGTTCCTTCTCCCTTACGCCGGGTCTACAGCTAAGCCAGGGCTATCTCTGTTATCGTCCCAACTGGCTGCGTAATCGTTGCAACATCACTTGGGCTGCTTGATTGCCCGGTACTGCTCCTACTACATACGTGCACTCGCGCCGGGCATCTTCCAGCTTGCCCTCGCGTTCGTACACCTGGCTCAACAGAAAACGTGTCGTATGGTCTGCAGGATTGATTGTGAGTACCTGTACAAAGGCTCGCTCGGCAACCAACAACTGATTGAGCCTCCAGGCGAGTTGGCCAATCGCATAATGCAAGTCAGGCCGTCTTGAACCTGGTGCAACCAGGTGCAGCGCCTCCTGGTATTCGCGTAAAGCAGGCTCAAGCTGGTTCGTCTCCTCATAACACTTAGCTAAACGCTGATGCGTTTCAGCATCATTGGGATTTAAGCGCAGCGACTGTGTATAGGGCGCAATGGCCTGCGCAGGTAGTTGCCGCAAATAGAGATAGACATCGCCAACGAGTTTGTGTGTTTCAGGATCATTCTGATTGAACATCAATGAGTGATGATAAGCTTGTATCGCCACGTCCGGCTGCCGGCGGCGAGCGAAAATCTGGCCGAAGATTTTATGTACCAGCGCATTTTTGGGTTCAACTACATATGCAGATTGAATCGCTGCATGTGCTTCATCGATACGACCGGCATTGAGAAAGTCTTGCGCGGTTTTGATATAGGCACCGCCAGGGCCGGTCAACCCATTGCTTACCGGGCCTGAGCTGACTACTACCGAGATCGGTGGCCGGTCGGGTGTCAGCCGGTCGCCTGCTGGCTGCGCAGGTAGGGTCGTCACTGCAACTTGTGCAGGCGTAGGAATCGGGGGGAGATTGATAATGGCCCGCTCCATCTCGGCAGCGCTGCTCCAGCGTTGTGCCAGGGCCTGTGCCAGGGCCTTCATGATGACCTGCTCAAAGGCGGGAGATATGTCCGGTCGCAGCGCGCGCACAGGCGGAAACGAGAAGATGTCCGGTTTATTATTGGCTGCATCATGGTATGTCAGCACACGATGCAGCGTTGCTCCAAGAGCGTAAATGTCGCTGCGCGGCTCCGGCATACCATGCAGTTGTTCGGCGGCAGCGTAGCCGATAGTCATGATTATAGTTGACTGGCGCTGCGATTGAAATGTACGCGCAATACCAAAGTCGATCAGCTTGATCTCGTCGCGATCGGTGACCATCACATTCGACGGCTTGAGGTCACGAAAGATGATCGGCGGGTCCTGGCGATGCAAGTAGCCCAACACATTGCAGAGCTGTTGCCCCCAACTGCGTGCGCGTGCCTCAGAAACGCCTCGCGCACCATTGACTCCTGCTACATTACCCTCCTTCGCAAATATCTCGGCCAGCGTACGTCCTTCAATGAAATCCATGACGAGGTAATGCCTGCCACCCTCGACAAAGAAGTCACGCACGCGCGGGATACAGGGATGGTTGAGCTTGAGCAACAGCTTCGCCTCGCGCTTAAACCAATCCACCGCCTGGCCACGATCGACCTCGCTCTGGAAATCATCGAGCATCTCCTTCACCGCACATGGCTCATCATCAAAACGTGTATCTATAGCACGATATACCGCTCCCATGCCCCCTGACGCAACGGATCCCACGATCCTGTAGCGCCTCGCAGAAAGCTGAGTACCGGCAGGCAAGCGGCGAGAGCCCTCTGCAGAAGACAGAGTGGAAATCACCTGGGGTGCGACGGGAGGCAAAGGATACTCAGGCGCCGTGCCGCTGGCACCGGCACCGCCTTGAGGTGTAACCGGATTCCCTATAGATGCTGCATTCTTCGGATCAGGTGGATAATTATTCGCCATATTTTTCTACACCGCTTATTATAGAAGTGAGAGCGACTTTTGAAAAACTCTAGCCATCAACAATCATAGCCTGCACACTGGTTATCGAACAGTATCAGAGATCAAAAAAGTACTGATTATACTCGTACATTCTCTTGTTGCGCGCATTATAACATATTCATCACGAGATGGGCAGTGGGGCAGAAGACAGCCACAGTGCGACGCAAGTCACAAATCCCAGTGCTTTTTTTGTTCCTAAAAGGTACGCGAGGGTACTTTATGTTCTTTGCTCATTGTCTTATTGGTGGAGTGCTTCAGGATGAAGACGGGCCTGGAAACAATTCCGCAAGCTTGCCCGAAGGATCGTTGTCGAAGAAGGCATTAATATATTCTTCACGCAGAGCAGTTCCCAAGCACGTTCTTGCTCCCATCCGGGTCAGAGCCTGGGGCCACTCCCCATGACGATGCGCATAACGCTTTCATGACGCTTCCTCCTTAATATTAGCACCAGAGAGGACGATATGCAGCCGGTTGGGGACGATAAGGCATCCAACACAGGGGGATCTCAAGGTTTATATACCAATGGAGGTATAGTTATGGCTTTCCAAGAGAGAGAAAGACAACACGCAACTGGGACAACACACTCACCACGCTCTTTGTCGGTATACTTTATTGCAGCCGTGGCAGCAATAGGCGGATTTCTGTTTGGCTATGATACAGGAGTCATCTCAGGCGCACTATTGTTTCTGAAACAAAGTTTTGCGCTCAATGCAACCACACAAGAAATCGCTGTCAGTGCCGTCTTAGTCGGCGCTATCGTTGGGGCCATCGTAGCCGGGCGGCTCAATGATGCCCTTGGGCGCAAAAAGACACTTCTCTTACTTGCTGTGATCTTTACTGTTGGCGCCCTGCTCACCGCGATCTCCCCTACCCTGGTGTTTTTTCTCGTTTGCCGTGTCATTGTGGGTCTAGGTATTGGCGCTGCTGCGAGCGTCGTGCCTGTCTACATTTCGGAAATAGCCCCGGCCCGGCTGCGGGGGAGGTTGGTCACCCTTAACCAATTAGCGATCACCGTGGGGATCGCGGTCTCCTATTGGGTCGACCTGGCCTTTGCCCATGCAGGTTTGGCATGGCAGCCTATGTTTGCCAGTGCGGCGCTCGCCGGTATCGCTTTGTTCCTGGGGATGCTGCTCTGTCCCGAATCTTCGCGTTGGCTGGCCAGTAAAGGGCGATGGGATGAGGCCCAGGCGGTGATTGAACATATCAAGGGAGCACAACCGGAGCAGGAACTGGCTGATATCCGTCGTTCGTTGAGCGAGCAGCGACAACAACTCGGCGTACGTGAACTCTTCACACTGCGCCTGCGAGGGGCCCTCATCGTGGGCGTGGGCCTGGCCGTCTTCCAGCAATTTGTCGGGGTTAACACTGTGATTTATTATGCTCCCACCATCTTTCAACAAGCTGGGTTTTCGAGCGCATCCAGTGCCATTCTCGCCACGTCGGTTGTAGGCATCGTGAACGTGCTAGCGACGATTGTGGCTATCTTACTCGTTGATCGGCTAGGGCGGCGTATGTTACTGCTGGGGGGCTCTATTATTATGGTCGTGGCGCTCGTCATGCTCGGCATTATCTTCGCCCACAATTCGGGTCACATTGGAGGCTTGACGCTCATCGCCTTGATCGTCTATATCCTGGCGTTTGCGCTCAGTTTTGGCCCGGTCTTCTGGCTGATGAGTGCGGAGATTTTTCCGACACGAGTGCGTGCCTCCGGGGCGAGCATCAGCTCGTTTGCGAACTGGGCTGCCAACTTGCTCGTCAGCATCACCTTTCTCTCTCTTATTGGAGCCCTGGGCGCTCCTTCAACCTTCTGGCTGTACGCATTCTTTGGAGTTCTCGCCTTTATCTTCAGCTGGTTACTCGTTCCGGAGACGAAAGGGAGAAGCCTGGAGCAAATTGAGCGCTATTGGGAGAACGGGCGTTATTGGGATAAGGCGGCTTGAAGAAAGAAAAGAGGGGATGAAGAGTTGTGTTCACGATTCAGGCCTATCCGTCACCGCATTAGCATGGGCCGGAAAGCCCTCATACTCTGCCAGTCGGCGCGTAGTCTCGCTTAAAGAAGCGTATCCTGCAGGTGTCAGATACGCGATACCCGTGCGCTTCAGAAAATCATAGACCGTCGTGCACGAGAACGTATGTGCAAAGCCACCCGTAGGCAAGACCGCATTTGTGCCGACGCTGTAGTTAGCCATACTATATGGTGTGCGCGAACCCAGCAGAATCTCCCCAGCATTTTTCAGCTCTGGCAAGAGAGCGAAAGGCTCGCGTACCTGCACTCCGAGATGTTCAGGAGCGTATGTATTGACAAATTCAATGGCTTCCTGCATGCTTTGCGCCAGCACAACGCCACCTGTGCCCTCTGGAGCCTCAAAGACCGTGCGGACAAAGGCTTGCCGCCATTCCGGCAGCGCAGCCATTTTGGCAGGCAACAAGGCCATGACACGTTCGGCCAGGCTACGGCTATCCGTCACCAGCAGGCTGGATGAATCTGGCCCATGCTCTGCCTCGATCAGCAAATCACGCGCCACCAGTTCAGGACTCGCGCTTTCGTCAGCCAGGGTGATGGCCTCACTGGGACCCGCCGGCAGCCCCACATCTACGGTTCCATACAGTAGCCTTTTAGCAGCCGCGACAAAGCCGCTGCCCGGCCCGGTAATTTTATGCACACGTGCAATACTCCTGGTGCCATAGGCGAGCGCTGCAATAGCCTGGGCGCCACCTACGCGGTAGATTTCGTGCACGCCACACAGATCAGCAGCAACCAGCGACGCGGCATCGACTTCACCCTGCGGCCCCGGGGGAGTGCAAACGACGATACGCGGAACACCTGCGATGCTGGCAGGAGTGGCCAGCATATACATGACAGAGGGAAAAGCTCCTTTACCGCGTGGGACATAGAGTCCCACGCTGCTAATGGGCGTGATCTTCTCCCCGGCAATCACGCCAGGGGCAACCTCTGTAAACCATTGCTCATGCGGCATCTGGCGCTGGTGGAACGTGCGGATATTGCGTATCGCTTGTTCCAGGGCCGCGCGCACCGGCGCATCAAGCTGGGCGTGAGCTTGCTCAATCTCAGCACGACTCACGCGCAATTGATCGGCAGTGAGCTGCACGTGATCAAAGCGCGCGGTTAATTCGACCAGTGCATCGTCACCACGGTTTCGCACATCCTCTACTATCGGGCGTACACGCTCAACCTGTTCGTCTATTCGTATTTCTGCACGGCGCACCAGGCGTGCGCGCTGCGCACTATCCATGCTAGAGAGTTCGTAAAAATGAATCATACTAATCTGCCTTCTTAACCAGCTTATCTGCCTCCTGCGCAGCCACCACATCAGCTTTCATCCAACGCGCACCAGTAATACCAACCAGGCCAGCAATAACCAGCGCAGGTGTACACGTAACTAAAAGAGCCTTGGCGAGGTCTTGCCCCCCCACGTAGTTTGCAAAGTGCAGGCCATGCGTCGGGTCAAATGCTGTAGCCAGCGTGCCTACCAATGCAGGAGCAAAAGCATCACCTAGCAGATGGGCAAACAGCAACGTGACAGCTACAGCCGAGGCACGCAGGATCGACGGAACAACATCCTGGGTCGCTGCCGTGCTGGGACCGGTGTAAACGGTGAGTAAGAGAGCTGTCAGCACGAAGAAGACGGTGAAAACAGCAAAACTATGGGTACTTACAGCGACCGCAAAAGAAGGCGCACCCAGCAGGAAACCTATGCCGCACACCAGCACACGCGCCCCCTGGTGCCTGCGGTTAAGCCAATCCGCCATGTAGCCGCCGAGTACAGTACCAGCAAGCCCAGCCAGCACGATGATGACACCTGCGTAGATTCCCGCTTGACTTGAACTCAGGCCATAGATGTCTTTTTGTTGCAGAAATGTGGGCAAGTAAACCGTGTTCACCCCCAGGACAAAGTAGGCGAAGATCTGCATGATTATCAGAACCACCAGGGTTTTGACGCGTAGTAATGTGCCGAATTGTGAGAGCACATTGGGCGAAATCTGCATCGCCTGGTGTGGCTCTTCAATCTCAGCTATGTCGCCCAATGTGTATGGATAGAGTGCTATCTCCTCGTCATCTGCCTCGTTGCGCCGCGGTTCGCGCAGTTTCCAGGCAAGAAATGCCAGGATGAGGCCTGGAATACCTGTGATGAGGAAAGCCAGCCGCCAACTTCCAACAAATAAACCCGCAACCACGCCACCTATCACAAAGCCCACGAGGATACCTACCAGTTGACCCACACTCCACCAGCTCATGATACGCGAACGCCTGGTACGACTGAAGTAGTCGCTCATCAGCGCAGTGCCGGCAGGGAAATATCCTGCTTCACCTATGCCTAGCACCATACGCGATAAGAAGAGTGTGATGAAGTTGGTTGCCAGGGCAGTAAAGGCGGTTGCTATGCTCCAGATAGCGACAGTGATAGCTACCACGTTTTTGCGTTTCGCGCGGTCCGCCCAGATCCCCAGCGGCACCGTAGCTAGCGTGTAGACAACAAGAAATGCCGAGGCAATGTAGCCAATGCCATCAAAGCCAAAGCCCAATTCATGAGCGACTACATTGGCAGCGCCCGTCAATACATTACGATCGAGGTAGTTCAGGAAGCTGATGAGGAACATTATCCAGAAAACAGCCATAGGTTTGGATATTTCCCAACGGCGCGTTGATGGGGGAGGTTCTTTGATTTCCATACTCATTTGCACCTTTCTGACCTAAAACCTGCTGCTCAGGTGGCCCCAGCAATCTCCTTTTCAGGACACTGCTGACGTATTATATCATCTCCCCTGGCGTTCAATTTGTAGAGGTTAATCTTCCTATGAACACGCCTCTCACCAGCTAGACTTTAGTACTACCCCCAAAACCACGTGGTCCTCTTCAATCGTGTCTAGTTAAAGGATCAGATTCATAATACTCGACGAGTAAGCAAGACAGGAGTACAACAATGGGAACATTGATGTATGACAGTGACTGGAACAGTTTAGAGCTAGACGGATACGAGTTGCACAGCGGGGAAAACGTGGAAATCTCCGTCTTCGGCTCCTGGATCCCTGGACAGCTTGTTTTGGACACAGCAGGCTGGCACCTGCTCACCCCTGACCAGGTGGAGATTCCTCTGCGCAGTGGATTGACAGCACGTCATGGCGAGCCAGGTAGCTCTCCCACCCCCGCATTGCAGCCAGTGGAGATGAACGCACCACACATCTTGCTTGTTGACGACGACCCGGCGCTGCTGAGCGCGCTTCCACAAACCATAGCTCTGCGCCTCCCCGCAGCCAGGGTAGATATAGCCGACTCAGCGCAAGAAGCGCTTGAGCAGATTCAAAGGTATCAGTATGAGACGATCGTGAGTGATATCAAGATGCCTGGGATGGATGGCCTGGACCTGCTGGCGCGCATCCACGAGCTGCGGCCAGGGACGCCCACGCTCTTAATCACCGGCCACGGCGATCAGGGCCTGGCGATCCAGGCTCTGCGCGGGGGAGCCTATGATTATATCCTCAAGCCGATTGATCGTGACTACTTTATGGCCGCCCTGCGTCGTGCCCTTCACACACAACTCCTCCAGCGCCAGGTTATAGAGCAACAGCTGGCCCTGGAACTGCATGCCAAGTCGCTCGAGGGCCTGGTGCAGCAACGAACGCACGAGCTGTTCGAGGCCCATGCAGCAAAGGATAAGCTTATCAACCTTGCCTCGCACGAGCTGAAAACTCCACTGACTCATCTCAAGGACATGACCCAATTGCTACGCCTCAAACTCGAAGGTACAGATGTGCCAGAAATGGTGAGCCAGGGCTTAGCCGACATCGAGCACTCTATCGAGCAAACGGAAATGCTGGTACAGGAGCTGCTGCATACCTCGCGTATCGAGACCGCGCTGTTCCTGCTTCACCGGCAACGCTGCGACCTTGTTGAGTTGTGTCGCCAGGTGCTCGCGGAGTACACGGCAAATACCGGTTGTGCTCTCAGGTGTGAAAGCCTTTGCGCGCCCATCGAGGTCGAAGTGGATATGGACCGGGTGCGACAACTGATCATCTCGCTGCTCGCCGATGCGCACAAAAACTCGACGCCAGGGTTCCCAATCACGGTCAAGTTGCAACAAACTGGACCGAAAGCGATCATCACGGTGAGCTATAGAGGTTCACCGCCAGGATTGGGGCTGGAGTTCTACATCTCACGGAAAATCGTAGAGCAACACGCTGGGCGTCTCGAAGTCCAAAGCTTCCCAGAAAACAGAAACACCTACTTCGTCATGCTGCCACAACGTCTCGATCCCGCAGAAGAGCAGGCTGATACCTCCAAGCATATACAGCGCGCACAAGCGCTCTGGACGGTCACCGCTTAAACGAAGATTTGCACACGAGTGGTATCAACTGTAATCCAGTTTGTGGAACAAACCTGGACAGCAGCTGTTTACGCCGCCCTGATCCAGTCCGACCTTCCCAGCGTTCCTGCTCCACTCCAGGAGGTTATCAGATCAGGTCATGTCCTGGAGAGGGTGAAGGTTGGAACGTCCCCCTTTCGGACCAACGCTAGCCGTACCACCTTGCGTGTCCCGCTACCGGGACCGGCCTGGCCTGCCAGTCTTTGGCGGGGTGTCCCTCTGACAGGCTTCTTCCCTCCGCCCTATAGCCGGAGAGAGCGTGCTCCGCCGGTCATGGGCTGCGACTCTAGCAGCCGATGGCGAGGCGGTTTGGTGCGTGGCTTCCAATGCCATTCTCGATAAAACGAGCGATGCACATTCACCGATGCATTAAAGTCAGCATTCGCCACGTAATGACAGACGGGACAGCAAAACAATTTTCCCCACTTCTCCCTGATGCGCTTGCCGCCTCGGTAGGAAAACCTTTCCCCCTTGGCGCCGCATCGCGAGCAGTATTGGGATGTCCCATGCGGATTGACTTCGACGGTGACGGTGCTGCAGACCGCGTAGGTCTTGTCTTTACTGTAGTGGTTGATCTTGCCTCGAAGCTGATTGGCTTGCCTGCGGTTCATGCGGGCCGACTTGCTTCTCCCCTTTGGCTTGATCTTGCGCAGTCGTTCAAAGAGCAGCACACAGCCGGGATACCTGGCGCACACCGTGGCAATGATGCGCGCAACTTTGTCGGCGGCATCTTCATTCATCCGTCGGACATGTCCCCAGATCTGCTGATTGCTGTGCTCGCCCTTCACCGGCTTGCCTGATTGCCACTGTTTCTTCGCAATACACTTGAGGTGCCCATAGCGGTGTCGGTCAAGACCATGATCGGTCACAAACGCGGTCTCGATGATCCGCCCATCTTGCCTGACCGTGATCACGGCAAGATTTTTCACATTGAGATCGACGGCCACCGTGACCAGGTGCGGATCTGCTTTGCTCTCCTTGACCCGTCTGGCCTTGACTTCCTTCACCTGGGGGAAGTGCAGCGCGGCGGACTGCTTGCGCAGGATCAATTGAGGGCTTTGGTGCTCCCAGGCTGGATCACGCCAGCGCGCTTCAAAATAGCGGTTCAGGTTCACAGGGTAGTTCTGCCATCGCCACGCGGTTCCGGTGTAGACCTTGAGCCGGACGAAGCAGGTGCGTGGGTTCGGGCGCAGGTCGCTCCCGTCCAAGTCCAGGCGGAACGCTTCGTCATAGAGCGTGGGGTGATTGGGTGCTCCCGGGCTGCCGGGTTGTCCCTTCTGCGAGCCTTTCGCGCGCCAATTGGCCAGATTCGAGAAGTAGGAGCGCACTTTGCCAATGGCGTCTTTGATCACGGAGCGGCGGTAAATAAAGGGGAAATCGGGGAACTGTTGGCTAAAATTGTAAGCTGGCAATGGAGAGCGATGGGCTGCCGTCTCGACGGTGAGCGTTTCGGCCCAGGTGAGCAGTTCATTGGGGGAGATGAGCCGTTCTCGTTCTTCTTGGAGGTGCTCTGAGAAGTAGCGCACCTTTTCTTCAAGCTTGTCAGGATGGGCCAGGAAAAAGGCCACATAGAAGGCACGGGCCGCATCCAGAAGCCTGGCCGTTTCCTCGAGATAGGTGCGCTTGCCCGTATTGGCTCCTCCCTGGTCTCGCTTGCCCAGGTCAAGGAACAGTTTGGTGGTGCGCGTGGCCTGGCCCATCGGGTGGTGCTCCTTATGCGAACAAAAGTTCTTGTGCTTCTAGTGTACTGCTCTTGCACCTTGTTGTCAAGCTTTTTCGTTCGTCGTCTTCATCGTTGAAGGCAAGATGAGCATCCATTAACTACACTGCGACCGGAACTCCTCGAAACACAAGGCTTAAGGGAGTTCGCTGTTGCGCTGGATACCTTCACGGCGTGCGGGTGAGCATCTCCAGGAAGCTCCAGGATTTCAGGTCGCGTTCCAGGTGGAAGCGCAGCAGGTCATGCATGACTGCCTCTAATTCGGCCTGTAGTTTAGTGTCAAGACGCAGGTGTGAGGCTTCGATCCATTTGCTGCGCTGCAAGAAACGCAAGACTTTGAGAGCGTTCAGGGAGAGGCGGCGTTCCCAGAAACGTGAGCACTGGGGGCAGAGTACCCCCCCCAGCGAGGCCCTGAAGCCGTTCTCCTCCGGGCGCAGTTCGTTTCCGCAATGGGCACAATTCTGCAGAGCTGGCTCGTAGCCAATGGAAGAAAGCAAGTGTAGCTCAAAGTAGCGCAGCAGCAGGCGCGTATGTTCATTCTCTTGCTCATTGCTGATAACGCTGCCTTTCGCTTGTTGTTGCTGCAATGCGTTTGCGTCGGCATCCAGGTAACGCAGGGTTTCGAGCAGCAAGGAGTAGATATCCCGGTGCGGGGTTGAATCTTCAACGAAACGATCCACCAGTTCGGCCAGGTAGAAACCACAGGTCATATGCCAGAGTTCGCCGCGCAGGTGCAGGAAGTTCTCGCGACCCTCGGCCTGTGTGACGATATCGAGGTTGCGACCAAGCGCCAACTGTAACTGGCTGCGATTGAGCAGATCAAGGTGTCCCGCCTTCTTGCTGATGGGACGCCGTATGCCCTTGGCGACGGCATGTAATTTGCCCTTGGAAGGTGTAAACAGCGTCATGATCCGATCAGCCTCACCAAAGTCGGTGCGCTTAAGTACAATGGCCTCAATGGAGTAGCTATGTTGCTGTCGCATGGGGAACACCTTACGAGTGAATGAAAAAAGACGTGACTTACAAACAAAATCACGTCTCGTTAGGAGGCGACGAGCGGATTCGAACCGCTGGTGCAGCTTTTGCAGAGCCGTGCCTTACCACTTGGCGACGTCGCCACATGCATACGCGAGCGTCCGAGAGGCTAGGATGGAGCGGGAGACGGGGATCGAACCCGCGACTTTCTCCTTGGCAAGGAGATGCTCTACCACTGAGCCACTCCCGCTTATGCGTTACTTTCGTGACATTAAGATAGCATATCAAAGGCGATTTGTCAACAGCTTAGAAGGCCTGTTACTCAACAGTAAATCCGCGTTCCCTCAACAACTCTACCACCCGCTCCAATGCCCCCGGATCCACTTGCACCAGGCGATTCTCAAAGGGAACTTCTGTCCCAAGCAGTGGGCCTAGTTCTTCGTCAGTCTGGATGTCTTGTAAAGCCTGGGCAGAGAGACTTAGCAAGGGCGCACGTTCGACTCCAATACTGTCTTGCCGCTCATATCCACCACCCCACAACTTGAGACGAATCAAAAAAGATGTAGGCACCCCACCTTCGCAGTAATGCTGCAAGAAGCGAATAATATGTTCCAACGGAAGCCCTGCACTGCGTGCCTGTTGAATCGCCGCCGGTGTGACCTTCCTCCAACCCGTTGCCTCGTCCAGTTCAGTGATACGTTCAACTTCCGCCTCTACATACAGATCCAGCACGGCATAGCAGGGCTGCAACAGGCCATTTTGTTGTAGCCGCCATTGGGGTTCACGAATTGGCAGACGCCCGCTCTCCAACAGGTTGTCATGCACAGGGGCAGATCCGAGCGCGGGCAGGTAGTCTCGTCGCCAGAGAATTTCCTGTATTGCTGGCAGTTGATCGGTAACGACTTCCGCAAGCAGGGGGGCAAGACGCCGGCCAAATAATAGACGCGTTTGCTCATCGCTAAAAAGCTCATCGAGCAGGGCAGCATCATCTACCTCGAGCAGTGTGACACCGCGCCAGAGTTCGACGCGCCGTGCCTGGCGCTCCCATTCCACCAGTGAATACTGCACATTCTGCGGAATGGGTCCCCTCGCGGCTTGTTCCAATACTTGCTGAATAGTCTCAGCGTGTAGTCCCATTTGGATGGCGCGCGTGACACTGGCCTTGGTCAGCCGATATTGCGCAATAAGCTCGAGCCGGGTGCATTCTGCAAAACGATCCAGGTTGACGAGCAGCGCCTCGGAAACAGGGGCCAGGGCTATTAATTCAAAATTTGGTTGCACTACCAGGCGCCCCCAGGCGGGTTCCTGTATGTCTGGAGGCGTTTCGCCGGTAACGAGCCCCACGTCTTTGACTATACGAAAAGCATCGGGGTGCTCCTCATTATCCACCTCCACCAGGCCTAACCAGTGCAGTGGGCCGGAGATTATAGCTCGCATGAATCCGCCCTCTACCAGGTACCAGCCTTCGCGGGGCGTTAACCAGCCACGCTTAAGGCGAAAATCCCAACCATACGGGTTATTGCCTATCGAATAGCGCTCCGCCCTCGAACCATACTGGCGCGGGAAAAGCAGATAGGGAACATATAACTTGGTATGGGCAATGAACGTTAGGAACTCATGCCATCCTCTCACTTGTTCATGCAGCAGTCGTTCTACCACCAGCTTACGCGCATGCACAACCTCTTCATGAGCAGGCTCGAGGGGAGCCGGGCCTGGATGCGCAGCCACGTCTGGTAGATAAGCCAGTTCGTTCCAGAACGCGCTATCCAGCCATAATTGGTAACAGCGGCGCGCCCGCGCTAACAATGGCAAGGAGAAAAAGTCATCGGCCGGCATAGCACATATCGCACCACGCTGCTCAGAAAGCAGGCCTAATTTCATGAGCAGCAACCTGGTGAATAGAAGTTGGGGAATGTCCGCTTCCGTACGCATTTGCTCCAGTTGCGAGCTTCCCGTTGGACTCAATTGATCCACGACCTGGCGTAGAAAGGGGCGAGAAAGCAGCCGGTTATTCACCAGTGACAACCCCTCGCGCATAGTTGCTACCAGTGACCAGTAGCGGTAGAGGGTGCGTTGCGAAGTGCTTATCCCTGCGCTTACACCTCCTGTTATATCATCGACCGCTATACTCTCACTGCTATCTTGCTGAGTGGGTGAGACATGTGCACTGCCCTCTTCATTTGCATGCCAAAGCTCATTCGCGGCCTCTAGGACGGTTTGAGACACAATCAGCACGCCATCATAAACACCGCTTGCATAGTCTCGCCCAACAAAGCTTGTTTGTTTGCCCCAGAAAATCAGTCCAAGCAGCAGGAGACGATGTAACGCCTGCTCAAAAACACCGTGTGGATGTGGCGTAGGATACTGCAGTGGCACTCCCTGGAACTGCAAGTGGTTCCTGGAAGATACATATTCAGAATTTATTGTTGAGGTAGATGTATTCTCCTTTTCACGCTTGAGAGGCGTATCTACAAGGCTGAAATACAGAGCCAGGTC
>Ga0207646_10004523_pt1 | contig 15060 bp, 12 predicted proteins | sample KBSK5502metaG_FD_184343 | JGI IMG/M metagenome (GOLD analysis project Ga0207646, IMG submission 184343) | Corn, switchgrass and miscanthus rhizosphere microbial communities from Kellogg Biological Station, Michigan, USA - KBS K5-50-2 metaG... | ecosystem: Host-associated > Plants > Roots >... | reverse complement strand
CTGCAGCGGCCTATATCAGTCGGCGCATGCACTTTCCCAAATCCATGTACGCGAGAGATTCAGGTGCCGCGCTGGGTTGGCTCCGGGCTATTGTGGGTTTGATTCTCTACGCGGTGACCGCCTTCGCGGTTCCTACAGTCGCGTGGGCCCTCACCCTGTTCGCCACCGGCGTCGTCGCATATGCGATTGCGGTCTATGTGGTCGCTCTAACGACGGAGAGACGCCGGGCCATTCAGCGCGGTCTCCCAGAGCCCGGCACGGAAGGCTCCCTCAGCGTCGCTGAGTTCGCCGTATTTCTCTCCATCTCTGTGCCCTTTGCGGTCGCCGCTCTGGCGCTGACGGTGTACGGAATCGCGAATGAGGCTGGTGGCAATCGCGGCGAAGGCGGAGCTGCGCTGGGGCTGGGAGCGGTGGCATGGTTCATTGCGATATTCATGGGACTCTATGGCAGCCCGCTGGTCGCTCGATGGCGCCGTTGATCGCGGTCCCGCTTCCACGAGCCGGCTAAATTCCGCCTGTTGTACATAAGCGCGGGAAGATTGCTGACTCGACGTCTGGCGCTGATCGCCGGGGTCACCGCACTGGCCTTGCTGCCTTCCAGCGGGCCAACCTCGATCGTCGTGGCCGGGATGGACGCCCGGAGCGGCAAGAGCGCGGAGATGGGCCTGGTGATGAGCCAGCACCGGCCGGTCGGGGAGGTGGCCACATATAGGCGGAGCGGGCCGCTGCGTACCCCCAAGCTTGCACGCAGTGGTGCAGGCGAGCCGTCGGCTGCATCGTCCTTCTATGTGTTCGGCTCGTACGTCGACGTCTGCGGTCTGAGCGCGACCACCGAATGCCCCCTCTACAACGACGCGGCAAATGAAGCGGTGCCGCCCACGGGTGGCATGACGATCCTCGACTTCGGAGCCCCCTGTTTCGAGCCGGCAACGTTGGCCTGGGGCACCCAGCTCCTCAACAGCCAGGGCTGCACGCCGGACACCACGCTCGTGATCCTTGCCCAGGCGTGGCTGCGCGGCTATGAGACCAATCCCAATCGCTCCACCTCACCCAGCTATGTGCTGGCGGCGGGCACCAGCAACAGCCTGACGGCGGCAGATCCCGGCTACGCCCTGACCCCGACGCAAATGTCGTCGCACGGTCAGGCATGGTTCACGTCGGTCATCAGTCCGATCGCGGCGGTTGCGCGTAGCCTCCCATCACCGGTTGCAGTCTGGGCCGGCAACGACATCGAGGAGTCAAGCGACGGCAGCTGGTACGACGGGCCGACCACCGGCGCCTGGGTTGACGCCTACGCGGCGGCGTCGGGCGCGTCCAAGCCATGCGTGGCGAGCCGGAATGCGCTGATGGTCGACTACGGCGACTACGTACCCAATGAACCCGGATGGTCGGCGGGCGCGGTCTACCACGTCGCCTGGCAAGCGGCGCCGGCCTGCCCGGTCCCCGAGATCTACCGCGCCGCGAACGCCGGCGAGTGGCAAAGCCTGAACCGCTACGCCCAGAGCGTCGGGCTCCCGCCAATGGAGTTCACAGGTGTCCTGTCGGAAGACGGAGCCGGCGGAAGCCTGTCCGGCTCGGGAAGCTGGAACACTCTGAGAAGCGCGACCGGGCAGGCGGCGCCGTACCTGAGCGTGATCGGCGAAACAGGACCCGTCTCGCCTGAGGTGCCCGACCCGCCGACGGCGGTCACGGCTGTTCCGGGGCCGGGGCTGGCCACTGTCAGCTGGTCGGCTCCGGCCTGGGACGGAGGCTCTGGAGTCACGGCCTACACGGTCACGGTATACACAGGATCGAGCGTCGCCCAGGTGGTGACGGTCAGTGGGTCGCCGGCCCCGGAGACGGCCATCGTTGAAGCGCTGGCCAACGGCACCTCATACACGTTCTATGTGAGCGCGACTAACCAGGTGGGAACTGGGCCCCAGTCTTTGCCGTCCAGCAACGTGGCCCCGAGCGGGCTCTTCCCGATGCGCTGACAGGCCGGCAGCCCTCCGCTGCGCTGGGTTCCCCGTGGCCGGCGGCGCGGACTCAAAGAGCGGACCGCTCTGCGACCCTCGCCATCATCAATCGCTGTGGACCTGGTAACCGCACATCATCGCGGCCAAGAAAATAAGCCTGAATTGCTTCCTGGGGGCCGAAGTGGATGATGTCGCCGAAGCCGAGACGACGCAGTATTGCCTCGGCTTCAGCCGGCTTGAATAGGCTCACGAACGGCTCGCCCATCTCGGCGGCAAGCCCGGCAAACCAGTTTTCCGTTCCCAGCCCCATTTCGCGCAGGGCCGACGGAGACAGGTTGTACGTGAGCACGATTCGAGTGCCCGCCGGGCACTCCGCCACCGTCGCCAGCGTCGCCTCGATGGCACCGACCGTCAAATACATCGTGACCCCAACCCAGGAGAAGACCGCCTTCGCGCCGAAATCAAAGCCGGCGCGCTCCAGCTCCTCGCGGAGCGTCTGCGTCTCGAAGTCCACCGGCGCGAAAACGAGATTTGCCGGACCGTCCACGCCAAGCTCACGCAGCCGCGCCCGCTTCCAGGCCTGGCTGGCCGGGTGGTCCACCTCGAAGACGCGAAGCCTGTCTAAAAGGTCCGGACGCCGGTAGGCGAACGAATCCAGGCCGGCGCCCAGGATCACGTACTGCCGAACGCCGTCGGCGACGGCCGCCTCCACGATGTCCTCTGGCAAACGGGCCCTGACGCAGATCCAGCGGCTGAATCCGAGCAGTGTCTCCTTGGGAACCTCTGCCTTGAGGCGTTCGATCAGCGCGGCACCTTCTTCGCCGGCCAGGTCGAGCGCGAACTGGTCATCCAGAACCGTTGGATCGGCCTCCTCACGATGTAGAGCCCTGGCGACAGCCGTCAGCACCGCGGTCCGGCTCGGGCTCCGGGGCGCTACCGCCATAGCAGCCGCAACGATAGCCTGCCTCCACCCGCCGGAGAGACCATCGAGGCTCGCGTGTTCAGCGCGCGAAAATTGTCAACGATGGCGCTCTCGGCCATCCCCTCGCGCTGAAGAAAGCAATCACTTAAACATCTACCCATTCGCCGCCGACCGGTGTTAGGCTTCCGGCACGCTGGTCCGGTTCCGAACCTGGGGGTAGGAAGGCATCCGCCAGTCCGCGAAGCTCGCTTCGGTCGCCACAGTGGTGGCCCTGGCCGCCAGCCTGGCTCCTTTCAATCTTCGTGCCTCGACCGTCGCGCCGCCCTTCAGCCAGTGTCCTCACGTCGGCCTCTCGCCGAGCTGTGGATCGCTGCTCGTCATCAACCCGGATCGGTCGGTGTCGGTCTACACGGACCCTGCGGTCAGCCCGTTCGACGGCATCGAGGACACCCTGATCGGGGTCCAGAACGACTCTGGCGTGGCCGTGGGCGCGATCACAGCCTACGGACCGCCAGGCATCTTCGGCTTCGACGGCGACGGCCTGTGCGCCGGCTATTCGCCCGGCCCGAGCGGTTGTCCGTTCGGGTCGACCACGTACGAGGGGCCGGGCGTCTCCTTCGTCTTCGACCCGAACAACACCGCCGACGGTGAGATCGACTTCGCCGGCGCGGGCATCCCAGCCGGTGGCGGCGCGTTCCTCTCACTGGAGGGCGCGGTCACGTCCGCAACCCTGAAGGCCGTCGTCGGGCGCCTGTCCTTCTGCAACCAGGCAGGCGTGGTGCCGACCCAGGCCGGCGTCGCATCGGACGGCTGGTCGTTCAACTACGGGATCTCAGTCTGCGAAGGCCTTGTGGTGTCGAACGTCGCGCTCGGCAAGCGTTTGATGGCCGAGCGCATGAGCGTTCCGTACCTGGACCTGCTGACCTGTACGTCGAACAACCCGGGCAAGGAGTTCCAGGACATCCGTGACTGCTCCAACCCGATCACCCGCCACATCACGCTGCGGACCGACGAGGTCGAGGCCCAGTCCGACCCTACCGCCTACACACGAGTCCACCTCTTGAGCTCAGGCGTGACCAGGGTGGCACCCCCGTCGACCAGTCCGTGCTTCGGCCGCTCGGCGTGTGGATACGTGGCCGTGCATGCGGACTACCGCGTCGACCTCACCCCGGCCACCGGATCGGGGCCTCCGGACACCTATCTCGACATCACCCAGCGTTATGAGTTCTACCGGCCGTTCAGCGAGAGCCAGTTCAAGGACATCGCCTGCGAGCCGTCCCAGTCCGCGCCTGTCATCGGAGGTACTCCAGCAATCACGCCCCTGCCCGACTGCGGACGCTGGAAGCCGCTTGTCAGCTATCAGTTCACCGACACCCCGCGCGCGACGCTTTTGGTCAGCCTCAACGCCGCCGCCAGGCTGCACTTCACTCCTGACGGACTTGCGGTTCGAGCTTCGACATTCTTCCGCGACTGCGACGCCACGGGTCCGCCGACGAACTGCGACCAGGGCCTGCTCGAGATCTTTGCTCCTGGCCATGAGGAGACCGCGATGACCAGGGAGTCGGTCATCCGCGGCCTCGTCGCCGTCCCCACCGACGCCGCTACCCGTGCGGGCCGCTACGACAACGTGCACCAGACGCCATCCAGCTTTGTCCAGCCCCCGTTACCACTGCCCCCGGGATGTTTCGAATGCGTTCACATCCACTGGCGCTGGACCGCCAACGCATTAGCCAACGCGCCGGCCTTTTTCGGTTTCGGTCAGCCCCTGATTGGCGACGGCGAACCGGCCGCGGTCCCCAACGGCTTGTCGCATCAGCAGCTCGACGCGGCCATGGTCGCCTTCCATCCCGGCGAGCTCGCGCCCGCCAACTTCATGCAGCTGGTGCAGAACCCCACCGGTCAGCTGGCCATCACGCGCAGCAGCGACTACAACACGTCCGGCTTCGTGCGCGGCAGCGAGACTCCTGAGCACCCTTCGGGGTCGTGCGCAAACCGGGCCGATCTCGCTTCGTGGGGGCAGTGCGGCCAGGTGCTCTGGTTGTCGGCGACCGCGTACACGAATGTCGCCCACGACGAGGAGAAGGACGTGTTCTTCGCATTCGGTGGGTTCTTCTGCGAGGAGTGCAGCCTGGGGACCGAATACCAGGAGTCGCTCATCGGTCTCCAGCCGACGTACATGGAAGACCAGCACATCGACACCTCGCGCGTCTATGCACCGGGATCCAAGATGACGATCCATTTCTCGCTGCTGCGGCCGAACATCCAGCTGAACGACGTCCTGCCACCAGGAGTGACAGGCGTGACCGCGTTCAGGCAGCTGGTCGACTCACACGACCATCCGCTGGCCGGATCGGATCCAATCGCGTGCCCCGTGGCTTTTGATGCCGGCGGGCGGCAGGTCGTGACCTGCCAGACCCCGCCGATATCGCCAGGGCTGTTCACCGATGTGACGATCACCGGCACTGTCGGCGGCGTCGGGCCGCTGATCACGACGAACACGGTCCGCGCCATCTGGGGAGACCCGCAGGTGAACCTCGAGCACGGCGGCAACTACAAGCACTCGGACGACGTCACGATCACGCTCTGAGTCGCTGACCGAGTCTGAAGGAAATCGCGAGTACCAAAACCTATACTTCCGTCGCCTCGCTGGCGATGAAGAGCACGACCTCGACAACGGCAACCCTCGCTGGTGCCTCCGCGGCGGCCGTCGCGGCTCTGGTGGTACTGGCCGTTCAGGTCGCCCTCGCCGCACCTTCCGCATGGCTCGCGGTCGATGGCCGCATCCGGTTCAACTCGGGCGGCAGCGCCACCTACGACTGGGCCAACTCGGGCGCGGCCACGCCCACGTACGTGTGTCCGGCCGGCGCGGTCAACGTCAGCGGGACCAGCGGCTTGTTCAACTGCGGCATTCCAGGTGCAGGCTCCAACCCGCCGACTGCTCCCACATTGACTCCTACGGCCGCCGCCGACCCGAGCATCATCTCAGCGGTCTTCGTTGCCGATCCGATCACGAGCGACTCGACCGCGTGCGGCGCCGGCGACCCCACGCTCGTCGCCGGCGGCGCAAAGAACGGCGACGCATTCAACACGATCACGACCACCAGCGGGTCGATTCTCGCCAAGGACGACCTCAGCAACGTCTACGCGGTGAGCCATACGCGCGCCGACACCGGGCATCCCGAGTTGTTTTTTGCCGCCGAGCGTCTCGACAACAACGGGGACAGCCACATGGATTTCGAGTTCCTGCAAAGTCCGATCGGAGTGACCGCACCCTGCCACGGGGCGCTCACAGGTCACCGGACGGAGGGCGACCTGCTGGTGGCGGTCGACTTCACGGGCGGCGGCGTGACCGCGGGCACATCCGTCTATCAATGGCACTGCGCGGCCGAGCCGGGCCCGCAGCCGGCCGACGGCACCGTGTGCGATCCGACCGGGGTCCAGCACTATCAGCTCATCCCGACGCCGGCGTTCTTGACCTTCACGGTCAACTCGGTAGACATCCCCTGCGGCGGCTGGGTGTGCCGCGAGGGACTGTTACACAACTCGCCGATCGTTTCGGTCCGCAACTTCCTCGAAGGCGGCATCGACCTGGCCGGGCTCCCCTTCGCCGGCTGCTTCAGCTCATTCCTGCCACACACACGCACCGCGCAGTCGTTCACGTCGGACTTGAAAGACTTCGCCGGCCCGGTGTCCTTCCACTCATGCCGAAACCCGGCCATCACGTCGACCAGCTCGCCGAGCAGCAGCACCGTGACTCCTGGAACTTCGGCCAGCGACTCCGTCAACGTCGGCGGCGGCGGGGCCGGGCCAGTCCCCTCGGGCACGGTCACGTTCTTCCTGTGCGGGCCGGCCCAGGCGAGCGCTGGAGGATGTTCGAGCGGGGGCACGCAGGTCGGTGCGGCCAAGACCCTCGTCTCTGGCGCTGCCACGTCCGACCCGACCACTGCGACGGCAACCCTCGGCAGATACTGCTGGCAGACCGTCTACACGCCAGACGCGACCAGCACGGGCATCTACACCGGCTCGACGCACACGAACGGCACGACCGAATGCTTTGGGGTAGCCGACGCCGTGGCACCCACCCCCGGCCTTCCCGACACCGGCGTGCCCTCTGGACTCCGCGTCCCCGGCGTGCCGATGGGCGGACTGATTGCGGTGCTCGCTCTGATGGTCGCTCTCGCCGTGCGTAGAACCAGGAGTGTGGCGGTGCTCGTCCTGGCGACAGTCTCCGCGACCTCCTCGCCCTATGCGGTAACGGGACATACGCTGAACTTCCATGGCTCCGTGGCGGCGCCCAACATGGTCGCCTCGGGCCCGGTGACGGTCGGCGGTGGGATCAAGCCGCACCCGGGGTGGCGGATCGTGATCCCGACGATCGGCGTCGACGCGGTCATCCAACCGGTCGGGCTCGATGCGACGCGGGCCATGAGCACACCCGCCGGCCTGCAGAACGTTGGCTGGTATGACGGGGGCCCGCTGCCCGGCAAGGCAGGCGACGCAGTGCTTGACGGCCACGTGGGACTGGCGTGGGAGCCGGCCGTCTTCAGGGACCTGCATCGGCTTCGGCCTGGGGACACGGTAGAGCTCGTGTGGCCCGGCGGCCGTCAGCTTTACTTCCGAGTGGCGTCGTCGGTGCGCGTGCCGGCCGGCGGGCCGGCGCCCGCAGGCCTGTTCTCACGGGGCGGGCCCGCGCGCCTCTCCCTCATAACCTGCGTCGGCGCGTGGGAACAGGGCGCGACGACGTACAGCCAGCGCCTCATCGTCACGGCCGTGCTTGCGTAGCGCGTCGCTGATTTAGCTCCCTCGCGTCTGACCCGCTGTCGATTTCGGCACCGGCCGTTCGTCGTGTGAACAGATCAGGCGGAACAAGTTCTGGAGGTTATCGATGGCAAGCCACGTAGTTCATTTCGAAGTCACGGGCAAGGACGGCAAGGCGCTGCAGCAGTTCTACAGCGACGCCTTCGGCTGGAAGGTCGACACCAACAACCCGGGTGGGTACGGGATGGTGCGGGACGAAGAGAAGTCGCTGACCGGCGGCATCGGCGACGCCCCCCAGGGCATGCCTGGCGGCGTGACGTTCTACATCCACACCGAGGACGCCAAGGCGACCCTGGCGAAGATCGAGAAGCTGGGCGGCCGGGTGATCATGCCGCTGACCGAGGTCGCGCCTGAGACCACGATCGCGCTGTTTGCGGACCCGGAGGGTCACGTCGTCGGCTTGATGTAGTCGGCTTCGGAGGGGAAGCGATGCGCTTCCCCTCCGCTTTGTGTCGAGAACCGGCTAGTGGCTCAGCTGCACGCAGGCGACGTCGTATTGCGAAACCGTCGCCGCGCTGTTGGAGTTCGCGAGGGATGCCGTTCCCGGGTTGCCGGCGTACACGTTGCCGGCCTGGCCCGTGGAGTTGAACGGAGAGCCTGCAGCAGTAGCGGATGCGCCCGGCGTCATAGGGTTGGCGGTACCGCACGTATTCGTGGGTGCGCCGGGCTGCCCGGTGGTCGGCGTCTGAAGCGCGAGCGCCGGCGCCGCGCTCGCCAGCGTGAACGTGGCGAAGAAGGCCGCTCCAAGCGCAAGGTGACGGACAAATCTGGTCATTCGTTCCCTCCAGGAAAACATGAGTAGGGCCCCGCAGAATGCCCCCCTAATCGATACCTGCCGGCGTTACGTGTCGCCCTCTGCGAGCCTGCACATGAACCGGATCAGAGCCTCGACTCCGGTGTGGTACTGCTCGATGACCAGGTGTTCGTTGGGCGAGTGGATCGCCGCGTCGGCCTGGTCGATGCCGCTGATGACCAGCGCCGCGCCCAGCGCCTCCTGGAAGTCGACGGCCACAGGGATCGAGCCTCCAGTGCGGACCAGCGCCGTGTCCTTGCCGAACGCCTCGCGATACGCGGTCCTCAGAGCCGCCGCCGCGGCATGGTCGACGCCGCACACGACAGGCTGAGCCCCGCTCAGCAGCTCGACTCGCAGCTCGACGCCCGGCGTGGTCAGCGTCTGGACGTAGGCCTCGAACGACTCGAGGATCGCCTTCCAGTCCTGGTCGGGCACCAGCCGCATGCTGATCTTCGCGAACGCCGTGGCCGGTATCACGGTTTTCTGGCCCTCTCCGACGAACCCGCCCAGGATGCCGTTGACGTCGAGGGTCGGACGGCTGCCTGTGCGCTCGATGGCCATGTGACCAGGCTCGCCCTCCAGGGCTCGCGCCCCCGACATGCGCAGGGTTTCGGCGGCGTACCTCTCTTCGTCGCCTCGCCATGCGTCGAGCTCCTGCTCGCTGGGCGCCTGGACCCCGTCGTAGAAGCCGGGAATCGTGACGCGGCCGTCGCGATCCTTCAGCTCCCCGATCACGCGAGCCAGGGTGTTGATCGGGTTCGGCGCCACGCCGCCGAAGACCCCGGAGTGCAAATCCACGGCGGGACCGCTGGCGTGCAGCTCCAGGTAGAGCAGGCCGCGCATGGCGGTCGCCAGCGTCGGCCGGCCGGCCTCGTCGAAAGCGCTGTCCCAGACCAGCACCGCGTCGGTAGGGAGGCGAGCGGCGTTCTCGCGCAGGAAGCGTGGCAGCGAGCGACCCGAGATCTCCTCCTCGCCCTCGAGCAGAAAGCGGATGTTGACCGGCAGGCCGCCTGACTCGACGAGGTGCTCAACCGCTTTCACGGCGGCCATGTGGTTGCCCTTGTTGTCGGCGCAGCCGCGCGCGTAGACCTGGCCGTCCCGGACGTCCGGCTCGAATGGGGGAGTCTCCCAGAGGTCGAGCGGGTCGGGAGGCTGCACGTCGTAATGCCCGTAGACCGTGAGGTGTGGCTTGCCGGGCGCTCCGTTCCACTCGGCCACGACCACCGGCAGTCCGTCGTCGATCACGTCGACGAGGCGGGCGTCGAAGCCTGTCCGGGACAAGCGGCCCCGCAGCCACTCGGCGTTGCGGAGGCAGTCCGCGCGCCTCTCCGGCAGCGTGCTGACGGAGGGGATGCGCAGCTCGTCCATGAGGTCGGCGAGATCCGCCTTGCGGCTGCGCTTCGCTCGCTGCAGCGCTTCCGCCAGGAGGCCCTGGTCGCTCAGGCGAGGCCTCGCGAGCGCCTGATCTGAGCAGCGTGGTCGTGAAGGTGGGCGGCGTAGATCTCGAGCCACGTCTCGACCGAGTACGGACCGCTTTCGGAATGGGTGCCGGTCCGCTTCCATTCGTCATCCGAGAGCCGGTCCAGGATCTGGGCGCTCGACTCGCGGGCCCAGCGCATCGCCTCGATGGACGGCGCGATGGGACGGTCGCGGGTCAGCCTGCGCGCGAACTCATCCCCGTCGTATCCGGTCAGTACGGGCTCGTCCTCGGTGATCAGGCGGTGCAGCCGGATGGCCGACGTCATCTCGCTGTCCGCCAGGTGATGTGCGATCTGCCGCGGCGTCCACTCACCGCTCGCGGAGCGGTCGAGCTCACCCTCGTCGATGCCTTGAAGCGCCTCGATCACGGCCTGGTGGCCGGCGCGGTACCGGGCGATCAGCTCGCGCCTCCGTTCAGCTTCCATCATCCCCTCCACTGTTGATCATGGCTGTCGAGGCGGTCTCGAAGTAGTCGAGCAGCGCCTTGCGCACGCTCGGCGATACGTCGAGCGAATCGACGGCCGCCCTCATGTGGCCCAGCCAGGCGTCGCGCTCGCGCTGCCCGATCGCGAACGGCTGATGGCGCATACGAAGGCGCGGGTGCCCGCGCTCACGCGAGTATGTGTTGGGTCCGCCCCAGTACTGGATGAGGAAGAGGGTCAGGCGTTCGGTCGCCCCCGACAGGTCTGCCTCCGGGTAGACGGGGCGCAGGATCGGATCCGCGGCGACGCGCGCATAGAAGCGCTGGACCAGCCGGCGGAAGGTGGCCTCGCCCCCGGCCGCTTCGAAGACGTTGGCCACGGGCATGCGCTCCTCGGACATTTGCCAAACATTGTGTCGCGCCGGTGCCTGGTAGAGGTGCGGGCCGCGCCCGGCCAGGGCGCCCCCACGGTTGGAGCCGGCGACAGGAATCGAACCCGCAACCTGCTGTTTACAAATCACGCCGTGCCGGTCGCGGGAGCTCAAACCGGGAGCCGGCGACAGGAATCGAACCCGTAACCTGATGCTTACAAAGCAACTGCTCTGCCAATTGAGCTACGCCGGCATCCTCTGCGAAGGTTAGCGCAAGCCTTCTTCCGGCTAGGCCGATGTTGAATTCCTGGGGCCTCGGGCTACGGTCGGCATCGACAAGGCGGCGTCACGGTTTGGGGCCCGTAGCCCCGCTCGTGCTGTCCAGGTAGGCGAGAACGGCGGCCACTCGACGATGCAGCTCGCGTTCCTCGGCCAAGCCTAGCTTTGAAAAGATCGAGCTGGAGTACTTCTCCACCGCCGACTCGGACAGGGCGATCGCGCGACCAATCGCCGCGTTCGTCTTCCCACTGGCCATCTCTCGCAGGACTTCGAGTTCACGAGGGGTGAGAGCAGCGATCGGGGACGCAGCAGACCTCGAACGCATCGCTACGAGGGCCTCCACGATCTCAGGGTCGATCACAGACCGGCCGGCAGTCACTTCTCGAAGAGCATTAACAAGATCGTCTGGTTCGGCGATGCGGTCCTTAAGGAGATAGGCGAGGCCGGCTGCGCCTTTCTTGAACAGTTCGAATGCGTAGTGCTCGTCGACGTGCTGCGAAAGGACGACGACTCCGATGCCAGGATGGCCTGCGCGGATTGCGTGCGCTGCGTGGATGCCCTCGATGTGATGGCCCGGAGGCATCCGGATGTCGGTCATGACGGCATCCGGTCTCAGCCGCTCTACGGCATCGAGGAGCTCATCTGCGGAGCCGACGGCGGCCACGACACTCACGAGTTGGGTTTCCTCGAGAAGTCGCCTCGTGCCTTCTCTGACCAGATAGTTGTCCTCGGCGAGGACGACGCGAAGCGAATCAGGCACCGTGGGTCAGCGGCAGAATCGCGGTTATGGTGGTGCCTGCACCTGGTTCCGAACGTACCTCGAGGCTTCCGCCCACAGTCGCCACGCGGTCCTGCAATCCAGTTAGCCCTGACGCCTGGATGTCGCGAGTGGCGAATCCCCGGCCGCGATCAGCGACCGAAACGAGCAGTGAGTCATTCGATTGCCGAATTCGTACGCACGCCTCGCTGGCGTCGGAGTGCTTCATGACGTTTGCCAGCGCCTCGCAGATCACGAAGTACGCCGCGCTCTCAAGAGCCTGCGGTGGGCGCTCTCTTGCGACATCATCGGCGTCGACGGTCACCCGAAGCGGGAGGCGTGCGACGGTCGCCTCGACGGCACGTACCAGTCCCGCGTCGGCGAGCACCGGCGGAAGAATGTTGCGAACCAGCTCACGCAGGCCCTTGGCTGCCTGAAGCGCCTGGTCCTGGACGCCCTTGAGCAGGTCGTCGGCGCCCTCCTTATCTCTGCCCAAGCGGTTTCGGGCCAATCGGATACCTGCAACCAGCGAGATGAGCTGCTGCTGGACGCCGTCGTGAAGGTCACGTTCGATCCGCTGCCTCTCCGACTCTTGCGCGTCGACGATCCGAGCACGTGAGGCGGTGAGCTCTCGCGCCTGCTCGTCCATCATCTCCAGGCGGCCGGCCAGTTCACTCGTCAACGCAGCGTTCTGAATCGCCAGCGCTGCCTGACGTCCGAGCGCGGCGAGGATCTCGCCGTCGCGTTCGTTGAATGCCCCGGCAGTCCTCGGCCCGCATTCGATCCTGCCCACCACCTCCTCACCGCGGATCAGAGGAGCGGCAAGCGCCGGCTGTCCGTTGACCTCGCCGGACGACGCGAGCACGACTTCTTCCCGCCATGGCCCACGGTTCACCAGCACTTGGGCCCACCGCGCGCCCATTCCGGCCCTGGCCGCATTGGCCAGCCGAGGCCCAATCTCCGCGAAATCGAGCGTACGCTCCGTCCGCGCGCCGAAGTCGCGCAGCATCTCGTACGCGCCGGATCGCTGGCCATAGGCCATGCGATCGGCCAGCCTCTCGAGCCGGCTGCGCGCGGGCTGAAAGAGAAGGGTCGCGATGATGGTTACGAGTACGGCGGCCTGGACAGATAGTCTTTGGCCAGCCGCAAGACCGAGCGCTGCGGCCAACCCGCCATATACGACGACGATGCTCAGCCAGAGCACTCCATAGACCAGCGACCGTCGGATCACGAGGTCGATGTCGAACAGACGGTGCCGGAGCACTGCAACGCCGATCGCGACTGGTATCGTCGCCAGGGGGATCAGGAAGACCCAATCGGGAAGCACGAGCGAGGGCACAACGTGCGGCCCTACCAGCTGCAAGGCAACGACCACGATCGTCAGTCCGACCGCTGCCGCCACCCACCGGATTCGCCGGCGTCCCTCCCCGTCGGCTGACCGATACCGGAGCGCAAGTGACCCGAACGCCGCCAGGATCCCGACTGAAAACAGCAGCGACCATGTGAGCCTGACTGCCGGCGCGACGGCCGTGTCTGCAAAACCGATTGGGTTTCGGACGGTTCCGCTGCCTAACGGAAGTTGAAGCTCCGGTTCAAGCGGGGCGCCGACCATGGGTACGAGGCAGATCACGGCCAGCCCAACAGCAAGCAAGCGCCATGGCCTGGAAAGAAACCTGCCATCCGGGAAGACGAGGGGAAGTAGGCCAAAGAGAAGGAGGAGAACCGGCGGCCACACGATCTGCTCGCCGATCAGCGCCCAGATTCCCGCCCGTGCCGTGGGCGCAACGACGAGCGCGTAATGCGCATAGGCGCTCAGCCCCAGCAGCAGGGCGGCGAGCAAACCGCCTGCCAAGAGGATGCGGCCGACCGCGTTCGCGGGCCGCCGTACTGCAACCAGCGCTCCCACGGCGACGACTGCACCGACATCGAAGATTTGAAGGGCCGACTCGCCCTCGGTCGCCGGGGATCTGGAAAGAACGGCGAGAACCCCCACCACCAGCAACATCCCGGCCGCCAGCGCTGCGGCGATCGAGACCGGCGCCATCCGCTCCATAGGGGTCCAGCTTCCGGGTTTTGGACCGTGCTGTCCATGGGGCCAGCCCGACCCTGGCTTCCGGATTTCCGCAGTCACATTCTGTGGGCTCCCGGCTAGGAACGATCCTGCCTCCGCGCCAATCTGTAAGGCGACCCGCGGCGCCGTCCAGGTGCCGCCCAGCAACACAAGGAGGATCTTGAATGTCGGTCGAAAGGCTGTACCGGATCGGGGGAGGAGCGGCTGCGATTGGTGCGCTGATCGTGATCGGCGCGACCGTTGGTCGGCTGCCCTTCGCCTGGAATGACTTCAACAACCCGGCCTACGTCGCAGCGACGCTGCTCCAGATCGCGGGAACCGTGCTGGTGCTGATGGGCCTGCCTTCGATCGCCGTCTTCATGGCGCGCCGATCGCCGGCCCTGGGAGTTGCGACCTACGTCACCATCTGGATTCCGGGGGTGTTTCTCGACGTCGCGTCGAACTTCCTTAACATCTCGATCGGCCCCTACCTCTTGGCGCATGGCGGCGTGCCCAAGGAGATGCCCGCTCTATTCATGGCCATCCTCCTGGCATCGATTGCGGTCTTCGTCGCGGGTGGCATCGTGGTCGGCGTCGGCATCATCCGAACCAAGGTCTTCCCGGCGTGGGTGGGCGCGCTGATGCTCCTGGCCGTCGGCTGCGAGTTCGTGCCGATCGATGTCGTCAAGAATGGCGTCGCGCCTTCTTTGCTCCTCGCTGCAGTATCGATCATGGGGTGGCTCGTGGTGACGGGTACACGACCTTACCTCGACCAGGACCTGTTGACCGCGCGTCGCGCCGGCGCCCAAGCCTGAAACGACGTTGCCAGGTCTGGCAGCCGGTCGGATGGCTGCCAGACCCTACGGCCAGGTGCCGTACGGCGAGGGTTCATAGATCATGTCCGGGTTCGGTTCGAGCCGAGGCCCGCACGGAACCACCGGCCGCGCAGTTGGCGGCCGGATTCCGCGGACAGATCGTAGTTACAAAGCTATGGCGCCGACGCCCTGACTGAGTCATGCGGCGTCCGAGCGGCCCGCTGCTTGCCAAATTCCCGGTACGTGAGCCAGACCACCACGATGTCGAAGACTGTCAGCCCCAGGAGCCCGATTGAAAACGCGAAGGTCATCCGATAGAGCTGGTAGACGATGAACACGATCAGGAACGCGATCATCCAGGGGTAGGCCCAGATCTTGTCCCTGAGCAGCGCCGCTACCA
>Ga0207646_10004521_pt1 | contig 15061 bp, 15 predicted proteins | sample KBSK5502metaG_FD_184343 | JGI IMG/M metagenome (GOLD analysis project Ga0207646, IMG submission 184343) | Corn, switchgrass and miscanthus rhizosphere microbial communities from Kellogg Biological Station, Michigan, USA - KBS K5-50-2 metaG... | ecosystem: Host-associated > Plants > Roots >... | reverse complement strand
CCACCCCGGCCTCCAGTCGGCATCGCAAGCGAAGCCTCAGCCAGCCCGCTGATGGACAGCTACCCGAGCGTCAGCTCAGCGCTGTCCGAGCTCAGCGATGAGAGCTTGAACCTCCCGTCGCTGTAATTGCACGCCATCTCGACCGTGTCCCCGAGCGCGAAGCCGGAGAGGTCCGTCCCGGCCGGCATCGCGCAATTGACCAAGGTCGAGTGACCGTCGACCTTGATGCCGACACCGTCGGCGCGTATCGACGCCAGCACCCCGTTCAGGTCGAACCATTCCGTCAGGCCGCCGTCGGCGTACTCGAGCGACGCGTTGTCGGAGGTGAGCGCGGTCAGCACGTAGTGGCCGAGCGTCTTGCTGTAGTCGCACTGGATCTCGACGAGGTCGCCGACCGCGAAGCCGCGGAGGTCCTCGCCGGCCTGCAGTACGCACATGACCGACTGCGGCACCGAGACCGTCACGGTCGTTGGATTGAGCGCGGTGATCAAGCCTTCCAGGTCGACCGATCCGTCGCTGCCGGGCGACCCCTCCGTCTTCGGGGTCAGCTTCACGAGCACGAAGGTGCCGTCGGCGTACTTGCAGCTCATCTCAACGGCCTGGCCGACTGCGAAGCCGGAAAGGTTCACGGAGGCCGGGACCGCGCAGCGCACCGGTTCGGGATGCCCGTCGACCTCCACGCCGACTGACGTCGAAGAAAGCGAGCTGAGCACGCCGCTGACAGTGAAGACCTGGTCGCCTATGTCGACGCCGCCGTCTCCACCGGTCGACCCGTCACCCGCATCCTCGTTGTCGAGGCTGACTAGCGTGAACGTTCCGTCGGACTCGACAGTTGCTTCGAGCGAGACCTCGTCGCCCGGGTTCAAGACCGGCAGGTCGAAACCGTCGGGGACGGTCACCTTGACGAGCCCGCGGCCGTGCACGGCGAGGCTGAGCACGCCATCCTCCGTCGAGAGGTAGATCCCTTCCAGCTCGAGCTGGTCGTCGTGGCCGACGGACTTGACGGCATCGCAGAAGAGCTGGGCCTTCCCGAAGCTCGCAGAGGCCGCGACGCGGTCGCCTGGGCGCAGCTTGGCGCCGGCGCCGCCTCGCAGCCCGAACACGAAGACGCTGTTCCCGGCGGAGAGATAGAGCTTTTGCCCTGCGCGCTTGACGACCGTTGCCTGCACCCGGGCGTGCTTGACGCGCCGGATCTGCTTCGTCGCGGCTGCGGCGAAGGTGCCGTCGGGCAGCTGGCGCGCGCGGACTGCGACAAGCGCGCCGAGGCCGATCTTGCTGAACGACTTTGGAGCGCGGACCGTGCGGACGGTCCCGTTCGCGGATGCGGTGACGATCGCCTTGCGCTTGGCGTTCTTCGCGATCACGACGCCCTGAAACGCGCCGGCGTTCGCGGCCGCGGGCAGGACGAGCCCGGTGATGGCCACGGCAACGACGAGAACTCGTTTCATCTGCTTCCTCCTGGGTGCCGGCCCGGGTGGGCGTAGCGCCGGCTGTCGCTGGTCACTGCGGCAGCGGTTGGGCGGCAACCACCATGGCTTTCATCGGCCTCGAGGCGAACCGCTTGCGGAACTTCCCTCGTGAGAGCCACCGCGTTCGAGTGACGCGGAGGCAGCGAGGGCGGCACCTAGAATCAACGCAAATGCGTACCACGGCCGAACTGCGCGAGGGGTTTCTCTCCTTTTTCGAGGAGAAGGATCACTTATGCCGGCCGTCGGCCTCGGTGATTCCGCCGGCGGACGACCCGACCACGCTCTTCATCGTCGCCGGGATGCAGCCGATGAAGCGCTGGTTTCTCGGGCTCGAGCAGGCCGCGGCGCCGAGGGTGACGACGGTTCAAAAAGCCGTTCGCGCCGGCGGGAAGCAGAACGACCTCGACGACGTCGGCCTCACGAACCGGCACCTCTGCTTCATGGAGATGCTCGGCAACTTCTCGTTCGGCGACTACTTCAAGGACGGCGCCATCGACTACGCGTGGGAATTCATCACCGAGCGGATGAAGCTCGAGCCCGAGCGCCTCTGGGCGAGTGTGTTCGCCGGCGACCCGGAGCTCGGTCTCGGTGAGGACGAGGTCGCGATCGTGAGCTGGGAGCGCTATCTGCCACGGGAGCGCATCGTCGGCCTGCCTCGGAGCGAGAATTTCTGGCAGGCGGCGGACACGGGCCCGTGCGGCCCCTGTTCGGAGATCTACTACGACCTCGGCGAAGAACACGGCTGCGGCAAGCTGACCTGCGGGCCGGGCTGCGACTGCGAGCGCTACCTCGAGCTCTGGAATCTGGTCTTCATGGAGTACGACCTGGCCGAGGACGGTGCGCTGACGCCGCTACCCAAACAGAACATCGACACGGGCATGGGCCTCGAGCGCGCGGCGCTTGTGATGCAGGGCGTTGACACGGTTTTCGACACCGACACTTTCAAGCCGTTGCTCGCCTGGGTGGACGAGCGCGCGGATCAACCATACGGGTCGTCGCCCGACATGACGAAGGCCTACCGAGTCGTGGTCGAGCATGCCCGGACGGCCGCGTTTCTGGTTGTCGAAGGCATCTCACCGTCGAACGAGGGGCGGGGGTACGTGCTCCGCAGGCTGATCCGCCGCGCGGTCCAGTTTGGGCGCCGCCTCGGGCTCGAGCCGCCGTTCCTCTACGAGCTCGCGGCTGTCGTCCGGGGGCAAATGGGCTCCGTCTACCCCGAGCTCGAGGAACGCCGAAGCGAGGTCGCGGAGCTGATCCGCGCCGAGGAGGAGCGCTTCCGCGAGACGCTCGCACGCGGCGAGAAGCTGTTCGAGGAGATGGTCGTGAAGGGCGAGATCACCCCGGATGACGCGTTCCGCCTCCACGACACCTACGGGTTCCCCTGGGAGCTCACGAAGGAGCTCACGGCCGAGCGTGGGCTCGAGGTCAACGAGGAGGAGTTCACCCGGCTGATGGAGGAGCAGCGCGAGCGCTCGCGGCAACGCTCGGCTTTCGACGTCGACATCAAGATCAGCGCTTCCGCGGCGCGCACGCAGTTCGTTGGCTATGAGCGGACGGACGTGCTGACGGCGATCCTCGGCTACGCGGATCTCGGCGACGGCACCTTCCAGGCGAAGCTCGAGCAGTCGCCGTTCTATCCCGAAGGCGGCGGCCAGGTCTCCGACGCCGGCTACATCGAGAACGAGGGGACCGGCGCGCGCGCCGACCTGATCAAGGCGACACGGTTGGACCACGACGACCAGGTCCTGACCTTCAGCGGCGACGGATTCGGCGAAGGCATGCGCGTTCGCGCGGTCGTGCCGTGGTCGGTTCGCTTCCCGACGATGGCGAACCACACGGCGACGCATCTGCTGCACAAGGCGCTTCGCGATCTCCTCGGCGAGCATGTCAAGCAGGCCGGGTCCGCCGTGCGGCCCGACAAGCTGCGCTTCGATTTCACCCATCCCCAGGCGCTCACGGCCGAGGAACGGGAGCGGCTCGAACACGGCGTCAACGAGATCGTCTTCCAGAACCGGCCGGTCCGCGCGTTCGTGACGCCGATCGAGGAGGCGCGCAACCTCGGCGCGATGATGCTGTTCGGGGAGAAGTACGGCGACGAGGTGCGGGTCGTCGAGATCGACGGCTATTCACGCGAGCTCTGCGGCGGCACGCACGTGCGCTCGACGGCCGAGATCGGACCGTTCGTGATCCTCTCGGAGAGCTCGGTGGGCTCCGGCGCGCGCCGGATCGAGGCGGTGACCTCAGGCGAGGCCTTCGCGCTTCTGCACGAGCGGAGCCGCGAGACCGAGCAGCTGCGGGCGGAGCTTGGAGAGGCGCGGAAGCAGTCGAAGCGCCAGCCGGCAAAGGCGGAGCGAGGCGAGGTGGCGGCTCGCAGCGAGGAGGAGATCGGCGGCATCAACGTCTACGTCGGCCGGATGAGCGACGTGACGATGGACGTCCTCCTGGCGGAGTCCGACCGGATCAAGCAGGAGCGTCGGCCGGCCGCGGTCGTGCTCGGCGGCAGCGAGGACGGGCGGGTGCACCTCGTCGCGAATTTCGACCGCTCGCTCGAGGGCAAGGTCGACGCGGTCGCGGTGATCAAAGCTGCGGCGGCCGAAGTGGGCGGCGGCGGCGGCGGGCGGGCGACGATGGCCCGCGCCGGCGGCAAGGATCCCGCCAAGCTCGACGCGGCACTGGAACGGGCCGAAGAGGCGCTGCGGGCCGCGCTCGCGTGAAGGTCGTCGCAGTCGACTACGGCTCCGCGCGGACGGGCGTCGCGGTCTCGGACCCGACCGGAACGCTCGCCCGGCCGGTGGGCGTGATCGAGCGCGCGGACAGCGAGGCCGGCCTCGAGCGGCTCGTCGAGCTCATCTCCGGAGAGGGTGCCGAGCGCGTCGTCGTCGGCATGCCGCTGACGCTTCGGGGCGAGCGCGGCGAGCAGGCGCGCGAGACCGAGCGGTTCGTCGACACGCTCAGGCGGGCCCTCGACGTGCCCGTTGAGGGGTTCGACGAGCGCTTCACGACAGACCTCGCCGAGCAGGATCCCGGAAGCCGTAACCTGCCGCCGGATGCCCGAGCCGCGGCGCACCTGTTGACGAGCTATCTCGCGTGGTCGAGCCGAAGCGCGGAGTGATCGCGCCCCAGCCGCGCCGCCCCGAGCGGCGGCGGCCCCCACGCTCCGTCGTCATGCGGCGCCGGCTGGTTGCGCTCTGCGTCCTCCTGGCCGCGTTAATCGGACTCGGCTTCGCGGTCGCGAGCGTCAGGGACCGGGGGCACAAGGCGAGGACGCCCACCCTCGCCGCACCGCCGAAGCCGTTCCGGGTCGTCTTTCCGGAGGGTTTCACCCGGCTGCAAATGGCGGCGCGCGTCAAGAGCGTCGCCGAGATCGCAGCCCACGAGCGCGGCCGCACGCCGCGCCTCAACGAGCGGGCCTACCTGGCGGCCTCGGGACGCAAGCGTTTGATCCCCGGATTCGGACGGCGTCGGCTCGAGGGCTTTCTCTTCCCAGCGACGTACCAGTTCACGGAGCGGTCGGGCGCGGCGGAGCTCGTGAGCGCGCAGTTGCGGGCCTTCCGCAGGAACTGGAGCCCGATCAACCTCACCTATGCGCGCTCGAAGAACCTGACTCCCTACGACGTGCTGACGATCGCCTCGATGGTCGAGAAGGAGGCGGTCGCGCCGGAAGAGCGCCCGAAGATCGCGCGTGTGATCTACAACCGCTTGCACGCTCGCATGAACCTCGGCATCGACGCGACGACGCGCTACGGTTTGCACGTCCCGGGCACGCAGTCGCTGACGGCGTCCGAGCTCGCAAGTCCGAACCCGTACAACACGCGCAACCCGCAGATCATCGGCTTGCCGCCGACACCGATCGCGAATCCGGGGCTCGCGTCGATCCAGGCGGCCGCGCATCCCGTTGCCGGCGACTGGCTCTACTTCGTCCGCAAGCCGGACAAGGTGCACCATTTCTTCACGGCCAGCGCGCGGGCGTTCAACAACTACAAGAACACGCACGGATTCAAATGATCTCCTGCTCGACGCGGCTGGTCGCGCTGCTCGGGCAGCCGGTGGCCGAGTCGCTGTCGCCGCGGATGCAGAACGCAGCGTTCGCGGCGCGCGCACTCGACTGGGCCTACGTCGCCTGCGAGGTCGCGCCGGAGGGCCTGGAGGCGGCAGTCGGCGGCCTCGTGGCGCTCCGCTTCGCGGGCGCAAACGTCACAGCGCCCCACAAAGAGGCCGCCGCCGAGCTCTGCGACGAGGCAGAGGGGCCTGCCGTGAACACGCTCGTCTTCCGGGACGGTCGCATGCTCGGCTTCAACACGGACAAGGCGATCATCGCGGGAATCGAGGCCGGGCGCGTCTGTCTGATCGGTGCCGGCGGCGCCGCGAAGGCGCTGTTGCCTGCGCTTCCGGGCGAGGTGCGGGTGTTCTCGCGGCGTGATGCCTGGCCGCCCGATGCCTCGGACGCAGACCTGATCGTCAACGCAACGCCGGTTCGCGACGACTTGCTCGTCGAGCCCCGCGCGGGGCAGACCGTGGTCGATCTTGCCTACCGGAGCGACGGGCGGCCGACCGCGCTCGTCGCGGCGGCACGCAAGGCGGGCTGCGAGGTCGTCGACGGGCTCGAGGCGCTCGTCCGCCAGGGGGCCGCCTCGTTCGAGCTTTGGACGGGCGTAGCGCCGCCGGTGAACGTGATGCGGGCCGCAGTACGCTCCGCCTGATGCTGACGCTGACAACCGCGGGCGAGTCGCACGGACCGGCCCTGGTCGCGATTCTCACCGGTCTGCCTGCCGGTCTCCTCCTCGACCGCGGCGCAATCGACGCCGATCTCGGCCGCCGGCAGCAGGGCTACGGACGCAGTCCCCGCCAGAAGCTGGAGCAGGACGTGGTCGAGGTGCTCGCCGGTCTGCGCCACGGCCGGACGCTGGGGACGCCGCTGGCGCTCGTCGTCCACAACCGCGATCACAAGAACTGGGCCTGGGGGATGAGCCCCTGGCCCCCCGGGGGCGAGCCGGAAGGGAAAGGGACGAAGGCGGTGACGCTGCCGCGGCCGGGCCACGCCGACCTCGCCGGGGCTCAAAAGTTCGGGCTCGAGGACGTCCGCGACGCGCTCGAGCGCGCGAGCGCGCGCCAGACGGCGGTTTCGGTCGCGGCGGGCGCGGTCGCCAAAGCGTTGCTGCGCGAGATCGGGATCGAGGTGCGCGGCGAGTCCAGGCCGGAGGCGGGTGCCGACGAAACCGAGGTCGACGAGGCGCGCGCGGAGCGAGACACGCTCGGCGGCGTTGTCGAGGTGCGCGCGCGAGGCGTCCCGCCGGGCCTCGGCTCCTACGCGACGAAGGAGGAGCGGCTCGACGCGCGGCTGGCCGCGGCGCTGATGGGTATCCAGGCCGTCAAGGGCGTCGAGATCGGAGAGGGGTTCGAGCTCGCCGGCCTACGCGGCTCGGAGGCCCACGACGAGATCGTCCGCGACGAGCGCGGCTTGCACCGGACGAGCAATCGCGCGGGCGGGATCGAGGGCGGGGTCTCGAATGGCGAGGAGATCGTCGTCCGGGCGGCGATGAAGCCGCTGCCGACGCTGATGCAGCCGCTCGCCTCCGTCGATCTCCAGACCGGGGAGCCGGGCGAGGCCCTCGTCGAACGAAGCGACGTCTCCGCCGTGGAGGCGCTCGCAGTCGTCGCCGAGGCCGCGGTCGCCTGGGAGCTCGCGCGAGCGGCCCGAGAGAAGTTCGGCGGTGACGCCCTGGGCGACTTCGTCGGGGCGCACAAGGCCTACGTGGAGCGGATCGACTGGCAACCGCGCTAGGAAGACATATCGCCCTGGTCGGCTTCATGGGTGCCGGCAAGTCGACGATCGGGCAGGAGGTCGCAGCGCGGCTACGACTGCCGTTTCTTGATGTGGACGCACAGATCGAGTCGCGCGAGGGATCGATCCGCGAGCTGTTCGAGCGAGGCGTCTTCCGCGAGGTCGAGGAACGGGTCGTGCTCGAGGCGCTGACGATGTCCCCGGGCGTGATTGCCCTCGGCGGCGGCGCCGTCGAGACGCCGGCGATCCGTGAGGTGCTGCGCGAGCGGGCGACGACCGTGCTGGTCGAGGTCGACGTCGAGACCGCGTGGCAGCGCGTGGGCGGCAGCGACAGGCCGCTCGCGCAGGACGAGAGGCGGTTTCGAGAGCTCTACTCCAACAGGCGGCCGCTCTACGACGAAGTCGCCGACGGCCGGGCGCGAGACGCGGACGGCGTCGTCCTGGCCGCAGGAGGCGTAATCGTCTCGGCCATGCCCGCGGACCTGGTCCCCGGACCTGGCCCGGCCGAGCTCGTCGCGGACGAACGCGTGCTGGAGCTCCACCCGCCGCCTGTCGACGCGCCGGTGCTGACGGTGCCTCCGGGCGAAGAGGCGAAGACGGTCGCGACTGCCGAGCGTCTCTGGCGCGACCTCCGGCTCGACCGCAGCGGGACGCTCGTCGCCTTCGGCGGCGGCTGTACGACCGACGTCGCCGGCTTCGTTGCGGCGACCTACCTCCGTGGGATCGACTGGGTCGCGGTGCCGACGACGCTCGTCGGCCAGGTCGATGCGGCGATCGGCGGCAAAACCGCGATCAACCTCCCCGAGGGCAAGAACCTGGTCGGCGCTTTCCACTGGCCCGTCCGAACGGTGATCGACCCCGCGCTGCTCGAGACGCTGCCCGAGGAACAGCGCCGAGAAGGGCTCGCCGAGGTCGTCAAAACGGGCCTGCTCGCCGGCGAGCCGCTTTGGGAGCTTCCCGACGCCGAGCTCGTGCGGCGCTGCGCGGCCTTCAAAACGGCGCTGTGCCTGCGCGACCCCTACGACCGCGGCCCAAGGCAGGCGCTCAACCTCGGGCACACGTTCGCGCATGCGCTGGAAGCCGCGTCCGCCTACGAGACCGTCACTCACGGTCGCGCGGTCGCGCTCGGGTTGCTGGCGGCGCTGCGGCTGTCGGGCCGACCGACCGACGCTGTCGAAGAGGTGCTCGCGCCCGAGCCGGCCCGGGTCGACCGCGAACGCGCATGGCAGGCGCTCAAGCGCGACAAGAAATCGACCGGCGGCGAGCTGACGCTCGTCCTGCTCGGCGACGAAGGCGGCCTCACGGCGAACGTGCCCGAGGCCGACGTGCGCCACGCGCTGGACGAGCTGATCGCGGATTAAGGTAGCCCGGTGCGCGTGGCCGTCCTGAACGGAGTCAACCTCGACGTCGTCGGCCGGCGGGACCCGGAGGTGTACGGCGGCCTCACCATCCGGCAGCTCGAGTCCCGCATCTTCGAATGGGCGATGGAGCTGGAGCTGAATGTCAAATGCCGCCAGACGAACAGCGAGGGCGAGTACGTCGACTGGTGCCACGAAGCGCTCGACTGGGCCGACGGCGTGATCGTCAACCCCGGAGCCTGGACGCACTACAGCTATGCGATCCACGACGCTCTCGAGCTCTTCGACGTGCCCATCGTCGAAGTTCATCTCTCGAACATCGACCAACGAGAGGAGTGGCGCTGGAAGTCGGTGATCTCCGACCTGGCCGCTCTACGCGTGATCGGCAAGGGACCGGACGGCTATCGGGAGGCCCTCGCATATCTTGCGGGGCACGAATGAATGCCCGCGCCGAAAAATTGGCCGAAAAGCTCGAAGAGCCGCTGATCGTCACCACCCCGGCGAACGTCCGCTACCTGACCGGCTTCGTCAGCTCGAACGTCTCGGTGGTCGTCGAGCCAGAGCGCGTTCGGCTGTTCACCGATTTCCGGTACGCCGGGGGGGCGCGCGCCCTGCCGGATGTCGAGTTCGTCGAAACCAGGCGAGAGACGATCGCCCACATGGCCGAGTTCCTGTCGGGAAAGTTCGCGTTCGAGAGCACCCACCTCACCTATCGGGACTACGAGCAGCTCCGTGACGGCGGCCTGGAGCTCGTCCCGCGGGCGGGCCTGGTCGAGAGCCTGCGCGTGGTCAAGGGCGAGGACGAGCTGGAGAAGATCCGCCGGGCCGCCGCGATCACGAACCAGGCGTACGAGCGGTTCGCCGAGGAGCGGTTCGTCGGCCGCACAGAGTGGGAGCTCGCCTGGCGGATGTTCGAGCTCTTCCACGAGCTCGGAGCCGAGGAGGAAGCGTTCGACACGATTGTCGCCGCCGGCGCGAACGGCGCCCAGCCACACGCCGACAGCGGCGACCGCGTGATCGAGCGGGGAACGACGATCGTGGTCGATGCGGGAGCGGTGCTCGACGGGTACTGCTCGGACTGCACGCGCACCTTCGCGACGGGCGAGCTCCCGGACGAGCTCCAGCGCGCCTACGACGTTTGCCTCGAGGCGCAGCTCAAAGGCCTCGAGGCGGCGCGTTCCGGCTTGGAGGCGAAACAGACGGACGCGGCCGCCCGCGACGTGATCACGGCGGCAGGCTTCGGCGAGAAGTTCGGCCACGGGCTCGGCCACGGAGTCGGGATCGACGTGCACGAGGCGCCGCATGTTGCCCCGACGTCCACCGATTCGCTCGTCGCCAACAACGTTCTCACGATCGAGCCGGGGATCTACCTCGAGGGCACCGGCGGGATCCGGATCGAGGATCTCGTCATCATCACCGCCGGTGAGCCTGAAGTGCTTACGAGCTTCCCGAAAGAGCTAGTGACGGTGAGCTGATGGCAGAGATCGTCGGCACGAACCAGTTCCGGAACGGGATGCACATCGAGCTCGACGGCGGCGTCTGGCGGATCGTCGAGTTCCAACACGTGAAGCCGGGCAAGGGTGGGGCGCTCGTGCGAACGCGCGTGAAGAACCTGGACACCGGCGCGGTCGTCGACCGCACCTTCCGCGCGGGCGAGAAGTTCCCGCGGGTGCACACCGAGGTCAAGAACATGCAGTACCTCTACGAGTCCGGCGACGAGGTCGTCTTCATGGATCAGGAGACGTACGAGCAGACCGCCCTTCCACGCGAGTCCGTCGCCGACGCGATCGAGTTCATGGAGCCGTCGTCGTCCGTCCAGATGCTGACGGTCGACGGCCAACCGGCCGGCGTCCAGTTGCCGGCCTCGGTCGAGCTGACCGTCTCGGAGACCGAGCCAGGCGTCCGCGGCGACACGGTCTCGAACGTGACGAAGCCGGCGACGCTCGAGACCGGGGCCACCGTGCAGGTGCCGCTGTTCGTGAACACGGGCGACCGGATCAAGGTCGACCCTCGTGAGCGGCGCTACATCTCTCGCGCTTAGGGCTCTCTGAGCCGCGGAAACGGCTGGTCCTGCCGCGCTAGGCTCCGGGGTCCAGATGCCCGCGCTTGTCGATACGACGATCCGGCTGCTGTCCCAGGAGCCGCTGGCGGGACGGATGCCGACGGCGGACCTGCTCCGGCTTGCCGAGACACTGGACGGTGCCGGCTTCGCCTACCTAGAGGTCTCCGGCGGCGGTGTTTTCGACAGCGCCGTCCACCGGGGAGTCGAGAGCCCGTGGGAGCGGATCAGGGCGCTCAAGGCACGCACGAAGACCCCGCTCGCGATGGCATTGCGAGGGCGATTCCTCGTCGGGTCGCGGCCGGTCGGCGCTGATTTTGCACGCCGGTTCGTCGCCTCGGCCGCCGAGAGTGGGATCGACGTCTTCCGGTTGCACGACCCGCTGAACGACGTCTCCAACCTGCGGGAGGCGGGCGAGGCGATCACCGGAGCCGAGCGCGAGTTCGACGCAGGCCTCGTCTATGGCTCGGGCCACACCGGCGAAACGGAGGACCTCGTCGAGCAGGCGAAGAAACTGCCCGAGCTGGGGGCCGAGCGCATCCTCCTCCACGATCCGTCGAGCTCGCTCGAGCCCCATCGCGCCCACGAGTTGGTCGGCGCGCTGCGGGAGGCGAGCGGCCTGCCCGTCGGCCTCTACTGCCAGGGGGCCGCGGGCAACGCGCTCGCGGCTGCGCTCGAAGCCGTCCGCGCAGGCGCAGATCTCGTCTCCTGCGCGCTGTATCCGATCGCGCTGACCCTGCACCGAGTCTCGGGCGAGGTGCTTGCGACCTCGCTGGCTGGGCTCGGACAGGATGCCGGTGTCGACGTTGACGCCCTCTGGAGCGCGTCGGAGCTCGTCGACGAACACCTCGGAGACGAGCCAGTCACGCCGATGGCGCCGCGCATCGCCGTCCGCGCCGCCGAACACCGGGTGCCGCCGGGCTTGGTCGCGGCGCTCGACACTCATCTCCGCGCGCAGTCGGCCGGCGACCGGCTCGACGAGGTGCTCAACGAGCTCCTGCGCGTCCGCGAGGAAGTGGGCTGGCCGCCGCTTGCCGCGCCGATCGGCCAGATCCTCGGCTCGCAGGCGCTCCTGAACGTGCTCTCGGGGGCGCGCTACCAGACAATGATCGACGAGCTGCGCGCGCTGGTCGCCGGCCGCTACGGCTCGCCGCCCGGCACGATCGATCCCACCGTTCGACGCGCGGCGGAGCTGCTCGCGGACGGCGTTCCCGAGACGGAGCCGGTAGATCTAGAGCGACTGAGCGACGAGGCGGAGGGGCTGGCCGCAAGCGACGAGGAGCTCCTGCTGTTGGCGCTCTTCGGCGACGAGGCGCGGCCGCTGCTCGAAGCCATTCGCGGCCGGCACACGGGCGCCGATTCGCTCGGTGCGAGCGGCGTCGACCAGGCGCGGGCCGAGCGAATTCGCGAGGTCGTCCGCATCGTCCAGGAGTCGGGCGTCGGGGAGATCACAATCGACGAGGGCGGGATGCGCGTCTCGGTGCGGCGGACGCCGGATCCGATTGAGCCTGTGCTCGCAGCGGCCGGAGAGGGCGCCGAGAAGGAAGCCGAGGAAGCCTTCTCCGAGCAAGAAGCGGCCGGCGACGGCATCGTCCGAGTCGAGGCGCCGATGGTCGGCACCTTTTACCGGGCGCCGCAACCAGGCGCGCCGCCGTTCGTCGAAGAGGGGGACGCGGTCGGTCCCGGCCAAACGCTCTGCGTCCTCGAGGCAATGAAGCTGATGAACGAGGTGAAGGCGGACGTCGAGGCGGTCGTCCGCACAATCCACGTCGGCAACGCCGAACCCGTGGAGTTCGGCCAGCTTCTATTTGAGCTCGACCCGATCAACGGCCGTCCCGTGGGCTTGTGATGCCCGAGGCGTGTTGACCGTGAGCGGACCATCAGGGGTTGTTCAACGGTCGCGGCGGCAAAGCCGCCACGACCTCTTAGGCGGCATCGCAAGCGATGCCGCGGGTCTCTGATGTTCTCCCGCGTCCTCGTAGCGAACCGCGGCGAGATCGCGGTCCGCGTGATCCGCGCGCTGCACGAGCTCGAGATCGAGGCCGTCGCGATCTACTCGACCGCCGACAAGGAGTCGATGCACGTCCGCCTCGCCGACCGCGCCGTCGCCGTCGGGCCGGCGTCGGCGTCGCAGAGCTACCTGAACATCCCGTCCGTGATCGCCGCCGCCACGACGACCGGCTGCGAGGCGATCCACCCGGGCTACGGGTTCCTGGCCGAGAATCCCGCTTTCGTCGCGGCCTGCGAGGACAACGAGCTCGTGTTCGTGGGGCCGACCGCAGAGGTGATGGCCCGGATGGGCGACAAGGTGCAGGCGAAGGCGGAGATGAAACGCGCCGGCGTCCCGCTCGTGCCGGGCAGCGACGAGGCCGTAGCGCCCGCCGACGCCCGCGCGCTGGTTGCGGAGCTCGGGTATCCCGTGTTCCTGAAGGCCGCCGCAGGCGGCGGCGGCAAGGGGATGCGGATTGTCGACGCCGAGGACGAGCTCGAGGGCGCGTTCCAGACCGCGGCGGGCGAGGCCGAGGCGGCCTTCGGCGACGGCAGCCTCTACGTCGAGAAGCTCGTTCGCCCGGCGCGACACGTGGAGATCCAGGTGCTCGCCGACGCAGAGGGCGGTGTGCTGACCCTCGGCGAGCGCGAGTGCTCGATCCAGCGCCGCCACCAGAAGCTGATCGAGGAGTCGCCCTCGCCCGGCGTCTCGCCCGAGACGCGCGAGGCCATGGAAGCGGCCGCCGAGCGGGCCGCGAAGGCGATCGGGTACCGCAACGCCGGGACCTTCGAGTTCCTGCTCGGGCCCGACCAGAGCTTCTACTTCATCGAGCTGAACGCGCGCCTGCAGGTCGAGCATCCGGTCTCGGAGCTCGTCACCGGGATCGACCTCGTCCGCGAGCAGCTGCGGATCGCCGCCGGCGAGTCCCTTGCGACCACAGGCCGCGCACCGCGCCGCGGCCACGCGATCGAGATTCGGATCAACGCCGAGGATCCCGCACGCGACTTCGCGCCCGCCCCCGGCCGGATCGCGAGCTTCCGGCCGCCACTCGGGCCGGGCGTCCGGCTGGACACCTGCGTTGAGGCGGGCTGCACCGTGCCGCTGTTCTACGACTCCCTGCTTGGCAAGCTCGCGGTCTGGGACGAAGACCGCCCCGCGGCGATCGCCCGCTCGCTCCGCGCGCTGGGAGAGCTTTCGGTGACGGGGATCCCGACCACGCGCGAGCTGGCGATCCAGATCCTGCGCAGCGAGCAGTTCGCGAGCGGGCGCTACTCGACGTCGTTCCTTGAGGAGTCCGGCGTACGACTGGTGGCGGTGGCGGCGGAGTGAGCGTCGCTCGCCTTCGACTCGCTCCCGTGGGGGAAACCCTGTTTCCCCCACGAGCCCCCTTCTCCATAGAAGCGGGGGAACCTCCCGGTTCCCCCAAGTCCCCCTCCCCTGCTCATGGGCCAGAGGCTGGCCCATGAGCGACCAGCTCGTGATCAGCGAGCCCGAGGGAACCGTCTGCGTGCCCGCCGCGACGCTGGCGCGCATCGTCGTCCGGGCTGCCGAGCGCGCGGAGGGCGCGCGCGTGCGGCGCCCGCGGCGCGGGGTCGACGTCGAGGTCGACGACGGCAGCGCCGCCGTGACGCTGCGGCTGGCCGCGCGCCATGGCACCGTGCTGCCTCAGCTGGCCGAGGAGGTGCAACGGCACGTTGCCGAGGCGCTCGAGCAGATGTGCGGGGTCGAGGTTCGCAGCGTGGACCTCGCGATCGAGGAGCTCGTGTGACGCTCAGCCGCCGCGCCTCGCGCCGGACCGCCTTCTTCCTGCTCTACCAGTGGGACGTGACGGGCCAGCCGCTGGCCTCGCTGTACGAGGGCGAGGTGGACGAGTTCGCGCGCGACACTGCCGAGGCGGTCGCGGCGCGCGTCGAAGAGCTCGACCGCCGGATCACCGCGGCCTCGGAAGGCTGGACCGCCGACCGGCTCGGCGTCGTCGAGCGGAACATCCTCAGGCTGGCGACCTACGAGCTCGACGAGGGCAGCGTCCCCCTCGAGGTCGTGATCGACGAAGCTGTCACACTCGCCAAGCGGTACGCGACGCAGGAGGCAGGGCGGCTGGTGAACGGGATTCTCGGGCGGATCGCCCGCGAGAAAGAGGTTGCATGAAAGCGGAAGACTCTTTGCAGCGGGCGGAAGTCCTGCTCGAGCGACTCGAGCGGACGCGCCAGGAGCTCGAGTCGACGCAGGATCCGGACCGCGCGATCGAGATCCTCTCCGAGCTCGCGGAGATCGCGAAGGAGGTCGAGGTCGAGCTGGCGCGGGCGAAGAAGGAGGCAGGATGATGAGGCGTCGCTTGCGATGCCGACCTGGAGGCCATTCCGGCTTTGCCGGCGTGGCCGTCCAAACACGGCTGGCAACTTC